>SWBX01006003.1_pt1 | contig 11380 bp, 7 predicted proteins | sample 4693051 | NCBI WGS metagenome assembly SWBX01 (sample SAMN10267272, study PRJNA491770) | bioreactor metagenome | isolation source: DHS bioreactor inoculated with marine | place: Japan: Omine Ridge, Nankai Trough | reverse complement strand
CGGACGCTACCCCACTCCAGGCCGAACTGATAGGCCAGCGCGGAGGCGAGAATGGTATAGGCCAGTTTCTCCTTCTGGCCACCCGATTTGCCAGCGGCATCGGAATAGAACTCCCGCTCGCTGTCGTCCTCGCGCCAACGCTCACTGGCGGAGAAGTTAAACCAGTTGCGCACGTCGGTGACCTTACGGGTCCAGCGCCGGTCGAGGTCACTCATCCCCTCACGGCCGTTGAAACGGTCGATGATCTCCTTCACCTGTAGAAACTTCTCTTCAGTATAGAGCTGGTCCTCGTCCAGTGCGCCCGACAGCAACTGCCGCAACTGCTGCCGGAAGTCGCGGATCTCCGCGTCCTGGGCGGGGTCTTTGAGCAGGATGATGTAGCTGCCTGGGTTATATTCGATCTCTCGCAAGGAGTTGTTGATGGCGTCGATCTTGTCGCCGATCGCCTGCTGCTCTCGATCGAGCCGGGCCTGGAACAGCTGTACGCCGTTAATGGCCTCGTCACGCAGCAGTTGGCGGAAGCGGGCCTCATGCCGGGGCAGGCCTTCGGCCTCCAATGCGGTCAACATATCGCGGTACTCGGGCAGCGCCTCGATGGCCGCATCCACCTCGGCCGTCTCGTTGTTGTAGACCCCCTTGTACTCCTGCATCCATTTGATGATACGGTCGTTGCAGCGTTTGCGGCGCTGTTCGATCTTGTCGATCTCCTTCTGAATATGGGTCCGCAGATCACGCTGCTGTTTGTCGAGGTTGTGCAAGGTGAACTCCGCGCCCCCCGACTCGCCGTGCAGGGCTTGCAGGCGCGGCAACAGACTCTCCCGCTGTTGTATATTCCAAACGGCGGCCAGCGCCTCGGCCCCGGCCTGTCGCTCCGCGAGGTTTTCCAGGCGTTCCTCCAGCTTGCCGCATTCGCCGATGGCCTCCGCTGCCTTTTCGCGCTTTGCCTCAATCGCCCCGGTAACGATGCGCAGTTGGCTGCGCAGACTCTTTAGCCGGTCCGAGCTCTCTTCGATTTCCTGTTTTTCCTGCACAAGGGCGGCAATCTCCCGGCCTGGGGCCTCCCAATCGATGGCTTCGAAGCGCTCCACGTTGAGCAGGTAGTTGGCATTGGCGCGTTGCAGTTCAAGCTGTTCGATCTGTCCACTTAGGGTCTGGCTCTGCCGTCCCTTGTCGGCAATCGCCGCGGCCACCCCGGCCAGACTCTGCTCCAAGGCGGTAATTTTGTCACGGTTGCTCCAGCCCAGGATGTAACGGGAGCGGTCGTGCAGGTCGTGGCGATCATCCTTTTCGTGACGGCGGCCGCCGCTCTTGATCTGTCCCTGCAAGGTGACCGCCTTGGGCAGACGATGGAAATCTGTGACCTCATTGCAGCATACGTGGTCGAAACGGCTCTCCAGCCACGTCTCCAGCCAATCGTAGAAGGGGCTCTCAGGTTTGATCTTCAGTTTGCGACAGAGGGCATCCGGGTGCAGCTCGCGCGCCTTGTCCCGCGAAACCTTCTTATGCGTGCGGTAGTAGACCACACGCCCCTTCAGATGGGTGCGGTCCACGTACCGGCTCACCTGATTGTAATGTTGCTCCGAAACCAGCAGGCTAAGGCCGAAGCCGTGCAACAGGCGCTCGGCCGCACCGGCCCATGCCTGTTCCTCTGCGGCCACCTGTAACAATTCGCCGACAAAGGGCAATGCCGTTGCGGCAACCCCGAGGTCCTCGGCCATGCGGGAGCGGATCTCCAGACTCCGCCGGGGAATGTTGCTCTTGCGTCCACGCAGGGAGGCCAGCTCCCGTTCCAGCTCTACCCCCTGATCCTTCAATCCACGGATATCCACCGCCAGATCGGTCTTGCGCTCATTCAGCGCCTCGGCGCGGGGCGTCAGTTCCGCCAGCAGTTCTTGGGCGCGTTGCCGGTTGTTCTCGAAACCATCCTCATCCCTTGCCGCCACCAACCCCACGGTTTCACAATAGCCGTTGTACTTGGCCAACGCTGCCTGACGATCGCGGCGTAGCGGCTCCAAACGCTGGATGTCCTGATCGATGGCGCGCAGGCGGCTGCCGCCACTATCCTCGATCCCCGCCTTGATGGTGTCCGCCTTGAGTTCCAGCTCACCCATCTCGCCTTGCAGGCGCTCCAGGCGGCGGCGCGTACTCCCAAGCTCTCCTTCCAGCCGGACGATACGCTCAGCAGTCAGCCGGCCCCGCTGTTCGGCAAACCATGGCTCCAGCGCATCCCGGCAGGCGCTTAGAGTCTCGATCTCCCGTAGTTGCCGGTCATGGCGCTCACCCTCCTCGACCAGTGGCTTGAGCCTGGTGATCTGATCCTTGGCCTTCAGTACCGCCTCGTGGGCGCTATTAAGATTGTCGAAATCGCGCCGCAGTTTATCGATACGTTCCTCCACCTCGGATCGTTCCAGCATATGGTTGCGGACGAAATCGGTGAGATTGCCCACCGATTTCATCGAGACGGTCTGGTAGAACAGATCCAGGGCCTTCTCCTGCTGAATGCCGAACAGGCGGCGGAAGCGCCCGGCGTACTCCTTAAAGCGGTCTATTACCTCCACGCCCTGCTGTTTGCGCAGACGTTTGCGCAGATCCAGTATATCGCTGCCGAAATCGGAGAAATCCTGGCGGATGGAGAGCGGTATTTGCGCGAAGACGAAAAAGCGCTCCGGCTTGCGCTGCCCCTCCTTATGCCAGAAGACCTGGGCCAGGGTGGCGCCCTGGTCGAAGCCCTCGTTATAGAACCATGCGAGCAACACCGAATAGCTATTGTCGTCACGCAGCGCCACCGCACGCGCGCCCTGGGTCGCCTCATCCTGCTCGCTCTTGTATTCGCCACGCACGTAGGAGGCCAGACTGCGCTCACGCCCCTCGGCACCCGCCGCCTTGTTGTAGGTGATCTTCTGATGCGGCACCAACAGGGTGGTCAGGGCATCCACCAGGGTGGACTTGCCGGAACCGATATCACCGGTCAGCAGGGCGTTGCGCCCGTCCGGCTCGATACGCCACACATGCTGGTGGAAGGTGCCCCAGTTGAGCACTTCAAACCGGCGCAGGCGAAAACCGCTCAGCCCCTCATCGCCGCCGAAATCCAGCGCCTGTTCCAGCGGTTGTTCGCTCACGACGACACCCCCAAATGCGGGGTCGGAGTCAAATTTCCCTGGAGATTGAGATTACTATCTATTCTCAAGGCGTCTCCTCCTGATCACCCAGGGCATGCACCCGATACTCCTCCAGCCGACGGTCAAAATCCGCCAGCCAATCTGCATCCACCAACGCCTTGAGGATTCGCCGAATCTCGTATTGCCCCTCCTGCCCCTTCAACGGACGCAGAAAGCCATAGTCCACCACCTTATTGATGTGGCGGCCGATCTGATCGATCTGCTTCGCCTCGTTGCCCATTTCCGGCAGAAACAGCCGCATCATCTCCACGATCTGCTCCCGGCTGAGAATCACCCGGGTCTCCCCGCCAGCGGCATCCTGCTCCACCAGGCGCTTGCGCAGCAACACGCAGAGCAGGCTGACCGGGTAACTCAGGGCGCGCCGCTGCACCAGCCGGGGCAGCCCTCCCTCTTCGGCATCCGTATCCCGCTGCCGCAAAAAGGCGTAGCCTTCACCCTCGTCCAGCAGTAGATCCAGCCCGATCACCGAGACATAGTCCCGCGCCGCACTCTGCTGATCCAGCAACGCCTGCCACAGGAGTTCATTACGGTCGCGGTAGAGCACGCCCTTGAACAGCTGGATCAGCACCGCGCCAAGGCGGGATTGAACATCATTGGTTTCAGTCGTTGTCATCGGGTAAACACCACCATCGGCAGGCGCACCGATTTGCGCCGGCCCTTTTCGTCATTCACGGCCACCTGCTCCTCGTTGCCGGTATCGATCATTGCCTTTTCGTCTTCCGCGGCGAGACTCAGATAGCCTACCACTTCCGCCACCCCCTTTTCCGTCGGGAACCGCTGCAATACCTGGGAGAGCGACACCTGGCTCTGGCGTTGCAGCAGCTTTTTTACATTGGCAGCCAGTTCACGGCGGTCCACGTAGGTTTGACGAAACAGCGCGCTCACCTCCACATCGGCTTCGCCGTCGCTCAGGTCCACTGTCTCGAGCACCGGGCTTTTCGGTGGCTGGAACAGGCCGCGGGACATCACCAGCTCCAGGCCGGGATGCAGGCTGTCCAGCCCGGCAAATTGGCGCACATCCGGCGCCTCGTCCTTAAGCGCTATCGCATGTTTTTCGATACTGCGGATCAGCTCCATAATCCGCTTGTTCTCCAGCCACGCCTGATCGTCCAGATACTTGCGCAGCTGTTCCACCAGCTGGTTGTTGGTCTGATAGACCTTCTCACCCGCATCCAGCAGATAATAGCGGATGCGGGCCAATATGGATTCATGCATCGGATCGAGCCGCTCGCGCGCATCCCTGCACGACGCGTCTTTCAACAGTGCACCCACCGCCGCCACCAAAGATTCCAGTTCATCCTGCCGCTGGGGGGACATAAGAAACTCCCAGAAAGCGCGGAAGCTCTTACCTTGATCCGAATCACGGATCTCATCGTGGCCGCTGAAGATATCATCCAGCATCTCGCCCTTGGGACGATCACTGGTGGCGATCCGCTCCCGGGTGCGACGGTCAAGCTCGCGGAAGTTGTACTCCACCTGGCGAAAATCAGCGAGCAGCTTGCGCGCGGTGTCTTCGGCCTGATGGAAGCGTTCGCGTACCTGGGTGGTATCGAGGGTTTGGATATGTCCCGCCCGTATATCGGCAATCTCCCGGTCGATCTCCGCCTTCTGCCGTTGCAGCTCCGCTATGCGCACTTGTGGATCCCGCTCACTCCCAGAGACGATCTCCTGCAACAGCTGAAACACCGTCAACAGGCGCGACTCGGTGCCGACGAACTCCCGGGCCTGCAACTCCTGCAGCCACTCCATTGCCTTCTCGGTAGCCGGGGTCAAGTCGTACACTGGCTCATCGTTGTGCGCGGTGTAGTATTTACGCAGAAAGAGCGAGTGCTCATCACTCCAATCATCCAGATAGCGCTGCGCACTCTTTGGATAGATTTCCTCTCCGTAGATCTGCCGCAGTTGATACAGATAATCGTCCAGACGGGAGACCAGATCGGATTGCGCAAAGGAACGCCGGTTGACCTTGATGAACTGCAAATAGAGAAAACTGATGATCAGCGGACCATTGTCTGCGGCGAGGAGTTTCAGCGTAGGGTGAGACTGCTTCAGACGCAGCAGGAACTCATAGTCCAGGGAGTCCCAACCCCCATGGAGGGGTGATTTTTGTTCGGTAGAGACGCTCATACCGGCCTGATTGTAACCGGTGGAAACAGGAAAGCCTAACGTGCCTCTCGCACCCGCAGATACGATGCAAAGCGGGGAATTCCTTTGCTGGTGAAACCCAGATACCTGAAAGTGATCACACTGCCTACCGCGGGAGGTGCTGCGCGTTCCCGATCTGTCAGGCCGGAGCCGATATAGAAGCGCTTGTTGCCCTCGATCTCCACCAACAGGGCTCCGGTCATTCCGTGGTATTTCCCCTTGCCGGGCCGGTAACCGATCACCTGGCCCTCCATATCATTGAAGCGTTTCACCTTGAGGACATTGGGACTGCGGCCCGTTTCGTAAGGGCTATCGGGATTTCGCAGGACCAATCCCTCACCACCAACTGCATCCACCGCCATCAGCCGCGTCATGAGATGGTCCGCATTTCGACAAACGGCCTGGGGAATAATCCGGATATGCGCAACCGAATGATGCTCCAGGTATTCCCGCAGCAGTCCCAAGCGGGCATCCAGGCCACCCGGTGCATTTGGCGCCTCGAAGATATTGTAGGTGATACGGCGCCAGCCCGGGTGTGGCCGGTCGCGTGAGGTAATGGAGAGGGTCTCTTCAAAGCTCCCCCTGGCGATCCACAATTCACCATCCAGTTCAAAAGGTGGGAACTCCTGAGTAAACCAGCGGGGGGCGGCAAACAGGTTACCCTGACGCGACAGCAGCTGTTGGCCGTCCCAATAGGCCCGTACACCATCGAGCTTCTCGCTCATATACCAGCCACTGACATCCATCCCCGGTCGATACCGCGTCAGCAGCAGTAGATCCGACGCCACGGCATTGGCCGTCAAGGTAACAAATAGCGCCAATAACCAACCCAAACAAATCCCTGTTCTCTTCATTGATCACGTTTCCTTGTTGATCGAGTGAACACCCACGTTAACAGCCTGCCGATGGTAATGAAATGACAATCATTGTCATAGCTGAGATGGCATTCGGCCAGCGATTCGGGGGATAATGGAGTGGTTATCCAAATAGATAGCTGAGGACAGGAGATCCCCATGTCATCAAGGATTCAAACGGCCCTGCAACACCATTTTGGCTTCACTGGGTTACGCCCCGGCCAACAGGCGGTCATGCAACATCTGCTCGACGGCCACTCAGCGGCTGCGGTGTTTCCCACCGGTGGAGGAAAATCCCTCTGTTATCAGTTACCCGCGCTGTTGCTGGACGGCGTGACCCTGGTCGTCTCGCCACTGATTGCACTGATGAAAGATCAGATAGACGCGCTCAGTGCACGCGGCATCAGTGCCTGCCGACTCGACTCTTCGCTCAGTGCCGATGAGTACCGGGAGGTCATGCAGAAACTCAGAGGTGGTGAACTGCGGCTGCTCTACGTCGCCCCGGAACGGTTCAATAACGAGCGTTTCAGGGAGGTACTAAAGTCTGTCCGGATCGCCCTGTTTGCCGTGGACGAAGCGCACTGCATCTCGGAATGGGGCCACAATTTCCGTCCCGACTACCTCAAGCTGGCGGGGTTCGCACGCCAATTCGGGGCCGAACGCATACTGGCATTGACGGCCACCGCCACGCCCACAGTGCTGAATGACATCTGTCGGCTGTTCGAAATCAAACCGGAGTGCGCGGTGGGCACCGGCTTTTACCGTCCCAACCTCAACATTGACACCACCGTGGTCGAGGCGTCGGAACGTGACCGGGTCCTGTTCGAGGCAATCAGCCACAATCCGCCCGGCCCGGCCATCATCTATGTCACCCTGCAAAAGAGCGCCGAGGCAGTTGCCCAACGGCTTGCCGATGCCGGGTTGCCCGCCCGCGCCTATCACGCGGGTCTCAAGGATGATATCCGCAGCGAGGTCCAGGAGTGGTTCATGGCGTCCGACAACGCCATCGTGGTGGCCACCATCGCCTTCGGCATGGGGGTGGACAAGGCGGATATCCGTGCGGTCTATCACTACAATCTGCCCAAGAGTCTGGAGAACTACTCTCAGGAGATCGGCCGGGCCGGGCGTGACGGCGCGCCCGCAGTTTGCCAAATGCTGGCCTGCCTCGACGATCTGAACGTGCTGGAAAACTTCATCTATGGCGACACCCCGGATAAAACGGCACTGTACAGCCTGATCGATGAGCTGTTCGCGCAGGAGAAGCACTTCGACGTCAGCCTCTATACCCTATCGGCCCGGCACGACATCCGCCCTCTGGTGTTGCGAACGCTGCTTACCTACCTGGAGTTGGCGGGCTATCTGGAGGGCGGCACCCCCTTCTACGCTGACTACAAATTCAAGCCCCTGCACAGCTCGGCCGAGATCCTGTCACGTTTCCAGGGGGAGCGGCGTGATTTTCTCGCTGGCCTGTTTCGCCGTGCAGTGAAAGGCAGAATTTGGTTCAGTATAGATCCGGCCGAGACCGCCACGGCGCTGAACACAACCCGCAACAGGATCGTACAGGCACTCGACTGGCTGGGGGAACAGCAGTTGCTGGAGGTGAAAGTCTCCGGCATACGCCACCGTTTCCAACTCCTGCGGCAACCGGACAGCACTGAGGCCCTGGTCGATGAACTGCATCAACGCATCATCAAGCGGGAGGAAGCGGAGATCCATCGTCTGCAACAGGTACTGGACCTGATCACCCTGAACGGTTGTCAGAGCAACGCCGTGGCGCACCATTTCGGCGAACAGCGTGCCGCCCCCTGCGGCCATTGCAGCTGGTGCCAACGGGGCAGCAGCGAACTCCCGCCACGCCAAGCGCAAACCATCAGTGACGCATTCTGGCAGGAGGTCAGCGCCGTCAGGCAGGAACAGGCCGAGATACTGGTGCAGCCGCGGCTGTTGGCGCGTTTCCTTTGCGGCATCACATCACCGCGCTTGAGCCGGAGCAAACTGACTCGCCATCCCCTATTCGGCAGCCTGGAAAACGTATCCTTCAACAAGGTGCTGAGCTGGTCTCAGAAGAACATGCCGTCTACCGCCCAGGCAGGGCGGTCTTATGAAATGACTGACGTTTCTTCCAACGCCAGGCACAGGTCCTGAAGCATGTGCGGAGAGAGCCGAATGCCGCATTCTCCCTGTAGCCTCCGGGCGATCTCCTCGGCATCCCGGGGAATTGGCTTCATCTCACCGACGAACATTGTCAGATCCTCCAGGAGTGCCCACGGATAGGTTACAGTAGATCGTCACCACCGGTCGGAGTGGTGTCTACCAGGGGAACAAAAGCAACGCCAAGAATATTGCGCGTATGGCTGTTGCCCTCCAGGTCCTTCTCTACCAGCATGAGCTCCTGATGACTGTACGGTTGCCCAACCGGGATCACCAGCCTGCCTCCCGGTTTGAGCTGTTTTATGAGAGCAGGAGGGATATGGCTGGCAGCCGCCGTGACAATGATCCCATCGTAGGGGGCGTGTTGCGGCCAGCCCCGGTAGCCGTTTCCGGTCTGCGCCTCGATATTGTCATAGCCAATCTCTTCAAAGCGCCGCTTCGCTGTCTCGCTCAGCTCCGGAACCACCTCCATGGTGTAGATCTGCGTGCACAGCAGGGAGAGGATTGCGGTCTGGTAGCCCGAGCCGGTGCCGATTTCGAGGACAGTGTAATCGGGCTGGAGCTGCAGCAAATCGGTCATCAGCGCCACGATGTAGGGCTGTGATATGGTCTGCCCATGGCCAATCGGCAATGGACCATTATCAAAGGCAGCATATCTCAGCTCGGGTGGCACGAACTCCTCCCGCCGCACCTTGTGCATGACCGCCATGACCCGTGGATCAAAGTGATCCCGGCCGATCATATTACGGGTGAATGCGGCCTCGCTTTCGATATCATCGATCATCCGTTGCCGGTCGCGTTTCGTGCTCATGTGTCCCCCTTCCAGGAAGAAAGATAGTTGCGCTGTTCGGTGGTCAACTTATCGATGACGATATCCCTAGGAGGCTGTCGGGTTTATCCGTTTGAAGCGACTAATCCGCAGGAGCGGATTGAACAGCTCTGCTGTCCCCGAAGGGGTGAAGGGCAGGACGCCCGCAATAAAATCACTGGTGGCGAATCAAATCAGTTTATCGGATGAGGCGAATAGTGGGCCTATTTAACGAATTCGATAAACTGAGTTGATCGCCATCCAGGGATTTGTAGCCAAACAGCGTTAAACCCGACAGCCTCCTAGTGTACTGTAACGTATCAAGGGCACATATCAGCGTAGCGAGAAGCCGTTAGCTGCAAGGCACGCCAAGTCCGGGCCCCTGATGTCCGCCCCTTCCGTGATCCTCATCCCTTCTCCTCTAAGAAATCGAGCAACTGTTATTCTTCAGGACTAATGTTATCCCCCTTACGGCTAATGATTGCTAGCTGGGTGATCTGCACCGGTTTGCATGGATAAATTCGAACATAGTAATTTCCCGCCTCTTCAATAGTAAATGGGATTACTATCCGCCTGTCACTGGACTGGTAACAGTCCTCAACAACCATGTCGAATGTTTCAGAGATAAGATGGGCTGTAACCCTTGCATCCTGCGCCAGCTTCAATTCAAGATTGTAACGTCCGGGAGTGAAGGGACCGATGGGAATGAAGTAGTTTCTCTCTAGAGGCGTCGCCATCTTCCCCAGTACTTCACCACTCCAGACCCTTTGTGGGGGGATAGGCGCAGACATTGGATAATAGGCGCATTTTTCTTTCATGTGATTGAGGATGATGAACAACTCCTGTTGCAACCACTTTTTTCCAGATGCCTCGCCGTAGTGTCGAACGATATGACTCGCCGATGCCTCGAAAACTTCATCTAAACTCAATCGTCCACTGCATTGCGCCTCATGGCACTTTGCGCAGATAGTGTTGAAGATCACTACAGACTCGGTGAAGGCCTCGTCCTGTGCGCCTGAAACACTCCCGGTGAAGAGATAGAAAGCAACCAGCACAACACGCAAATTTGCAAGAAAACGCATATTCCCTCCTAGAATCATGCGGAACGGGCGTAATACGTACACTATTGAGGGGAGAATGAAAACCGGGACCCTGCTGGATTCCGGTTATAGTAGAAATGGCGTCCCCAAGGGATGCGACCTTATCCCCCGGTTACATGCTACTTCCATAATATTAAATTGTAGTAGTCGTGACTTAATCTGACAGTTACCAGTTTTCTGGGCTATGACCGCGTTGTACAATGTGGACTGGAACACCGGGAATATAGAATCGAGGCTTTCTTGGCATGGCTTAGTTCCATCTATTATGATGCCGTAGACTACTACAAAGGAAGCCAGCTATCAATTAAAGGGCTCTGACCCCAATGCCAGTAAGTTAAGAGCTAACTCATTCATTACAAAGCGCTTTTGTAGGCAGGAAAATGAATATCATTTTTGATGTTCTTGAGTTTTCTGGGAGCTGACCTTCCTGCTCTAACCGCCTCAATTGTCTGGCTGATATAGTGTACCGTCCTCCTTATAAGATGCTCAATATCTTTGGATGATTGCAGAATTAATCTAACGATTCTATGTTTCATTTTTGATAGCGCTTGAGCAAAATTAATCTGGTATCTCAGGCGGCAATGCGCTGTCTTTTTAGAGGCCGTTTTTTGTGCCGCCATAGCCATCAGTGCAGATAAGTTCATAGCGAGTATTTTGGCATGAAAATCTTGCTGTACCGACAACGCTGATTTACCAGAAAAGTTTTCTATTTCAACCCACTGTTTAAGGCGCTTATAGTTCTCTTCAATGCCCCACCTGAGATGGTAAAGAGATTTAAAAATACTGCAATCGTACGCTATTGTATCTAGCAGGTTTGTAATTAAAACTTCAACTTCATTTGGCAAATCAATTCGCACTAGTCTGAGTTTTATCGGTGTGATGGGCAGGCCCTTTTCCTTACATGTTTTGATCGAGGGCTTATTGGGTTTGAGTGTGACTATAGCTTCCATTTCTCCGCTTTCTATAAACTCCTTAACAAATAGGTTTCGTTTTGTTTTCGCTCTCATGCAGAAGTTAATCCGACGCATGGAATGCAGGGAATAAAGCCAAAAAGCGTTGTATCCACGGTCATACAGAATCAGGTCATTGTCGTTGGATTGTTCCAGATGTTCTGCCGCACAACTTCTCTCCGATGTACCCTTT
>SWBX01005853.1_pt1 | contig 11393 bp, 8 predicted proteins | sample 4693051 | NCBI WGS metagenome assembly SWBX01 (sample SAMN10267272, study PRJNA491770) | bioreactor metagenome | isolation source: DHS bioreactor inoculated with marine | place: Japan: Omine Ridge, Nankai Trough | reverse complement strand
CCGTTTTCCGAATCTGAACGAATGACAGTGGTGTCGCATGCTCTCTCAATTTCTTGAGTTCGGCAATAAATGGTTCAGGAATGATATCCGGACGTGTACTGATGACCTGGCCGAATTTAATAAAGGTCGGTCCCAGTTCATCCAGGACCATTCGAAGTCTTTCCGGAATAGAAAATCCCCGGGATGCTTCACTGTCATCTACGGTAAATGTCGAAGCCTGTTTCCCAAGAGGCAGAAGCTTATGCAATCCTATCCGGCGTATTAACTGCCCGAACCCGTGTTTCAGAAGTACATTGAGAATCGTCTGCATTCTCTGCAGGTTCCGGTATGTCCGATTTATCCGCCAGATCGACATGCAAAAATCTCCCCCTGAGATTTACCCGTTCGTACTGTATTATAGTTCCATGGGATTCGCTACGTCAAAACCTTGATACCCACTCTTACTGCTTCCATACAATTTGAATTTATGTTAGTTTCACCTCGATTTCAAGTATGATGACGGCATGTGTTCAGGAGAGTAATTATGAAAATCGCATCCGCTGATCAGATGAGAGAAATGGATCGCCTGGCCATTGAGGAAATCAGAATTCCGGGAATTGTCCTTATGGAAAATGCGGGTCGGGAGGCTGTAGGTGTTCTAGAAACCTGTCTAGGTGATCTGCTTGATGACAACATTGTTGTCGTTGCCGGTAAAGGAAACAACGGAGGTGATGGATTCGTAATAGCTCGACATCTCCGGAACCACGGTGCCCAGGTGATGGTCGTTCTTCTGGGTCGATGCTCTGACCTGAGCGGTGACGCCCATGTCAATGCCCGAATTTGCGAAAACATGAACATTCCGATCATTGAATCAGCAGATGAAAAGGATCTGGATCGCCTGGAATGTGAACTCCTCAATGCGGATATCATTATTGATGCCATGTTTGGAACAGGCCTTTCAAAGCCTGCCAAAGGCCGTTTCCAAACCGCCATTGAGATGATCAATAAGGCCGATGCGTACGTTATGTCCGTTGACATTCCCTCCGGGTTGTCTGCTGATTCGCCTGAAATTTCCGGTCCTGCCGTTTGGGCGGATTTTACCGTGACTTTTGGTCTTCCCAAACCCGCCCTTTTACTCTATCCCGCTGCAGAGTGTGCCGGGCAGATTTTTGTTGTGGATATTTCAATTCCAGCAGAGATGGATAATAAACCGTGTATTAAGGGGACCATCATTGATCCCTACGGCGTTACAACCATTCTGGCTCCCCGAGATCCAAACACACACAAAGGCAGTTACGGCCATTTACTGGTATTGGCAGGATCACCGGGAAAAACCGGAGCGGCTGTTCTCGCCGGGGAATCCGCCCTTCGTGCAGGAAGCGGTCTTGTCACCATTGGTGTGCCGGAATCCCTTAATTCCATTTTTGAAATCAAACTGACAGAAGTGATGACGGAACCACTGCCCTCCCGAGATGGTAAAACCCTGGATACAACAAGCCTGCCGGCCATCAAATCCCTGGCGGAAGGAAAGAGTGCGGTTCTCATCGGACCGGGAATCGGATTAAATCCCGAAACCGGTAACTTGATTCTGTCCCTGATCAGAACCCTGACAATTCCTGTAATTCTCGATGCCGATGCGCTGACACTTTTGTCCAGGGAAGAAGATCCCTGGTCCGGAGTAACCGCACCCCTGATACTGACACCACATCCCGGAGAAATGTCCCGGCTGACGGGTGTCACCACCAGTGATCTTATTCCCCGGCAACTGGAAATCGTTCCGGATTTCGCATCCCGGACCGGCACCTGTGTTGTTTTTAAAACCGCCCGAACCCTGATTGCCGCCACGGATGGATCCTGGACCTTGAATATCACTGGTAACCCCGGACTCGCTTCCGGTGGATCCGGCGATGTCCTTGCCGGCCTTATCGGTGGTATTCTGGCTCGGGGATTCTCTCCCTTACAGTCCGCTGCCTGTGGTGTTTTCTGGCATGGTCTGGCAGCCGATATTGCTGTTACGGATATCGGTGAACATGAATTAATCGCCGGAGATATTTTGGATTATCTTATTGATGCCCGAAAAATGGTCACAAACCATCCGGAGTATTTTGACGGCGCAGTTATACCGTATAACTTTGACCCTGCAACGGAAATAATTGGAGATACTCTATAATGAAAAATGCCATAACATCCATTGATCTTGGTGATATCAAACCCATAAAACAGGGAAAAGTCAGAACAATTTATGGATTACCGGACAATCAACTGCTTATTGTCGCCACGGATCGAATTTCCGCATTTGATGTAATAATGCCCACGGGTATTCCCGGAAAAGGAATCATTCTGACCCAGATATCAAATTTTTGGTTCAAAATGTTTACCGGTAAAATTCAGCATCATCTGGTGGAAACGGAATTTTCGCAGTTTCCTGATGAGCTTCACGCCTTCAGGGAGATACTGGATGGAAGGAGTGTCATCGCTCAGAAAGCGGATGTGGTACCTTTTGAATGCGTTGTCCGGGGATATATCTCCGGGTCACTCTGGAAAGCATACTCTAAAGGAGAAACACCCTATGGCCTTGATCTGCCGAAACATCTGAAAGAATCCGACAAATTTCCAGAACCTCTTTTCACACCCACGACAAAAGCAGATTCCGGGCATGATCTACCAGTAACTTTTCAGGAGATGGCGAACGCCATCGGGACAGAAATGGCAGAGGATCTTCGTGATAAATCTCTGGCGATCTATTCTGAAGGCGATCGGTATGCCCGTGAGCAGGGCATCATCCTTGCGGATACGAAATTCGAATTTGGATTGGACAACGGGACACTCATCCTCATTGATGAGGTGCTGACACCGGATTCATCCCGGTTCTGGCCCATTGACCGGTATGAACCCGGGCGGTCTCAGGAAAGTTTTGACAAGCAGTTTGTCCGGGATTATTTGTCCGGACTGGACTGGAATAAGACACCTCCCGGGCCGGAACTCGCAGAAGATGTTGTTAAATCCACACGATTAAAATATCTTGAAGCATATCGGCGTTTGACCGGTCGAGATCTGGAGTTGTAGTTGCCGGAGGTGAAGATGAGAATATCAGTGATTGTTCTAGTAACAGTTTTGCTAAGTACAGCTTGTTTTGCCATGCCGTTTTCATGGCAGCGAATTGACACAATGCCTGAAGATTTTCAGCGAATTGAGAGTAACTGGAGATCACCGGGGATTCTGATCGCTCTGGCAAGTTCCGGTCAGCTTTACCGGTCCGATAATTACGGCGACAACTGGTCTGTGCTCCCCAGCCCTGAAAATCAATCAGTTGCTCTTATTGCCCCTCATACCAATAAAAGTCAGGTCTGGTATTGTGAAACTGTCAGTGAAAGCGGGTACAGATTTTGGAGATCCGAAGATTCCGGACATACCTGGCATTTTATCGGCAATCTGCCCGGTATGATGAACTATCTGGCTGTTGCACCCCATGATTCTGAATATTTACTGGGTGTGTTTCCCTCTGCGGATGGCAGCGAACACATGCTGAAAAAAACAAAAAATTTTGGTGAGACCTGGACAAACGTCCTGACACTTCCCGCAACACCTGTCAAACCGTTCTGGCATCCCACTTCCCCATGGGCAGCGTACTGGGACACCTATCGCACCGGAGATTACGGAGATACATGGTCGGGAATCTCAGCAAAACAATGTGTAGCCCCCGGATATGATATTCCCTCATCGATTTACGCCGCCACGGATCCCGGTCTTTTCTCCAGCAGGGATGATCTGCTCTCCTGGTGGCCCGTCCTTCTGGAACCCACAAATTTTATTCGTCTTAATCCCCGTGATCCGGATCAGATTATGACCGGGAATGTGGACAGATTTCGCTCAGGAAGCAACCTCATCTATTTTTCAGCTGATGGTGGTGAAAATTTTAATGACTGGTCTGCGGGACTGCCGGAAAAAGTGGACAACATGACCTTCGCTGCAGACTGGTTGTTTTTCACTTGTGGCGAAGGTGTGGTTTACCGGTATGATGAGCGGCCGGGTGATATCGACGGCACGCAACGCGTGGATGGCGGGGATCTGGTGATTCTTTCCCTGGCATTCGGAAAACTTGCCGGAGAACCAGGCTATAACGTCCTGGCAGATTTAAACTCAGACGGCGCGGTTGACGGTATGGACCTCGGCATCCTCTCATCCCTGTGGGGTCACCGGTTTTATTATGATGAAGAGGAAGTACCAGGCGATTTTCCTCTTTAGTTATTCTGATGTAATCTGTTTAACAAAGCCCGGTTGTGTCCTGATTTTCCAAACCAGTACCAAGCTGCCAAAAATGCTGACAAATGTGCGTGTGAACAGTGTAACCGCAGCAGCACCGACTGCACCGTAAATCGGAACAAAAATTAAATCACCAATAATATTCATCGTCATTTCAAGAGCAACAAATCCCGCAAGCAGTGCCGGTCGATTCAATGCAAACAAAATGGCCAGAGTCGGCGTAAACAGAATCATGACAAGATAATCCCAGGCAACCAGCTTGAAGACGGCAATGGCAGGTGCGTACATGTCCAGAGCAAGCACTTTGAAAATCAGAGGACCCAAAAACACAAAAGGAATCAGACCAATCGATATGAGTGTACACGCTATAATGGATTTCCGGATAAACCGGTCGAAATCAACCTGTTTCAACTTTGTTCCGATCCGGGGTAGAAGAACGGTATTGATGGATTGTACTACGAGAAACAGCATGGATGCGATTTTAAATCCCGACCCAAAATAACCCACTTCCTGGGGATTTTTAGCTGCTGCAAGGTAAAGAAAATCAAAGTTCATGAAGATCATTAGGAAAATACTGGAAACCATATACCAGAAACTGAACCGGAAAAACGTCTTGAATACTTTGAAATCCGGTGACGTTCCCTGTAATCCGGGTAGAGGTTTCCAGAATAAAACAAATCCCAGAGTGAATATCGGCGTTACCGCATAAATCACCACGGCATACCCCGGAGATAGATCGGGAAACACGAATACAAGGACCAGAATCAGAATTATCTTGAGTACTGCATCCACCATATTGGTGACCGTATGCAGCCGAAACCGTTCTCCAGCCTGAAGGGCACTGAGCATTAATTGAAGGAAAGACGCACCGACAGATCCGACGATGGCGATGATGATGATATGAACCTGTCCCTCATCATGAAACAGTAACCGGGCCAGTGGGCGTGACAGAGCAATACCCAGGACGGTGATCAGGACACTCATCCCGATCCGGAATCGCAGAGCAATCAGGAAAATCTGTGCCAATTCGTCCCGTCTGCCCGTTATGTCCAGATGGGGACCAAACCGGAGAATTCCTGTGGAAGTTCCAAAATCCAGTATCACTGGCAGCACCGACATCAATGAAATTACGGTAACGATGACGCCATATTCACCAGGGAGAAATGCCTTCATTAAAAGGATGGTCGCCAGGAGAACCAAGCCTTTAATAACCAGGTTACCTACTCCGACGATAATGGTGGATTTGGCTACGCTGTCCCGATCCTTCATGTGATTGTATCGTCACAATGCAATCCGCATTCGGATCGTTGAATTACCCAGTATTCACCACCGGGAACAAACCGGAACCAGCGGCAAACCGTCTCCAGACCATTAAGAATTGAATGGCCGATGGATCCTTTTCTTCCCAGAAAATGCAGTAGTTTCCCCGGGAATCCATCCAGATGAGAGTATCCAAAAGGATACCGACTCAACACTTGATTCTTCCGTGCCAATTTCAGATATCCATAAATCTGTTCTGGTGAGTAAAACTGATAAAAGCGCAATTTCTCTCCATAATTGAAATGATCCCGGAATCGTTTTTTCCGACCCCATCGGTTTGGGCTTTCACCAAATATCAGGTAGCTGAAGTAACTCAGCGAAAACCGGCGGGGAACTCCCAGAATAAAAATCCCGCCGGGATGTAATGTGGCTATGATCTGCCTGATCACCTCAGAGGGATCATCAAGATGCTCAATAACACCGAACAGGATCGCCGCACTGAAACTGGATTTTTTGAAAAAACTCAAATCCGCAATATTTGCACGAACACGTGAAAATTGGCTGGAAAAACCCTTGTTTTCGGCTCGAATACCGGCGTGGGCCAACATATTGGCGCTGAAATCAACGCCCACAATAGCTTTAACTCCCAGTTCAAGCATGATCTGAGCGATCTGGCCGTTACCGCAACCGGAATCCATCAACCGGTCACCCATTTCGTACCGACTGATCAGTTGTTTCAGGATCTGAATGACGTTTCGGTCCAGATTCCATCCATTATACGAATTCCGGGAAACTTCACCGTCTGGTCCCAGAATGCCGTAACCGGCAGCCACGCGGTTATGAGCGTCCTTAATATCACCGGCTATGGGATTGAATTCGGGATCCGTCATTCGTGTATTCCATCTCTATTTCAGGAGAGTTGAGAACATCTCCGTAAACGATTGTTCAAGGATACTACAGGATTGTCTGGTTTATCCAGAGCGGAAGTACCGATGGGTTCGCGTGACTTGGATTTATTAGATTGATCAATAGATTGACACCCTGCCTTGCTTCTGGTAGCTTTTTTAACCTTTTTATCCGGGTTTTTGTTTGTGCCGCGGGGGTATATTGAAATTATTCAAAAGGAAGAAAAAACGGCGATGTCTGATCATCAGTCTTGATGGATTTCCTGGTTCTCTGCTCAAAGCGGTATCAGGATCAGGGACCATGCCGTTTTGCCGTTCCCTTTTCGAACATACCCCCATTCAATCAATGAACTCCGTGTACCCAACGATTTCCTGCGTTGCCTGGGCGACATATATGACCGGACGAAATCCGGGACAGCACAATATTTTCGGATTCATCGACCGGACACTGTCCCCGTTCTCAATGACAATACCCAATGGCAGCAATCTCGCATCTCCTCCGCTATGGCAAACTCTTGGCACAGCCGATATTCCTGTTCTGGTGATGAATGTACCGGTGACATATCCCCCGGATTCCGTCAATGGTACAATGGTCAGTGGATTTCTGGGCGTACGGCTTGAGAAAAGTGTTTTCCCGCCCGATCTGATAGAACCCCTGGAATCATTTGGATATTTAATAGATGCTGATACATCCCAGGCCGTTGCTGATCCCGATGCATTCTTGAATCATCTGGAATTTGTTTTGGATCGTCGCTGCGATGCATTCATTCATCTTGCAAAAACCCGACCGTGGGAATTTGCACATCTCCATATTATGGAAACCGACAGACTGTTTCATTTTTTATGGGATCGAGTAGACAAATCCATGGGTCCGGACAGAGATGTCCTCCAGTTCTTTGCCCATCTTGATCACTGGATTCAGCGTATCTTCGAAACCGTCATCCGGGATGAAGATGAAGTTATTCTGCTATCCGATCACGGCTTCTGTAAAGCCGAAACAGAACTGCAATTGAATACTGTCCTGGCTGATCATGGTTTTTTGAAATGGTCTTCCGGGGATAAACCGGGATTGCACCGGATCCACCCGGAGAGCCAGGCCTACAGCCTGATCCCCGGCCGGATTTTTCTCAATCAGAAAGGTCGCGAACTCCAGGGATCCGTCAATGAAAACGACCGGGAATTAATTCTTGATGAATTGATCTCCCTGCTGTCTGAATTCAGTTTAAACGGGAGTGAAACACCCTGTTTCGAACAGATTTTCAGACGTGAAGAGATTTATAACGGTCAGTTCCTGGAAAACTCAGCTGATCTGATCGCCATTCCCCGGGAGGGAATAGAATTAAAAGGTAAACTGGCACCGGCACCTGTTTTTTCAAAGAGCGTATTGAAGGGCATGCATACATATGACAATGCGTTCGTCTGGAGCAGGCAGGGAACGACAATCGGGACAGCGTCGCAACGCATTCCCGGTATCATCGATCTCTACCCCACTATCCTGTCTTATTTTGAGAAGCAGGATGAGGGAGCCGAAGGCCGGATCATTTTTAACTATAATTAAGGATCTTATTAATCCGAATCACTGCGAAGGAGACAATTTATGCAGACCCTGATCGCCCCTCATGGAAAGAAACTGGTAAATCGAATCGTTGAGGGCGCCGAACGCGATGCGCTACTGGAACGTATTCCATCAATGAGGAAACTCACCCTGAACCGGCGGGAAATCGCTGATCTGGAGATGCTCTCTGTGGGTGCATTCAGCCCCCTGGAAGGCTTCGTCAATTCAAAGGATTACGAAGGTATTCTCCACAATATGCATCTTTCAAACGGCCTACCCTGGACCATTCCGATCACCCTGTCTGTCAACGCGGACTGGAAAGGAAAAATCAAGGAAGGCGACGATTTGGCGATGTACGACCTGGACGGCGGATGTCTCGGCGTCCTGCACCTCGAGGAAATCTACCCTTACGACAAAAAGAAGGAAGCACTCCAGGTTTACAAAACCGATGATGGCAGCCATCCCGGAGTAGCTGCGTTGAATCAGCAGGGCGATTTTTACCTTGCCGGTAAAATAACTCTGGTCAATCGAGTATCACATGATGACCTTCAGTCCTTTCGGTTGGATCCCGTAGAATCGCGGGTACTTTTCCAGCAGAAAAACTGGAAAACCATCGTAGCCTTCCAGACACGGAACCCGGTTCACAGAGCCCATGAATACATTCAGAAATGCGCCATGGAAATGGTGGACGGTCTGTTGCTCCATCCTCTGGTCGGTGCAACCAAAAGCGATGATATTCCGGCAGACGTGAGAATGGACTGCTACCAGGTTCTATTAAAAAACTACTATCCGAAGGATCGCGTTGTGTTATCCGTGCTGCCTGCAAATATGCGGTATGCGGGTCCCAAAGAAGCCATCCTCCACGCTCTGGTTCGTAAAAACTACGGTGTTTCACATTTCATCGTTGGCCGCGACCATGCCGGAGTGGGAAGTTACTACGGTACCTATGATGCTCACCATATCTTCCGGGAATTTGATCCCCGGGCACTGGATATCACACCCCTCTTTTTCGATTATACATTTTTCTGCAAAAAATTTGGGGTATGGCATCCACAAAAACGTGTCCTCATGATAAGTCAAACCATGTATTCCTGTCCGGTACCAAAGTGCGTGAAATGCTGATTGCAGGCGAAAAACCGCCCGTGGAATTTTCCCGGCCGGAAGTCGCCCAGGTACTTATGGACGCACAGAAATAAGCGTGTGTCGCAGATAATTTATGAATAATATTAACCTGGCAACCCCGGGTAAGGAGTTATGTGATCTTCACATCCATTCCACTGCTTCCGATGGAACTCTGACGCCCGGAGAACTCGTTCAGAAAGCGGTGGAAAAAGGGATCCGTATCATGGCCATCACGGACCATGATACGGATGCTGCAAATGAAGAAGCTATCCAGACCGGTGAGACATTAGGTGTCCGGGTCATCCCGGGAATCGAAATTTCCGTTGAATACAAGACCCGGAACCAGAAAAAAATGTCGCTTCATGTACTGGGTCTGGGTATCCATGAGACAAATAGCAAAACCCGGAAAGGTTTTTCAAAAATCAGAGATGGCCGCCGCGTTAGAAACCCCAAGATTGTACGTAAACTCAATCTATTAGGTTATCCCATTACCCTGGAAGAGGTTAAAAAGTTTGCGGGCGGGGATATTATCGGAAGACCTCACATCGCCCGTGCATTGATGGAAAAAGGGTTTGTCGCCTCGTCTCAGGAAGCTTTTGATCGGTTTCTCGAACCCCGGGCACCTGCCTATATTCATCGATATCGACCGGATGTGAAAACAGCGGTTGATCTCATCGAATCTGCCGGTGGAATACCGGTACTGGCGCATCCGGGAATAATTAATACCAGATCCCATACTCACTTGAAGTCTTTAATTCTGGAACTGAAAAAGATGGGTATAAAGGGAATCGAAGTCCATTATCCCCTCCATAGCCAATCTCTTCATGATTTTCTGGTAGCTACCGCCCTGGAAGCAGATCTGCTGATTACCGGTGGAAGTGATTTTCACGGCGGTAACAAACCAAATTCGCAATTGGGACAGGGAACAGCCCGTCAGGGTATCCCTGTTGAACTGGGAGAACGTGTCCTGGAAGCCTTGAAGTCGGCATGTCACGTATGATCCACGCGCCATCCCCGAACCAAAACCGTGTATTAATCATTGGGTTGGATTGTGCGGAACCATCTCTGGTGTTCCACAAATTCAAGGATCAGCTTCCCACACTATCGGCTATGATGGAGTCCGGATCCTGGGGAACACTTCGGTCAACGGATCCCCCCCTGACCATTCCGGCCTGGTCCAGTATGCTAAGCGGTTACGATCCCGGCGCACTGGGATGTTACGGAATTCGCAATCGGAATCACTATTCCTACGACACCATGACGATTTCAACATCTCTGGATATACAAAAACCCCGCATATGGGATTATGCTGCAGCACATAACATGAGATCCATTCTTGTGGGAATCCCGCAAACCTATCCTGTCAAACCTATTTCCGGGTGTATGATCTCTGGTATGCTGACACCGGATCTGGAATGCGCATGCACCTGGCCGGCGGACCTGAAAAACGAAATCATGGATAAATTCCCCGGGTACGCCATTGATATCGAGAATTTCAGGAACATCTCCACCGAATCATTACGTGATCAGATCTGGGATATGACCGAAATTCGATTCAGGCTTTTTCGTCATCTGATTCATACACGACCATGGGATTTTGCCATGATGGTGGAGATAGGACTGGACCGTCTTCATCATGGTTTCTGGCATTACTGGGATCGGGAACACCCCCTTCATCCCGGTGAAACGAAATATTCCCGGATTATTCCGGAGTATTACCGGTTTCTGGATACTCACATCGCAAAAATTCTGGAGATACTCCCGGACAAGACACATGTATTTATCGTATCGGATCATGGTGCTCAGGCCATGACCGGTGGATTCCGACTGAATCAATGGCTTTTACAGAACGGGTATCTGGTGCTCAAGAATCACCCGGAGAACTCCATCACCCTTGATCGGAATCGAATAGACTGGTCGAAAACCGTGGCCTGGGGTGAAGGCGGGTACTACGGCCGAATTTTCCTTAACATCAAGGATCGGGAACCCTCGGGTATCCTGCCCCGTTCAATGGCTCAATCGGTTCGGTCAGAAATCGCCCGAAAACTGGAAACGATTGCTGATATGCAGGGACAAACCAACAGAATCATTTTCCCGGACTGTGAATTCGAAGTCATACACGGATTTCCACCGGATATCATGGTGTATTTTGGAAATCTCTCCGTCCGGGCACTGGAAGGATTCAGTACCGACGGTTTGTTCACGCTGCAAAACGATCGGGGACCCGATGGAGCAAACCATGACACCCACGGCATTTTTATCAGTAATCAACCCCACACATCCGGTGGTGATATCGGACCTCTTGATAT
>SWBX01001364.1_pt1 | contig 11417 bp, 7 predicted proteins | sample 4693051 | NCBI WGS metagenome assembly SWBX01 (sample SAMN10267272, study PRJNA491770) | bioreactor metagenome | isolation source: DHS bioreactor inoculated with marine | place: Japan: Omine Ridge, Nankai Trough | reverse complement strand
TCCGCAAACGGATACCCATGGTACCCCTTCAATAAACTGCTTTTCATGTCTTCATCCAGACGATCTGAAAACGCTTTATATTTTTCGAGATCCACGTCCAGAGCCTTGGGGTTTCGAGGTTCTCCCCGGCAGAGCAGGTGATTGATAGTCTCCACCTGCAGTTCATTTCTAAGAAAATCGTAGAGATCGTCCAGTTTATCCTGATTATAATGAGAAACTGTGACGGCGACATTGAGATTGAAATTAGTAAACCGTGATTTCAACTTATGGAGCTCTCTATATGTATTTACAGCCCGGTCAAACAGACCATCCACCTGGCGAATCCGGTCATGATCCTCACCGATACCATCGATCGAGATATCCAGGGCAAAATCAATACCTTTGCAGGTCACCAGGATCTCCTCCACCGCCTGAACCATTTTGCCGGTATGATACCCATTGGACGGCATCCCCAGATTGCGAAACCCGGGTCGCTTATAAAATGTCTGAACAATTTGTGAAATGTCGTCCCGAATAAAGGGATCACCTCCTGTGATGAGCAGGAAAAGGATGGGATCCATATGCTCCGTGGTACGGGCAATTTCATCGACAGTAAGCTCATTCCGGCTCTCCGCCCGTTCACCCAGCAAACAGTGCAGACAGCGGGCCGTACAGTTTTTCGTGACGAAAAAAACCAGGTAATGCGGGAGGGCATGACGTTTTGTCACGATCCGTTTTGCAAATTTTAAATAGCTTGGTACAGGCATAAGCACCCTGTTCTTTTGTTTAAAACCGTGGATAAAATCATGGTTAACCCAGGCACGTCGGGATTCTAGTTGATTTTCAGTATGGAGACAACCCGAAAAATCGCGTTATGTTCAGAGTTTATCCTCGCAATTGAAATATTGAATAGCCGGAATACTGGCTCAGACCTCAAAGCCTGAGAAGCCGGATCACCTGCAGAGGAAAAAGCCCGGTCGAAAACCGTCTCCGCATTTCCTGACAGGTAGATCCGGATTATTGGACCCTCGTTGCGTTTTGATGAGGTTCACGTTTCGGTCTCCGGCAAACAGCCTGTTGTTTCGAAAAATCGATACCGTGATGATACCGTGCAATTTTGCGAGCCATATCAGTGTTTTCTCGATAGCAGCGCACCTCCCAGCCCGATCAGTATGAGTAAGATGCCGATTGGATGCAAGGCCGGAACCGGGCCCACACCGTCATAAGGATGGTGATAGCCCATGTCCACAACGCCGATGTCTGCAATCCAGTCGGTCCGGCTCGTGCACTGATCCTGACAGCGCAAACCGTCCGCAGTCTCGAAACAGATGCTCGAGGCTGCGACACTGCCTGTGTCGATGCACGGGCTGTCCGCAGCCTGACCCGCTGCGGTCTGACTCAAAAAATGCGTATACATCGGCACTGAGACATACAGCGGATCCTGGTCCATGTTGCCGGTTCCCGGCCAGCCGCCTTGAATATCGGAAAATGTGGCTGCAATGTTCGTTGTATCGCCGGTAAACGAAACCGGAGAATTGTCCCATACAATGCAGTCGACGAGGGTTGCACTGGATGAGAAGCAACTGACCGCGCCACCCGGGGATATCCCGTTTTCAGCGTTGCCGGCGAGCGTGCAATTGCGAAGGGCAACAGAAGTCCCATTGCCGCAATCCAAGGCAGGACCCGTGTTGTCGATAATCAGGCAATTATCCATCTGAATGGTGGAGTTAATTATGTGGATTGCATTGGATACATTCGGTGCTATGTTTTGCGAAATGATGCAATTCGAGATCAGAGCATCGCTGTCGTGGATGTCCATGGCTGCGGCTGCCCAACCGGTGTAGTTGCCCGAAATGACGCAATCGATAATCTCGGAATCAACACATTGTTGCAGGGAAACACCGCCACCGGCGATGATCGGGTAATTGTGATCCGTGATGTCACAGCCAATAATGGTCAATGTCGAATAGTAGCCTTCGATTCCGCCGGCGCCGTGTCCACCCTCATTTCGGCGAATCACACAATCGCGGATTGTCGCCGCCGTCTGGAAGCAACTGACGCCGCAACCCCACTGGGAGAATTCATCATAGAGTTGTGCCTGATTATCCTCCACGGTACAGCCCTCTATAAGCGGGTTTGCGGTCCCTTCAATATAAATGCCGATCCCCCAGCAGGCCAGATTTTCGCGCAGTATGCAGTTCCGAATCGTCGGCGAGCTGTTCAGGATATGGATTCCGCCGCCGCCGCCTCCCTCCTGCGTCTCGCAATCCGTTGCTGCGCCGTTTGTGATTGTAAATCCATCAAGCAGGGCGACAGATGTCTCACCGGAGTGAAAAAAGACGCCGCGATCCTCACCGCTGCAGTTAATCACGGTCCAATCGGCGCCGAGTTCTGACACAACCTCGATGATCTTACCTCCGTAATCCAGAGCGCGGTTGCCGGCGCCCGTATATGTTCCGGGTGCGACAAGAACAGTGTCGCCGTTTGCCGACGCATCGATACCGGCCTGAATCGTCGTGTAATTTGCCGGGACATGGTGAACGGCGGCAAATCCGAATCCAGCGAAACAGATTATTGGAATGAAAGTAGATAAAATTACCCTGCTCATGTTTGATCCTCTGGGGATATTTCCACATTAATTGTCAGTATTAATGCAATTAATTATAACTATTTGGGATATGAGAATCAAGTTCGATGGCAGAAAACATCCTCAAAATACTAAGTAAAAATTAGGTTATGTTATCGTGATCCACTGTGATTATTACATTACTTTTCAGATGCCTTTGCTCGACATAATAATAGATAAAACGTATTATATTTAAGCATGTCTCAGGAAACAAGAAACAATACCGGAAAACTCAGCATCTATACGACCTGGCCGCTATTGATCTCTTTAATGCTTTTGATTCTGAATGACACCCTTCTCAAGCAAATCCATCCGGGTTGGATAACCGGAAAACTTTCGGATTTCTCCGGCATTTTTCTTCTAATACTCTTTCTGCGCGCAATTTTCCCAAAAAGCACAGGAAGAATTTCACTCGCTGTCACTCTTGGATTTACTTTTTGGAAGAGCGGTTTTTCTCAACCCTTGATCGATGCGTTTAATCAGTGCTGTCAGATAAAAATTGGCAGGGTCATCGACTACACTGATCTCATTGCACTAATTATGGTTCCGATCGCGCATCTGACATTCGACAACTGTCGGAAATTCCAAGTACAGTTCGATATTTTAAAATTGCTGCGAATTCCCGCTATTCTCCTCACGCTGTTCGCGCTCACCGGAACCTCTGTAAGATATCCCTATCATCATTACGCAATCCGAAAAATAACCGTTGACGAACAAGTAGAGCGCGGAAAAATAATCAGTGTTCTGAATCATGTCTTTGCGCATTATGAGTTATCATGCGTAAACTGTGATCCACGGGATGAGTGCGGGGAGTTTGGAAAGGAAAAAATCCGGATCCGATATTGCTTTCTAGAGAACAACCGGGGGATTGATTTTGAAGTTTTGGGGACCGCAGGCGGCATATTCGGAGCCGGAATGTTTAAAAAAAGCTCATGGGAGGAAATGGACCGGATAAAGTCCAGATTGAAGTCTGATCTGGGGTATGCTTTCAGAGATATGGAGTTGGTGATCTCTCTGCCGGAAGAATTTTACTCAAATGCCAGGTATCCGGACTGGGCTGTAAACTCGTATATACAACATCCGGATTAAACGCCAATAATTCAAGATTATTGATTTGATGATATCGGGCAATTTAGAGAGACGAAATGCAAGGTCATCAGTTCTGTTATCAAGCCTTTTCCACTTTGTTGATAGTCGAACGAACAGCACCCAAAGACCGCATCGATATTCAGGAAACTGAAGCTTTCCCTTTACAATTAGATCTGCCTCAGTCTCGACGTCTCAGATTACTGTGCCAAAGAGCCCGGTATCTCGAAACAGCGCTTCGCATCCCCGAAATCCCTCGCAATGATGCGCACTGGGTTTTGTTCCTCGCAATGACGGTTTGGATATTGCTCCCCGCATTTACAACGTATACCCAAGGGCTTTCAACTTCCGTTTGGTCTCCTCGGATATATCAATTTCAATATCATGCTGCCGGGATGCCGCCCGATTGAAACCTTCGTCAAGATTCAGGGTCAGTTCATCCGCCACGGGAGCCAGATTCACAACCTGGTTGACACGCTCACCGGGATCGTTCTGCATATCATAAAGTTCACGGTTGCCGGTCCCCGGTGATGCAATTAGTTTCCAGTGATCCGATCGGATCCCGCGCTGTTTCACGGCATCCCGCGCCATGATAATTCCGAAATTTTCCACCAACGCAATGGATCGCTTTTTTTCCCGGTCCAGAAGATTGAAACCGTCCATGGCATCGGGGAGTGGAAAATTAACAGCGGATGAGAGTGTGGGAGCGATATCCAGAACGGAGGCAAGATGAGGATAGATCTTCCCTGCCGCAAAACCCGGACCGTAAAACATCATGGGAACATGCAAAGCCGGTTCATAGATATCTTCACCATGAGTGTAAAACCGGCCATGTTCACCAAAACTTTCACCATGATCCGCAACGCAGGCAATGACGGTATTGTCCAGAAGTTGATTATCAGCCAGGTGCTGCCAGACCCGCTTCACTTCATCATCCAGAGTGCTGATTTCACCCAGATACAGTTCCTCGGGCCGGCCCTCACGAATAATCTCACCTGTCCCCGCAAGCGCCATGCGTGCACGGTCACGATCATTCTCATCAGAATATCTGAATCGGGGTGTTACGGTATTCCGGTAATAGTTTTGGTAATGCTCCGGAGGAACATACGGAGCATGGGGTTCAAAATAGTGCAGCCAGAGGAAAAAGGAACCCCGATGCCCGTATTTCGTCAACCATGGAATGGCATATGAGTTAGTATCTCGTGCACTGCTTTCCATACGACCACGGGCAAAGTAATTTTTAATTAAAGTCAGCCACGAAGCGCTCCAGAGAGGATCTGCCCGTGTAAAAGCGTCATGATAGAGTTGAAATCCCTGATCCAGTCCGAACCGACGATCCAGGGGGAAACAACTGACAAACGCCGCTGTCCGATACCCCCGATCCTCGAGAATTTCAGCCAGAGTAAGATTATCCAGGCCCAGACGATAGCGATTTTCCAGAGCGCCGTGGACGGCCGGAATTGTCGCCGTCATCATGGACGCATGGGATGGCGTGGTCATGGGAACCGGACATATCGCCTGAATACACTGCCATCCCTTCCGGGCAAGAGTATCGAGAAACGGTGAATTCACCAGTGGATGTCCCCCGGAACCCAGGGAATCCGCCCGGAGAGTATCCAGGGTAATCAAAACGATATTTGGAGATTCCTTCACACTGGCCGATCCGGAAAATGTCCATCCCAGATTGATCACCGTGGCAAACCCCATCACAGGGGTGATCGCCAGTACAGAGATTATTATCGGCACCTTCCCGTTCAGTCCGAGGAATTTCACGCAAATAGTGCTCAGGATGCCGGAAATTACCAGACCGATAACTCCAGCCGTAATCAGCCCCATTGCAATACAACCCGCCAGCGCGGACCCCATTGCCGGAATCACTAATCCTCGATTCAAAACAAGAACAAGATCCAGGGTTCCCAGGAAGAGGCTCCACAAACCACAAAAAATGAGAATTTTCCGGTACGGTTTTCCAGTAACCGATCCGGCCATGTCAGTAGTTATCCTTCCACAGAATGGCACGCTTCAGCAGAGAGAACATCGGCATTCGGTATGTTTTGGAATACCGGTAGGCATAGGTGATGTTAAATAACCAGCGGGTAAGGAAATTATTGGTCCCACGGCGGGCAATTTTCTTTATCACATGTGAAAACCGTGGAAACCGCACAGCCAGATAGAACAGTTTCTGTAAGGAAACCAATGCCCGGGCATCGGCATTCTCAATGACGGTGTCGTTGAAATATGATTGTGTGAGGTGGTGGACACTATAGGTGCTGTCCAACAACTTCATCTTCTTAGCCAATTTTTCCAGATCCGTCCCGGGATAGGGTTGAATAATGGAGCACCACGGATAGTCAGCCTGAATCTGCTGGTTCAACTCTACAGTTTCCCATGCATTTTCAAATGTTTCACCCGGCATTCCCACCATATTGAAGGTACCGATTTTAATCCCGAATTTTTTCAACAGGCGGGCGGTTTCCTGAATTTCTTCCCTGGAAATGTTTTTGCCCAGAACATCATTACGGATCCGATCATTTCCACTTTCAATCCCAAAATAAGCAATATAACAACCTGCCCGGTGCATGGCTGCCACCATTTTTTCCGTGGTAAGGTCCGCCCGGATCAGGCAGGAAAATGGCAGATTAACCTCCTTGCTGTAGCAATCCAGAAATTCAAGCAGCCAACTCTCCTTCAGCAAAAACACTTCATCATCGAATCGAACAGCTTTTAGAGGGTATTTTTCACGAACATCACGTATCTCCTTGCAGATTTTGGCAATATCCGGTTTCCGAACCATTGCCCCCAGACCGGCATAAATCTCTTTATACGCTTTATTGGAACAGAAGGAACAATTGAATGGACAACCTCTGCCTGTAATAAAATGCTTGCTGGGACTGTCTCGCAGAACCGGGTATTTATAGTAAAGTTCCCGGTCAGGGACAGGCAGCGAATCGAGATCTTCGATAAGAGGACGTAAGGTATTTTTTTTCACCGTTCCGTTTTGGCGGACCCACAGGTTCTGTATTCCGGCAAATTCTGTACCGCTATCCACACATTGCGCCAGTTCAAGAAGAGCGTCCTCCCCTTCACCCCGGCAGATAATATCCACCCCGTCCTCCTCCACAATTTCAGGGAAGAATGTCGGGTGAGGTCCACCCATGATCGTCAGGACATCCGTCTGTAACTTGATCTTCCTGAACAGGTTCAGCACCCACTCATGACTACCGCTGACAACATATGCAGCGATGATATCCGGTTGATAACGGGGCAGTTCCGCCAATACTTTTCCGGAATCGGACTGGATAATCAGATCCACTTCATGACCCGCACGTTTCAGGACGGCTGAAAGCACCATTGTTCCCAGGTATTCAAACCAGAAATTCTGTACAAACAGTATTCTAGCCACGAAAATCAGACCTTTTTCTTCAGAAAGGTTCTCAAACCGCCTTTGATGAGATTCCAGGCTTTATCCGGCGGAAGTGTGAACAATTTTTTCATTTGACGGATGACATAGCGTGGTCTCAGATAAAACCGGCGATATGCCCGGGCAACGGTCTGGCGAATTTCCTCGGGATCCCGGTCCTCAGGAACATATACAATCTCATTGAAGACATTATAAGTCGTGGCATCTTCATTTATGATCCGACCGGATTGCCGAGCAAGGTCAGTCAGATCATTACCGGGATACGGTACGAATGTCAGCCAGTATATATAATCCGGATCCAGCTCAATACCGAACCGAATAGATTCCTGAGTATCTTCATATTTCTCACCCGGGAGGGTCAGCATAAATGATGCGACGGTTTCGATTCCCAACTCCCGGGTCAATTTGAATGCTTTCCGGGCCTGATCCAGGGTCGTACCTTTCCGAATGATTTTCAGAAGACGGGGAACACCGGTTTCGACACCAAAAAATATCTGATAACAGCCGGAGTCCCGCATACGTGTCAGGAGCTCCCGGTCAACGAGATCCACACGAGTAAAACATGCCCAGGGGAGACTCAGACCACTGGCGTCCAGGGCATCGCACAGAGCGTAGACCCGATCCCGGTTCACGGTAAACGTCTCATCGTAGAATTGAATACTGTCCATTCCAAACGCATTCACCAGGCGATGGATATCGTCGATCACTTTTTCCGGCGATCGAAATCGGAACGTACGTCCGAAAATAAGATCTCCTGAACAGTATGAACAATTATAAGGACATCCGCGGCTGGTCATGAGGTGAAGCGTACGCCGACCCCTGAGCTGGGCAGAGGAATGGTAATGTTTCATTGGGAACAGGTGGAGCGCCGGGAAAGGCAGATCATCCAGTGATTGGATTAGCTGCAGACGGGAATTCGTCACAATTTTGTCGGATTCATCCTTGAAAGCAATACTCCCGACCTCATGAATCGAAATTCCCCGGGACCACGCATCCAGGAGTTGCTGAAACGGCAGTTCACCCTCACCCAGAACAACAACATCAACAAACGGGTGCGCCAGTTGTTCCTCCGGAAAAAGTGTAGCCTGAACGCCGCCATAGACGATTTTGATCTCAGGGTTCACTGATCTTGCGATTTGTGCCACCCGATTGCACCGGGGCAGATTAGCGCAAAATGTTTGAAAACCGATAACCTGCGGATCAAACTCTCGAATCTCAGTTTCAATCTCGCTGAAACTGATTTCCGAAGCTTCAGCGTCAATAACACGGACATCATGACCGGCTTTTTCCGCCACGGCAGCGATATACGCAAGTCCCATTGATGGAAGAACGGCACCGGCTTCCTGGAGGTCACCGTATCGTTCTTTCAGGGAACTTGGTGGTACTATGAGCAGTGTTTTCAGGGCACATCCTCCGAATATTTCAATAGCGATTACCCTTTATAAACCCTATAACTCCGGTTGCCATTCCGGCAACAACGAACGTAACATCCAGGGGCATGAAAACACAAGCCCCGATCATATAGGGAAATCCTTCTTCTCTAAGTAGATAGGATAACCAGGAGCCATTCAGAACGTTCACAATTGCACAGCAAACAAGAAATGCTATCCCACCGATGGTGCCCGTGAAAGGCATGGAAACGAGCATCAGAAGTGCCAGACACATTGCGATCGCTCCCAGCATGAATTCCCTGGGAACCGATGTGTTTCTGATTCCACCCCGGGATCGGCCCGACCAGTTGCGCAGAACAAAACGCACCAGAGCGGCTGACCGGAGAAAATCGGTTTTAAGGACGGTCTTAAGGGAATATCCTTTGACGTGTTCAATTTCGAACGATCTCAGCGGTTTAATCCGGATATTCTGTTTGCCCAGTTCCGCACCGAACACGGTATCTTCAATACTGGGCATGCGATAATTTTCGTCAAACCCCTGTGTTTCCAAGAATCGATCCCTTAAAATTGCCGCACAGGACGTATAAAACAGATGAACCGACTGAGTCAGTCGGCGGTATGTATAACGCATCCAATGGTTCTTGTACCGGCTGAAAAACCCTCTGAATCTCAGGGCTGCACTCTGGACACCCACCACGCCGTCCGTCCCGGGATCGTTAAAAGCGTCACTGACAATTTCCAGAGCATCGGATGATAGAACCACATCGGTATCCATAAACAGAATAATCCGGTTTTTCGCCAGAGATGCGCCATGATTGCGTGCTGCAGACACACCCCGCCGGGGATTCTTCTCAACCCTGATGGGGAACCGGGAGGCGATATCATGAGCACGTTGATCCATAGCGTCGTCAACAAGAATCACCTCACGGGGTGATCGTGACCCACTGAAAATCGACGACAGGCACTCCTCGAACACATCGGGAGCACCTGCCGCCGGAATCACTATCGAAATATCAACAACTGAAGACAAAGCGATCAGTCAACAATCTTTTCTTCACAGCGTATTCCCAATTTTTCCAGTTCATCCAAAACCGGATTGTAAATGTTGGGCTGAACAGGGATATGAACACCCTTGATATCAATTTTGCCCTGAAGAATCAGTTTTGCACCGATTGCGGCGGGAAGACTGACAGTCCGTGCCATAGCTGACTGCCCGTTGGGGATACCGTAATCAATCAATGTACTGGTGATATGCCGGGTTTCATTGCCAATTTCCGCCTCGAAAATATGATGCAGAACGATCATATCCCGTTCACCGGATTGAAACTGGAGTTTTTCCAGACATTTATGAACCAGGAAGTCCAGCGCAGTATTGGTATTTTCAGGAACGGTATCCGAACTGAAAAGCCCTAACCATTCCATGCGATCAAGAACAAAATGATTTTCAGGGATACCGGCTTTTTCCGACGCCAGTTTCCGTGCATCACCCTGTGATTCCCCTGCCATTTCCAGGAACAATTCGGCATAATTGGCCGCTTTGTACGTTTTTTCAGTAAGATCAAGATAACCGAAATCCACGAGCGATTTCATGGTTTTGCACCAGCCTTTGTTCCGGAGCGTTCCCCGGTACATCGTGCGGACATCGTGGAGACCGTATATATCCTGATATGGCATGGAATCTCGATTGGGATAGGCTTCAAATTCCATCCCACTGACTTCCAGAGGATGATTTACGGTAAACAAATCGTCGCCGGGAACCTGTTTGACGTCGTTGTCCCACATGAAGTGCGCGGAATTTTTTGAGGCAAGAATCACGCCACGGGGTGCCCATGAAAATTTGTAACCGAACGGATTTGTATTGGCTTCCGGTGCCGGCAGTCCCCCGCAGTACGATCGGAAAACAGTGACTTTCCCGCCCTGTTTTTCCACATCGTGAATCACCCGCATGGCTGACATATGATCGATTCCGGGATCAAGACCCAACTCGTTTAAAAACAACAGACCCGCCTCTTTTGCATCGGCATCAAACGCCTGCATGGCCGGACTGACATACGAGGTAGTCATTAGATTTTTTTTGTGTTTAAGACAGAACTTTGCTGCTACGGGATGCATTGTCGCCGGGAGAAGACTGATAGTCAGATCGTGATCCCGTATCTCATTTTCCAGGGCGATCTCGTCCCTGACATTAAGTGACTTGGCAACTCCCCGGGGATGTCCTTGAAGCAGATCTTCTGCTTTAGACACCGTTCGTGTCGCAATTGTGAGACTGAATTCGGGAATATCCAGAAGATATTTCACTAGTGGTTCAGTAACCAGACCTGCACCTAGCAGAAGAATTTTTTTCTCAGTCATAACCGCCTCGCTTCCTCTCTCTTAGATTAAGTTTTGAATGTACGTGTAATCCGGCGTCAACTTACCTTTTAAAGCGATTACTGCGCCTTTTATTGGGGAAGCCAACACCAGCGATTCCCAGGGTACCGTCAGATCCGCATCAGCGATACCCGGCAGGAATTCAACGAGAACCCCGGAAAAATCCTCCGATGCTTCCACCGGAATTTCACAGGGTAAATTTTCTATTGACATAATCACCGGACCATTACCGGTGACACCCGGTACGGATTTCCCCTCATCCACGTCATAAACAAACATGGGGTTATCCAGATCCGTGGCTTTCAGAGTCACTTCCACTGATCCCTCTATATCGCATGATATATCGCCTACCACCCGCAATCGCGGATTTATCCCGGAACGGTACATTGACCGGACATGTTCACGGGTCAAAATTTTCGGACATTCTTCCGTCCAATAAATACAGTTGATCAGGAGGGTCAGTTTATCATGAAAACTTTCGAACTTACTGCGGTATTTCTGAGGATGTTCGAAATAATCGTGCAAATCAAATGCGGTACCGGAA
>SWBX01006486.1_pt1 | contig 11505 bp, 5 predicted proteins | sample 4693051 | NCBI WGS metagenome assembly SWBX01 (sample SAMN10267272, study PRJNA491770) | bioreactor metagenome | isolation source: DHS bioreactor inoculated with marine | place: Japan: Omine Ridge, Nankai Trough | reverse complement strand
GCAATCTCCACCCAGGGACCGTCAAGACCGTCGAAACACATTTCCACGTACAGACAGTCGATGGGTTCCATATTGCCGGCATCCGCCATTTCAAATGACAGGGTCACGGTATCCCGGCCCGTGGTGTCAAACAAGTTCCCGGCCCAGGCACTGTTTCCGCCATCAATATTCCCAACAATATTGCCGCCGCCGATATCCAACTCTGAAAATTCACTCTCGGGGTTGAGGTTCCAGGCATAGAAATCAGTACTGCCTCCCCATAAATCATTATCATCAAAGTTTTCTATGAAAATATCCCCGCAGGGTGAGGTGGGCGTTACGGTGGGTGTGGGTGTATACGTAGGTGTATCAGTCGGTGTGTTTGTGGGGGTCGCCGTTGGTGTCTGTGTGGGAGTCGCCGTTGGTGTTTGTGTCGGGGTTAATGTCGGCGACTGGGTCGGGGTTGGGGTTAGTGTCGGCGACTGTGTTGGCGTTTGAGTTGGTGTGTTTGTCGGTGTCTGAGTCGGGGTCGGCGTGCCCGTAGGTACCGCCGTAGCCGTATTCGTCGGGGTCATTGTGGGGGTAAATGTTGGCGTAGGCGTAAGCGTCGGGGTCTGCGTTGGTGTTGGTGTCCCGGTAGGTGTCGGGGTTAATGTCGGCGACTGGGTCGGTGTCGGTTCTGAGAAACATGCGTTCACCACGATATTGTCCACCTGCCAGTCTTTATTGTCCCGGTCGGCAGTTGTGCTGAAACGAATGCCCAGGTTGCTGTTAAAATTTGCCTGGGATGAGATTGCCGACAGGTTGTATGGACCGGCAGCGGTCCAGGAATCGTGATCGTTACAAAGCGCAGTGATTTGAACCCAGGGTCCTGCAAGACCGGAATAACACATTTCTACCACCAGACAATCCGAGGCACTCAGGTTACCCGCATCCATCAGCTCAAAAGATAAAAACACCGTGTCACGGCCTGTTGTATCAATCAAGTTGCCGGCCCATCCGCCGTCACCACCATCGATTATTCCCGCAAAATCTCCGCCACCACTGTCGTTTTCGGAAAATTCGCCCGCGGGATTGAGGTTCCAGACGCCATGCCCGATCCCGGCCCCCCAGGTATCGTTATCGTCGAAGGTTTCAATGAATATATCATTACAGGGCGATGTGGGCGTCTGTGTCGGGGTTGAGGTCTGGGTTGGTGTTTGTGTGGGAGTGCCGGTAGGCGTCGCTGATGCTGTATTCGTTGGGGTCATTGTGGGGGTGAATGTTGGTGTCGGCGTAAGAGTGGGGGTAAATGTCGGCGTCAGTGTATGTGTCGGAGTGAAAGTTGGCGTGAAGGTAGGGGTGGAAGAGGGTGTGCTTGACGGTGTCCCGGTGGGTGTCGCGGTGGCCGTATTTGTAGGTGTCGTTGTGGGCGTTGACGTCGGTGTGTCGATTGGTGTTTGTGTGGGAGTCGCCGTTGGTGTTTGTGTCGGTGTCGGGGTTAATGTCGGCGACTGTGTCGGTGCAGGGGTGGGAGTACTTGTTGGGGGAAGCGTTGGTGTTGAAGTGGGGGTTGTTGTGGGCATTGGCGTGTTTGTGGGTGTTTCGGTCGGTAAAGGTGTCGCTGTCGGCACCAGATAACATCCATTGACACTCACATTATCAAGAAGAACCTGATCTCCAGGAAAACCACTTAATTGAAATCGAATACCGAAATTGGGATTATCATCCGACATGCCACCGGAAAATGTCGATATGTTAAAACTTCCAAGTGTCCATAAGTGATTGCCGGAAATCCAAACTGTATTCCATCCACCGGTTCCCGCTGCCTGATCATAATCAAAAGATACTTCAAAAGATAACTCAGAACCAACAGGAAGCCCCTGGGCATAACTTTCAAATGATACCGTGATGGTATCCCGTCCTGTAGTATCTACCTGAATACCAACCCATGCAGCCCGGACAAAACTTCCTGAATAATCTGAAGCAGGATCTAAAGGATTGCTCCCTGCAATATTGCTTTCCAGGCAAAAAGCATCGGGATTTTGACTCCATACACCATGTCCGGTACCGGTTCCCCAATCGTCATTGTCTTCAATATCGTCCCAACAGAAATCCGAGCAGGGGTTCGTGGGCGATGGTGATGGGGTTATAGTCGCTGTGGGGGTCATTGAAGGTGTGGGGGTCATTGAAGGTGTAGGAGTCCCGGTCGGCGTTGGCGTCGCTGTACTTGTAGGTGTCAATGTAGGTGTTGATGTCGGCGTAGGCGTATTGGTAGGAGTCCCGGTGGGAGTTGACGTTGGTGTCAGCGTGAATGTGGGTGTAAATGTGGCGGGAATGGCAGATGACGTGGGGGTGGGGGAGGGAATAGTGGGGGTGGGTGAATGGGTGGGTGTGTGAGTTGGTGTATGGGTGGGTGTTGACGTCGGGGTATATGTCGGTGTTGATGTTGGAGTCATTGTGGGTGGTTCTGTCGGTGTATTGGATGGTGTGGGAGTCGGTGTATGGGTGGGCGTGTAAGAAGCTGTCGGTGTATGGGTCGGTGTATGGGATGGCGTTGGCGTTGGTGTCATTGTCGGTGTCGGTGTATTGATGATGGTGAGTGATGATTTATACACATTTCCCGTTGTCCAGCCATTGGCTGCGTATAGATAATTGTCGGAAGATTCAATGAGGGCGATGACATAATCCGCACCGGTCAATGCCGAGGTTTCCATCCAGTTCGAACCGTTATCCGTGGAGTAATAGACTTTACCGGCATACCCGGTTCCGGCATAGATGGAACCGTTGGATCCCAGCACCAGGGCTGCGGCATCACTGGCGCCGTTAAGATTACCGGTGTTGTTCCAGGATGATCCCCCGTTGGTACTGACAAAAACATCACCATTGGTGTACCCGGTGGCCGCAAAGATCCGGCCTGAGGAATCCTCCACCAGGTTATTGACGGTCTGAGCCCCGCTTAGTGTACCCGTGGGAGACCAACTGGTTCCGCCATTACTTGTTTTATAGACTTCACCATTAAAACCGGTTCCCGCGTATAGATCACCGTTGCTGTCTTCAAGAAAAGAATACACCAGGGAGGCCGTGCCAAGTGTACCTGTCAGTGTCCATGAGTTTCCGCCATTATTGGTCTTATACACCTGCGCAACGGAAGAACTGGATGTTCCCAGATAAATATAGCCATCAGATGCTTCTGTTAAACAGTTTACAGCAGTAATACCGGGAATTGTCGTGGTCTGACTCCATGAGGATCCACCGGTGTTGGATTTAAATATTCGGCCCATGATGAGACCGCCGGTTCCGCAGAAAATCCATCCGTCAGAGGTTTCCATCAGGCATTTAGCTTCCTGCTCCCCAAACGCTGATACCGGATTCCATTGCACACCACCATCAGTGGATTTGTAAACAACTGAATTCTTGTTTGTTCCGGCGTATAGATTCCCTGAGGAATCTTCCAGCAGAGAATATACGTAAGAAACACCGGTTTCATTAAATATATCATTCCAGTCCCAGGCCAGGACCGGCGTGACACAAATAGAAATCACAGCCATGACAAAACATGAAAATTTCATGAACAACTCCTCGAAATACATATGTGCAGATGGATTCTGCGCCCCTTACCCAAAAACTAGTATAAATAAATATCACCATTAAGTCATCTGTTCGGTAAAATTAATTTTTGGCTGGATCACATTGTCCGAGTTGTCGGATGGAAGTTTGCAGATGCTGTCGTCCGAGTTGCGGATCACTGAAAAAAGGCGAACCGGCATGACCGGTTCGCCTGATGGTGTCAATCTTCCTGTGGGAACAGATATTCCCAGACGATTAATGGTACCCGAAAGACCAGTACCCGGGGTTACCCAGAATGGCGTTCATTTCAGGGTTCAGCATAGCGCCGATGAAATTCAACCCAGTGAAGCTACCCTGAATAACCGGCCAGTCAAACTCAGGAATAATGGCTTTCCGGGTCATGCCGCTTTCAACATCTTCCTCGTAATAATCAATTCCGTCATCGATATGCGTCCAGGTTGGTGCGAACCAGTACTGATCGAATACCTGCAGCAGAACGAAAACAGGAACCTCAGGCATGACACTGCCGGGGTTGCAGATAAATGCGTCCAGGGCACAGGGATCACCGGCTGTAAAGTCATGTGACGGCATCCAGAGCGTCACACTCATTTCATCACAGGTATAAGATGTGTTCAGAAACATCTCAGGTTTCTTAGCCAGATTGATGGTATACAGATCCAGATCCGTGTCGCCGTCAAAATCAGCAAGCCCCACTTTGAAAGTGGGATTTTCCGTGTCGGACATCCAGACCGGATATGTGGAAAGATTGCCTGCATCATTGTAATAGATTTTATTGGGAAGTCCTTCCGGCATACCACTCGACGTATCCAGGTTGACCAGACCGGAGATCAGCTCAGGGTAGCCGTCGCCGTCAATATCACCCCATGCAAGTGAGCCCGTGATATCCGGGTCGTCAGCTTGCCAGGATGGCGTGTCTCCCAATGTCCCGCCGGTATTGCTGAAGAGCAGTGTGGGTGACTGGTAGCAGCCCAATGCAATTTCCGGATAACCGTCCCTGTCCATATCTGCCACTGCCAAACAATAGGCGATGGGCAACGATGTGGAACTCCAGGACGGGGATTGTTCAAGACCGGCACCATTATTGTAATAAATCACCAGGGGGCCATCCATGGTGGCTGACGCCAGATCCAGATCAGCATCGCCGTCGATGTCCAGCAGAGCAACGCCGGAGGTTTCCAGTGCATCAAGGGATGACCAGAACGGGGCGGTTTCAAATGTTCCCGTGTTCAAACCCCGGTATGCTACATTGACTTCCCCAACACAACCAATGATCAGGTCAGGAATACCGTCCCCGTCGATATCGCCGATATCACCGCCACTGGCCAGGTGATCCATTGAGGACCAACTGCTCACCGGTGCCGGGAAACCATTTGTGTTTGAATAAAGTGTTGTCGGACCTGGTTCCTGAATGAATGAACTGGAGTTGAAATTGACGTTGACGAATATCAGTTCCGGATAGCCGTCACCGGCAAGGTCCGCTGTCAGGCACGCATTGGAAAAATACGCATTGTCGGTGGTGTGCCACGAGGCATTGGCCGGCAGCCCGGTTCCGGTATTAAAATAGAGATCATGCTGATCCATAACATTGGCGGCCAGCAGATCCGGTGTGCCGTCACCATTTATATCCGCCGCAGTGCCGGCAACACTGTAATTCAAGATTCCCTGCCAGTCCGGCTCCATATTCAGGGGCAGTGGCGATACAATGAACCGGAACACTACGTCCTGAACAAAGCCACCGTCACCGGTGAGAGATAACGTCATGGTCACTCGTGTTCCCCGGCTTGCTTCATCATGAACCTTTACCTGGAACGGGCTGGCACTGTTGTTTTTTTCCTCCTCAGAGGCAAAATTGCCGTAATCCGCTGTTCCGTCAAGAATATCCACGCCGGTATCGGCTGTCAGGGTACCGCTGATATTGTTCACCGGCAGACCGAAATCCGTCAGTGTTACAGTCAGATTAAAAGTCTCACCGGATTCCGGAATACCATCACCGTCGTTATCCCCGGATATCTCATGATTCACATAAATCATGAACGGACTGGTGGGCGCCAGAGTGATATCCGCGGTCATAGCCATTCCCGAGTCGCTGATATTGTTGATGCCCACCCAGGTGGGTTTCCCGTTATAATCCCAGGAATTGGGTGTTGTTTCCGTATTGAAATTACGATTGTCCGACGTGCCGGGAAACGAATCGCCGTCATCACCTCTGTTCCGATCAAACTCCAGATCCATATCACCATCCGCCTGTTCAAGCGCCACCAGAAAATGGAGAGGACAGACCGTTTCAGTGCATTGGTGATCATTATTGGGCATGCTTTCATCGATGTGCCAGACAATAATCCCGGAGTTATATAGGTTGATATCAAACCCGGTCTTCTGGCGGTTTTCAAACAGGAAGTAAGCGCCGGAGCTATCCATCAATTGAAAAACAGCGGCATTCTCCTCAACGTTAACGATATTCAGTCCGGCCATATCCTGGGTGATTTGATAAGGTGTGAGCCAGCCCAGTTCTTTTTTGCACCATGCGCTGAAATGCACCGGCGTTTCCGGACTGTTGGAATCACCGCCCCATGATCCGGAGGCCATGATGCACCAGGTGCCCACGCCACCGGAATCATAACCATAATCATATAAATCCGGAAGTCCCAGCACGTGACCGAACTCATGGCAGAATACGCCGATACTGATAAGATCCCCATTGGCGTGTTCTTCCGGTTCTACGGAATAAAGACCGACTTTGACACCCTCCCCGGTTTCATAGGGACCATTGGGTGAGTATCTCAGATCGGACATGTGTGAATGGATATTATTGGGATCGCCGGTGTCTTCATAACCCGGTCCGGAATGGACCACAAACACGGCATCCACAAACCCATCGCTGTCCGAATCGTACTGTGAAAAATCAATAAGGGCGTCTGCGGCCACAAGGGCGTCCTCCACCATTTTCTGTGCGTTGTTGGGATAAGCACCGAATCCACGCTGCCCGTCCACATAATATGTGTAGACCTGGGGCATCCGGAGCCATACTGTGGTCACTTCACCTTCCAGGGTAAACTGATCGTATGATGTTTCGATGTAATAATCATACATTGATCCGGTGGGATGTATTCCTTCCGAAAAAAGCAAATCATTAAAGTCCGAGGCCGTATGTGCCGGATCCGCCTCATGATCATCAAAATCCACCAGGATGACCACAGCCGCGGCACTGGTTACCCGCAATGACTTCTGATCCGGGTCCGGTCGGTTTACCCAGTCCGGAATTTCCAGCAGGTTTTCCTGCTGCGCAACCGGAAGCTGTTTGATCTCTTGAACAAGATCGGGACGAACGGGCATCGCTGCCACCATGGAAACCATCCCGAAAATCATGAACACTATTGCTATACTCCTCTTCATAAAACTCCTTTCGTTAAAAACGTGTGCCGGGAGAGTATCAGGCAAACCCTGAACAATTTCAAGTCAAGATCCCGGCCTGCTTTGAATACTCATAACACCGGATAAAAACCAATACTGTTCTTCCGGATTATTTATTCATACGAATGTGAAGAAAAAAAGTTCAGCTGCCGATGGATTGAAGCCGGCGGGACAGTTCATCCTGCTCGGCCCGGTTCCCGAGACTCTCAAACAGTTTTAATGATTGTCTGAAGTATATGGCGGCATCTTCAACTCGACCCTGCTGACCGACACAGGATCCTAACTCTTTCAGGGATTCGGCTTCTCCCAGAAGAATGCCCAGGGAACGGAAGGTGCAAACAGATTCTTCCAGATGCCTGACCGCTTCGGTAAGATTATTTTGCCGGTGATAAATATTGGCCATCAGTTTATGGTTTTCCGCCAGCCCGGGCAGGTCTTTCAGTTGAGACTGCATATCCGCAAGCTGTTCTGCCAGGGAGAGTGCAAAGGGGTCATCACCGGAAAGAATCAGAAGTTCGATCCGAGTAAGCAAAATATTGGCTTCCTGGCCTTTATCATTGAGTTTCCGGGTGATTTCCAGGGCTTTTTCCAGCATGTGTTCCGCCCGGTTTATATCGTTCATATCTTTATAGGTCACACTCATGTTGTGATAGGTTTCTGAGAGGCCTTTAGCATCATTGACAGCTTCCCGGCAGGGAATGGCCCGGGCAAATTCTACCAGAGCTCCCTGAAACACATTTTTCATACAGAGAATGACACCCAGATTATTATAAATGTGCCCTACCAGGCGTTTTTCCGAAATTTTTTCCGCCAATTTCAGGCTGTCCCTGAGCAAGTCCTCCGCCCGGTTCAAGTGACCGGATTCCACAGCGGCGATGGCAAGATTATTCAGCGCATCCGCTTCTTCACGGTCCAGGTGATTCTGTCGGGCGGTTTCCATGGCCCGACCCTGAGACAGATATGCACCGGAAAGATCTCCCTGGCGTCGTGACAATTCCCCCTGTTCCATCAGGGCAATGCAGGTGAGGCGAGGTGAAGTATTTTCTCCGGCAAGTCGCACTGCGTTATTAAACATGTCCGCAGCAGCATCCCGCCGGCCAAAGCGATCGAGAATCCGGCCTATCCGAAGCATCCACCGGGGATGGGCATCCTTGAAGGACAAATTAAGAAGGTTCCAAGGCACAGACCGGTAAAATTCCATTGCGGAATCAATGGCTCCGGTATTCACTGTACCGGCCGCCATCCGGATCAAAAGCAACTCACTACGGCGAACGATATCCGGCCAGCGGGCATCTCCAGCCCCCCACTCCCGAGTTTCATTCACTAATGTCTGCCACTGACCGGTCATTGTTTAATCCTGTTAATTATTTCCAAGTTTCGGTTCAAGCACCTGACCGTTGCCGGACAGGGAATACCGAGAAAAATGTTCAATAGGACCGCTGAAGCTTTTAGCTTGCGGATCGTTTATCATGTGACTGGCGATTTCCCACTCCCCGGACGCTTCATTATAAAGCATTAATCTAATGGAATTGGGCATCAGATCACCCATTTCACAGTAATACAGGGTCAGGGTGGCCGCCGGTGAAAATGTCGTGCCTGACGGGCCGAACTCAAAGATCCGCTTGAAAAAATCACCGCGGTTCAAACTGTATGCTTCCGCCCAGATGAGTTTGCTCCCGTCAATGCTGTTGGCAGGAATGAACAATTCCCCATTATTGAATACAAGGGTTCCGCCGCTGGATTGAGGAATATAAAGTTCGGTATAACGATTACCCATGCCGCCATCCATCCGGGATGTACTGGAGGATTGGAAAGATCCGCCATCGGCATCGGGACCGGTGAGTGATGTATCGGGCTGACATGCTGTCATGGCCAGAACTATCATACACAGGAATACCGCCTGCCGAAAAAAGCTGAATTGTTTCTTGCTAACGTTTGTCTGCATGACTTCCTCCATCAGGAAGATCGTAAAATGCTTCCAATTTATTGAGAAGCAAGATTAATGCCATTTATCTCCCGGATCACTACGATCATTGATCAATCCTTTAAATCCGTGAGTTTACGCGCCAATCGCGTTCGAGAAATACCCAGATATCGAGCCGCCTCACTCTGGTTGCCCTTGCATCGTTTTAATACTGCCCGCACCACCAACCGCTCAATCTCATTCAGAGTCAGCCCGGTGGCCGGAAGCGGAACAACCAGATCGTCGTCCCCATTAATATTAATATCCGGTTTCAGAACGGAAATATCAAGGGATTGAATATCTTCCGGGAGATGGGTGGGAAGAATTCTGCCCCGACCTGCCAGAACACACGCCCGTTCCACCGTATGTTTCAGTTCCCTCACATTTCCCGGCCAGGAGTATGTGAGCAGGAAATTCTCCGTTGAGGGATGGAAACCGGAGATATTCAACTGATATTGTTCCGCCACCTTATTCATAAAGTGTTTCGCAAGCATCGTCAGATCATCTTTCCGGTCCCGAAGCGGGGGAATCATGATGGTAAACACTTTGAGACGGTAAAGGAGATCCGGCCGGAAATCGCCTCTTTCCACAGCCTTATTCAGATCAATATTTGTGCCGGCAATGATCTTTACATCAACGGAAATCTGGGTTTCGCCACCAATGCGGCGAAAGGTTTTTTCCTCAACGATTTTCAAAATTTTATTCTGCATGGCCGGTGACATGACACCAATTTCATCCAGGAAAAGCGTCCCACCGGCTGCCAGTTCAAAAAAGCCTTTCCGAACCCGCCGGGCATCAGTGAACGCGCCTTTTTCATTCCCCAGCATCTCTGCTTCCATGAGTGTTTCCGGTATGGCAGAGCAGTTAATCTCAATGAATGGTCCCTTGTGCCGCGGTGAGTTTTCATGAATCATCCGGGCGACCATCTCTTTACCTGTGCCGGTTTCCCCCTGGACAAGGACCGTCATATCGGAATAGGAAGCTGCCTGTTTGGCCAGATTACGAACCTCCTGAATACCGGGGCTGACACCATGAATCTCCGTGGCGCCAATTATTGAATTTTTCCGGGAGCTTTCGCGTTTCGTCAGGGATTCCTCATAATAATTAAGTAGCCATTCCCGGAGTATTTCCATGTCTGATGAAAGGTCAAATACCTCGGAGAATCCCGATCGAACCAATGAGACAACGGTATGTGCCGGAAGATTATCAGCAACAACAGCGGCAGGGATGGAAAGCGACCAATCCCTGTAAAGAGAAATTACAGCAGGGATACGATTGGCCTGGGGGGTGATGAGCAGGAGATCGGCGGCAGGAGGTCCGGAATCCATGGCTTTCTGGATGGGCAGATAGATAAATTGAAACCCGGGATCAGCAGGAATATTTTCCTGAACCCGTTGCCATGGTCTCGCTTCACCCACAACAAGTACTTTAAAACTGGCTTTTCCCATCGAGACGATCTGCTCCGATTCAATAAATATACGACGTCAGTCTCTACTCTGACATCCGCCACCCCATCTACTTCAAGGTATCTAATCATATGATATGAAGCGGGTCAAGAAAGAGGAGTGGACGAGTGGACGAGTGGACGAAAGGAGGAATTAGTGAAGGGTGAACCTCGCCTGACCGGCCAACCTGTCCGGCCATAGCCAAACGTGTTTGGCGACGGCGGAAGCAGATGAGCTTACCGACTTTAAACGATTGGTCAGCGAAAGCGGTTGTTCACCCGAAAAAAGGACAGATAAATTTGTAGAACCAAATAAAAAACCGGAAACGCACACAGCGTTTCCGGTCTTGTCACCTTTGAATGGTCGGTGTCTTATTCACCACCATGATGCTGGAGCTGCCGCATCAGGCCACCGGGACACTCGTTGGGAACGAGTTCAAATGTCACGATTGTTTCTGCACCGGCTTCGATCAAAACGACCTGCTCGTCGCGTCCGGTTCCCCGGAGTTTCGCAACGGCTTCCCACTCACCTGCGGGCACGTCATAAATCACAAAACCGCCCAGAGCGTCTGAAGTGGCGGAATAAAGGTGGGTACCCATGTTTCCGTCTTCATCTTCTGTGCAGATTCGCACGAATACCAGTGCGCCATCAACTGCTTCGCCATACTCGGCATCAACAACGACACCACTCAGGATGCCTGTGTCGCCTTCTGCAAAACAAAAGGACGCCAAACTTACCATCATCAAACTCATCAAGGCTGCTACAAAAAACTTCTTCATAATAAATGCCCCTCCTACGGGAAAAAAAAGAAAAATCAGTATGCGCATCGCGCTTCCTGCCCCACTGTAAAGCAACCTCCGTGCCAACTCAAAAAAAGAAAATATAATCAATGGGTTACAGACCCTTGATGAAAAGTGCTCCTGACCCTCCAAGAAAAAAAAATCCGAATTCACAGGAAAAAGCCCGCGTTTACAGGGATTCACGTGAATACCACAATTTGCATCAAAACGAAGCACCCCATAAATCTGAAGCGTTTTGATGCAGGTGATTGATCGGTTGACATCGGTCTGCCGGCAGTGTAGATATAAAATTATGTGCGCCAGGCAAAGCCGGCGCCTTCCAGCAGGTGAAAGTCCT
>SWBX01000346.1_pt1 | contig 11607 bp, 11 predicted proteins | sample 4693051 | NCBI WGS metagenome assembly SWBX01 (sample SAMN10267272, study PRJNA491770) | bioreactor metagenome | isolation source: DHS bioreactor inoculated with marine | place: Japan: Omine Ridge, Nankai Trough | reverse complement strand
CATCACCGGGAATTCGATCCTCTCAAACGAAGGATACGGTGTGCGGGTTTACGCGGGAAATGTGAAAAACATGGGACCGACGGTAAATGTATTTGCACTCAATGGAGAAGATAATAAGATCTCTGTAATTCATGAAGCACTTATTGAAGATTCGGTCTGGTACAATCAGGGTACACCCTATTTAATCGATGGTGATATTTCAGTGATTGGCACCGATGGACCGGACAGTGTGACAACCATGACGGTGGAGCCCGGTGTGGAATTACGATTCAGTGCCGGCGCCGCCCTTCATATCGGTACCGATCTTCCGGTGGCATCCGGTGCTCTTACTGCTGTGGGAACAGATTCTGACAGAATTGTTTTCATTGCAGATGCTGAAGGTGCAGGGTACTGGAAGGGAATTTATTTCGATGATTACTCGGATGACTCCCAGTGTAATCTGTCTTACTGCGATATCTCGTATACCGGGGTTGATGAAACTGCTGCGCTGATATGCTATGGGAGTTCACCGATTGTTTCTCATACTCTGTTTTACTTCTGTACCGACGGTGCAATCGGTTGTGACAATGGCGCGCAACCCAACTTCGATCAGATAGTAATTGAGCTGACGTATGAAACCAGTCTTCATATCACTGGAAGTTCCAATGTGACAGTGACCAACTCCAACTTTCAGACGACAGCGAGTGGTGGTGTGGTGATCGAGGGTTCATCACATCTGAACATCTCGGATACGGTTTTTTATGCGATCGGTGGGGATGCAGTCGTTGTCAGCAGCCTTGATGATGGACTGATCATGGATTCATGCACATTCCAGGAAATATATTGGTCACCACTGGAACTGCATGCAAATCAAGTCGGTGATGTGACAAACTGCAGGATCCTGGACCCCGACAAGTTCATCAGGGTGTACGCCGTTGATATAAATCAGGATGCCACCTGGGAGGATCATGGAGTACCCTATCAGATTCTGGATACCGGCAATATCAAGATCCAGGGAACAGACGGTCCCGATGCCGTCACCACACTGACTATCGAGCCGGGTGTTGAGATACGCCTCCAAAACAACAGAATTATTGTCGGTGATAACTCGGATACCAATCTGACAGGTGGTCTGATGGCTGTGGGAACCGCATCGGAACCCATCGTGTTTACGGCATATGTGTCATCGCCTATAGGCGGTGAATGGGACGGCATTTATTTTGCACGGCATTCCGATGATGCGAACTGCAGCCTGACCCACTGCCTGGTGGAATATGGCGATCCCAACTTGACCTGTTATGACAGTTCCCCACAGATCAATGACTGTCAATTCCGGTACACTTATGAATATCAATCAAGTGTTTATGTGAGCACTGGTGATGCAAACCCGACATTCAATGGATGCAGTTTCAACAATAATCCTGTTTGGGGAATTCGAGTGGCGGGTGCGACAATTCAAGCCTCGGATTGTACCTTCGAAGATAATGCGATTGGCATTGAGATCAATCAAGACACCGTCCTGGCTACGCACACGGTAATCGACGGTTGCCTGATTCAAAACAATAGTTACGGTGGGATTTCAATCCTGGGCTCCGGCGGGCCCGACCCTGTGATCACTGGATGCCAGATTTTCAACAATGACGAGTTCGGTATTGCAATGAATCCGAGTGCTGTTGCTGTGATCGGTGGATCCCCGGCGAATATGAATGTATTTTCCGGAAATGGATACGCAGTTTATAACTATGACAGTACAAACTGTATCAATGCACAGTATAATTACTGGGGTCAAGCCGGCGGACCCATGGATTCACAATTCGTCCCTGACGGCTGCATGGATGACGGGAATCTGAATGTCGGTGCGGAACAGGTCTCGGATAATGTCGATTATTCCAACTGGATAAACGATGAACCCACACCGACACCCACACCGACGCCCTGTTACAATGACGGTGATGTGAACGCTGACGGCAGTATCACACCCGGTGACGCACAACTGGCGTTCATGATCACCTTGGGTGCCTATTCACCGACAGAATTGGAATTCTGTTCCGCAGATTGCAATGGGAGCGGTGATATCACTGCAGATGACGCCCAGTGCATTTTCATGTCATATCTCGGCATGGCCTGTAGCTGCGTGGACGTTCCCATGAAACGATCATTTCAATCACATGATTATGCCGGATCAATGCCGTTAATGCAGCAATGGGCAGTACCGGCTGAACTATCGGCATCCCATTCGGATCAGATGCTTGATGTGTTAATCCCGCGTGACTTTGTTCTTGTTGGAGATATCAGCGCCTGTAAAAATGATCTGGTTAAACTCAGTATCATGATCTCAAATCCGGACCATGCGATCGATGCCTTCGGTCTCGGATTGAGCTACTGTCCGGATAAACTCGATTTTGTCACCGCTGAACCCGGGAATCCCGATATGAACTGGGTGCTCTTCGGTTCCAATGAAACCCAGCCCGGTGATATCCGTATCGCCGGATTCAGTGAACCGGCGAATGGCATTCCCGCCGGATCCCGTGATTTTCTCATGGAACTCATCTTCAAAATCATACCCGATGCCTGTTCCGCCGGGGATACATGCGATTTCCTCATTACGGATCTGACCGATGATCTTTCAAATTGCATGGGTATCAGCGGCCGGTTCACTTACTGTGATTTGAAGCAGGTTCCGGTGGAGGAGATCTTCAATGACAGGATCCTGCTGATTCCGGAATCTCAGTTGGAACGCATCACTCCATTCTAAATCGGTTGAAAGGAGTTGTGCTTTGAAAACATTTATCCTGAGACGGATGATTTTAACCCTGATGGTATCGGTTATCTCCATGATCCCGTGTGTGACGGACGCACAGTCAGCCCCTCCGAGAGGCGGATATCTCTGGCTGGATGATTTCACCGGGTGCACCGGTGATGTTATTGAAGTGGATATTCTATTGAGCACTCCCGATGATCCCGTGGATGTGTTCGGGTTTTATCTGAGTTTCGATCCGGAATTTCTGACCTATCTCAGTTGCACGGAAGGGGACCTCGATCCCGGCTGGGAAATGTTTGACTGTTACGAAGCCGTTCCCGGTGAGATTCACGTGGCTGGTTACGTTTTTCCCGGTGGCATTCCGTCGGGCAGCATCGACAGCATTGTTCGTCTCACGTTCCAGGTGGATTGCTCCAGTTGTTCGTATGGTGACCTTTCACCACTCCTGCTGTCAAACCTCAGTGATGATATCGGGTCATTCGGATCGGGTGATGCAGAATTTGTGTTTCAGTGCAGTGCGACACCGACCCCGACGCCAACACCGTCCACGGCAGATCAGGTCGCTGTGATGAGCATTTCCGGGTGTTCAGGTCAGACCATCCAGGTCGACATTTCTATCATCAACCCGGATTCACCGCTGGACGTGTTTGGGTTTTATATGGATTACGACAGGTCTCATCTTGAATATGTGGGATGTGTTGAAGGGAATCTCGATCCGGGATGGAATAGTTTTGATTGCCATGAAGCGGATCCGGGAACGGTTCGATGTGCAGGCTATGCATACCCCGGTGTCGTTCCCGCCGGAAATGACGACTCCCTGGTTCGCCTCACATTTAACGTGATCTGTGATTTTTGTCAGACAGGGGAGGGCAGTCCATTGACCCTCCGCGAACTGACTGATGATATCGCGGGCTGGAGCATCACCCAGGGGCAGTTCACATGCGATTGTGTTGCTACTCCCACCCCGGAACCGGTGACCACAGACCTCATCTGGATGGATGATTTCAGTGGAAATACCGGTAGTACAGTCGAGGTGGACGTCTGGGTGAGTAATCCGGATACCAGTGTGGATGCGTTTGGTTTTTATGTGGAGTTTTGCTGTACGGATAGGCTGGAATATCTCGGATGTGCTTCAGGAACACTGGATCCGGGCTGGAATATGTTCGCGTGCAATGAATCGTCAAACGGTGAGATTCGTTCGGCCGGGTATATTTATCCCGGTGGTATTGCCACGGACAGTTCCGGAACCCTGGTGACTTACTCATTTCTGGTGACTTGCACGGATTGCGTCTATGGTGATCAGTGCGATCTTGTTTTCAAATCATTGACAGATGATCTTACAGGATGGGAAACAGGGAACGCGGTGTTTACTTTCACCGGAAACACACCCACACCGACGCCAACCCCGGAATGTATTCACGACGGCGATGTGATCGATGATGGTTTCATTACCGCGGGAGATGCACAGATGGCATTCAATATCGTTCTGGAACTCATTATTCCGACCTATCAGGAAGCGTGTGCCGCGGACTGTAACAGTGATGGTGATATTACCGCCGGGGACGCCCAACAGATTTTTGGTGTCATTTTTGGAGGAAGCTGTACAGATCCGCTTCTATAAAATTACGTAACCGTTTATCAACATGGAATGGGAATATTATTCATGAGCTGGATCTCTCACTTCGGTTCGAGATGACATGCCTGTTCTAAAGATCAATATCACTTAATTGCGGTATTCAACTTGATCTTAATGCGCGGAGTTTCCATAATCAGAACAAGGAGACCGTCACAATGACAGCATCTGTTCTTAAATCAATCGGTTCCATTCTGATGATCGCTCTTATTCTGGGTTTGTTGATTCCTCTGTCCGTAGAGGGTGAATCGCCGCCAAATCTCTCCGGTAATATCCCATGGACTGATACGGGCGGCACGTACGATCCGGATTCGGGCATTTATGATGCATCCTTCAATGGTGTTGTTGATATCGAGTCAGCATTCAATAACGGCCGGCGTCAGGAAGAAATCCAATTTGGACTCTCAACTGATTTTCTGGGAAATCTTGTCCTCCCGGATCAATCGGTATGGGACATCATGACACCGGATGAGAAAGCAATGCTGATCATGAACTCAGAGCGGATAGTCCGGGAGGAAATGGCGCCCGGTGTTTTGGGTTACCCCTTTAATGGGGTTCAGGCGGATGTCCATGATCTGGCTCAATACTATTCGGATTATCTCGTCGATCACAATGCCTGGGGACATTCTGAGGACGGCTTCACTCCTTACGAACGGATCGATAATGACCCGGTCCTGGGACCCTGCCACGAATTCCTGTACCGGGCGGAAAATATCGCTGCTTTCTGGACCAGTGGTTCATCAAATCCACTGCCGGTGGAACGGGCGATTTATATGTGGGTGTACGCGGATGCGGGGAGTTCCTGGGGGCACCGTGAAACCGTGCTTCTCCAGGACAAAGATCTTCAAAATCAAAACCCCTTCTACGGTTTCAATGATAACGTCGGGCTTTCCATGGTGGAGGGTTTTATTGGAATCGGTCTCTCGGAAAGTCCGGATTATGATCCCTTCGGATGGGGCTGGGTAAATATGGGTACCGTGGTGGTGTTCAATTACATCGATCCTGTTTCAACCGGATCCTGCCCCTGGGATCTGACACCCACACCGGCGTGTCTGAATCACGGCGACGTGACAGGTGATGGTAATGTCACTGCCGAAGATGCTCAGCAGGCGTTTGCCATCGCTTTGGAGATGATGGTTCCAACATTTGAAGAAGCATGTGCCGCCGACTGCAACAGCGATGGGAGTGTCACTGCCGGAGATGCCCAACAGATTTTTGGCGTCATTTTCGGCGGGAGTTGCGTGGATCCCGTATCGTAATGACAATGGTTACAGCGTTGATGGTTGCAGGGTCATCCCGGCAGGCATTAATATGCATATACATATATACACTTGACATATATAGTTAAATATATGATAATGAAAAGGTGTAGATTTGACCATGTCATGTGACAGGGAGACAGGACAGCAATGAGAACCGTCAATGCATTGAAAATTCGAAACCATCTGGGGGAAGTCCTGGATTCATTGGAAAAAACAAAAGAACCTATCCTGGTGAATAAAGGAAGGAAACCACGGGCGGTCTTGATTACGCCTGAACAATACAAAACACGTTTTCTGGATTTTCAGGAAGCGGAAAAACAGAAGGCACTCATTTCAAAGATTCAGAAACTGGCTGGGAAATCCCGTGAGACCCGAACCAGTTTGGACATTTTGCGTGAAATGCGGGGTTATGAAGAATGATCTGGGTGGTGGATGCATCCATCGCCGTACGATGGCTACTGAAAAATGAAAAACATGCCAATGCCGACCGCATTCTGAAGCGTATCGTCAATCACCCCGAAAGTTTTGCAGTCCCCGAGCTATTTTCATTTGAAGTGCATGCTGTGTTGAGTCGGTTGCATCCCAACGGAAAAGACGCCTTCGTATCCGGGATTTTACCCATACTCAACGGTGGCATTCACCGGTCGCCCATGACGGAAACTCTGGCGGAAACTGCATCGATATATCTGGAAAAGGGATTGACAGGTTATGATGCCTGTTATGCAGCACTGGCAAAATTGATGAACGGTGTTTGGCTGACCTTTGATAAAAAAGCTCACAAAAAACTCAGTGGATTGAATGTTTCACATGAGGTGAGTCGATCTTTACCTGCTGACTTTCCCTGATTTTCTACTCTTGATCTTTGACCCTCCCCACCGATTTCTGGCAGAATGATGATACGAACAGGGGAGGATGACTGGTATGAATTCTAATCAAAATGGAATCGTTTATTCAACGGAATTCGGAAAAATGTGCCCCCGGTGCGGAAAACCGGTAAAACGGTGTTCCTGCAAGAAAACATCGCCTGTACGTCCCAACGACGGAATCGTCCGGGCGGGATTTGAAAAAAAAGGCCGGAAAGGCAGCGGCGTAACGATTATTACCGGAATCCCGAAGAATGATAAAGAACTGAAAATCACTGCAAAAGCACTTAAGAAAAAATGCGGCACCGGCGGTACCGTCAAAAACGGCACCATCGAAATACAGGGCGATCACCGGGATAAAATTATTGAAATTCTCCAGAAAGAAGGATTCACCGTAAAAAAAACCGGTGGATGACAGTTATCTGAGGAACGAAGGTACCGAAAATCAGGTTATAGCACATGGGGAAGTGATCAGGGGGTTGCCTGCTGTTTTGGATTTTTCAGCCTTCGGTTTTTTGGGAAGTGGTCAGTGGATTTACGGATGTCATCCTCCGGATTTCAGCTCTGCTGAAATGGGACTCGTTTCTGCGAAACAACGGATCCGACTTCCTGTTCTCCAAAGCTCCACACAACGGTGAAAGGAGGGTACGGGGGATCTCATCGAAGGTTGCCGGAAATCACTAATCGGTGAAGCACAAACAGAGAAGACTTCGGGATGGAACAAACAGAAAAGCGTGTTCAATCAGCATTTAACCGCATCAATTTCACCCTGGAAGGGTGACAGCATCTAGCCCCGGGATTTATTCCGGGGATACAATGTCAGCGGCGAATGACAATGGGGACCAGCAATCATGATGAGATCCCCCGGATAAACCGGAGGATGACACTCTTGTACAAGTGAGCCGGATGACATCGGGTCCGAGCAACTCCCGGAAAATCCCTAAATGTCTATAAAATAAAAAGAAATTAAATTCCACTTGACAAATTGGCGTAATATCGACAATAACATAACTGTAGCTGGTCCGTTTATTGAGTGGAGGTCTCGGAATGAGAGGTTTGATCACCATAGCAAAAGTTCTTGTATTTGTTGTTGGAGTGCCCTTTGCGGTGATTCTGGAAATGTTCTCTGATCCTGAGAAGGATGGTTCCCGGTTTCCTGTTCCCGGTTCCCCGTTGAGCTGTTCAACCCTGAATCCTGAGCCCTGCCTGCCCCGTCATCCTGACCGCCATAGCTTCAGCGGCAATGGAAGCTCGAAGAGCGAGGAGGGGGAACCCTGAATTGTGAATTTGCTTTGAAAAATCCTCAGTCGGTATTATGATCGGTTCATGGAGATTTCTCAAACGATAAAAGATATTGCAGAAGCGATTCAAGCCGAAGGGGGTCGCGGGTATCTTGTGGGCGGATTTGTCAGGGATCATATTCTTGGGCGCACAATTAAGGATATTGATCTGGAAGTTTTCGGGGTGGAACCACACGCCTTAAAAAAACTATGTCGGCGGTTTGGCCGGGTCATAACGGTGGGAGCGGCATTTGCCGTCCTGAAACTTCTGACCGATGATGGCGATGAAATTGATCTGTCCCTGCCCCGCCGCGAACGGCAGGTGGGGAGCGGGCACACCGGGTTTGAAGTGGAAGCGGATCCGGGGATGTCCATGGAAGAAGCGGCTCAACGGCGGGATCTGACGATAAATGCCATCAGCATGGATCCTCTGACGGGTGAAATTATCGATCCCTGCGATGGCCGGACGGATCTGGCTGACGGCGTCTTGCGCCATGTGGGTCCCCGGTTTCGTGAGGATCCTCTTCGGGTACTGAGACTCATTCAGTTTGCCGGTCGATTCGGTTTCAGGATTGCTCCGGAAACGCAAGGTTTATGCCGGGAAATGGTTGTTGAAGGATTACTGGAAACCCTGTCACAGGAACGGGTGGAGGAGGAGATTCGGAAGCTTATGGTGCGAGGGATTCCCGAACACATTCCCATGGCCCTTGAGCAGGCATATCAGATGGGAATCATCACGGTTCTCATGCCCGATCTCGCCCGACTGCGGGATGTTCCGCAGGATCCCCGGTATCATGCTGAGGGTGATGGTCTGACCCATACAATCCTGACGGTGAGATATGCAGCGGAAATCGCTGTCCGGGAAGCGCTGGAAGAGGACGACAGATATATATTATGTCTGGCTGCGCTTGTTCACGATCTGGGTAAAGCGGAAACGACGGTGGAACAGGCGGACGGCACCATCATATCCCACGGACATGAAGCTGCGGGTCGGCGACCGGCGGCAATCACACTGGAAAAATGCGTCGGTGCACATCGGATCCGGGAATATGTTCTGGCGCTGTCGGGGGTGCATATGCGGCCGCTGCAACTGGCCATGGCGAAGAAGGTGACCGATGGCGCCATCCGGCGGCTGGCCCGGACTGTGGCGCCGTCAAACCTCATCATGCTCTCCCACCTGGTGGAAGCCGATACCCTGGCGTCGAAGCGGGGTCCCGGCGTTGATCCTCCCGTAAACGCACATTTTTTTCTTCGGGAAAGAGCCGGTGATCTTGGAGTATCAGATAGTCCTCCGGTTCCACTCATTACCGGGCGTCATCTCATCCGGCTGGCGCATGCTGGGGAAATTCCATCACGGTTCAAACAGGGTGGGCCTCATTTCGGCAAAATTCTTCAACACGTTTTCGATGCGCAACTTGATGGCGAGATCAGCGATGAGGAAGCCGGGCTTGTACTTCTAAAGCGTCTTGTAACTCAACAGGAAATATAATTTCGCTTGCTTCCTGCAATGGCTGGCGGATGAGCAGTAGCGCTACTGGTTTTTTACTGGAAATCTTGATTTTTATTGCGCTGTTTATTCCGTATGCTTGTTGGCAAAAAGAACTACATTGCTATCTCAAGTGGTTCAACAGATTTTTCCGGTCGATTTCTTGCCAGATCATGTAAACATTGCAGATTCAGCCAGAATTGTGGACTCGTATTAAATGCTTGAGCCAATAACCAGGCTGTCTGCGGCGTGACGCCACGTTTACCTCTAATCAATTCATTGACTCTTTGAACGGGAACCCCAAGGTGCTTTGCCAGTGCGACTTGAGTAATGCCCAGTTGATCCAGGAATTCCTCCTTGAGAATTATTCCTGGATGAGTTGGAATTCGGTTTTCTGGAATCATCGATACTCTCCTCTTAATGATAATCCGTCAATCGGACATCTTTTGCATCAGATCCTGACCACTGAAAAATTATTCTCCATTGGTTATTGACTCGAATACTGTAACAACCTTGAAGATCACCTCTTAACGCTTCGAGACGATTTCCAGGGGGAGAATGTAGATCTAACAGCGATGCTGCACCGTTCAGAACATCGAGTTTTTTCAAAGCACTGTATGTAATGTCATTGGGAAACTGGAGAACGCGTTTACTTCTTCTCCCGTGAAATAGGTCTTCTGTTGCTTTGTCTCCAAATGAAACAATCATTCATCACTCCTGATCTCAATTATAATGCTTACACGGTAAGCATGCAAGTCCAGAAATCGCAAATCAAACATGCATTACCGTGATGATCGTGTGCAAATGGGCGGGGGACAAATCCGGGTCTTCACAAAGACTGGGTCGTCAGAAAAAGCTGACACCTGCCTGTCTTGCAGCACCTTGTAATGTGTTTATATGTCGTTTTTTACCAATTTTTCTTTTGCAAGAAGAACATCTTTACGATCGTATTTATCATCTTTATTGTAATCTGGATCGAACAAACAATTATTTAAAGGGAAAATGAAATCGGATTTCAATTTACTTTCTTGTTCTCGAATTATCGTGAACTGAATAGTCGGATTTGAACGGCCACACCTCAATTCAAACAAAATTTTATTATCTTTCTCAAATATATATATGGGGTATGAATTTTCAATATCTTGTAACGTAGTCTTCGATTCAATTAGCCAGATCTTGAAAAAGTAAAACGAATCATTACTAAAACGATTTAAGGTTGGCTGAACAATGGTTTGCCAAATCTCTGGTGGTTCCTCATTTTCCGCAATAGTTTTTAGAATGAATTTCGCAAAATTGACTTCTCTTTTATAGCGATCAGCTACAAACAGTCTTGTGATTTGTACTTGTAACTCATCACCCAAACCGGTGCTGTGATATCGTGAATGAAGGAAAACCCAGCCGAAAAGAAAAAGAATGATACAAAAAAATGTGATAGCCATATTCTTTACAATTCTTCTCATTTTTAGTGGGTTGCTCCGGCAAACAGCCATTAATTTCAAAAATCGATAACGTGATGATGCCGTGTAAGTGCAAACATCAGCAAATATTAGCAGAAAAGTTCTTGAAGAATATCCGGCCGTTTTTCAGCGATTAGGAGCAGCGATTGTGCGGCTCCCCCTGGTTTTCGGCGTCCCTGTTCCCAATCTTGAAGCGTGCGTTTTGATACGCCCAATAGCTTGGCAAATTGCATCTGGGAAAGTCCAAGTTGAAATCGGATGCTCGTAATGTGTGACTCGACGTACTGGCCACCTTTTCCAGGTATCGTGATACGGCCGACCTTTCCGTTTTTCAGCAATTGAAGCGATTCACGAAGCTCAGCGTCCAAATCACGCTTAGAATCTCTCTGCTCTATTTGCTTTTCAGATAATCTCTGCATCTTCGATCACCTCCCTAAATGCTTTGAGTGTTTTGCACGGGATATTCTCCTTCGCACTTTTGGAATAAACCGTCAACAACCAGATTATTCCGCGACTATCCTGGTAAAAGTAGATTATCCGTAATCCACCTCTCTTGCCCAGCCCGGCACGTGTCCATCTAACTTTTCTCATCCCGACTGAACCTTGAATCAGGTCGCCTGCCGTGGGATTTTGATTTAAAAAATGCTGAAATTCAGCGAATTGTTCATCAGTGAAGTAATTTTTGCGAAAGCGACTGAATGATGTTAGCTCGATGAATCTGAACATATAATTACCATACGGCAATGCCGTATGTTTGTCAATTGTTTTTTCTGCAGAGCGCAAATCCAGGTCTCCGAACAAAACCAGCGCACAGGAACTCCGCGGATGTGTGTGATGGAAGTGGAATGATCTAGATTTTGGGATAGACCCAGTGTAGACAAACTGG
>SWBX01006120.1_pt1 | contig 11631 bp, 13 predicted proteins | sample 4693051 | NCBI WGS metagenome assembly SWBX01 (sample SAMN10267272, study PRJNA491770) | bioreactor metagenome | isolation source: DHS bioreactor inoculated with marine | place: Japan: Omine Ridge, Nankai Trough | reverse complement strand
ATGGGTTTAAAGCCACCGGACACTGAATTCGGTGAAACGTATATTACTATCCAACTGTTCACCGGGGATTCGGAAACACCCCGGTATTCGGCGATTATCGGAGGAGTTCCCGATGATGGTGTGGGGAGATGGATCCAATTTTCTGAAGATGAAACGGTGTTCAAGATTCCGGGAAGTGATGTGGAACGCTTCCTGAAGACTGAATTTGATTTTCGAGACAAGGTCATTCTGAACCTGGACCGGGACATGATCAGGACCATTACCATTGAAAAAGAGAATAAAACACTGACTTTCAAAACGTCAGACGATACATTTGAGATTGCTGGTGAATCCGTTCCGGGTTTGGATGCTGCGGCTCTTGATGATCTGTATTGGTCCATGAGCCGCATGGTGATTTCAGGGGTCGCAGAAGAATATCTGACACCGGATGCTGTAGATCTGGAAAAATATGGGTTTGACAATCCCCGGGTCATTCTCCGGGTCACCACCGGGACGGGTGTCCTGGGTCCCGTACTGATCGGTGACGATACCGAAAACGGTGAACAGGCCTATGTGATTGGTGACATGAGCACCACTGTGGGCATCATGGATAAAATCCGGATCAAACGGTTTTTGGATCTATAATCATCTTCGGGTGTTGTTTGCCGGAATCAGATTGGTTATGATGTGGATGTCACGCGTTATGAGGAGATATCCATGACTCTGATTGAATTAGCCACGGTCCTTGTTCGTGAAGCATTTCGAATCCAGGAAAATGAAATTATTGAGATTACTCTCATTGGCGAAAAGAAGTATTTTGATTTTCTGGATGAGTTTACTCTTGAAGTGTCCCGGCTGGGCGCCTTTCCCACTATTCGTCTGAATTCACCGTCGTACCGGTTACGGTACGTGAAGACTGTCCCGGAGAAGTATCTTCGGCGAACACCTCCTCAGACGGTGAAATGGATTCAGGACATTCAAAGGCATATCAGCATTATTGCCGATCGGATCGACCTGGAAGATGGCAGAATTTCCCAGCGGCGGAAACGGTTTGCCAAAGAAGCCAGCAGCCCGATACTGGAGCAGATACAGACCCGGACAATTTCACGGATTTACATGCCCACAGCAGAACTTGCCAAACATTTTCGTGTGCCTATTGACCTGTTTACTGAAACGGTTATGGGTTGTCTGGACATCAATTACAACAAACTGCGAAAACAGTGCAAGCTGGTGGCTGATGAAATTCGCCGGACTCGGAAGGAAATCGTAGTATCCACAGGAGACAGTCATACCCTTCGGTTCCGAGTGGGAGGTCGGCCGGTTCATCTTCAGGACGGGTCCCGTGAACTTCCCGGCGGATCGGTATTTGTCTCCCCCATTGAATCTACAGTGAATGGATCCATTCTGCTGGACAACGTGGGTGTAATGGGAAAAACCATTAAAAACCTGATCCTCGAATTTAGTAACGGGAAACTGGTATCCAGCAGTGCTGAGCGGAATCATAAGGTGTTTCAGAACCAGCTGGAAGATGCATACGGTGACAAAAAAGTGTTTGCCGGATTTGGTATCGGCGTCAATTATGGAATAAAAGAAGCGATTGGTTGCGAACCAATTGACGTCCGGGTTTTCGGGAGTATTCACGTCAGTCTTGGATCCAATATCATATTTGGCGGTGAGAATTTTTCCGATCTGTTCTGGCGGTTGCCAACCGGAGGCGCCACAGTTGTTGCCAATAAAACAATCATCGTTGAAAATGGTATCATCCCGAAAAAACTCAGAGCCTGAAACCGTTCTATCATTACTCCTTCAAACCATAGATATCCTGAATCAGGGGAATTGCGGCAGTGAGATCATTCTCATGGATCACCAGATCGGCAGCGTCGGTCACGTCTGGATGGGAAGGATTCACGGCGATTGCCAGCCGGGCAGATGTCATGATTTCCACATCTCCCCGGCTATCACCGAACACAAGTGATTCGGAAATATCCACATTCTGTTCCCGGCACAACTCAGTTACCACCCGGCGCTTGGCATCGATGGGAATCACAACTTCAGCTCTGCCGGTGCAGATCCCTTCCTCGAAAATCAACTTATTTGCGATCCGAATATCCGAATCCGGGAACTGATTCAGGAGTATATCCAGTCCGGTGGAGACCAGGGCGATAGTGTATCCATGCGCTTTGAGGAATGAAAAGAGCGTACTGATGCCATCACGTCGGGGTATGGCTCGAACCATTTCATTCACGTAATCCCATTTCAAATCTCTGTAACCCCAAGCATCCAGCCGGGCAAACTCATTATAATCAATCTCCCCTTTCAGATACGCGTTGAAATTGGGCAGACCTTCACTTTCCCAAATTCCCAGTGAGCGGTGAAGGTATTCCCAGACACTCCTTTCAAGAGTGAGGGTTCCATCCACATCAAATATCGCCAGTTTTTGTTTTTGAGTCATGAATATCTCCGAAGGCCATAACTGCCACCACCGGTTTTTAATACCAGAGACTCATATGATTTGCACCTGTCCACGAAACAACTATCATCAGTCAAAGTTTGTTTATCTCAATCGTTTTTGGTAGATAATCAGTAAATCTCGAGTTATGGAGGAATCAAATGAGAGACTTGGAAAATGTGAGAGAAAGAATCATCCACAAACTTGCGGAAACAGATACGGAATTCCGAAACGATATTGAGACGCATCGTAAGCTGGATCAGGAAGCTCAGGAGTTGGACAACCTGACCGCGCAGACTCCCGATGAAGAGACGCGGCTGCGGGAAATAAAAAAATTGAAATTGCATTTGAAAGACCGGATCGAACGAAAAATTAACGAGCTGATTCTTTCAGATACGATCCAATGAAACTCCCCCTTGCCAAAGAAGGATGGCCATTCATCATCGGTCTGGTGCTTGTGGGAATCGTGCTGGCACAGTACAGTCCAACCGCCGCAGTGCCGATCTGGGTCATTCTAGCTTTCGTTATCAATTTCTTCCGGGATCCATCCCGGTTGTCGCGTGAGACAGACGCTGCCATTCTTGCCCCGGCTGACGGACAGATCATTTCCATTATTGACAGCGATATTCCTGATGTCTATCCCGATCATAAAAAGATATCGGTGTTTATGAATGTATTCAGTGTTCACGTCAATCGAGCACCTATGTCTGGTGAGATCACCGAGATGACTCATTTCCCGGGAAAATTCCGGCCGGCATGGGAAGACGCGGCATCCCATGGGAATGAGAGGACTGAGATTCACATGACGACGGATATCGGCCGTGTAATGGTTCGGCTGGTGGCGGGTCTCGTGGCCCGCCGAATCAAACCGTACATCCGTGCATCGCAGACAGTGGAGCGGGGTGAGCGAATCAGCATCATTAAATTTGGGTCCCGGGTGGATATTTATCTGCCTCGGACAGTGCGTGTGGAGGTGAACATGGGTGACCGGGTGAAAGCCGGTATCACCCGGATCGCAACCAAAGCAAATGGAGTAAAGGAAAACACCTGATGAAAGCAAAGCAAGAAGCGGTGCCGCAAGTTATCCCTCGGGGCATTTATCTGCTTCCGTCACTGATGACACTGTTGAATATGTTCTGCGGGTTTTATGCGATTATTCTGGTGATCATTCATTTTCACGATGCAGCACCGGAGATATTCTTTGTCAGAGCGGCGTATTTAATTGTTCTGGCAGGCGTTTTTGATGCGTTGGATGGCCGGATTGCCAGGATGACCAAGACGACGAGCCCTTTCGGTGCACAGCTTGATTCCATCGCAGATGTGGTTTCTTTTGGGTTGGCCCCTGGAATTTTAGTTTATTGCTGGGCACTGGAAGGATTTCACCGATTCGGATGGATCCCGGCATTTCTTTTTCTGGCCTGTGGCGCCATTCGACTGGCCCGGTTCAATGTTCTCGCTGATTCTTTCGATTACTCCTCAAAACGGTATTTCATCGGCTTGCCCATTCCTGCAGCAGCCGGTTCCCTGGCGACACTTGTGTTGCTGATCCCGCGGGTGGAAAGCCGTAGTTTCATGGCTTTCCTGATTCTGATGAGTGTCTATCTTATCTCATTTCTTATGGTATCCAAGCTGCGATTCCGTTCATTCAAGGATTTTGAATGGCGGCGGCGAAAACCTGTGGGAATGCTCTTTCTGTTTCTGATTATCCTCATTGTTTTTCTTCACGAACCCAGTACGATACTTTTCCTTCTTGCCGTAAGTTACATCATGACGGGAATTCTCGCGGAAATTTTACCGGAAGCCACCCTGAATTTCTTCCGGAAACTCGATATTTTCATGCACGACGTGAAAATCCTGGATGATGCCGATACTGACGATGAAGTTCTGATGGTACCACCGGAAGTCAACGGTATAGATGTGCCGGAAACACCGGCAGAGATTAATGGCGATGCATCCAAGTCATAGTGAAGACGATTATCTCTCAACGCTTCTTCAGATATCAAGTTCCCTGAATTCATCCCTGAATTTGGACGAGGTTCTCGGTCTGGCCATCGACCAGGTCGTGGATCTTCTGGATGCCGAACGGGGTTTTATCATGCTTCGGGAAAACGGTGATCTCGTCACCAGGGTCAAAAAAAATTTCCTGCGTGAATCCATTGAAGAGGGCCGTGAAATCAGCCATACCGTCATTGATGAAGTCATGCAGAGTGGTGATCCGGTCCTCACCGTCAACGCCATGGACGACAAACGATTTTCCACCAAGGAAAGCGTTTCATTGTATCGGCTTCGATCGGTGCTCTGCGTACCTCTTGTTCGCCGCGATATCAATATCGGCGTAATTTATCTGGACAACCGGTGGAAATCCGGGATTTTTTCCCGGCGGGATCTGGAGACTCTGGTCACATTTGCCAATCATGCCAGTATTGCCATTGATAATGCCCGACTGTACGAAAATCTGAAAGATTCCATGGAGGAAAAACTCCGGCTGCAGGAAGAGATCTACCGGGAAAAAACCAGAACGGAAGTTGAAAAGGAGACAAGTAAACTCCGCGAAGAACTGGTGCATTATATTGTTCATGATCTTCGAAATCCGTTAACGGTGGTCATGACCGCATTCAGCGTAGCGGATTCGCTCCTGGAAGACCCTGCGGTACAGGATACCAGCAAAGCACTTTTCCTGCGTGGACAGGACTGTCTGGGCACTGTCTCAAGTATGCTCAACGATATCCTGGATGTGTACCGCCTGGAAAACAAGCAATTATCACTTAATCCCGTTCCATTTGAATTGAACGAAACCATCAAGAGCGTATTCAAATCCCAGGAATCACTCCGTCCGGAAAATGTGAAATTTCAGATAGATGTTCCTGAAAATGGATTGAATGTTGTTGCGGATGAGAATCTGCTCAGCCGGGTCCTCACAAACCTGTTGCAGAACGCGTGCAAATGGACGCAAACAGGCTACATCCGCATCTCTGCCCACCACAAATCCAATCCTCATCGTACCGTTGTGGACGTCATGGATACCGGGCCGGGGATAGCGGAGGAGCACCGGGAAAAGATCTTTTCAAAATTTGTCACAGTAGAATGTCAGGGTGAGCTTGGCCTGTCAAAAGGGTTAGGCCTGGCGTTCTGCAAATTCGCAGTGGAAGCCCATGGCGGCACCATTGGAGCTCGGATCAATCCCGAGGGTGGCACCTTGATGGAAATCGTTTTGCCGGGATAAACCATTCACTTGTATCCCTCAACAATTGAAAATCAGTCCAGTAATTTTTTCACTTTGAGAAGTGTTTCGTCGATATCCATCAGAATTTCTTCAATGATCTCAGCCACGGATTGTTCTTTATTGACCAGACCCACTGATTGTCCAGCCATAAGGGATCCCCGGGACACATCACCGTCCTGAACCGCCTCCCGCAAACGGCCTACCCAGAATTTTTCCACTTCCATCTGGGCTTCAACCCGGGAAATTTCCTTATTTTCCAATTTTTTCAGGAGGGCCAACTGCAATTTTCCGAAATCGTCGGTACTATGATTTCGCAATGCCCTGACAGCCACAACAGGTAGTCGACTGTCGAACTGCGGTGTGGATACGGCGTCCCGAGCTTTTGCCCGGATAAAAGCCTTTTTGAAATTTGGATGCACAGAACTCTCCCGAGCCATGACAAACCGCGTTCCCAGTTGGACGCCGGCGGCGCCCATAAGGAGCAGGTGAGCCATCATTCTGCCTGAAGCGATACCGCCGGCAACGAATACCGGCGCGTCTGAAACCTGAAAAAGCACCTGTTGAAGCAGGATGGCCAAGGAAACGTGCCCAACGTGGCCGCCGGCTTCCATACCTTCCAGAATCAGCGCATCGGCGCCGGAACCAAGCATTCTGTCTGCAATGGATTTTGTGGAGGCAAAACAGATGACTTTCGCACCGGTGGCTTTTACGGCAGCCACCTCGGCCCGCCTGGGAAAACTGCCGGCAAAAACCACGAAGGGTAACTTGAGTTTTGAGACCAGCTTGAGATGATCTTTATAGGCAGGGGCCATGGTGATGAGATTGACAGCAAAAGGTCCGTCTGTCATGTCACGGGTCTGCCGGATCTGAGTTTCCAGGATTTCCGAGGTCGCATTGCCCCCGGCCAGACAGCCAAATCCACCGGCATTACTCACCGCCGCCACCAACCCCGGATCACTGACCCATGTCATGGCACCACAGATAATGGGAGTATCCACGCCAAGAAATTTCCGACCTTTTTGAAAAAACCGATCCCGCATAACCTGTCCCGTCACTGTTCCCGCCATTTATTCCTCCTGAGAATTTTTTGTCCCGGGATAGTAGTCAATTATGCATTCAGGACACATGCCGTGACTGAATTCCGCTTCAGAATGATCCCGGATATAATGTTCGATCTGACGCCATTCCCCGTCACCATCCCGAATTTTTTTACATGCTGCGCAGATGGGCAGGAAACCGCTGAGTATTTTAACGCTTTTCAGAGCCTCCTGCAATTCACGGTTTTTCCGCCTGAGCATCACGATATCGTTGAACCGGGCTATCGCCACGGTAATGGCCCGTTCCAGTTCTTGTGCGTTGGATGGTTTCACCAGATAAGCCCCGACACCCGCCGCACTGGCCTTGTCCACCAGTTCACGTGATTCGTAGGCGGAAAGTACGACCACCGGCAAAGGATTAGTTTCCATGAGCTGTCGGGTGGCTTCCAGACCGTCCATTACAGGCATCTCAATATCCATGAGAATGATATCGGGGTTCAATTCAGGCGCCATAGCCAGCACTTCTTCCCCGTTCCCGGCATGACCGATTACAGCATATTCCAACTCCTCAAGAATCCCTTTGATCATCTCGGCAACCAGATAATCATCCTCAGCAATCAACACGCGGATCTTATCCCGTTTCATCATGATGTTTTCCCCCGTTATACGGTCTCTCGAAAAGTCAGTCTGAAACTTGCGCCATCGGCATTTTCCAGAAAAAACCCGCCCCTGAGATTTCCTTTCACGATATTCTGGATAAGATCAAATCCCACGTTATGGGTTTCCAGGCTCAGGACGTCCGTTGGATATCCGGGACCATCGTCTGTGTAAACCAGGGATATCTCTCTGTCGATCACAGCGATTTCCATATTCACCGAAACGGTATTCCGGTCCGTCATGGCATGTTTCACGGTATTTGTGGCCAGTTCGTTGATTACCAGAGCCAGGCTATGAGCCTGACTGGCATCCACACGAACCTCAGAAGACTCCAACTGAAATTTAAATGTGAGTTCCGGAGGAAGCATTTTGATCCGGGAACTGACGATTTGCTGGGCAAGGTCGGAGAGTTTCAGGGGCTGCCACATGCTGGCGGACAGCATGGAATGAACAGTAGATAAACCCTGCACGCGGCTGATCAGATCATGCATTATGGTCTGGTAAACGGAATCATCATCAATTCCGGAGTTACGCTTCTCGGCATACAGCAATCCAATAATGGCCGATAAATTATTCTTGACCCGATGGTTAATTTCACGAAGAAGAATGGATTTAGTATCGGCATCTTCTTTTGCCTGAACATAAAGCCGAGTGTTCTCCATAGCGATTCCTGCCATACCTGCCAGGGATTCCACCAGTTCCACACTCCCATCATCAAACCGGTTCGCTTCCTCTGAAAGGACCTGGAGACATCCGGTCACCTCATGTTTGACCCGAAGCGGTACAGTGAGGACCGATTTGAAAATAACACCAATGGTCTTTTCGACTCCTTCAAAATGCCGGGTGTCCGTTGTGACATCAGGTACAATGAGACTTTCACCATGAGAAACCACCCATCCTACCAGCCCTGTTTCCGGTGAAAGCCGCCATCCCCTGACACGCTCACTCTCCGGCCCGATCACCTGGCTGCATACCAGATCACCGGACACATCATCCCGCAGCCAGATGGAACAGACCGATGCATTCAGTTGATCCGCGGTTTCTTCCAGAACCACCCTCAGCATATCCGAGAGATTTGCCCGGTCCGTAAACGCCTGACTGGACCGAAGTAAAAGCGCCAGTTCACTGTTCCGGCGCTTGAGAAGCCCCCGAAGATACTCGTTTTCCTCCCGGCAGAGAGCCAACTGACGTTCGGTATTGAATTGTCCGTTCCGGGATGAAGGGTCATTGTTCATAAAATCTTTCATGATTCAATTCCTCTTTATTTAAGATTCCTCATCATTATAACTTAAATTTCCCGGAGTTCACAAAAAACTTAAAATTTCACCTGACAAGTCCAGCGCCGGGACCTTCGGATTGAGTGGATTACGATTATAAGCTATCCTGTATCTATCAGAACAAAGGAGGAATAAATGAATTTTAATACTAAACTTCAGCATGAAACGTATTCCGGGATGAGATTGCATGTGAATGTTTCACTCATCCTAATTCTGAGTCTTTTCATCGCCGGGAGTGTGTTTGTTGTTGAGGCGAATACGGGAACACAGGAGAACTCTCCCCTTCCGTCTGCGATATCGTATGTGAACAGATCACCTGGTAATGGGGTTTTCACCGTCTCTTTCCTGAAAGGGGGGAAATGGATCGAAGCAGGTATATTGGAATTCGGCAAATCCATCACCTCAAAAAATCTGAAACTGACCGATCTGAACACCATGGAGTCGGTCTGTGTGCGGCTGACCCATTCAGGTGAAACAGGAACACATATTGACACGATAATGCTCGGTACGCATGTTCCGAAAAGTATCGTTGGTACAGAAGAAAATCATGCGCTGGCCATCAGAAAACTGGCAGCCCGGGATTATGACGTGATCGATGCCGGGAATCGGACTCTGACAGTGACGTTTGACAAAGGGTCAGCCTCTTCAGAAACCCTGGTCCTGGCAGCACGGATTGAACCGGAACGTATCGGGGAAAAACCGTTTCTGTTTCCGGTTGCCCATAAATATCACGGGATAAAAGAAGCCGCTCGATTTTACTCCTACAAAATGAACAGCAGCACCGGTAAACTGGCTGTGGACGGCAGTTTTAAACACGAAAATCTCGGAACACCTTTTTTTAAAGAATATTCACTGACTGGTTCTGGGCATCCATCGGAATACACGTATGGCTGGGTGAAAAATGATGATACCAACCTGTATGTCGCACTTGATTTCGTGCCGGACAATACCATGGACGGGGATAAGGATTATGCCAAGGTCATTGTCGGGACAGATACCGGTGAAAAAGAATTTATTGCTTCGGTTCCGCACCAGGAATGGGGCATGCCGGGTTTTGAATACACGGAACGGGCTCTCTATCAACATAAAATTTATGAGTTTGTTATTCCTTTGAAAGAAATCGGGATTACGGGTCCCCCATCTGATAACCAGCTCAAATTAGCTTTTGCCGCCTACGGAACCGCGATTCCATTGGAGGTATTGATCACTGAAATCCGAATCGATCAGCCGGGAACGGATATTGATGAATATTTCGAGTTATTTGTCGACCCGGACCCCGGTGACATGTATTACGTCCAGTATCTGGTCATCGGTGATGATCCCGTTGGCGGCAGCGGTGTGTTGGAAGCTGCCATTGACCTCATTGGCGGCTGGATACCTCCGGACTGGTACCTGCTGGTGGCGGAAAGCACATTCACACTTGGTCCACGCGATCTGACGAGAACGCTTAATTTCGAAAACAGCGATAACGTGACCCATATGGTAGTGTCCAATTTTTCCGGTTCTGTCGGCATGGATCTGGATACAAACGACGACGGGGTGCTGGATATCATGCCCTGGGATATGGAATTTGACAGGGTTTCCATCATTGAGGAAGAAAATCCGCCGGAAAACACAGAGTGGCATTACGGTCCACCGGTAGTGGGACCCGATGACGGGATGGCGCCATTTCATGTGAAACGATGTTTTGGCGAATGGGTTGTCGGAGCCGCAGATCCAGCGACCGGGGATGACACTCCGGGTTATGAGAGTTTCTGTACCGTCTGCCTGAACCATGGTGATGTGAATGCAGACCTGACGCTCACATCCGAAGATGCCCAGATGGCATTCTTAATCGTTCTGGGACTACTCACTCCAACTCCGGAAGAAGCCTGTGCTGCCAATTGCAACGGCGAAGGAGTGGTCACAGCGGCGGATGCACAGAGTATTTTCGGAGCGGTTCTGGGTCTGGACGCGTGCGTGGATGAAATTAACTGATCTATTGATCGTTACTTCAATCGGGTCTGGGAGGAGTTCCTGTCCCTTTCCGAAACTGAACATTTGAAAGATGTGGTATCCTTAGAAGATGTGATTGATGGTTGGGAAGACAATGAATAGAGAAGAATTGTTCAAAAGAAACATGCTGATGGGCACGGAGTTCAGTAAACAAATTCTTAAACAACCCGAATTAGCCGAGTCATTACCCCGAAAAGCCAATATCGTATTGCTGCCGCTCAACGATGATGAACTCTATAAAGAAAACCTCAGATTTGCCGAACAGTTCAAGGATGAGGATATACCGGTAGTTTTTATCGAAATTGAAGCGTTATTCCCTAATGAATCCACCTGTTGTTCGTTGACACTGAAAAATATCCCAGAGGAAGAATCATCGTGGATCCCTTAAGGAAGTATAAAATGACAATTTCCTGGAGTGAAGAAGATCAGGCTTTTATTGTTGAAGTCCCGGGACTTCCCGGATGTATGGCGGATGGCCGTACCCGACAGGAGGCTGTGGGAAATGCGGAAACCATTATTAAGGAATGGATCGAAACCGCCCGGGAGTGTGGGAGATCCATACCGGATCCTGAAAATTGATTCATGATGGTTGGGATTATTTTTTTTCTTTTTTCCGTTTCTTGATAATTTCTTCGGAAATCTCGTCGATGGTTATGCCGTCGAGCCATTTGTGACGGTCTCTCGTATAATCGCCGGACCCTTTATCAAACATCTGAATAAATCTGATCATACCTTCTGGACCAAGCCGTTCCGTCAGTGCCTTCAGTCCTTGAGATCGGATTTCTTCCAATGTCATATCTCTAGTTTTCATTTTATCTCCTCCTGTCCCAACCAGATTATCGGATTTGTGATTTTTACGTCCAATTGTGATCCTCTGAAAATGGAAAGAAGGGATTCAAATCGAGACTTCGGAGCGACTTTGAATCGTAACGAGAGACTATCAAAACAGGTCGTGTCTTCGCAGCTAAACCAAGGTCAGCTAACCAAATTTCACCGGGTTTAGGATTCATCAAG
>SWBX01001971.1_pt1 | contig 11704 bp, 12 predicted proteins | sample 4693051 | NCBI WGS metagenome assembly SWBX01 (sample SAMN10267272, study PRJNA491770) | bioreactor metagenome | isolation source: DHS bioreactor inoculated with marine | place: Japan: Omine Ridge, Nankai Trough | reverse complement strand
CAAGCATGGTATAATTTTGTTAAGCCGCATAAATCACTGAGATTAAATATCAATTGTGGGAACAAAAGATGGTTGCAAAGGACACCAGCTATGGCTCAGAAACTCACAGACCATATTTGGACATTGAAAGAATTATTAACGTTCAGAGTGCTTGTTCAGTAAATCGGGGACACGACCGGAATATGAAATAGATGTTTATGATACAATAGATAGAGTATGGTATCATGACACTTACATAGATCTTACTCCTTCTACGCATATTAATCTGGTTTCGGGATCATCAGAATTATATATGTCACAGGCACCAACTCGTCAATTTGAAGCGGTAACTTACCCAATAACTGATGAGTGACTGTCTGATAATGTGAATTGGTTTAAACCTGATGATGTATTTGATTTTAAAGAATTAGTACCTCTAGGAGGTATGAATTATGTGGAGGTTACCCATGACTTTGAATCGAATGGAAATCTTTTATTTAGGAGTGTAACTGGTAGTGCACAAAGCTGATGCATATTATTCCCACTTTCGGCATTTTACATAATTCCTATCTTCCATAAGTGCATATGCAGAAAGTGGAGTAATTTTTTTTACTGTAGAGTCATTTAATATGAAAAATTACAAATAACTGGTGGATAAAAAAATGAAAATATATGCTATTGTGTTTCTTCAAATTCTTTTAATTATATCAATTACTGGATGTACAGATATTTCTGAAGAAGTGATCACTGGAGAAGAAATCGCTAACAAATTTATTGAAAAGCAGGAGAATATTCAGGATTATTCGGCTACTGCAACTATAACAACAACACAACCAGTTGATACTTCTAAGATAAAAATAATGTTCAAAAAACCCAACAAGTATAAAATTGAAACATTCCAAAACTCAAGTGCAAGTATTGCAGGTATTGCAGTTACCGATGGCAGTAATGGGGTATGGAGTTATTCCCCAGAAGCAAAATTCGCTATATTTGAAAACCATTCATACAATTTTGATTATGGTAAAACTATGATTGTGTATCCTTACTTTTATGGGAGGGATTATTATCTCACTGCTAAAAATATCATGGAAAGAAGTAACATTTCATATCTGGGTACCGAGAGTATAGGCAAACATAGCACATATGTAATTGAGGCAATACCTGAAAAACCATATAGCTATAATTATTATGATATGGGTATGCCTATTCATAAGCCGTATGTCTACAAGATGCATGTATGGATTGATAAGAAATCTTGGATAATTCATAAAATGGTTTTATTCAATGAAGAAAATAATTCCCTATATAAGATTGAATCCATAGATACATTATTTAATATCGGTATATCTGATGCTGAATTCATTTTCGTAGCTCCTGAGGGAGTTGAAACGGAAGAAATATTGTATATTAGTCATTCTAAAGAATTGCCCGCTGATATAGTATTATCTACCCCCACTAACGAATCAGAACTGATTTCAATTGTGTTCCCGGAAGCATGGCTTTTGTAGAATGATGGAAATGAAGACCCCGAGATAATCAATTTATCTTTCCCTGCACTTCAGCTTCATAATTTACAGATAAATAATAAAGAATATTCGGAATATCTAACTCCGATCGAAATCATGAATAATGAAAAAGTTGCTCTCTTAAAGATGCCACTAACAATGTTCGAATTTTTTAACAAAGACCCGGATTATAACATAATTAATTTCCCAACTGATAAATTTGAATTCTATCCAAATGTTAGTGAAATGCTAAAAATACAGGTGCAAATAAATGATACAAAAGGTAAATAATATGAACACAAGAATATTATGTTTCACACTTATATTAATAGTATTACTATCCCCTTCCATCGAAGCCAAACCAGTAACCATAGGATTCAATGGAAATGTAGCAACCATTGATGAATATAACATCACAAATTACACACCACATCAATTAATAAATGCCATTTCAGCTGACATCCCGGAATCGACCATTCACAAAATTAAGACGAATCCAAAGATCCGCTAGATAGAAGATGACATCTATGTCCAAATTACAAAAAAAGCACAACAACCACCCCAACAGATTGACTGGGGTGTGTACAGAGTAAACGCACCAGTTGCATGGAATAATACCACAGGAAGCGGTGTGAAAATTGCAATCCTCGATACAGGAATCAGCAGGAAGCATCCTGACCTGACCATAAGCGGCGGTATTAACCTGATTGGATCGCTCCATAATACGAAATGGAATGACGACAACGGCCATGGCACCCATGTTGCAGGCATTATCGCTGCACATAATAATTCCATAGGGGTAATAGGGGTGGCCCCGGGTGCAGAACTCTATGCAGTCAAGGTGCTGGACCAATATGGAGGCGGCCGTATTTCCGATGTGATCGAAGGTATCGAATGGGCTGTGCAAAACAATATGGACATCATCTCCATGAGCCTTGGCACTACTGAATATTCACAGGCATTGAATGATTCATCAGCGAGTGCGTACAATGCAGGTATCCTCCTGGTGGCATCTACAGGCAATAATGGAGATGGGAACCTGAGCACGAATGATGTTATGTACCCGGCAAAATTAGATTCTGTTATCGCCATATCTGCCATTGACCAGAATAACATGGCTATTTCCTGGAGCGCAGACGGTAGCGAAGTCGAACTGGCTGCACCGGGTGTGGATATCTATTCCACATGGCTGGACGGAGGTTATCAGTCAATGAGCGGTACCTCAATGGCGGCGCCATTTGTGAGCGGAGTGGCTGCGCTGATGATGCAGAATAATGTTTGTGCATCACCTGATAAGGTCAGGGCAGCGATGGCCTACAATGCGATCGATCTGGGTGTACCAGGGATAGATAATGTGTATGGATTCGGGTTGGTGCAGGCTGTAGGTTATTGAAATCCATATATTTTTAAGAAATAGTGACACTTTCCGCTTACATTGTAGGATTCCAGCATATTCTGATCTTCCAATGTCTTGAGGTGGTGTTCTACAACTCCCCTGTTCAATCCGACTTTGTATATTATTTACGTAGGATAGCTGCCCAGGTTTGAACTGACAAAACTGTATATTCTGCTCCTGTTCGCGTTATTCAAAATGTTAGATTTGTGTACTGTCCTGTATCTGCCTAAAACGTAAAAAAATCTTATTGAAAGCAAGGTCTCTGGAGCAGAGATTATCTGTGTGGGGATCAGCCAGGGCATAAACAACCAGTATGGGATCGTTTTAACTTCAAGTTCATTCACCTCTTCACAATACACCGAAGCGCCCGGTTCTTTGCTCAAAGAAGGGCGTATAGTGTACTCGGTAGCTGCCACTGATGTTGAAATCGAAACCAAAAATAAGAGGCATGCAACGAGAATCCTCGCCGCCTTAGTGCTGATACGTGTTGAATGTGTGGATAACTATTGGAATATGCAGATACCTGTTAGAGTATGTGGGTAACTGTTAGTCGTACTCTCTCCAGGTCCGGCCGCATTTGGTGCACCTGAAGAACCTGGTCTCACTCTCATCTGCCGACCTTAGCTGCCTTAGCCACCAGTAAGCAGTTTTGTTACCGCATTCCTCACATTTGACCTTCGTAGTGGGAAGTCCTGCCGCCTCATCGCCCTCCAGGACCGTGACCTCTCTTTCCTTGAATTCCTTTATTTCAATGATCTTTTTGGTCTTCTCTTTCTCAAAACCGCATTTCCGGCATTTCATCATGCCTCCGGAGGGCATCATCATACTTTTACATTTAGGGCAAAATTCCATTATATTTTACTTCCTTTTCCTTGTATTACAGTACTAAAATAATCTATGTAACTATGTAAAATGTTCGATAACTTGCACTTTTATTGTCACTAATGAAATATCTGCCCTTCAAAGGCAAATACCTCAGTATCAGACTCGAACCATGCATCAGGGAACAGCCCCGCCTTCATGCAGGTCTGGCCCAGGAACTCCTCTGCATCAAAATCATTTTCCACAGCCACCTGGGGCAGCAATAGTCCGGAGTACGGCCCTTTTTGCACTATCAGTCCATGCCTGCCCACTTCAATCTTACCGGGCAGTTCTTCAGGTCTTGCTTCCAGTTGGTGCGGCATAGTAAGCACTGTGACCTCTATCTCCAGATTCTCCAGTTCATTAAGAGTGACAGGCATGAACCTGGGGTCTTCTGTAGCAGCATTAATGGCAGAGATCACAATTGCTTCACCCAGTGGCATGACCGGGTAAGGCCTGCCGATACATCCACGCAGTTCTCTACGGGAGCCGGACCTGTTATTTAAAGTGACGAATACGCCCCTGTTATTCTGGAATACAGGTGGGAGACCTGGGATACCGGGGAGACTTTCGGGCTTTTTCACCTCACCACTGCCCAGGTATTCCTCAATGGCCGTACGTGCCAGTTCCAGGGCAATCTGCCCTTCATCCGATGTTAGCAATTCAGTCATAACAATTTTAATAATTGGACTTAGGCGAACATGCCTTCCGGGATTTCTTCATGCTCTTCAAAGATTACCTTGTGGTAAGCATCAATAAAATCATTCATCTTGATAGTCCTGTCCCGCCTGCGTATCACGAACATGCCCGCTTCTGTGACGATGGCCTTTATGTCAGCACCGCTCAAATCATTGGTCATTTTCACGAGCTTGTCAAGTTCAACATCATTGTCCAGGGCCATGTTCCTGGTATGTATCTTGAATATTTCCAGCCTGCCTTTTTCATCTGGCAAAGGTATCTCGATGATCCTGTCGAACCGTCCTGGCCGCAGCAGGGCAGGGTCCAGCAGGTCAATACGATTGGTGGCCGCAATTATTTTCACTTCTCCCCGCTCCTCAAAACCGTCCAGTTCGGACAGGAGTTGTACCATGGTCCTGTTTACCTCGGCTGACCCGGTCGTGCCGTCGTGTGTCCTGTGCCCGCCCACGGCATCGATCTCGTCTATGAATACAATACAGGGTGCCTTCTCCCTTGCCATCTGGAACACATCACGTACCAGCCTTGCACCTTCTCCTACGTATTTCTGGACAAGTTCAGAACCTGACATCCTGAGGAATGTGGCATTGGCCCGGCTGGCCACCGCCTTGGCAATTAGCGTCTTACCGCTGCCGGGCGGCCCGTATAGAAGTACACCTGTTGGTGGTTCCACGCCCACATCCTTAAACAGGTCCGGATCGGTTAGCGGGAGTTCAATTGTTTCCACTACTTCCTGGATCTGCTGGTCAAGCCCGCCTATGGAACTATAATCCACATTGGGTGCCTCGATCAGTTCCATGACCCTGGCCCTTAGGTCAGCTGGCTTTGCCAGTAAGTTCACGATCACAAAATTGTTATTCACCGCAACCCTCATACCGGCTTTTAGTTCATCTGCCATTTCAGGTGGGATGCGGGTGATAACTTCCTGGTTGCTGCCATGCTGGCGCAGCAGTGCCATATTATTGATAACTTCCATTATTGATGCAATGAACAGGGGTGGTAGTTTCAACTGGTTTGCCTGTTCTTTTAGTTTCTGTATGGTCTGCAGATAATTGCTGTTGGCTACAGCAGCATCAAGCAGTCGTTTCTGAAGCTGGTCGTTCTGCTCATCAAGTTGCTCGATCTTTTTAATCAATGATTGTATGTCATCGTCCTGTGTATCCGGGGTATTTACAAAACCCGTTTCACCAGAAGACTTGACTATTGTATTATCCATAGGGTACAAAATTTGATATTATACGATATAAATGTTAGTATAATGGTCTAAATATATTTTTTAAGACAACATACACATAGAAATAATCATGATTCACATCTTGCGTTCATATCTCGATATTCGCAACTGATTTTAATGCATACTAAGATTTATGCTACATGGGATAAATAAAGATATTACCATAGTGATAATGAATTTATATGTAGTTAGTGTTATTATATAATTATCAAATCAACGGATGAATCATAATGGAAGGAAATACTGACGATATTAATGATGGATCGGATCGCGTTCCAACCGGGATAGAAGGTTTTGATGAGCTTTGTGAAGGCGGCCTGTTAAGGGACCACACATACTTGGTATCAGGAACCTCTGGGGCTGGAAAATCCATTCTTGCGCTTCAATTCATTTACAACGGCATCACCAAATATAATGAGAACGGCATCATAGTAGCAACAGAGGAGCGGCCAGAACATATCAGGGACAATGCAAAAGAATTCGGCTGGGACCTGAAGGCCCTGGAGGATGAGGGAAAACTTGCCATTATTGATGCGGCGTCCACCAAGATCGGCATCCCATCACAGGAAAAATACGTTGATGTAAGACCCTTTGACATGCGTTCCATGATGGACCAGATCATTATGATCCAGGAAGAGATCGATGCCAGACGGGCAGTAATAGATTCAACCACATCCATTGGATTCTATCTGCAAGACCCGGCCAAGATACGTGTGGAACTATTGAAACTTTCCACCACCCTTGAGATACTAGGCTTGACTTCAATAATGACATCCGAGGTTGTGGATGATGATCATCCCAGCCGTTTCGGAGTCGAGAACTTCGTGACCGAGGGGACTATTGCCTTGTATTATAAAAGGATGGAAAATGTAAGGGTGCGCAGCCTTGAAATATTTAAGATGCGCGGCTCCGACCACAGCAAAAAGATCCATCCCTACGATATTACCAAAAGTGGAGTCATTGTCCATCCGCACGAAGAGGTCTATACAGTATTCTGATAATAAATAATTATTATAATACCAGTGATGGTTTAGAACAAAAATAGTATCCACTTCAAAAAACAGGGTATAATGCATATTCAGATTGTCTAAATCAAGTGCCTAAGCAGGCTTTTAATTTCAAAATAGAATCAGTTACCCTTAGATTTGAAGCGGATACCAAAAATACAACATTATTCTGCATGCTGTTCTTCATGTCCGCATTCAACACATTTGTAAATAAAGAGTTTTCGGCCCAGATGGTCAACCCGTTTCAATATAGGATACCTGAACCTGTTCATTTTTCCTTCACATTCCGTACAATAATTCATCATAATACCAACTAATTGTATTACAGTTATTATATATATATTTTTTCAATTATCAGATGAGTCTTGGATGCTAATTTTCAAATTATCGCGCAATGCTTCCTGTAACCGGCCACCAATATCAGAATCCTTGACAATCCTGATATCACCTTTTCGCCCCACAGTGGCAGTAAAGATAGTTTTTCCCCCCACCATCACTTCCACATCCGCCCCTGGCACTCCAGACGATTTTAATATAATGTGTTTCTTCTTCAATGAGATTTCAGGAACCATTATCTTTCCTTTTTCCCCCCCTTTTAGCACCTGGGCGCTGTCCAGGGGTCTAACATCTATATGGATGCCCAGTCTTTTTTCCATCGTCTCGATGTTCCTGCCACCCTTGCCGATCACTTCAGGGATGTCAATATCATTCACCCACAAGGTGGCCCTGTTATCCCCGCTCAATTCAACCTTAACAGGCCCGTTCACCTTACGGCGAAACTCGTCACGTATACGTTCGGCAGCCAGTCCCCATGCTGAGGGGACAGCCTCCCCGGTTCCGGCAGTGGGCATTACCACTACCTGTTCACCGTATGTATATATCTCGAACTCGGCCCTGCCGCTCTCAAAGTCCGTCACCGCGATCACCGGGCGAGCCAGGTCGGATTCGGTCATACCATGAGGCACTTTAACTGTGAACTTGATATCCTGCACACTGGCCACTTCCCCCCTGTCAATGAATATCACCGTATCCACTACCTGTGGTATCATACCCAGGTCCACCCTGCCGATAAGCCTCTGGATAGCATCCACAGGCCTGTTGGCATGAACCACACCCACCATGCCCACACCGGCCAGCCTCATATCAGCGAACACCTGGAAATCCGTGGTCTTGCGCAACTCGTCGTAAATAGTATAATCAGGCCTGACAAGCAGTAACAGATCTGCTGTCTTCTCCATACTCCCTTCCAGCGGCGAATACTGGGTGATTGCATCTTCTACTGACAGGTCCCTGGGTGATTCCATTGTCTTGACGATCTTGTTACAGCTTTGGAGGAACTCTGCCACCCCTGCGGCGAATGTGGATTTTCCAGCCCCTGGCGGACCTGCTATAAGTACACCCCGCTGCTGGCCTGCCAGTCGCTGCTTTAGTTCCCCTGCCATCCTGTAATCGTCCATGGACACAAATGCTACCGGTCGCACCGCAGTGATCTCCATGCCGTCCGAGAAGGGCGGGGAGGCGATTGCGATCCTCATGTTCCCAAGCTGGAGCACTGTCGCACCGTCGTGTTCCATCTCCACGAAGCTGTCAGGATCCCTTCTTGTCCTTTCGATAAGTTCCCTGGCCATTAACCTGAGCTCGTTCTCAGTGCTGGGAGTTTCGCCTATCCTGACGAGCTGGATATCCTTGATTGAACCCTTTTTAGCAAGTGGCTCCACACCGTCCTTGAGATGTACTGACATTGTGTCGGGTGTAAAGAATTCCTCTATGCCAGTAGCTTTGGCCTCAGTTTTCCCCGGAGGCAGGAATATCACTTCCAGGCCCCTGGCATCAGCGATCATGGACTGCACCCGATCCGCTGTCATGAAAGTGGCACCGCAGTCAAGTGCAACCTGTCGTATCATGGCATCGATCTCTCCTGTTCTTGCCAGTTCCACCTGTGCCGGACCTGGCCGCTTTCCTGCAAATTCAAGTTCAATCAGGCCGAGATTCGCCATCTCACGCAGCCGGCCCAGTTTTTCAAGTCCATTATACCCGGACTCACGATGCCGGTTTGCCTGAGATTCTATCTCTGCCACCACAGCCTCGGGCACGATTATGGTAGAATCCCTATATTCCCCTGCATCGATAAGGGAAGTGATGCGCCCTCCAATGATCACGCTTGTATCAAGTACCAGTTTCATATCCTCACCCCCATCGTCCGGGACTAATATACGTCTTCGGGATCAAAGACCTTCTCGCTTACCACATCGCCTTCAAGCGTGCGGTAGAAACATGACCGGTATCCCATATGACACGCACCGCCGCCCAACTGTTCAATCTTCATCAGTACAGCATCGGCATCGCAGTCAATGTACATATCGTGTACGATCTGCACATGACCGGAACTTTCACCTTTGAGCCAGAGCTTGCCCCGGCTGCGGCTGAAGTAGTGAGCCTTCCCTGTCTCGACTGTCTTTTCGAGGGCCTCAAGGTTCATGAAAGCCAGCATGAGTATCTCGTTCGTCTCATGATCCTGGGCTATGGCAGTAATAAGCCCTTTATCATCAAATTTCAATTGAGCGCGTATATCATCAGATAATTTCATCGAACTACCTGATGTTTTGTTATAATAAAATCATTTGGATGCAGCTAATGGTACTGTTCCATAATCCAGTTATATGCCCTAAGTATTCATGACCCTCAATGACCATGAAAATGTTATTTCCAGATAAAATATAAATCTATATCGTCAACATCATGCACAATCAAGTACCAGTCACCGTTTGACTTTTTGACAGGATTTACAGGATATTAATGTTGCCTCGTATCCTGTAAATCCCGTCTGAAACTTATACATTTATCTCGATCAACTTCACATATTTACTAATCATTTGAATAAATATGTATATTGTAGATGTATCACTTTTTTACGATATAACTAGATTCTGGAACAGTGCCGCAGCTAATATGCAAGCTAATATATTTAGCCGCCAAAGTATAGAGCAAGTTAAATGACCCTGAAAACCCGCATGGGATGCATAGTACCCGAACCGTTGTTATACCTGGTGCCAAATAGTTTTGATATCATCGGCAACATAGCCGTTATCTCTATACCGCCAGCACTGGATGAATATAAAGCACTAATAGCACAGGCAATTATCTCAAAACACGGCAACATAGGGACAGTGCTTAACAAAGTATCCATGCTGGAAGGGGAGGATCGGGTGGGAAGATATGAGATATTATCAGGTACTACTACCAGGACCGAGCACAGGGAATACGGGTTTCGCTACCGGTTAGATGTAAATGAGGTATTTTTTAATCCACATCTTTCTTACGAACGTTTTAGGGTAGCATCCCAGATAAGAGGCGGTGAGCATATATTAGTACCATTTTGCGGTGTGGGTCCCTATGTTGTGAGCGCCGCCTCAAGGGGTGCGTGTGTTGTGGCTGTTGAAAAGAACAAAAAGGCGTGTAAGTGGCTGGCAGAGAATGTGAAGTTGAACCGGGTCGATACAAAGGTATCCATCATATGCGGGGATGCATCCCATATTCCCAATATGGTCAAGGGCAGTTTCCACAGGGCTGTACTTCCTATTCCTTACGGGATGGACCGTTTCCTGTATGAGATATCCGGACTTGTGGAACAGGGGGGAATAGTGCATTTCTATACGTTCAAAAAACAATACCAGATTCAGGAACTGTTGGAAGAGTACCTGGACAATGGGTTTGATGTGGTCTTCTATCGCAGATGTGGTAATGTGGCACCAGGAGTAAGTCGATGGGTTTTTGACCTGAAAAAACAATGAAATAAAATCGAAACTTATTTACAATTGTGTAGATTCCTTTCAATTATCAAGTTTATTAGCACATTGATCCAATATATAGTTTATTAGAGGATTATAAATGAAGCCTATGAAAAGTGGTTTTGATTCAATTCGCAATTATCTTGGTTCCAAGAAGGAGAAAGGGCGGCGTAAGATTGCCCTGCTCGTAGATGGACCGAATATGCTAAGAAAAGAGTTCCAGACCAATCTGGAAGAGATACGGGATGTTTTAAAGGATTATGGCAGTATCAAGATTGGCAGGGTATTTTTGAACCAGTATGCATCTGATAAACTGGTGGAAGCAATTGAGACCCAGGGTTTTGAACCGATCATTTGTACCAGTGATGTAGATGTAAGGCTGGCTGTAGAAGGCATGGAACTGGTGTTCAGTCCGGTGATCGATACCATTGCACTGGTGACAAGGGATGCGGATTTCAAGCCCCTTTTGTCAAAGGCCAATGAGCACGGCAAGGAGACGATACTATTCGGTGCCGAGCCCGGGCTGTCTGTTGCCCTGAAGAATTCTGCCGATTATGTGATCATCCTCAAGGAAGGCATAATGGAACATGAGTATAACAGCAGGGACTTAAAAGAATCAGGGACGGAGGATTTTTCTGAGGTGCCCTTGCCAGGTGAAGGTCAGGTAAAACTGTAGGTGTGAGCTGATGGATGGTACTTTGTTAAAGCTTATATAAACATTTTAAGCGAGGAGGAAAATTGTTACGGCAGGCGTAGGAACCTGTGGGTAGTGTCCTAATTTAGACCGCATAATTAAAATAGAAAAATTGGTCCCAATTCCATTGATGGTTCGCCAAACCTTCCAACATTGCAGGGGTATCAGTTTTTGTCAACTTATCCATAAAATTCCAATAAAAATGAAATATTTCGAAAGAATTTATGAGTTTTGGCTTCTTTTTCGAAAAGCATTTTGTATCTCTAACTAATCTGCCCTGCCTTTCACGACAAATACCATTCATATTTTCGATATCTGTAGTCTCGATTTCATTTATGTTGGGAGTTCCATAAATGACTTTTTTGATTTTATCAACAATTTTCCCCCCTTCCCTTATTTTTATAACTTGCCCATAATCAACACATGTCTCTGCATAATATTCAGGAATAGTATTTGTATAGTCATCATGTCCATCAGAAAATATCTCAATTTTCATATCTGGAAAAGGTAATTGTACTCGATCAAAAACTTTTTCAAATAATTT
>SWBX01002035.1_pt1 | contig 11709 bp, 9 predicted proteins | sample 4693051 | NCBI WGS metagenome assembly SWBX01 (sample SAMN10267272, study PRJNA491770) | bioreactor metagenome | isolation source: DHS bioreactor inoculated with marine | place: Japan: Omine Ridge, Nankai Trough | reverse complement strand
TGCAGTCGACAGTAACGGTCGTGTCTGGGCAGGGACGGATAACGGTCTGTGCTATTTTCAGGATGAGGCATGGGTGCCGGCCGCGTTTCATTCTGTGATCAATTCAGGCGATATCCGGAATCTGACAATTACCGGACCGGCTCAACTTTTATGCGGCGTTTACAACGATGGCGTCTACCTTATTCAAGGCAATCAGGTGCTGGATGAGTTTCGCACGCCGGATCAGCTTCCGGATAACCATGTCCGATGCATGACCCTGGATGGGGATACGATATGGTTTGGATGTGCCGGGGGCCAGGTGGGCACGATAACTGGTGAAACCTGGACGGTTTATACTCCACAGGATGGAATGACTCCGGGCTGGATCAGAGATATCGGAATCGACAGTCTCGGTAATAAATGGGTGGGAACCTTCGGGAACGGCGTGTTCCGGTTTGATGGAACACACTGGGTTCAGTTCAATACGGAAAACGGACTTTCCAATAATAATGTGATGAATATCTTCATTGATGAAGATGATTCCATCTGGGTCTCCACATTCGGCGGTGGGATTTCCCGGTATGATGGATCAAACTGGACGGTGATTGACGAATCTGACGGTTTAGCCAACAATCGTGTATATCGAATTGCAAAGGAAAAGACCGGGAAATACTGGATCTGTCAGGATGATGGTGTCACCCTGTATGACGGTGAAACCATGGAGAATTATTATGAATCTGACGGACTGGTGTTCCACCGTGTCTACGAAGTTGAGATTGATGAGAAAAACATCAAATGGTTTGGCGCCTGTAAAGGATTGTCCCGGTTCGACGGTCAGACATTTACGAATTATTATGAGGCCGACGGACTGGCGCATTACCGGGTCCGGGACATGATTTTTGACCGGTACGGCATGATGTGGCTGGCCACAGGGGGTGGTGTCAACTATTTCAATGGGAGCACTTTTGAGTCCCTTTTGCCTTCGGACGGGATTGCCGGATACGAGACCTACATGATTCTCCTGGATTCACAAAATCGGTTCTGGACATGTTCTGAGGGAGGCATTACCCGGATTGAAGTTAATAAAATGGATAATGCTGTTCCGGGAATTCTTGCGGGTGGATGGCGGTACCAATCTGCCGGATCATCGGGACAAATTACATGGCAGGCCGTACCCTCCGATGGAGACCACGATAATCTCACTGTTGAACTCACATATGCCGGAACACCTCTGGGGCTCCTGTTGAATGATGAGGGGATTGACGGAGACGTGAAAACCGGGGATGGGATATACACCCTGACCGTGCCTGTGGACGGGTCAGTGCCGTCCGGGCAGTACCGGATCGGGATGCAGGTGAGGGATGTCCGGGGAGGTTCCGGTATCTGGCCTGCGCTCACTGTCCGATAAGCTTTACCCTGATCAGGCTTGCCGTCCCTGTCAATTCAGGATATCCTTCTCAACCAGATTCAGGAGGGTATCAAGTGAAAAAATTTACAATCTCATTAATGACGCTGCTTTTTGTTATGTCCATACCTGTTGCCGGTCTCGCTCAGGACACCGGCCCGGGAGCTGATATGCTTTCTCCCATGGGGTATTGGAAAACCATCGATGACAAAACCGGTTTGGAAAAGTCCATTGTCAAAGTTTTCGAGGATAATGGTCAACTCAGAGGAAAGATTGAAACGCTGTTCAGACAGCCCGGAGAAGATCCGGATCCCGTCTGTGATGAGTGTGAGGGTTCCCGGAAGGATAAACCCATCCGGGGAATGGAGATTTTGTGGGATATGCGTCCGAAAGGAGATATCTGGGCAGGCGGCAGGATTCTGGATCCCAAAAACGGGAAAATCTATAAATGTAAATTGACGGTCATCGAAGGTGGGAAAAAACTTGATGTCCGTGGATACATCGGGTTTTCTCTTCTGGGTCGAACCCAGACCTGGATACGTGTGAACAAAGAGGTGATTGATTGAGGGAAAAACTCGTTATTGTTGGTGGGAACGCAGCCGGAATGAGTGCGGCTTCCCAGGCAAGACGTGTAGACCCCTCTGCAGAAATCACCGTGTTTGAGCAGGGACGATTTATCTCTTACAGTTCCTGCGCACTGCCGTTCCTGATTTCCCGTGAAGTGGGAGATTCGGAAGCTCTGGTCGTCCATACCCCTGATTGGTTCCGGGAGAAACGGAATATCGCCGTATCACTCAGGCATCAGGTCACAGATATTTTTCCTGCCCGGCATAGCATTCAGGTCAGGGATCTGGATACCGGTAAGCTCCTGACCTGTCCGTATACCCGTTTAATCATTGCTGCCGGTGCACGTCCGGTCATTCCGTTTCCCGTTGCCCCGGATGTCAAAAATGTGTTTACCCTGCGATCCATCCCGGACGGTACTGCCATTGGAGATATTTTGGATTCCCGGCAGCCGTCCAAATGTGTGATTATCGGTGCCGGTGCGCTGGGTGTTGAATTAGCGGAAACTTTCGTGAAAAGAGGTATCCATACCACCATTATCGAACGGGGTGACCGGATTTTAAATGAGTTTGAACCTGAAATTGCCGGGACAATGCTGGATATTCTGACTACACACGGCATCCAGGTATCATTGAATTCTGAGGTTGAAAAAATCATTGGTTCCGGCACTGGATCAGGTCAGGTCTGGTGTAGGGGAGATGACTCCCGGGAATTTGATATTTGCGTGGTGACGGCGGGTGTTCGCCCGGAAAATCAATTGGCTGCCCGGGCCGGTCTGGATCTGAACCGGTACGGTGCTGTGGCAGTAAATGACAGACTCGAAACATCGGTGCGTCACATTTATGCCGCAGGTGATTGTGCCGCGACATGGAATCTGGTGCTCAGACAATCGGAATACTGCCCGTTGGGAACAACCGCCAATCAACAGGGGCATGTGGCCGGTGAAAATGCTGCCGGCGGTTCAAAACAGTATCGCGGCAGTGCTGAAACACAAGTACTCCGGGTGTTTGGTCATGATCTTGCCCGGTCGGGTCTGACGGAAACCAGGGCACTCAGGAACGGACTGGCGCCGATCACCACGGTGATTACCTCCCGGGATGTTCCCCGGTATTTCCGTGATTCCAAACCAGTGACCCTCAAAATGTGTGCGGAAAAACTGACGGGTCGACTTCTGGGGGTGTCCCTTATCGGACCCGAAGGTACGGCAAAACGGATTGATGCTGCCGCCACCGCCCTCTTTGCCCGGTTAACCGTTCTTGATCTCACCGCCCTGGATTACGGGTACTCCCCGCCCATCTCCACAGCCCATGATCCCATGCTCATTGCAGCCCGGGATCTTGCGGCAAAACTCATATGAAAGTACGCCCATGAAACGAAGACCGTTTGATGCTGTAATATTTGACCAGGACGGCACTCTTTTTCAATCAGACCTTGATTTCAGGAAAATTCGTGAAGAGCTGGCTCTAAAGGATGCTCATGATATCATTCAAGCCCTGGATGCCCGGTCTGAGGACGAACGCCGGCAAGGCTATGATATTCTCCGTGACCATGAAATCCAGGCGGCAGAAAAGGGAAATCTCTATCCCGGTGTTGAGATACTCATGATGCACCTTAAAACCTCACCACTTCGAAGCGGGTTACTGACACGGAATCATGCAGCCGCTACAGAACGGGTTTTAAACCGGTTCCCATGTCTCCAGTTTGACACTGTGCGTACACGGGATGATGTGCCGGTCAAACCGGATCCGGAATCGGTGCGTGAAATTTGCCGTTCCCTTGGAGTCTCACCCCGGCGCACACTGATGGTGGGTGATTTTCGGCACGATCTTGAAGTGGCGGTAGGATCCGGGGCCACCAGCGCCCTTTTTGTGGAGACGGAACTTCCGGTTTTTGCCCATCAGGCGGATTTTATTATTGAGAATATCCTTTCCGTAAAGGATCTTTTACGCATCTGAATCGATGGTAATCCCTATTTGCGCAGTCGCTGCAGGAGAAGAATCATGATTGCAGAAATTATTTCCATTGGAGATGAACTTCTGATCGGACAGACCATTAATACCAACGCGGCATATATCGGAGAATCCCTTTCAATACTTGGATTTACCGTTAAATTTGTGACGGCGGTCGGTGATACCGGGGACGACATAACGATGGCTCTGGATACAGCGATAAAGCGATCTGCTCTCGTCATGATCACCGGCGGTCTCGGCCCCACCCATGATGATATAACCAAAAATGTGATTTCCGGGTTTTTCCAGCGGGAACTCGTCCGGTTCGATGATATTTTTCAATCCATCGTTGACCGGTACCGGAAACTGGATCGGGTTATGCCGGCATTTGTTGAGAATCAAGCCCTGTATCCCCGGGATACGCAGTTGTTTCATAATCGGGTGGGAAGTGCCCGGGGCATGCTTTTCGAAACATCCGGAATAAAGGTCATTGTTATGCCGGGTGTTCCCGGTGAAATGAAAACCATGATGGATGAAGAAATACTGCCCTATATCAAGTCAGTGTTTCCGGTCGGTAACCGGGTCATGCGAACCATTAAAACGTTGGGTCTGTTTGAATCTGATATCGTGGAAAAGCTGGATAATCTGCAGGATATTCTTGGGGAAGCCTCACTGGCTATTCTACCCGGGTTTTCCGGTGTGCAGCTTCGGTTGACAGTGGATGGGTTGCCGCGGGATCGGGCTTTATCGGTTCTGAACCGGTTGTCCGAAGGGGTAGAACGCCGGTTGGGTCCCTGGATATATGGCGGTGAAAAAGACACTGTCGAGGATCTCGTTTTTCAATTACTCAGGGAAAATAACCTGACACTGGCAACGGCTGAAAGCTGTACCGGAGGTCTGATCGCGAGCAAAATCACTGATTTCCCCGGGAGTTCAACCTGCTTTGAACGGGGTGTGATCACCTACAGTAATCGATCAAAAACTGATTTACTGGGTGTCTCGAAGGCAATGATTGAAGAGATGGGGGCGGTGAGTGAGTCAGTGGCGCTGGCCATGGCGGAGGGCGTCAGGAAAATGGCGGGAACCGATTTTGGTCTCTCCACTACCGGAATTGCCGGTCCGGACGGTGGCACACCGGATAAACCCGTTGGTCTGGTTTATATTGCTGTCAGTGGTCCCCGGGGAAACCGGGTTGAACGGTATATTCTCACCCGGGACAGAATGAAAAACAAGGAACGATTTGCCTGTGCTGCTTTGAACCTGTTACGAAAACAACTGGTTGAGTATAATCAGGCAGAGTTTGATTAACCGATTCCTTATCGTATCCTGTAAATATTTGAAATCAGCGGGAAATTGCTCTAAAATTCAACACTGTAACAACTGACCACCGATACCTTTGCGGAAGTTGGTGTGAAGTCTGAGATACTACCGGTGTTGAAGCGGTATAAACCAGGATTTACTGATGAGTCGAACGGCGGTGTTGAAAAAATATCCGGGATGCTTTCTTTTTACAGGAATCATTCTTGTTCTTACCATAATTCTGTGGACGCCCTGCCGGGCTGCCGGAACAGAACCTCTGATATTCCGATATCGCCTTCCCACTGATGCCCCGACACTGGATCCGGCACTATCCACGGATACCACTTCCGGGGCTGTTGTTCTGAAAATATTTGACGGTCTGGTGCAATTCGATCCGGATACTCTCGAAGTTGTCCCGGCTGTTGCTGAGTCCTGGGATGTCTCTGATGATGGTCTGGTATTTACTTTTAAGTTAAGAAAAGACGTGAAATTTCACAATGGCCGCCCCGTGACGGCCAGGGATGTTCAGTATAGTTTTGAACGCACCCTTGATAAGAAAACCAAATCCGGCAGGGTTTGGGTGCTCCGACCGATAAAAGGTGCGGAGGCGTTTCGGGAGAATCAGACGGAACATATCGCCGGTCTGGAGATTCCGGATGAATATACGGTGCGCATTACACTGGAAAAACCGTTTGCTCCGTTTCTGGCGCAATTATGTATGGAAGCAGCCAGTATTGTGCCTGAGGAGGCATGCGAGTTAGAGGTTACGGGGGGATTTAAAAGTAATCCCATCGGATGCGGCCCCTTCAAATTCGTCTCCTGGCAACGGGATATCGCGATCATTCTTGAAGCAAACTCTGATTATTACGGTGGGTCACCAACAATAGATGAAGTACATTTCAAGGTGATTAACAGCGATGCAACGGCATTTGAGGAATACAAAGCCGGTGGTCTGGATTTTCTGGACACGGTACCGCCGGGCCAGATTCAGATGGTCCGAAAAAAATTCCCGGAGGATCTCAAGGAATGGCCTTATCTGTCGATTTACTACATCGGCTTCAATCATTCGAAACCCCCGTTTAAAGGAAACCGGTATCTTCGGCAGGCAATCAATTACGCGGTTGACAAAGAAAAAATCTGCCTGGCCATCAAGGAGGGCACTGGTTATCCTGTTGCCGGCGCCCTTCCCCCGGGTATCCCCGGATATGATCCCGACCTGAAAGGGTATCCCTATAATCCGGAAAAAGCCCGGGAATTAATGGTGAAAGCCGGTTATCCCAATGGGGAGGGTTTGTCGGAGATCACGCTCTGGCACAATCGGGATCCCCGGCATCGACTCATCGGTGAGTGCATTCAGTATTATCTGAGTGAAATTGGAATCAGTCTGCGTTTGAAGAACGTGGAATGGGCTGCATACATGGAGGCATGTGACGAGGGTGAACCTCTCATGTACCGAATGGGCTGGGTGGCGGATTATCCCGATGCAGATAATTTCCTTTATATTCTTCTGCATTCCAGTCAGGCGGGATCACCAGGTAATTACGCCCGGTACAATAATCCCGAGTTTGATCGATTGGTTGAGGAGGCCAGACTGTCGCCGGATCCGGACAGGCGTCTGGAGCTTTACCGCCAGGCGGAAAAAGTTATTATTGAAGACGCTGCCTGGCTGTTCATTTACTACGACCAGGAACTGGCCATGATCAAACCCCGGTGGACAAACCTGCATCTTTCACCCCAGGGTGATTTTACACTGCCTTTGAGCTTGTTTCGTCTCAGAGAGAATGTGAACTGATATGGGAGCGTATCTTCTTCGTCGGATATTATCGTTGATCCCAACCATTTTTGGTATCACAACCATTATTTTCTTTCTCATGTTCTTGATTCCCGGTGATCCGGTGCGAATGCTGCTGGGACAGCATGGTGATGAACAGACACGTAAAGAGATTACTGCGGAACTGGGACTGGATAAACCCATGGCGGTCCAATACTGGAATTATATGACGCGTCTGATCCAGGGTGATTTCGGACGATCGTACAAACAGGATCGGCCGGTGATTGATATCATCAAGGAAAAATTGCCGGCCACCATGTTGCTGGCGTTGAATGGCGTAGTGTTCTCTGTGATTTTTGGCGTTCTCGCAGGTCTCATTGCGGCGGTCAGGCAAAACAAAATTACTGATGCGGTGGTGATGATTATATCACTTATCGGTATTTCCACGCCGGTGTTCTGGCTGGGGCTTTTATTGATCCTCCTGTTTGCATCAAGGACGTTTGATGGTTCACCGGTGGTTTTCGGCATTTTACCGGTGAGTGGTTATGGTGAACCCGGTTGGGATCGTGTCCGGCATCTGATTCTTCCCGCTTTAAGTCTCTCCGCCATTGGAGTCGGGTATATCGCGCGTATGACCCGGTCAAGTGTCCTGGAAGTGATTCGTCAGGACTACATTCGCACGGCGTCAGCCAAAGGGCTGTCCAAAACCCGGGTGCTTTTAAAACACACGCTGAGAAATGCTCTCGTGCCTGTCGTGACAATTATCGGGCTGGATTTTGCCGCACTGCTGGGTGGTGCTGTTGCAACGGAAACCGTCTTCTCGTGGCCGGGTCTGGGTAAGGTGATTGTGGATGCCATTCGCCAGCTCGACGGTCCCCTGGTTGAAGCAGGTGTCATGTTCATGGCTCTTGTATTCGTGATGACTAATATTTTGGTGGATGCCTTGTATGTCCTCATCGATCCCCGGATTCGCCTGGAGTAACCCTGTGAAACAGTTGTGGGCTGAAATAAAAAAATCAAAACTGGCGATTATCGGACTTACCATCGTACTGTTCCTGGTGATTATTGCCGTTCTGGGACCGCTGGTTGTGAAATATGATCCATTCGAAATTGATCTTGACCTGGTGATAGCAGAACCGTTCGGACCCAAATCCCCCTCATGGGATCATCCCTTCGGGACCGATGATCTTGGCAGGGATCTGCTGTCACGGGTAATCTACGGCGCAAGGATTTCCCTCCAGGTTGGATTCCTGGCCATGGTGATCGCCACAAGTATCGGTATTGTTCTGGGCACGTTGGCAGGGTATTACGGTGGCTGGATAGACTGGCTCGTAACCTGGATGACTGACACGGCATTTGCGTTTCCTGCAGCACTTCTTGCCATTGGCGTGATGGCTATTGTACCCAATCCCAGTGTCTTCTGGATTTTTGTGGTATTGGGCTTGATTGGGTGGGCCGGTATTGCCCGGGTGGTCCGGGGAAAAGTATTGGCGGTTCGTGAGGAAGACTATACGGAAGCCGCACGAGCGCTTGGCGCCGGGGATTTGCGCATTATTATCCGCCATATCCTGCCCAACAGTCTCGCTCCGATCATGGTTGCAGCAACCATTAATATTGCTGGAAATATTCTGACGGAAGCCTGGCTTTCCTTCCTGGGACTTGGTGCGCAGCCACCAATACCAAGCTGGGGACTCATGGTGACCGAGGGGCAGCCGTACCTGGCCTCTCACTACTGGATGTGCCTGTTTCCCGGTATCGCCATTGCTCTCACGGTTCTGGGATGGAATCTGCTGGGTGATGGACTCCGGGATGCTCTGGACCCCAGACTCAGAGATTTTTAGGCGGAACAGCAGGTGGAAAAATGAGTAACGAAATGAATAACGAAATGAATAACGAGATGAAGAATTTGAAAATAATCATGATTAACGGGGGGTCGCTGGAAGTACAGGAAATTCTGGATCACATGGAAAAATCCAGTTTTCTGCCAGAAAAACTGAGCCTGTTTTCTCACGGTCCGCGACAGGGTGAAATTCACGACTCAATCCTGGGACCCCTGGTGATCGGCAGGTTGGAGGATATTCCCGAGGAAGGATATGATGTTGCTGTCCTGCTGGAACCGGTACCGGATATTAAATGGTTGACCCGTGTCCTCGTAAAGGGAAATATCAATTTTCTGGATGCATCCGGAAGCCTGGCAGGCAAACCACAAATTCCACTCCTGCATCCGGATTTCTGGGATACCGATGCACCGTTTCCTCTGGTGGCCACGGTTCCGTCTCCGGAAGGTATGATCCTGGGAACCGTCTGTCGTGCTGTCGAATCTCTGTCACCTGTCCGCTCGGTTTTTCTCTCGATCCTTTCCGGTGCATCCCGGGCAGGATCGAAACGCGGACTGGACGAACTTTTTGATCAGACCCGTTCAATTATGGGATTTGAGGAAATGGTGATTGAAAATTTACCCCGGCAGCTTGCGTTCAACGCCTTCCCTCATGGTGATTCGGCACAAATCAATACACGGGTGAAAAATGAGTTGGCGATGGCTCTATCCGGTGATTTACCGGAGTTTGACATGACGATCAACTGGGGGAGTTTTTTTGTGGGTATGCTGGGAACCGTCTGGGTGCGCACAGACAGCGCTGTAAAAATACCTGCATTCCTCAAGGCTTTGGCGTCCACATCGTATTTTGAGTTTCCCGATGAATCACCCGCAATTCTTGATGTGGTGGGATCGGATAAAATATTTCTGACGGAAATCCGACACTTTTCAGAAGGTGATCAGGGCTTGACACTCCGTTTTGCCATGGATAACCTCCGGAAAGGTCTCTCGATTAACCTGATTAAGGTACTGGAATTTCTTAAATGAAAAAGCACATCGTTCAGATTATAATCACGGCCGTATTCCCACTGCTCATAATGGGGATCGGGTGTAAAGACAGTCGCAATACGGTTGATGATATCGGGAAGAATGTTGTTGTTCGCAGCGCAGACCGGGCCAGTTTATTGAAACTGAAGAAAGATCTGCAGACAATCAATCGAGCCATACAGATGTTTCATGCGAACCATGGCCGCTATCCGGATTCTCTTGATGAACTGGCAAGATTAGGTATCATCAGCCGGATACCCAGGGAACCGTTTGGTGGCGAGTGGAACTATGATTCGCACCGGGGTGAGGTGACAAGCAGTTCACATCCGGAGATCACAAGTTCAAATGTTTTTGGTGAGTTATAATGAATAAATTTTTATCATTTGATGAGCGCATAGGGGTTCACAGATTACCCATGTCCTATTCCCTGGGTGATCTCGATACAATTCGAAATATTTTCGGACGGTATTCCCAGCAATCCGCGGTTTCACTGCCGCTCCTTCCACCATTTCTTGATGAACTGAAAGATGATGGTACCCTGGGATTCCTGGTTTATCCGCCATCCAAATTGAGTTCCCATCTCATTGATTTCCTTGAGAAAGCGGTTATTCATGTCAGGGAACTGAAGGGGAAGGGCTATGATTACCAGCATCCGCTGTTTAAAAACTATCTGTCGGCACGGCAGGACACCGTGGCGTATATGGCCGAATGTCTTGAAAAGGTGGTTTCACAGGAACGCAGACTCGGCATCTTCAATCTGTTTTGGCTGGTCGTAACAAAACAACTCGTAAACCTGCAGGATGAAGTTCTGGTAAAATCCTCAGCCAGCGCAAACCTTCGATTTCTCATTCATCCACACTTGAAGAGCCTTCTCAATCAAGTCCTGGAACAAGTGTATGAAAAACTGAATATCACTGATGGCGTGACCCGGAAAAAAATTCCTTTTTACCGGGGTGCTTTGAAATCCAAACTGGGTGCTAATTTCAATTTTTATTTTGTGACGGATATTCTCAACGTTCAGCTCAGCTTAATCGAAACCACAATACCGCCATTGGATCCGCTGTTCCTCATAAAGAAAATTCTGGTGGATGAAAACGCGGAATACTATCTGAACTTCCGTGATTTCCACGCATTCTATTCCAGTATCAGAACTTGGGTTGAATCCAGGCTCGAAGCCGGTGATGAGTGGATTATCTATTCCATTTGCGAGATTCTGGGGGTCGAAGCGGAGATGCTTCCCCGGCTGAATATTCACAATGTCATTTTTGATCCCCGGATCATATTTACCCTTCAGGAAACGTTCAAACAAATTCCCGTGGGTGGTAAAACCCGTCTGGGGCTGCCGGGTCGACGGAAAAACCTTGTGGATGAGGTCGGCGTAAAAGTATGGAATCAGGTACTGCTTGATTTTGTCAAACTCACACGGGAGTTACAGAAGGCGGAGATTATCAGTTATTACCGTGACAGAGTATCTCTGAAAGCACGGGATTTCTGGCAGAAAGATGTCAGTGAAACTGATTTGTCTGGTATTGAGGACCATGTTGTCTACAATTTCAATTCCGATCAGATCATTAATGACATGCGGAACGTCACTAGTATTTTTATTGATCTTCGGGGGTTCACCGAAGTGAGTTCCGGGAGTATTCCCGGGCAGGATTTAAAAAAAGCGCTTTACTGTTTCTTCGATCCGGCTCTGGATATCATTGATCACTACCAGGGAAAAATCCGATTTTTCGCCGGAGATGCAGTTCTGGCAACATTCAGTGAGGACTGCGAGGCCTCTCAGCAAACGATCAATGCCGTACGAGTCGGTATTCGAATCCAGCGAATGCTCCGGGAGTTCGTATCCAGGGGTGATCTGCCATTTGAAGGGCTTGGC
>SWBX01003882.1_pt2 | contig 11749 bp, 12 predicted proteins | sample 4693051 | NCBI WGS metagenome assembly SWBX01 (sample SAMN10267272, study PRJNA491770) | bioreactor metagenome | isolation source: DHS bioreactor inoculated with marine | place: Japan: Omine Ridge, Nankai Trough | reverse complement strand
TCCATTGTTTTCACAGGCATAGGATAATGACCTTCCCATATCTCCAGGTCTGCCCTTCGAGCATGTTCCATGCATAATCCCATGCCACAGACTATGCAGATACTAACAGCTTCTTCTGTCTTATTTTTTTCATCACACATAAAACATTTTAGCATATCTTTCACCACCTTAAATATTTTCCTTTAATGCCGCATGGCAGGGCGGGCAGATTATTCGTTTGACATGTTCCAGATCCTGTTTTAATCTGACAGGATATGTTCCATCCCAGACAGGTGTTTCCTCCCTGATCATGTGTTCACGGCATACCGCCATTCCACAGACAATACAGACCCCTACTGCATCGGAATGTTTTCCTTGTTCTGCACAGATATAACATTTCATAGTATTTTCACCTCTCTATTATAGTCTGTCATCAACTCCAGCACCGGTGTCACACTCCGGTATGTAGCAGCTGACGTCAATAAACTCGCATTTCTCGTGGCATGAAGGACATTGATCCGGCGCCACATCAGCTTCCAATGAATATCCACAGTTTGAGCATTTCCAATTGACCATATTATACCTCCTTTTCATTTCCAGGTGTGATTCCATTAAAAGAAGATCATTTCACATACAGTGCACATTTACATGCTCCTTTTCGATCAATATCCCTGCTGCGATATACGCACGGACAGATGATCTTCCTGTCCTTCTCCTTGTCACCTGAAATTTCCCTGCAGCTACAGTACACTTCACCATATTTTTTCTTATTGTTAGCAAGGCCTTTTATGGCTGTCATTACAATGTCATAATCAGGATTCAATTTGTACCCTAATTCTGACGCATTCGCTTTAGCCAATTCATATATTTCAGTTTCTAAATCTTCGGATTGTGCCATTATATATCACTCCTCCATTCTATATTCTTATTTTTACTGTATATAAAGTATGACTACGTATACTCAAGTAAATAGAACAAAGCGAGGACTTTGATACTTTCCAGTTAACTTTGTTTTCATCCTGAATCAACATATTTAATAATATTTTCATCCCTTTGAACGATATCAATTTATGCGGAAATTAAGCAGATCTAATGAAGAAAAAAGGAAATTCAGAATGTCTGGAAAAATAGAAGTTGAGCCGCATGTAGATGCTATAAAGATGCCAGAGAATCTTAAAGGTCGGGTTGATGATCGCACAACATCCCAAGCAATGTCAAAATATGGGATGTCATTCTCAATATTATGGGTTTGCATTCGGACAGTCGCCATTTCATGTGCCTTTGGCCCTGCAGCATGCCTTAGCAGATAATACAGACAAAGGACATTACTCGTCTGCTGAAGGAATATCCCAACTTCGAGATGCTATTTCAGGTTTTAACAAAAGGCATTTTGGACTGGATGTAGCCTGACATTGTTAGATTAAACCTTATACTATGCCAAGTATAGAGGACGTTCCAATTAACAACTCAAAAGTAAATGACCTTGAAAAAAGGACACTATATCGCTGTAATGTGTGCAATATGTACGATTCTGACAAAATTTGATTACCGGGGTCGTTGTCACTGTCCTGAAATAGACCTATATGAATTAGGACAGTACCGGATTTTCACCGGCTGGACAGTATGAACTTTGCTCGACACGCCTGCGTCCTCTGCGGTTTCAAATAGCAGATATATTATATATTTCTACAGCCATACCCGCCACCGGCAGCACCTGTCTAATGTGTGTCATGTATAATTAACCCGGATTCGATTCTACGTTAAGTATACTCATCATACATTCGATATATCTTTGGTATTCAAATACCTCACAACCGGACACGCCTTCAAACACAGCCCACAATGCGTACAGTTCTCATTCACCACAGCCCTTCCATCCTTAACCTTCACACCCCGCACCTCGCACTTCCCCACACACAGCCCGCAGCCCGTACACTCCAGAGAGCGCCGGATCGAAGATTCGGCCCCCCTCATCAACCGCCTGGCACCTGCGTCAGTATCGCTCCTTGCGGTCACAGTGCCAGATGCGAACACCTGCACATTATCCTCACCCCTGGCAGAAGTAATCACACCATCCATGGAATGCACTTCGCCCAGCACCCTAAGCATGCCCGAATCCTCGATGACCCCAAGGTTCAGTGGCACACCAAAACTACCCTCAGCCGAAACCCCACCAGCCTTACACGGCCTGTACCCAGACACCATTGAGAATTCCATCTCACCGCCGAACTTATCAGGCACCAGGTTGATGCCCAGCCTCTCTGCCATCTCACGCTGCACCTTCGGAGGATTCTGCCAGCGCCACAGCCCGTAATCCACCCAGCCCTCACCATAACCGAACTTCTCTGCATGGGAGCGCAGCTTCTCCTCGAACCGGGCCCACATTTCAGGATGAATATCCCTTATACGTGACATCTCGGCCATGCTACCTGACGGGCACAGCCAGCATCCGATGCGGTCGAACCCCTGTTCATACAACAAATTGTACGGCGCCCCTTTCCAGAACAGGTACAGCCAGATATGCAGCGCAGTCCAGTTCTGGATCGGCGAGGCCGCTATCTGGTTACCTATCCAGGGATTCTTCCATATCTTATCACTCCTGGCCCTGCCCTCGCTCTCGTACTTGCGCTGGCCGATAAATGTCAGACAGCCCTCTGGGAAGTTCTCTTCAATGAGCATGGAAATAGGGCCAAGTTTACAGGTCTTGCAGCACCACCTCGCCTCAACCGTGGGTGGTCCGAAAGTATCGATTGACTCCCAGAACACGTCCCCTGCATGAAAGGTTTTCACAGTCAGGCCGTAATACCTGCCAACCTCTTCCACATTCTCCAGTGTCTCAGGGAACTCCAGTCCGGTATCAGCAAACAGTACATCGAAGCCGTTCAGGCAGTCCATGACCAGCAGTAAGGTGGCCAGGCTGTCCTTGCCCCCCGAGTATGATACACTAACCGGTCGGTTTGTGGATTGGGACACGTTTTTGATAAATGCATGGGCTTTGGCCTCAAAATCTTTCAGGATATTAAGATTAGCAGTAACAACATCATCCCATGAATGGGGAGCGGGTGCTGCAACTGTTTCAACTATCCCGCTCCACCTGGTCTTGACAGCCACGCCCCTTGTGGCTTCCACCATTTCCCTGCCGTTCATTTTAGCCCTGCCGGCAGACACAGGTACACCATCAGGCGATACCACTATCACCTCTGCGCCCGGGATAATCCCGGGGTCGGCATCGATAACGCCGGGTGCCAGCGTGCTGGCACCTTTTTGTATGAACGGTACTGCCGATTCGTCGATCACCACCCAGTTGCTGCGCCCCTCCATTTCAGTGAATATCCGGGCTGCCCCTTCCATCCTGGGCAGCAGTACCCACTTACCAGACTCCACATCGAACCTGATATTCGCAAGTGCCACGCCATTGGCTATGATCTCTTCCATCCTGTCATCAGATGGTACTTTGTTCATGATGGCGATAGTACCGTCAGGTATCAGGGGACTGCCGAACTGCGCCGTGGCAGTAGTGTTGATGTGGTCAATATCATGCTGGAATGCAGGCCTGATATCACCGGGCGGAGTAACCTTGACCTTGCCAGCAGGTGAGCCGCATGCACATATGGGCTCCAGTACCGGTAGATCGCATTTGGGGCACCAGTGCAGCACCATCTTTCCCAGGTATATCTTTGTCATGGGCCATCATATGATAAAGAAGTATAGAAATATTGTGTCGGTTGCCAGTAAAAACATATTTAATTAAAGGAATGGCATATACTATTTGAAAGAAAATCATCGTTAATATTTTATGATTGGGAGTCTAGTGTTAAATGATTGCTCAGGAACAGATTGAATCAGTTGTTCAGGTCATAGTTGAAGGTTATGAGCCCATGAAGATAATTCTGTTTGGGTCATATGCATACGGGCATCCAACGAAGGATAGTGATTTAGATCTATTAATTATAAAAGATGGTGAAGCTTCTGGAATACAGAGAAATCGCCGTGTTAGAAATATTCTTAAGGATTTTTCAATTCCAATAGATGTTATTGTCAAAAGCAGTCAAGAATTCGATATGTTAAAAGATGTTATCGGCACAGTGATCTATCCTGCAAATAAATATGGGAAAGTTGTCTATGAACAAAAATGAGATTATAGATGACCTTATCATAAAATGGGTAAATATTGCTGATAGGGATTTGATGGCAGCAGAACAGGGGCTTAAGGCGTATCCTGTTCTTTCGGAAATAGTATGTTTTCATTGTCAACAGGCGGCTGAGAAATATCTTAAGGCGTATCTCGTAAAATATCAGGTCGAATTTCAGAAAACGCATAATATAATGTCTTTGATAAATTTATGTTCTACAGTGGATAGTGTGTTTAAGGATAAATTATTATATGCTGATCTCCTGACTGATTATGCAGTTGAGATTCGCTATCCGGACGAGTGGTATGAGCCAACGATTGAGGAGGCAAAAGATGCATATCGGGTTGCTTGTGAAGTCAAGCAATTTGTATTGGATCTGATTCAGATGGATAAATTAGAATTTAGCTCGCAAGGTGAATGATTTCATGCCTGTGCACATGTACAACCTGACTGTGGAAGCTCTGGCAAGGGCAGGCAAGAAGCCATCATATGCAAATGTTGCCATTCTGGGCTGGTCATTTCTTAATAATTCAGATGATGCCAGGAACCCGCGTATGAGCCTTATAGGGAGATGTTGCTTGACGCAAGGTAAGACACGGATTTTACCAAAAGTTGGTGTCTGAAAAATAACTGGAAAATGGGACAGTACCATGCCAGATAATATATTGACATTGAATTATACTGATATGGACTGATCAATTTCCGGATGGGGACATGAAATATAAACAGATAATCAAAGTACAAGCCTTAGCACTGTCATTGAACCTGATAGTAGCATTTGCAAAGCTGGTATACGGCCACCTGACCGGCTCCATCAGCATGAAGGCCGACGGTTTCCATTCCTTGATGGACGGTGCATCGACCACTGTGGGTATGCTGGGTATCTGGGTGGCGTCCCGACCGCCTGATGAATCCCACCCTTACGGGCATCGCAAACATGAGCAGTTCGCCTCGCTGTTCATAGCCGGCCTGCTGCTCATCACAGGGTTAGAAGTGGCCAGGGGTGCCATTCAAACCATATACGAACCTTCTATCCCCAGGGTCACCACATTGAGTTTTGCCATCATGCTGGGTACCATGGCCGTTAACCTTTTTGTCACCATACTTGAAAGCCGCAAGGGCAGGGAATATAACAGCCAGATACTGATTGCCGATTCCCTCCACACCAGAAGTGATATCTTCGTATCTATTGGCGTTATCTGCAGTCTGATAGCAGTTAAGGCAGGCTACCCTATGATCGATGTAGTTGCAGGTATCGTGATCGCACTGATCATTGCAAAAGCCGGGTTGGATGTGGTGAGGGAAGTATCCTTCACACTGCTGGACGCATCGGTCCTGGATATTGATATGCTGTGCAAGATTGCACTGGAAATAGAGGGGGTTGAGGACTGCCATAATATCAGGACCAGAGGTACAGCCGATAATGTCTATGTGGACCTGCACGTGCATGTAAGGGAAGATATGCATATGGATGAGGCGCACTGCATCGCCCATGCGGTTGAGAACCACATAAAGGAGAGGGTGGAAGGTGTGAAGGATGTAATTGTGCATCTTGAACCAGAAATTATTTCAGGAAAAGATAAACCTGAAAGGAGACAGTGAATGATATATATGAATAATCCGGAATCTGCTGACTTTCAAATTGCATTAGAACGTTTGAACGATGAAAATGATGAAATTATCTCTAGTGAAGATATGAGGGAGCGCCTTGGGCTATAAGATTGTGTATAAATCTTCTGCCTTTAAGGATTTAAAACATCTGGATAAAAACATTGCCCGGCATATACTCAATCAATTAGAAACACACCTATCAGACGACCCAAATTGCGGCACCCCTTTAGAGGGACAATTCAAAGGATTGCTTAAATACCGGAATGGTGATTTCCGTGTGGTTTACACTAAGACAAGTTCTGAAGTATTGATTTTACGAATCTGACACCGAAAGAACGTATATAAGTAAACAAACCCGCTTATTTTGCGGGTTTGTTACAGTACACATGGCACAACTCCGTATACTCATATCCCTGCGCACGCCAGCGATCAGTACCTTATAAATTTTCTACACTACCACAATCTCCTGGCCCCTGGATTCTGCCTTTATCTCAGGATTGTAGTAGGAGTAGGCACTGCTGTCAGGAATTATAGCCTTGACCGGGAACTGTGCCTGCACCTGAAGGTCGAACAAAAGTTCCTCACCCCTTGGCAGGTCGTCCACATACAGGATGATCTTGCGGCCCGCTATCTCAAACCTGCTGATAAGACCATCCGTTTTTAGTTCATCAAGTGTGGATACCACCGGAGCAAAGCCTGTGGGTACTGCCACATCCAGGATCAGCATGCCTGTGGAATTGGCCGTTCCTGTGTAGTTCACCCTTGAATGGACATCAACGATGTCGTTCACTGCCACATCCGTAGCATCGTACTCCACTTCGAACTCCAGGTCAGTGAATACGGGTTCATCTGGCAGTATTATATTGAACCGCTTGACAAGCTGGTAATTGATATCGCCCTTGCCTGACATGCTCAGTGTAATTAATTCTGCGGAGCCAGGGATTTCCACAATCTGCAGCACATCGTAGTTATCTGCATCCACACTGACCTGGGTGATCTTATTACCATCTGCCATGACAGTTATCGTGGCATTTGTATCCTTTGCCTGGGTTGCGGCCGCCGTCATCAGTGCCTTGAATGCCAATACCGTATCCTGGGTGCTGCCGTATCCGCCCAGGCTGTTACGCTGTGCAGATAGCCATTTCAGGACTTCATTGGCCCTGGCATCCCTGTGCTCGATAAGTACAAGTGCGCCGTATGCAGTCACTTCAACATTCTTGCTGGAGGGGGGCTGCCAGTACATATCCCTCATTGGCTCCACAGCAGGTTCCAGTTCCCAGTACATGCCGTTATCGTCCTGCTGTGCCAGGTCCGTAAGCATGTCAAGCGCATCATCTGCCCTGTCACTTTCAAGGCGTTCCAGTACCAGTGCAGCCAGTGCCAGTGCATATGGGTCGTCCTGCTGGTCGTCAAGGTTATCCTCCAGGTATTCCTGTGCATTGTCAAGCGGGCCAGTAGCCCTGCCGTATTCCAGCAGTGACAGTGCCGTATAGGCACTCAGCGAGTACTTGCCACTCATTCCACCTAAGATCTCCTGGTGGTGCACGAACCCTATCTGGTCCCAGGAACCATCCTGGTTCTGGTTAGACATGATCCAGTCAGCAGCCCCGTCCAGTACCGAATCATCTATGGTGGTCACGTCCCTGGCACTACTGAAGGACTGGAGCACAAAAGCGGTAAGCCACAGGCTGCCTACAGGGTCGCTGTCCCCAAATGCCGAGAACGAACCGTCCCTGTGCTGGTAGGTCAGTTGACGCTGGTATCCGGTAATGATGAACATCTCGGCTTTGGCCTGTATCTCTGGATTGGTCTGGCCAGATGTCTTCAGGTATCGCAGTATCTCCACGTCTGGTGCGAAGAACATCATGTTCTGCTCACCGCAGCCGTAAGGCATACCCAGCAGGTCGTCCACGCCGCTGATGGACTGGGCCACCAGGGACGGGGTGAAGCTGAGCAGCACCTTGCCCGAATCAGCAACAATGCCATGGGGCAGGGCCGCATCCAGTGTTACATCCTGGTCCTGCAGGATGCCGTTTATCACTATCTCACGCCGGGTCCCCTCCGCCTCCACGATAACCTCTTTCTTTACTGCATCAGCGCGGGACGTGGTCTGGCCTGTGATCTCTACCAGTTGTGTACCCACCTGTGTGGGCCTGATAGTGAAGCTGACAGGCTGCACACTGTTGGCAGGGACGCTTATCTGGCTGTTACTGCTGCCAATAATATCAAACCAGTTGGTGCTGGCCAGTGTAACAGTCACCTGCTGTTCCATATCCAGGTAATTATACACCTGTACAGTGACAGGGAACTCTTCGCCCCTGGTCACTGCATAGGGCAGGTCAGGGTCTATAAAGAAGTCCTGGAACACCTTCAGGCCGGTCTCTGCAATCCCAAACCCATCAGGGGATGAGGATACTGCATGGAGTCTCCATGTTGTAATGGAATCAGGGGCGCTCAGGTCAACTTCTGCCCTGCCGCTGTCATCGGTGAGCAGTTCAGGCTCCCATACCCAGGTCTCTGGGAAGAATTGCCTGACCCGCTCTACTTCGGCCAGACCGCTATCGGATTCGGCCTGTGGTACCCCGGTAGCAGATGCTGTTGGGCTTTCCATGGGAGCAGCGCCGTCCATGGCCTCTTCCACCACCATCACATCTCCAAAGAAACCACCTTTGCCCATCCCGCCTTCTACTTCCGGTTCGTGGACCTGTTCAGGTACCTCAAGGTTAGGGGATTTAAGCACCTGCAGGCCCGCCTCTTCGATAATATCCTGTGCACCCATTGGAACCGGGGTCCAGTACTGGGGATGTGCTTCGGCCTGGGGTTCCATGAACCGCTGCTCCAGTTCGTTAAATACTTGCTGGAGGTTCAGCCTGCCCTCACTTAGGGCGAACACTGATTCGTCTACTATGGAATATCCTATCATTGACCTGGAGCCGGCATCGAAATCCACACTCACATCGCCGCCGGGTTCAACTTCGTCCTGGTCGAACGAAACCTGCAGGTCAACAGGTGCTTCCATTATCACGTCAAATGGCAGGGTGTCTGCCGATACTTCGCTGTTGGGATTGATGATGTAGGCCACAACTTCGGCTTTGGGGCTCATCTGGGGTGTGACTGTCAGGCTGATGTTGCGCTCACTGCTTGTGGCAGAGAACACTGTCCTGCCGCCTGCCATGATATCATAATAGACAGTACCCGGGTTGGTGCTGTAAACATTAAAACTGATAGTATCTCCAACTTCAGGAGTGCCGCCGCCATCCTGTACCAGGTGCAGGAAACTGCCGCTTGGCGAATAAACGGCACCCAGGTTCAAGTTCAGGGATGCATCGCCGGAACTGGCATGGATATTTGCGCTCCTGACATCCTCAGGTGCCTGGAATTCGGCAAGTGCTACACCGTTACTGGTGGTTACGGTGGAGGACTGGGTCTGGTAATTGTAGTTCGTATCCACAAATTCAAGTTCTATCTCCACTTCCTGCTCCAGGGGTTCGCCGTCTGGGGTTTCGGTAACAATTAATATATTAAAGGGCATGCCTGGCTTGACCAGCCTGGATTCGGGTATGATCTGGAGTACTACAGGTGATTCAGTGATCTTTAGCAGTTTTGTAGTGGTTTCTGTGTGGTTCCCGGTATCTGTTACTGAGATATTCAGAGTCAGGCTGCCCATGCCCCCGGCACCGTAGGTGCCGGCTACCCATCCGGCTTCAGGTAGTTCGAATTCTGCGGACCCGTCTTCCAGGTCCGCTTCATATGTGGCATATTCCTCCCATACTCCAACGTATCTGGAGGCAACTACACTGACCCTGCCTTCCACCTGCTTGCCAAAGAAGTAGTTTGCATCTACTGTGCCGGTGATGGGGTCATCCACAAGGAACCAGTCCCGTGGTGTGGTAACATCGACCTGGAACTTGGGAAGTACGTATTTCTCGACCCTCAGGTCAAGCTGGGTCTGGGCCTGCCCCATTTCGGCTTTGACCTTCCATGTACCGAGGTTCACTTCGCTGGCCAGGGGCATATCAAAAGATGCTACGCCGTATTCGTTGGTGTCCAGGGTCTCCTTGAAGATCTTGATGCCTTTGGCATCGGATATTTCAATTGTGCACTGGCCTGATACTGGTATTAGATTGTTGTTCAGGGACAGGATGCGCCCGTGGATGGTCTGGCCGGGTTTGTAGATGGGCTTGTCTGTCTCAAGGAACAGGGCGCTGCTGTTGGCTATCCTGACACTGCCGTTGAAGGTGGCATTGGAGCCTGCGGGCTGGGCCACCAGGGTGTAGGTGCCTGGGTCCAGGTCTGGCACGTCAAAGGTTGCAACGGCATGACCTGACTGACCGGTGGAGCCGCTGGTGAGTGTGGTCGCCACTCCGGCGGCGTCCACGAGCATGAAGCTGATGCTTTGCTCTACAGGTGCGCCTTTGTCTGTGGCTGCTATGGTGATGGCTGATTCGCTGCCTGTGAACATTACGCGGGGGGCCAGGATGAGCAGGTCACTGCCTGTGTAGGTGGCTGTGGGATCGTATGGACGGGCGGGCTGGTTGATGAGGTTTGAAATGGGTTGGGTGATGGTGGGGAAGACCATCAGCAGTAAGAGGGAGATGGCTAACAGGGAGATTATTATTGGGGTGAGTTTGCTTGTGTTCATGGTGATTACTCCGGATGGGGGAAGGGTTGTTTAATGGGATATTGGCAGGGGACTTTATAAAGATTGTTTAGACTTCGAATGGGTTCGCAGTTATGATATCCGGATATTCTCTTTACATGATAAATTTTACAAATATAGAAAATTATTAACAATATTCTTATATACTCCTTTTATGAAATAATGAGATACCATTGAACGATTTCCAATGAATTATATCCTGAACTGATCTAAATGACCATCGATTACTATTCTATTGTAGAAGGAATAATAACATATATTATCGGTACATCTATTTTTATTATTTTATCCGTTCTGGTAGGGAAACTCTACTTCAAAAATAAGAATTTCAGAAGTCAATTTCGTGTCGCAAAATCTCCTTCTAAAATTAATCATAAAGATTTTGATCTTTCAGGAGGTCTTTACAACGATTACTACTTAAAAAGGATTGAGACAGAATCAAAATATGGAAAATATTCGACAGTTGAAGATAAAATCTCTGAAAAACTGAAAAATGAAAAGGATGTTACTATACTCGCAAAACCCGATGCGGGAAAAACCCGCTGTGCATATGAGGTAGTAAAAGAACTCCCCAGACATTTCGTGATCCTCATTCCCCGATATGATGGGAGTATTTCTGCGGGTGACTTGAAACAGCCTGTCAGGACATGGTACCTGAAAAAGAAGCATTATATACTATTTCTGGATGATGCTCACCAGTATGCAGAAAAGACCTGGATAGCTGATGTTATCGATAGGATACAGGAAAAAAATCCGGTCTGTGTTCTGACAACCATTCGAACAGGCAATGAACTCATGAAGGCAATAAGCGGACCGCTTTTTAAACTGGGCAGATGTAGTCGTCTGCTTAATGATAACGATGTTATTGAAGATTTGCACGATTTGAAGCCTCATGAAATGAAAATACTTGGAGAAAAGACCGGAAATGAGGTCCCGCCGGAGTACGAAAGCGTAGGGACTCCTGGTATCATCATAACCCAGAACTGGAAGCCATTTATCGATCGGTACTTAAACCTGGATAATGCTGAAGCAAAATTATTGATGAAAGCGGGAAAGCTCCTTGCATTGGGAAGTAATTTCATTATTACTCGTGAACGGTTAATGGCTGCTGTTACTGCAATGGAAGGACCGCAATTGACTAAAACCCAGATACAAAAGGCCGAATCCATATTAAAGGACGAAGATATTATCGGATGGGATATGGATGAACGGACTTTACGATCGGGCGGTAAGATACTCTCGAATATTATTGAAGATTATCCTCCTGATGAAGATATCCAGCAGCACCATTTTCATAACCTGATGGATAATCTGAAAAATATAAAAGATCACGAAGCTCTTTACAACCTTGGTCTGGCTTTTCACT
>SWBX01006514.1_pt1 | contig 11751 bp, 10 predicted proteins | sample 4693051 | NCBI WGS metagenome assembly SWBX01 (sample SAMN10267272, study PRJNA491770) | bioreactor metagenome | isolation source: DHS bioreactor inoculated with marine | place: Japan: Omine Ridge, Nankai Trough | reverse complement strand
CTGGGTTACATTGACAGATCAAATTCATTTGAATTCCCTGATGAGATCACAGTAAGAGGATCAATAATCTTTTCAAATGGAATTCCGGGAGTCACAAATAACCAGGAATCGGATGGCACGAATAATGAAAAATATCCAATTATAAAATTCACACAATATTCAGATGTTGCCAAAGCTAAACAGGACCTTGGATCCGGGACATTATCAGGATACCTGATCATCCCTGAAGATTATATCAAGACCGGAATTGTCGAATCATATGTGATGGGAAAAGGAACAGACATTCCCCAAGAAGAACTGTCTGAATTGATGATAAACAACTTGCTCCGGGATAAGGTGGATGAAGATACCTTGCAGCGGGTCAAGGATCCTATAACATTTAAACGATTTTCTATTGAAACCACAGGTGAGGTCAGTGAAAAAGGACTATCCGATCTGCTGGAAGATTTTGCCCTTCCATATTTAATCGGTATACTCCTGCTAATTTCAATTTTTACTTCCTCCGGATATTTACTGCAAAGTGTAGCAGAGGAAAAAGAGAGCCGGATAATCGAGATACTGTTATCCTCAGTAACTCCAATTGAAATGCTCACAGGAAAGATCGTCGGACTGGCGGAAGAGCGTCGTGTAGCGTAGTGGCATTGGCTGTCAGTGGGTTTTGCCGGATTGATATATGTTTTTGCCTTATCTATCAATCCCTTTTTATTGATATTGTCTTTGGCATATTTCGTACTTGGATTTTTGTTATTTGCCAGTATGATGGGTGCTGTGGGAGCAATAAGCGGTTCTATGCGTGAAAGCCAGCAGCTTATTCCAATTTTCACTTTCCCGGCTATAGCACCCATGTTGTTCATGCAGGTATTGATCACCGAACCTGATGGTATGTTATCGATGTTCTTTTCCATGTTCCCGTTAACATCTCCTATTGCCATGCTTATACGTATGGGCGTTTCTGATGTACCGGCCTACCAGATAGCAGTAAGCTTAATTATTTTAATGGTGTCTGTCTATTTCGTAATAATAACCTCTGCCAGGTTGTTCAGGGTAGGACTGCTGATGTATGGAAAACGGCCTGCTATAGGCGAAATTATCAGGTATATGAAAACAGGTTAGAGGTAATAATTGAGGTAAAAAATGGAAGACGTACTATCCACACAAGATGTCGAAAAGACCTATCACCTTGGAAAACTTGCAGTCCCGGTACTTAAAGATATAAACATCTCCATTAAGCGCGGTGAGTTCGTTGCCATCATGGGTCCATCCGGCAGCGGCAAGACCACACTAATGAACCTGATAGGCCTGCTTGACAGGCCCACCCACGGCAAGTTCTTCATTGACGGCGTGGATACCTTAGCCCTTTCTGACATGGAACTTGCCAAGATACGGGGCAAAAAGATCGGTTTTGTGTTCCAGACCTTTAACCTCATAGCCAGGTTCGATGCCCTGAAAAACGTGGAACTGCCCATGATATACCAGGATATACCCAAGGCAAAGCGAAAAGCCAGGGCCATAGAACTCCTGAAACAACTAAAACTGGAGGACCGCATGAAACATAAGCCTCCCGAACTCTCAGGAGGACAGCGGCAGAGGATTGCTATAGCCAGGGCAATGGTCAACAGGCCCGACATCATCCTGGCAGATGAACCCACAGGCAATCTTGATACCAGGACAGGTGAAGAGATTATGGACATTTTTAAAAAACTTAATTCAAAGGGAATAACAATTGTAATGGTTACTCATGAACCGGATATTGCAGATATATGTCACAGGATAATAAGGATAAGGGACGGGATGGTAGTATGAAAAGAATAAGGATAAGAGACGGGATGATAGTATGAAAATAACAGGGATAAGGGACAGGATAATAGTATGAAAATAACAAGGATAATCGGATATTTATTAATATTGATAATGGTACAGGTCTCAGTTGCCGATACTGACATCACTGTCCGGCCATCTGTAATGGTGGATTACTCAGTGGACCCGGCATATCTTATGCCAGGGGATGAGGGTACAGTGACGGTCACACTGAATAATGCAGCAAAGGATTATTCCTATTCTGTATTTGTGGATAACAAGACCAAAGAAGAAGTCTTCGACCTTTCAGCCCAGGTACTAGACGCTTCGTTATCAGGAGATAGCCATATCCAGGTTACAAGCAATTCCTATTATGATGTGGGACTGCTTGGACCGGGTGACACTATAGACTTTACATATTCGATCAAGGTAAGCGAGGATGCCCCGGATAGTATCCGTTTCCTGGATTTTGTTTTCATAGGCGGAGGGGATATGTATGATGTCAAATGGAAGATTCCTGTGACTGTGGATTCCTCAGGGATAAAATTAATAAATTCTGAGGTTAGCAGTAAATCGGATTTTATTGTCCTGGATATTGCAAATGTAAGACCAAATACGGTAAAAGCAGTGACCATTGTTCCTGTAACAGATAATGTGGAGTTCCAGCCTGCCCAGTATTTCATTGGCACAATGGATTCTGACGAGATGTTCACCATCCAGTTCGATATCGAGCCAGAGGACGGTATTGAGCAGATGGGAGTTAAGGCAATATTCAAAAACGGGAACAACTGGCATGAATCTGATATCCAGACCATCAATGTGAACAACTCAAAGCCCCTGATCGTTGTGGACAAGGATTCAAATCTCTGGCTGGTGTTCGGGATAGTTGGCGGCCTGTTTGCGGTAATAATAATTTTCTTTGTCGTGATGCGAAAGCGAAGAAGTTCCAGAGAAGAAATATGAAATTCTACGATGCCCTGGAATTTGTATTCCTGAGCTTTAGTGGTGAGAAGTTCAAGACCATAATGTCAAGTCTTGGCATTATCATAGGAGTGGCAGCTATCGTGGTCATGCTCTCTGTGGGTGAAGGATTGGTAACCGGTGTTTCATCTGCCTTTGGCGATATGGACCTGAATATGGTACAGGTCATACCAGGAGGTTTCGAGCCTGCCGGCGCTGGCAGACCCATGAAAAATGCAGTACTGGATGACAGGGATGTTTCTTTACTGGAAGGTGTAATAGGTGTTGAGAGTGTCTCTCCGCGCCGTTCTACCGGGGCCCTTATGGAGTTTCGTAGTGATGAGCGAAGCGTGGGTGTCGTTGCCATAACACCATCAAAAGAATCAAAGATAGCAGATACTATCGAGGCTGGAAGGTTCCTTAGTGATTCGGACCGCAGCGGTATGGTGCTGGGATATGATATTTCCAATAAGATGTTTGATATGAAGATCAACCCCGGGTCACATATTATACTTACGAACAGCCTGACCAATACCAGTATTGATTATAAGGTGGTGGGTGTCCTTGAGGATGTGGAACAGATGTCTATACTTGGAGGCAGTAGCAATTCCCAGATATATATAACCCACCCGAGCATGAAGAATTTACTTGACATTCAAGAGTATTCATTTTCATCGATCAATGTCTGGGTGGAAGACCAGGATACGATTCCTGAAACTATTGAACGGATGGACAAAAGTCTCCAGAGGACACACAGGAATGAAAAATATACTATCTTTGACCAGAGCGGATTTCTGGAAAATCTAACAGATTTGCTCAACCAGATAAAATATGGATTGGGCGGTATTGGAGCTGTGGCCCTTGTAGTGGGTGGCATAGGTATTATAAATGTGATGATGCTTACTGTTACTGAACGGATAAAGGAGATCGGTGTCATGAAAGCAGTGGGTGCCAATAAAGGTGATATCAGGACATTGTTCCTGATCGAATCTGGCATACTGGGTCTGGTCAGCGGCCTTATCGGGGTTTCCCTTGGAGGGGGCCTGGCATACCTGATATCTGTCCTTGGGAACTTCCCCAGCACTGTGACCCTGACATCGATATTAATAGGTCTGGCCTTCGGGTTGGTCACATCCGTGGTAGCAGGTGTGTACCCTGCATCCAGGGCGGCACGGCTGGACCCTGTGGAAGCATTAAGGGCCGAATAATTGTTATTGTTGTAAATAATGAATTTTGGAGGGGAAAGAATGAACCTAATGGAAAGAATTACCAGGATAATAACAAATCCCAGAGAAACATTACAAGACATATCTGAAAATTCATATATTGAAGATGCAGTACTAATCGTGGGAATATTTGCAATAGTATCTGCAATTTTTGGATATATGAGTCAAAACATAATAATTTTTGGTATTGACGGTGATATTCGGGGATTTTCTAGTTATTATGGAGCTTCTGGTTCTTCGGTGTTCAGTATTATTACTGGATTTATTGGTGTAATAATAATGTGGATTATTGTATCGGGGATAGTGCATGTTTTTTCAATTGCATTGGGCGGAGAAGGTTCGTTCAAAAAGGTGCTGATGATCTATAGTTATGCCAATATACCTGCATTGTTAGGTACAGTTGTCAATTTGATACTGATTTCATTAATGAATCCGATAAACATTGTCTTTGACTTTTCAACAGTGAGTTCACCTTTCAGTTTAGTGTTCGATATTATGGAAATAACCATGAGAGCACTTATGTCCGATCCATATTATCAGGTTATTTATGTCATCACCATTGTGATGAATTTGTGGACCATCGGTCTGGTAATTCTGGGTATTAAATTCGTACATGATTTAAGTACAAACAGAGCTCTAATTGCAGTATCAATACTAATATTGTTCTTCATTCTGGGAAATGTGCCTCCGTTGTATTTTATGTTTAGCTAGAACAAAAATCCTGATTATAAAATTATGTAATAATGAAAAAATCCGAGGCCCGGAGTACACAGAGGATTTTTGCTTTTCTCTATGTCCCTCTGTGCACTTTGTAGTTGGTATTAAAATTATGCCCTGCCTCCATCTATTTTCCCAATTTTCCACCTCTCGCTCTGTGCAATATTCGGGATTGTAATGACACTGTTATCAAGTTTGTTAATGGGATAAATCGAGCAAGTGTTTGGCGCCGTAAAGAGCGAGTCTTGTATAACGCATGTTTAGTGGAATACAATAAAGGGATCATAAGTTTAAAAAGGACAACTGCAAACCAATTATCACCAACAAGATTTTTATATTCAAAGATGTAGATATCATCATTGTGATGGCAATTATTATAAACCGCAGTATATATATTTCCACCGGAAATAATGGGCAAGTCTCAATTTTTAATGTAAGTTCGTGATAAACCTGCACCCAAATAATTATACCTGTAACCAAGTGATCATAAGTCTAAAAAACGATAACCACTTAGCCATTATCACCAAACAAGGATTCAATTTTCAAAATTGAAAGTGTCATCATTATGATGTAAATTATTATAAACGGCAGTATATATATTTCCACCGGAAATAAAGGGCCAGTCTCAAATTTTAATGTAAGTTCGTGATAAACCTGCGCACAAATAATTATACCTGTAACCAAGTGATCATAAGTCTAAAAAACGATAACTACTTAGCCATTATCACCAAATATAAATTCATTTTTCAAAATTAAAAGTGTCATCATTATGATGCAATTATTATAAACCGTAATATATATTTCCACCGGAAATAAAGGGCAAGTCTCAATTTATAATAAAAGTTCATGGTACAATCCTATTATCCATTGTTTTTCACTTTTTTTGATACATGCCCACCTGACTCTACCGACCCCACAAATCCCAGCACAAGCTGCCGCAATTCATCCGGATCATTATAACTCTGCACCACTACCTCCTTATTCCCCAACACCATAGCTGATACATTTGAGTCCCGCTCATACACACACAGCACAGGCTTTTCCAGGCCCACAGCATAGCATATCTCGTATCCGACACCGATAGAATGTACGCTCACCTCTGCCACCAGGCAGTCGCACTGCTCTATGCCGCCCACATCCCGCATAAATATTTCCTGCTCGCTCATCCCCATTTCATCATCAAACACCGTCTCCCGGGCCACATGTTCGCTCAGCACCTCCACACCCACCGATAGCATCACATCCGCCATGAACCTGTAGGTTTCAACCAATCTGCGCCCGCCCCGCATGGAACCTGACAGGAATACCCGGCTCATTACTGCACACCCCTGAAATAATGGCCAGTGGTCAGGTTACCCGGAAACATCTTCTTCAGACCGGACAGGTGGACACTTCCATCATACTGTGCCGGGTTCTCCAAATAGGTTTCAATATCATTGGAGTATAACATTGTGACCTCTTCAACCTGTTTTGCATCATAGAACATTCCTTCTATCCTCAGGAATTTCACTCCTGCTTCCAGGATATCAGGTATACTGTCTATCAGACCCAGTTCCTTTGAATTGTATATATGTGTCCTGCACTGGTTGTCATGTCTCACAGGGAATACAAATCGTTTTTTATCCCTGATACTACACCCAGTGCACCCAGTACCCTCAGTACTCCCAGGCTGGCAGGGTCTGGTGATCTGTTCAGTTGTTGTGCTCCCCTTAACTTCACCCTCGACTCCACTCTTAATCTCACCCTTAACTCCAATTGGACTATCGCACCCCTTGATACCGCCTATCAGGCAGTGTTCGGATACCATCAACTGCACACTTCCCTGGACCAGGCATTCAATATCATAACCGGCAGAGATACTGGCAATCTCATCCAGGGTCAGTTCAGGAGACACAGTGATGCTACCTGCTCCCAGAGCGGTTAAAAAGTCCAGTCCCTGTGCATTGAATACATTAGCCGGATAATCTGCCGCCAGCGGAAGGTCATACATCTCCTTTAACCAAAATATCTGGTCAGGCCCGGCCGCCAGTATGCCGTCAACACCATGGAGTTGGTCCAATGTCCCTGTGACCAGGGACATTTCTTTATCCTTCACAATATCGGGAAGGCGGATGAATACGACTGCTCCGGCCCGGTGTGCCTCTTCAATAGCAATATTGGTGGCAGGCTCGTTCCCGGTAATGCCTTCAATATCAACATACACCCTGGCGGCCCCGCCTGATACAGCAGCATTGACCCCGTCCGGCCCTGCCACCCGGACTGATAATACCGGCCTGCGGTCCTTAATATCAGGTGGATGAGGTGTTTGCAGCCCAACCGAACTGCATACCCGGCGGTACCCTGTAAGTCGCAACCGGCTGAGTTCTTCGATCGCCTCGCGCCTGGCCGAGTTGATCATGGATAGTGGAATGAAAATATCATCATCCATTTGGATATTGATTGCTACTGCCTGGAAATATGTGTCTCCCAGTTTACTGACCTGTTTTTCAAGTGCCTGTTCATCCAGCGGCTGCTGCCGTGCAGGAGAGATCACATTTTCTGACGTTGATCTCCCAGTGTTCCCATGATAGTCACTCATCTGGACCAGTAGTGGATGACCTTTTATTGCTTCAACCTGAACAGTGACAGGGACCTTTCGTTGAACTGATTGGTATGTCTTCCTTGCTGAGGCGACCAGTATCGAATCAAATGTCTTGAACACTGGTGTGCCTGTGGCAATGGCGCAACCGTACGGAAAAGTAACAACTTCCCCTGCCTGTGCACTCTGAACCTTACACCCCCTCATCCACAGTATGCGTATCGAGGTGCCTTTGACACCAGCCATTATACCATCACCCACATTGATGGCGGCATCCAGTTTCACGGTGATGGTCCCCCGTCCCGGATTGCTACCGGTAACATACCCCAGCAGGATACCCCTGTTACCCGGAGTATCCATGCTCATGAGCTTTCTTCCAGGGTCTCCGTTGAGATACCCTTCAGTAAAACCCCTGTTGAATATGACCTCAAGTCGCCGCATCTCATCCGGCGTGGCCCCGTTTGTTGGATCAGTGTAAAGCCGATCCAGGATGTCGCGATATGTCCTGGTAACCACTGCCACATATTCGGGACGCTTCATGCGACCCTCGATCTTAATGGAATCCACTCCGGCATTTATAAGGTCAGGGAGACGGGATGACAGGTTCAGGTCCCTCGGGCTTAGCAGGTATTTACTAGCCATTGTACTACCCATCCTGTTCCCTTCAAGTGAATATTCCTTCCTGCATGGCTGGGCGCAGTACCCCCTGTTTCCGCTTCTGCCGCCAATAAAACTGCTCATAAGGCACCTGCCTGAATAGCATATACACATTGCACCGTGTACGAACACCTCAAGCTGGATATCGGTGGACGAGCGTATGGTGTTTATCTCTTCAATATCCAGTTCCCTGGCAAGTACTGCCCGTTTTACACCTATTGATCCCAGCAGATCAGTGCCTGCACTGTTGTGGATACTCATCTGGGTACTTACATGAATCGGCAGCTTGGAGAGGTGTTCATTTAATATATTCAGTATTCCCATATCCTGGACTATTACTGCATCAGCCCCGTGGTTGCACAGTTGTTCCAGGTATTGGACGGCATCTTCAATTTCCTGCTCTTTTACCAGTGTGTTCACTGTGATATATGCCGACACATCCCGCTGGTGTGCAAAATCGATAGCTTCCAGTAGCTTGTCCCTGTCAAAATTATCAGCATGTCCCCTGGCACTGAATTCCTTTGAACCAAGGTAAACTGCATCGGCCCCATTCTCTACTGCCGCTTTTAAGGACTCAGGACTGCCTGCCGGGGATAATAGTTCAGGAATAGTGTGCTTCATTGGAATTCAATAAACAATATATTCGGATAAAAACCTACTCCAGGATTACTCCAGGATTACTCCAGGACTACTCCATGGCTACTCCAGGACTTGATGGAATGATAATTTATGGACATACTTTCCACACCGTTAATAATATTACCTATTGCCGCAGATTAAATCCAGGGAGAAACGAATATGCCTATTGATCCAATATGTAAACGGGAAGTACCTGCGGATACTCCATATACCTCTTATCACGAAGGAAGAACCTACTATTTCCATGACCCTGAATGCAAGAAAAAATTCGATGACATGAGAAAGAACATCGTCAGGGTCAAACGCAGTCTGAAGGATAAACATAAGATATCTTTCGGGCGGCTGCGCAAGGATATAATTAAACCAGGGATCTGTGCTGCCTGCGGTGCCTGTGCAGCAAGCTGCCCGTCAATTATCATGGAGGGCGAGAAACCCAAACTGATCGGTCCCTGTACGGCATGCGGTATCTGCTACAACCAGTGCCCCCGTACCATTACCACAGAAGAGGGACTCGTTGGCAGTATCAGACATCCTTATGCGGCCCGGTCATCCTTAAAAGGGGTCAGAGGACAGGATGGGGGAGTAGTCACATCACTGCTGGCCTATTTACTGGAGGAGGGGCTGATCGATTGTGCAATAGTCACAGTAAAATCCAAAGACGACCCATGGAGACCTGTACCTGTCATTGCCACTACATACGACGAATTAATGGAGTCTGCAGGCAGTATCTACGCCCACAGCATGACCATAGAGGCCCTGATGAACGCTGTACAGCAGGGTATGCGCAGTATCGCATTTGTAGGACCACCATGCAATATTGATGCAGTCTATAAGATATACAAGAGCCCTTACGGTTTGCTGCATATGTTCATGCGTGCCAATATCCTTCCCCTGGGACTGTTCTGCATGGATACGTTCTCACACGAAGGTATTGAAGAGTTTGTGGCATCTAAGCACCTGGGACTGAAAGACATTGAAAGTATGAAGATATGGCGGGGGAAGATCGAACTGGAAAAGGGGGGTGAGACCTTTGTTTACGATCTTGGTGAACTGGACCCATACAGGAGTTCTTCATGTAAATACTGCACAGACCTCACCGGCAGGCATGCAGCGATCAGTTTTGGTGGTGTAGGTACTCCTGACGGGTGGACCACAGTATTTGCAAGGTCAGGACGCGGGTACGAGATATTTAATGAGGCGGTAGAGATGGGTTATATCGAATCAAGGGACCTGGAAGAAAAGGAGATGGCAAGGGTATTGAACCTTGCCAGGATGAAGAAGGTCCAGAAATACGGTGTTATACGGAGGGAATAATAAATAACTAACCCATTATTCCAAGGAAATCCTTAAGGGCTGGTAACCTGTGGGGTACCCTTTCATCAATTACCTCAAAAAAGGCATACATATCATCATCCAGTCCCCTGATATCCTCCTGTGCTTTGAGTGCCAGGTCTACCAGGTATTCCAGTTCGTCGTCTGTGAGGCGCAGCACACGCTCCTTGAAATCCTCGCTTGATCGGGCCAACCTGTGGGATACCGGGCGCAGAAGAAAAAGGTACTGGTGTCCCTGCGGGGAAGTGATGTTGCCCTGCAGTTCAGGGGCCAGCTTGTTGAATATATCGATATCTTTTTGTGTGAAATCCCTTGCCATACAGTGGTATGGGTTTTTTATTGGCAATATCAGTTTCCCTTTGTAATGTGCCAGGGGAACATTTTACTAAACTCCCAAATGACCGATTGGATGGTGGACGTTTATCTAATTCACTGCAAAGTTCATAAAGAGCTAAAAGCTATTGCTGCATTGACTTCGTGTCCTTTGCGAGCTTTTTCAGTGCAGTATTTTGTTGATTATCATGCAGCAAACTATAATTCAAATCCTGTAATCCGGAGAAAGCAATTTAAACCACGTAATTTAACCTCTGCAATATTCAACTAAAAAGAGACTTTTTCTCAGGTACATCCATTACACTCATTTTTACATATCCTTCATCCAGCATGAACAACGTAAGTGTCTTACGTCCCTCTTTTTTTTGAGTATATATTATCTGTCCGCCCACTTCCATGTACTGTGAATAAACGTCATCGAACTGCTTTCGCTCCTGTTCCTTAAGCTCAATGAACAGGGTTTTATCGCGCAACTGGTCATACGCCACTACCACGTCAGCCTCCCGCAGACGTTTAAGTGTGGTGATAAGCTCAGGATCTGTGGATTCGTCAATATACACGCTTTTTTTATGTTCCCGGGACCAGCCAATCCTGCGTTTTTCAATATCCATGACAGTAATAGCAGTCCATTCACCCTGTTTCTGACGACGGGCAGATCTGTTCACAATGTCACCTGTGCTAAGTACAGCGCCTATAAATAAATAAATAATCTTTTAAACACCAAAGTATATTTAAAATCACGACCGGAGCCTTTTAAATGCACCTGAATGACCCTTATGTTGTAACATATGAAGGAATATACGCTATTTGCGATCCCCAGAACAGGTTTGTTGAAATAATAGAGAACTCCAGATGTTTTGGCGGCTCTGCCTGGACCATGCATCACTATGCCAGTAGTCCGCTGATAATTGATGTCAGGTCTGTGGGTAATATGATACGTTACCGCACCAGGGTCGGTACCTCAGAACTCACACTGGAAGCATCGGTTGCAGCTGCCGGGATTGAATCGGTCATAGTAACAGGTGATGAAGTGGAAATTACCTATGCGGGCTTAGGCGGCGGGGGCGTGGGTGCCACTGTGTGCCGGGCTAACAGCAGGGGCGTGCTCAGGTCCGATATCACAGAATCGGGCGGCGGCAGGGCAGCCAAAGGCACGATAGTCGTGCCGAGAATGGAGCGTGTACTTGTAGGAATCGATGATACCGATAACAAGGAAGAAGGGGCCACATGGTCCCTGGCACACAACATCGCAAGCGAACTTGACAGGGAAGATGCCAGATACCTGTCCCATTCCCTTATCCAGTTGTTCCCGGCCCCCTCCAAGACCCAGAACTGTGTGTCTACAGTGCTGGAATTCGGATGCATGAATAGTAAAGCAAAACAGTCATTGCTGCAGGATATTAAAGCAGCACTGGAACAATACAGCGTATCCAGTGAGACCGGGATGGTGGTCCTTGACGGTTTTGATGCTTCACATCTTGAGGATTACAGCAAGGAATGCAGGACCCGGAT
>SWBX01004686.1_pt2 | contig 11922 bp, 22 predicted proteins | sample 4693051 | NCBI WGS metagenome assembly SWBX01 (sample SAMN10267272, study PRJNA491770) | bioreactor metagenome | isolation source: DHS bioreactor inoculated with marine | place: Japan: Omine Ridge, Nankai Trough | reverse complement strand
TTCATTTTTTGTGCCAACAGTTCTTCATTAATGAAAAACCGATGGCACTTTTTTAGTGGATTTCAGTGCTTATCAATTCATGAATATTTGATTGTTGTTATTTCTTGGTATTTTCTTTGTGTTTGATCACAACAGCTTTATCTAATAAATGGATTTTACCTATCTTAAAAGCTTTGAGTTTACCTTTCTTGATGCGTCTCATCACAGTTTCATATGATCTTTCGATGATCTTAGCAGCTTCCTGTGGACTGATGTATTCAATATCAGCTTCAGGATCCGGGATATGACACATTTGATTCTTATCTAACAAAGTTATGTTGTTATCATGAACAACGAAGTCCAAAGACGGAGTTTTGATCCCTTCAGGATGGATAGTGAAATGAACACCATCAGGATTGAAATCTATCTTACGTACAGAGATCCTAAACTCCGGAGAGACTTTCATATCATTACTGCTCTTATCTTTTACAGTAACCTGCATTCTTAATAATTCTTCAAGCTTCATACAACCCTCCCGCTCATCAGGAAGAGCAAGCCAATACAAAGAATGCTATTCACAGCTTTCTTACTCTTCACGACCTCATCTCTATAGTACCAGATCTCACGTATCCGGTGAGAACTGAGGAAGTAGATATCAGCTACAATAACAATAGCATCCTTGATCTTCATACCAAATTCTTTATGTTTCTTGATGTCTGCTCTGATCTTATTGTTTCTTATTTTTCTTTTTTCTGTCACTCTTCCTCCAGAAATAGATTTCTCTATCCATGATTTCAATTACTTCCCGGCTCATATATCCCATTTTGAGTTTCTTCAGTTCTATTCTTCTTTCCTTTTGTATTATCAGGAAGAACTTCCTTAGAGCACATAGTCTCTTTTTCTTCCTATTACACCATCCATGCGAACAGAAAGGCACCAGGCAGCCGATTTTTCTTTGATCGAGTTTAGTCATAGTATCCGCTCCAGTAAATGTCCAGATTCAGGTTCAGGTTCAGCTTCAGGCACTAGCTTCAATATTTTTATGTGGAGTGAGACTCTTAGCATCATGCAATCCCTGGCTCATGGCAATATGATCTTGTTTATAGGAAAGCGTTCTCTCCGTTGACGTCGTGCAGTTCATTTGTTGGATCTTATCTTTAACAGCCAGGGGAGTAATAACAACAAGTCCATGCTCCTGGATATTCTGTCCGAATCGATAATTCAGTCCGTAAAGAAATCCGATCATATAATCGTTCTTTCTGTTTTGCTTAAACTTCCTGCGAGGATATTGCTTCTTGTACTTCTTTATGAACTCATTTAATAGTAATCTATATGATCTGACTGTGTAGACGAAGATCTGTTTGAATACAGCTACATCTTTCGGCATACCGACCACATGCATTCTCTCTTTGTATTTAAGAGCATAGGGACAAAGCTTCTCTTCCCGGAAAACAATTACTCTGAAGTTATCAGCTAATAGTTTGGAGATCTTTCTTTCATATATGGGAACCGTGCTTCTCAGAACAGTATAAGGATCACTAACAGCATCAGCCTGTTCCTGTTTAACTTCACTGATCTCAATACCGTTCTTTAAAGCCAGCTGTTGAGCTTTCATGATAGCTCTTTGAGCTTCATGTACATTGGGAGATTCAGAAAGCTTCAGCAGCTTCCGGATCTTATCGATTATCTTTTCATTTGATTGGTTCATATTGATTATCCCTCAATCAGCTGTATTTCTTTATTATTTGCTATCAGGTGTTTTTTTAGACTTCTGAATGATTTCCAATAAAATCTATAACACTTATATTTCTTATCCCATTCATCCTTGATGTATTCTTTTTTAGTGCAAAGTTTTCGCATATCATCTCTAAGTTTTTTCTTGAATGCGAACCGTTCAATTGTTTGATAAAATCTTCGGGATTCTTCGCAATTCTCATTCAACCATTTGCCTTTCACGCTACCGTTTACATATACCACTACAGCTAATTGTAGTTTGCCAATTGACTCCACAGATAAAGTGATCTCATAATTATCGCACTTTAATTTAACTTGTCCAAATCTACTTGAGAATACCTTCTCTACTTTCTTCCAGTCTTCTTTGCTCATAGACATCAATTTATCCAGGTCGGTTCAGGAACACCAACAAGCTCTTCCTGCCATTCGATTTCACCAGCTATGATCAACTCCATAACAGTAGCAGTGAAGATGGTATATGTGTACTCAGCCAGAACAGCAGCATGCTTCTTTGATTTCACACCTTCCAGATGCTGAAGCCTTGGTTTTAACGCTTCTTCGATCTTCTGCTTTGTTTCTTCCTGTAAATTTCCTAGATTAAACATATTCATACCTGCCTTTAAATTTATTCTTAAACCCACCATAATGAGCTTGAGAATAAACAGATTTTGAAAAAGCAGGCAGGTGAAAAAGGGAGGAGATGCCCTTAAAAGCCCTGCCTGCATTGCTCTTGATCAGAGAGCCGAAAAATTAAGCGGGATTGCTGTCAGCTTACCTTCATGATTACGAGATCTGAAGTTGAAATAGGTTTTGGTAACATCTACCTTGATGGAGTCCTCTATCAGTTCAATAGCTGATTTCCATTCTTTGTCAGTGATCTTAAGCTCACGCAGTCCTTTGAGTTGTTTTACATCTACATTGCCTTTACGATCAACCTTGAAAGCTTTGTTAACCAGGACAATGATATTATCACTTGCTCCGGCACTCCATTTCTCTATACACTGATCGATCTTCTTCTTGGCAATATTGAGTCGTTCATCAGCTACAAAGTGCTTACTGATCTTAACCTCGATCTGCTGTGTTTTATCAAAGTTGAAGATAGTCGCATTACCTTCAAACTCTGACGTTCCGTTCTCTTTGGCAACAGCATCCAGGTAGTTGTTGATATCCTCTGCAATGGCAACTTTCTCAGCTGCCATCTTCTCATTGAGTTTCTTAACTTTCCTGAGGATCTTCCCGACTAATCGATCGGAGTTTTTTTCATGCATGAAGATCCTGGATATCGGTATCAGTTCACCTTCAGCATTTCTCCAGTATTTTTTCTTGTTCTTAACAATAACTTCTGCCATATATCCTCCTATTGTTATTCAAAAATTTATTGACTCATAAAACTTGATTATAAAACAATGCATCAGTATTTGAAAACATGAAAGCAGGGATGAGTTGAAGAATTTCTTCTGCGGGAAATTTGATTATATCCACACAAAACAACTCAACCTGCTTTTGTTTAATCATGATCAGTATGTAGACTTTTAGAAGGGCAACCTTGATGGTTTGTCAGTTCAACACAGGTCAGATCCAAAACAACACCCAGTTCCGGTACATACCTCTCAAGATCATTCTCATATCGATAGACAGGCTGCTCAGTTGCCATATATCCTCCTTAAAATTTAAGATCCATCTGCTGGTTTATGCTGATGTCGTAATTCGATATTATCAGTTCATGATAATCTTTATCGGCAGCTTTAGAATTAATGCCTTTAGATCTGGTAATTTCGATTATATTAAAATCTTTATAAAGCTCTTTTACTTCCGGACAGTTATCGTAACTCAGTAAGAACCTGCCTGAGATCTCAGTTAATAAGTTTCGCAGGTTTTTATGATCAAACTTCTTTGAGTTATCATAAGTACTGCCATGATAATAAGGTGGGTCACAGTAGAAGAAGTTAGTCTCTTCATCATAATAATCGATAATCTCTTCATAGCTTTTATTCTCAATAACTACCTTATCCAGACGTTTATTGATCAACCTAAGTTTATTAACTAAGTTCTCTCTGCTACCCAGTGCAGCACCACCCGATTTCTTGCTGGTTCCGAAATGACTGCCCAGACTGCCGAAAGAGTTCTTCAGGAGAAAGAGGAACCTGGCAGCTTTCTGTATCTCTGTAATACCTTTATTTTCTTTGATCTGATCAAACAGACTCCTCGAGTTGAGCATAAATTCATACTCCTGTACGACTACTTCAGTATGCCATTTCAACTGCATGAAAAGATTAACCAGACGGTTATCCAGATCGTTATATACCTCGTTCCTGGCCCACTTGTTTTTATATAATAATATCCAGGCTGCACCACCGAAGACTTCGATATAGAAATTTATATCCTCCGGTATCAGCTTTGCTATATGTGAGCGGAGTAGTTTTTTACCACCCATCCATCCAAAAGAGTCCATTATTTACCTCCAAAAAGTTTATTGACTAATTGCATCTGATAAGAAAATCCTGCGTGAGTACGGTTGAGTTGGCTTTCCTTCCTGGGAAATTGCTTAATGCAATTGCCAACTCAACCTGCGCTTATCAGATCAAGGTCTTTCGGACTCTTTTTGTTTGTTTAATCATAATGCTTCTTTCCTTGCTTTTTCATAAAATAGTATTTTCCAACAATTTGTTACAGGCTCCTTCCTGCTCTTACCGACACATTCTTCATTACTGCAGAACTCCGGAAACAAGATCTCATTCGGACAATTGTGCTGCTCCGCTAAAGTACAGCAGGCCAGATCAAAAGCTCTCTGCAGGAACTTTGTCGAATCAGGAGAAACCGGAGAAATAAAGCTTCCGGTGTTTTCAAAACTGATCGATATCCCTTCGAAGTGCAACATCTGAAACAAGATCTCTCCAAAGGAGATAATAGCAGCTGTTTCATAGACAGTATCATTTAAGATCTTAAGAGCAATATTCTTGAGCTCTGCTACAAATAAATCCGGATTATTGAAGTTCTTTTGAATGCACTCCAGGATCATTTTGAAGTGATCTTTCTCTAAGAGCATTGCAATCTACCGATCCAGTTCTCGATCCATATTTCCTGATCGTTTCTTCGTTCTGCTATATCGATGTAGTAAGAACCTCTGAGGATTGTGAGGATCTTAACGATAACAGCGATCTTACTTCTTCTGATTGCAGTCTTCAGTTTATGGATAGTATCAGGACCGATCATGCCATCGACTTTAAGATCCGACCAGTCACGCTGGTTTCTGTTGAGTACATTAAGAGTTCTTTGCAGAAAGCGGGAAGCTACACTTATTTCACAGTTAACAGCAGTATCATAAACCTCTGCTGCAATATCTTCATCCAGCATCTGATCACCATAGATCTTATCCCAGAACATTCTTTTGTAGAAGACCCTTACATCGTCTTCTAATATTGGGATCTTGAAATTATTGGGTAGTTCACCACCTGCACCTTTCTTTATTCTATCAACTGTCTTCCAGCCGAACCAGTCCGGATGAAAACGACGTGCAATACCACAATAAGTCTCTCCACCTTTATCTGATGGATTATTGGCATAACCACCTTCCAGTATTGAAGTTCTTTTATATACCTGGTTGAAATACATTTTACCTCCGGTTTTCATAAGTTATACTGTACAGTAACAAAGACTTCATCAGGTTCTTCATTGAAGTTCTGAGCATGGAAGTGGATCTCATTTTCAATAATACTCACCAGGTTAAATTCAAAATCAGTAGATCCGCAAGCATGACATACCTTGTTCTCATTTGAGTTGAAACTATTACAGCACCTGCACCACTTGTAATCAGCCTGATTTTGCTTGATCTCTTCTAGGGATTTTTCCATAAGCTACCTCCGTTATTTATTTAATTGCTTTGTTCTTAATAAATGGTTCCAGGATCAGATTTACATTCTGTCTGAGTTGTTCGTAATCAACACCTGATAATGGTCTGAGTTCTGTTTGAATGGTTAGCTTAAGTCCCACATGCTTAGTTGTGGTTGTTACTTTACCAATCGTTCTACTCTGTTGTGGAATGTTTTCGAGAATGATATTTATGTCAGGATCATATAATGATTGAGGTTTGTCTTTTCTATCGTTTACAGGATCGCTTTTCTTAGTAATTTTGCGTTTATCGATAGCTCGCTTCTTTTGATACAAGCAGATAGTGGATGCTGAAACTCCAAACTCATTTATCAATTTAGATATTGGATCACCTTTCCGATCGAAGATCTGCTGTTTCTGAAGCAATGTTAATCGTGGCATGTGTTATCTCCTGATTGAGGATTTCTTAACTTGAATATTATCAGCACAATAGCTTTCATTTTGTCTCAAGACCTTAAATCCTGGAACTTCTGAACTCATACGAAAGTTCCACCAGCTGATGGCATTTTCAGGTTTAATGAATTGACCGGATCTGGCTCCACAGTATTTGCATCGGATTACATGAAATTGAACGGATCCTCTCAGATTTCCATCTTCCCGGATCTCTTCAACCTTACCATTACAGAAAGGACACTTCCGTAAGTACGGCTGACTCACGCTACGAGTAGTCCCTGCAATGTTTGATTCATGCTACTAAACGACCGTCTACAAAGTTGTTCTTATGTGATTTGGTATAGTTGACAGCTTTTACAATTGCTTCGTCCCAGATAGTCTTTCTGAAGTATCTGGGTCGTTTCTTGGTTAATTCAATCTTAAGCTTTCTACTTCTATTTGCTACAGGGATTAATTCTTGTAACTCGACCATTGCCATAGCATAGTAACGCTTTACAGTTTGTTCATGATAAGTGATCATTATTTCTCCGTTTGATTTGCTTCTTTCTGTGAGTCGGCTTTCGGCTTTTGCCGGAAACGATCTCTTTCTCTTTCAATTCCTTCTCAGCTTTGTTTTTGTAGTTTCGAAGCATTGCCATTGTGCCTGCTCGTTCGTATGCATCTAAAACATTCCAGTGGCTTTTCTTATAATGTTTCATCCAGTACTCAGTTAATCGTTTTCTGGTATCTTCAGGCCATACGAGTTTAGCTTCATGCCGTGTTTATCGAATAATGAGTTACCGGATGATCCTTTGATGTTAGCTAGATCTCTTTTAAGTGATTGCAGCTGTATCCAGGTTAAAGCTCTGAGTGATCTTCCGTATCCCCATTGATCCATAATATCGTGGAACTCTTCAGAGCTCCATTTGTATTGAGATCTGACCCTACCCATGATCTGCTGTCTGAGTGATTTGAATTCCTGCTCAGTGTGGTTCATTATACTTTCCAGGTTAAATAGAATAATGTGAGGAACATCAGGTCGGAGCTAACAAAATGAAATCTTCGGAAACTGTTGATCAGATCAATGAAGTCCTGGTGATTATGAATTTTATGATCGGGATATTCTCCATCTTTTTTAAGAAGTTCGAGAGGTATATCTTTGATCCGTTTTCTTTCAATTTTTAAAATTTCAACTTTACCAATAGTCTTACGATTGACTTTGATATCTACTATCTGTCCAACTTTGTAATCATTTTCAGCTGATGATCCACGGATAGTGGTAAATTCCTTATCACTAAATTTGTCATATCGGTAACTGAAGTTAAATGAATTTTTCATACTATTGCTCCGGTACATTGTGCTGCCAGAACCAGGGTGAGACCGAAAGCTGAATAAATTGCAATTCTGGCCATGACTCCAAAATCTTCCAGATCCTTTGATTTAGTTGTTTTCTGTTCAGGTGCAGCTTTACGGGTTTCTCTGGTATAGAAAGTAATACGTCCGGGAATTTCAACCTTACAAAGCTCTCCGGAGTTTACCATCTTATCCAGCCAGAGATATACAGAACTTTTCTTCATCCCGGTCTCTGCAATTACATCTCCAGCTGAAAAAGGTTTTTCGCTGATATAGGCATAGTCCGACATCTTTTCATGATCATTTCTGGACAACTCTAAAGTTACGATCTTAGTAGTTCCGGTTTTCTTAATTGTTTTTACCTCTTTGTTTCTAAAAGGTTTTATACCGGAAAGTATACTGATCATGCTGCACCTTCGTGATAATCCTTCATTGTGATGCTGGTTAGTTTTCCCTTCTTTGCCAGTGATTCGATCTTGCGAAGCTCTGTGACCATGATACGCATGGTTCCGTTGGCTTTCTTGTAGATGTGATCTATTACATCCCTGTCCATTGCCACTTCTGACACAGCAGAGAGATAGATCCCGGCATCTTTTCGTGTTAAAGGTTCGAAGCGGACAAATGCATTACAGCGGTCAAAATAATGAGCATTGGCACAAAGCAGTTCTTCTTTAGCTGTTCCCATACCTACCATAATGATAACAGCAAAGGTGTGATCCACTATATCACGGATAGATCCAAGCAGTCTTTTATTACCAAAAGCATAATCTATCTCATCTACAATAAGAGTATGTGGTTTTCTCTTGAGGATATCCACTATCCTGCGCAGAACCAGAGCAGATGAGCCATAGACATTTTCAATATTGATCCCTTCTTTACGCTGACACCAGCGATACAGATCTGCCAGAAAGGATCTGGCTGTAGAAGTTGCATCAAGACGAATATAGATATAACCCTCTTGAATTGCTATCATCTTGGCCAGTCTCGATTTACCAACTCCTGGCTGACCATAGATCAAACCAAGACCTACCATCTCCTGAAGAGGTCTGGTATGAAGATATTGAATAGCTGCTACAGCATTCTTTACATTGGTTATCGGTATTAGTTTACCTTGTATCATAATTTCTCCTTTGTTCGTTTGACGTGAAATGGTTTTCCGTTCCTGATTAGGTTCCATTCATTGGGAAAAGTCTCTTTCAGATGTTCAGCATATTTTCTAAGTATTTGCTTTGAACTTGGAGATTTCAGCTTTCTTCGTGATGATAGATTCTTGATTTGTCGAATGGCACTTCCGATCGATAATTTTCTATGATCGAATAATAACTTTGCTAGTTGTTGTCTTTCGTCTAATGTAATGGTTTTGAAATCATCCTGTACACCTTCTCTTACTGTCCTGCAAGCATCAATCGTTTTAGATAATCTCTCATTCATGATTTCTCCTTTGTCCTGTTCTTTTCATTTAATCGGTTGTAAATCCGTTCTCTTCTTCGAAGATCTTGTCGTAATCTATAGCTTTCTTTTTTACTTCTTCAGTTACCTTTAAATAGTCTTTCTCATCATCTTCTTCTATATTACCAGGAAAGTCGATTAACTTACTATCGTTCATGATCTGGGCTGGTTTGTTCTCCTGCTTTACGATCTTAGCAAAATCAAGCTCTTCACCACCTGTGAGATTTAGAAGATCAATTGCGTTTTGTTTTGTTTGTTTCTTGATCCTTGCTATCTCTTTTGTTTCTCTTATGAGTGATTGTTGATCTACTTTGTTACCCAGATGCTTAGCTGCTGGATGCTGCTCTATTCTGGTCACTGCCTGACAGATGTAATTTCCTTTATCTGTATATACCAATACTGATCTGAGATCATTCCAGTCATACTTGATATGAACTGGTTTATTGTATCCTACAAGTGCTCTGTGCCAGTAGAACAAACCATTGAATTTTATGCCGTTATTATTGATCTTGGTGATCTCTGTATCCAGCATCAGATAATTTAAGGTTCCTGGATCGATTCTCTCTTGTGGTGGAAACTTCTTTAAGATCTCAATAGGTTTAGCTCCACCCAGTCCTCTGTGAGGTGTCTGGCCATATAGATAGCTCACATAGAAGTCTACGAACTGATGTGCTTCTTCTAATGTTAAAGGATCACAATTGGTAATCTTCTTGATGAATTTTTCATTTCGATGCAGATAAGCAGGTTTGTTTTCTACTGAAGATCCACGATAAGATGGAAGAAACTGTTGAAGGTCAGTATCTAGTGTTCCATGCCAACGCTCAAGCTGTGATTTGGCTTTACCGTTATAGGCTTTTGAGAATATTACTTTGCAACCTAATCTTTCATAAAGTCCGGCCAGTTCGTTTTCCAGATCTTTGGCTTTGGTTCCGGTAAAGAATTTGCTCTTGAAAGCTCTTCCGTTATCAATATAAACTACCTTAGGTACATTGCCCCAGTTAAGAACTGCATTACGAAAAGCCAGGGCTATACCTCTGGTATTCTCTGAGGGCTGGATAGTTGCACCAAGTGGCATCCTGCAAGCTACATCAAAGAAAGTTACCAGAACCATACGTTTTGGCTTTCCGGTGAGGGGATTGATAATATCAAAGTTAAGTACATGACCATCTGCAAACCAGATATCACCAACTCCGATCATACTCCAGTCTCGAAGGATGGTTTTATTGATATGTTCATCAAAGAACTTTTCACCTTCTCGCAATAATCCCCATTCTTTATAATATTTATCCTTGATATCTTCTGCTGCTCTGCGTAATGTTCTCAGTGAAGAAGGAGACTCTATATAACCAAGTTGAGCAAATTGTTTCATTTTACGGATAGCAGAACCGATCATGATCTTACGTGGATTTAACAGATATTTTATAAGAATGCGTTCTTCATTATCAGTTACCATTCTGCCACGTACACTGCCTATTACATATTGAGGTGCCAGAGCCATATAATCTTTTTCACTATCCAGATATTTTCTGATCCAGTTTTGCAATGTTCTCTTGGAGATCCGGCCTTGTTTCTCAAGAAGATCCGGAACGATCAAACCAAGATTATAGGCTTCTGCTACAGTTTCATAAACAGTAAGTTTTTGCATCCCGGAGTCTATCTTCTTAATAGCTTCCAGGCATAAAGCTGCTTTCAAACGACCCAGTTCCTGATAATCTTCAGGAAGATCAGGATGCGGAGCCAGATCGGGAACGGGAGAAGGAAGTTTAACAGGCTTCTGAGAATTAGAAACCTGAGTACAGCCAGGCTTCCGGGAATTAGAAACCTGAGTACATCTGGGACTCTGGATCAGGGAATGATCAAGCTCCGCATTTTCAATATCATTATTTATATTATATATAATAGGAATATTATTATTAGATTCAGTATTAGTAGGAGAGGGAGCGGATGACGAGTCCGCTCCCTTGTGGTTAAGTTCCGGTTTCTTTTCCTGTCCGGTCAGGTTTATTCTACAAGCTTGCTCTAAATTACATTTATTCTTACAAGTTCGACAGCAATTCTCGCAGCCGGGATGGGAAAGTTTACAGTTTTTGCAGATTTCGATGTTTTGTGTCGTAAGTGTGTCGTAAGTCCCATTTTTGTCGTAAGTCGGATTCTCGATGTCGTAAGTCTTTTTTTGAGTGTCGTAAGTCTCAATTTTAACTTGCGACACTTTGTCGTAAGTTGTCGTAAGTCCCGACGATTTGTCGTAAGTCTTTTTAGCTTTTTTTGTCGTAAGTGTGTCGCAAGTCTCTTCGATGTCGTAAGTCGACCAAAAAATTTTGTATGTGAATCCTTTATGTCCATGACTAGAAGTTTCTTTAATTCGTCCAGAATAGTAATTGTTCTTTATTCGTCTCTGTATCGTCCTTACTGAGACTCCTTCTTTCTTAGCTATATCTGCAACACTTAACCACATGTTAACTCCTGGGTTTACCTAAAACAGACTGTCAGGTTGTAGAGTACAAAAACAGGAAGGTGATACTTATTATGTACCTGGCAGTCGTTATGATTTGCTTTGTTTAGAAATGACGGAAAAACGATCTCTAAGGGACTTGAATTCGGATAATGCATTTTGTGTCTATTGTGTTGCACTTCGCTTCTCCTGATTGAAATTTGGGCTTGTGCTAAAATTGTGGATCGGTTGAGCAATTATTGGTTTCTGTTTTGTGTCTTTTTCTGATTTGTTCTTTGTTAGTTGATTATGAAGAAATTCGATTGCATTGAAACAGATCCGATTTTGTGTTTGAAGTAATTCAATTTCAGTTTCCTGATCCTGAACCAGGTTACTGTAGATCTTCAATTTCTTCCTGGCATTTGTTGAATGATAGATCACAGAACCTAAAATACTACCGATCAGAATATAAACAGCAGATGGTAGAATCGAAAGGACATCATTAATAATAGCACTCATAATTAACATCCTGAATCAAAGGCTGTTATTATCTCCTGAAGAATATCAGAATTATCAGAAGATTTAGAACTTTTAGTATCCGGTTGATTTTCAGATTCATGATCAAGGATCTTATCCATTTCAGAGCAAGCAGCAGATCGTGTAAGGAACACAACAAGTAAAGCTACAAAGAATCCAATTGAAAAACCTAAAGCTAC
>SWBX01006589.1_pt1 | contig 11949 bp, 12 predicted proteins | sample 4693051 | NCBI WGS metagenome assembly SWBX01 (sample SAMN10267272, study PRJNA491770) | bioreactor metagenome | isolation source: DHS bioreactor inoculated with marine | place: Japan: Omine Ridge, Nankai Trough | reverse complement strand
CTTCTTTACTATCTACTCGTTTATAGTACTATTGCTCAAGATTTTATTTACAGTACCATTACTCAACATTGTATAATCGCCAGACCCTAATCAACATCACAATGGTAGGACTGTACCGACCTGACATCGATCAGGTTTTCCCGTGCCGCTTTAATACCCCTTGCAGCAGCCAGGGCAGCAGCAGTGGTAGTATGGTACGGGATATTGTACTTGATAGCAGATTTTCGGATATAGCTGTCCTCGTAAACACCCTCCTTACCGATCGGGGTATTCAGTACGAACTGTATCTCCCGGTTATGCATCGCATCAACAATATTTGGCCGCCCCTCATGCATTTTCTTGATAACTTCACATTCGATCCCGTTTTCCTTAAAGAAACCGGCTGTGCCTTTCGTGGCAAGTATCGTAAATCCCATTGAAAACAGTTCCCTGCCCACAATAAGCGCACGCTGCCTGTCACTGGACGCTACTGTGATAAGTGCAGTGCCTTTAAGGGGTAATGAAGACCCGGCAGCAACCTGGGACTTGTAAAAAGCAGTCTCAAATGAATCTGCCATGCCCAGCACCTCACCTGTCGAGCGCATCTCAGGCCCGAGCACAGGGTCAACCTCAGGGAACATATTGAACGGGAATACAGTCTCTTTGACACCGAAATGCGGATAAGTACGCAGGTGGGTGTCCATATCTGCCAGTTTCGCACCAAGCATGACCTGGGTCGCAATTTGTGCCATTGATACGGCTGTAACTTTTGACACTAATGGCACAGTACGTGAAGCCCTCGGGTTCGCTTCCAGGATATAAACAACATTGTCCTTGATGGCATACTGGATATTCATAAGCCCTACAACCTTCAGTTTTGTGGCGATACGGCGCGTATATTCTTTAAGGGTCTCCATATGTTCCTCTGAGATACCTACAGGAGGCAATACACATGCACTATCACCCGAGTGGATTCCGGCAAGTTCGATGTGTTCCATGATCGACGGGATAAAAACATCAGTACCGTCGGATATCGCATCCACTTCACATTCCAGCGCATCCTCAAGGAACTTGTCTATTAGCATTGGTTTTTCTGGTGTTATCTCAATAGCCCCGGCAACGTATTTTTCAAGCATTTCATCGTCATATACGATCTCCATACCCCGCCCGCCAAGCACATACGAGGGGCGTACGATCAGTGGATAACCTATTCGCCCTGCAACATCCAGTGCTTCTTTTAGTGATGTGGCAGTACCGGGCTCCGGCATAGGTATCTCCAGATTCCTGATAATGTCTGCAAACCGCTCACGGTCTTCTGCCAGGTCAATGCTCCTGACCGACGTTCCCAGGATGTTCACGCCTGACGCTTCAAGTTCTGCAGCAATGTTCAATGGTGTCTGGCCGCCGAACTGTACGATTGCCCCGATTGGTTTTTCCTTGTCATAGATGCTCAGTACATCCTCTACGGTAACAGGTTCAAAGTACAGCTTATCAGAAGTGTCGTAGTCGGTAGACACTGTTTCAGGGTTGCAGTTGACCATAATGGACTCAAATCCAAGTTCGCGCAGTGTGAAAGCGGCGTGCACGCAGGTATAGTCGAACTCGATACCCTGTCCTATTCGATTGGGCCCGCCGCCGATGATCATAATCTTCTTCCTGTCAGATACAGGCACCTCATCGTTGGCATTGTAGGTAGAGTAGTAATAGGCCGCATCCTCTGCCCCACTCACGGGCACGATGTTCCATGCCTGGCGCAGGCCGAGGGATAAGCGCTGCTCGCGTATCTGTTGTTCTGGTACACCCAATATCCGGCCCAGGTACTTATCAGAAAAACCATCTTTCTTGGCCTGGATGAGCAGTTCATCCGGCAGCTTGCTGCCTTTGTACTTCAGGACATTTTCTTCCAGTTCCACCAGTTCCTTCATTTGCTCTAAGAACCAGTGCTTAATATGCGTTATCCTGAACAATTCATCCACAGGCATCCCTTTTCGAAGTGCTTCGTAAATGATGAACTGGCGTTCGGATGAAGGCTCTACCAGTAGTTTTTGCAACTCATCCAGTGATAGTTCGTTGAAGTTTTTGGCAAATCCCAGTCCGTAGCGCCCGGTCTCAAGGGAGCGGATGGCTTTCTGGAATGCTTCCTTGTAATTCTTGCCAATGCTCATGGCCTCGCCAACAGCACGCATCTGTGTACCAAGCTGGTCAATGGAGCCGGGGAATTTCTCGAAGGCCCAGCGTGCGAACTTTATAACCACATATTCACCGGACGGTGTGTACCTGTCCAGTGTGCCGTCGCGCCAGTATGGAATATCTTCCAGCAGCAGGCCGCCTGCCAGTTTTGCAGACACCAGTGCGATCGGGAACCCTGTGGCTTTGGAAGCCAGGGCAGATGAGCGTGTGTGCGTGGATTGATCTCGATCACGACTATACGGCCGGTCTCGGGGTCATGGGCGAACTGGATATTGGTGCCGCCTGTCACTCCGATCGCATCCACAATGCGGTACGAATAGTCCTGCAGCCTTTCCTGTAATGTTTCATCGATGGTGAGCATGGGTGCAGAGCAGAAGCTGTCGCCTGTATGCACGCCCATGGCATCGATGTTCTCAATAAAACAGACAGTTATTTTGTTACCGTTTGCATCCCTTACCACTTCAAGTTCCAGTTCCTCCCAGCCCAGTACAGATTCCTCCACAAGTATCTGCCCGATGAGGCTGGCCGATATGCCCCTGGCACCAATGGTGCGCAGTTCATCCACGTTATAGGCGAACCCCCCGCCTGTCCCGCCCATGGTGTAAGCAGGCCGGATGACCACAGGATAGCCGATATCTTTCGCTATCTTTTCAGCTCCTTCTATGCTGAAGGTGGTCTCACTGCGTGCAGTCTCCACACCAACACTGTCCATGGTTTCCTTGAAAATGGTGCGGTCCTCGCCACGCCTGATGGCGTCGGCCTGTACCCCTATGAGTTCGATGCCATATTTTTCAAGTATGCCCTTCTCATAAAGTTCAAAGGACAGGTTCAGCCCTTTCTGGCCGCCCAGGTTTGGCAGCAGGGCGTCAGGGCGCTCCTTGTCTATGATCTTCTCCAGGGTTTCGATATTCAGCGGCTCGATATAAGTAATATCAGCCATGCCGGGATCGGTCATGATAGTGGCAGGGTTGGAATTGACGAGCACGATCTTAAACCCAAGCTGGCGCAGCGCTTTACAGGCTTGGGTGCCAGAATAGTCAAATTCAGCGGCCTGGCCGATAACGATCGGTCCTGACCCTATAATTAGTACTTTGTGGATGTCCTCTCTTTTGGGCATATCTTCACCTTTTCCAGAAGGGACATTATGGCATAATACTCTTTTGTAGTATACCGATATTCTTTTTATTTCAAAGGTTAGTATCTACATAATGAATATCCAAATAATGGGCGGGTCGGTCAATATCACAGACCTGGACAGATTTCTCAAACAACTGTCAGATATCGGAAGCACTCACAATGTAACGGTGCAGGCATTGAACGCTGACCTGGTATCAGGCAGCCGGCACTTGATGTTTGCAGTAGGGAAGGCCATAAGGTCATTTGGATCGGGCAGGAACACTGCAAATAACCTTGGAATGGAGATAATGCTGTATGCTTCGGGTAACCTCCAGATAGGGCGGGCACTGGGCATGGGTGTAAAAACAGGGGATAACCGTGTAGCTGTGGTAGTGGCAGGTAACAACGGGGTGGACGGTGCTATTAATGAAGTAAATGAAGTGCTGGATACCGTTGACCCTGCAGTACTGGAATATTCAAAGGCCAAGCAGGACAGCTTACTGGAATTCTTTAATATAACTCGCGATGAACTGGATGCTGTAGGTGAGGGAAAGATACCTGAACTGGTGCTGGAGAGGGTGGCCCTGGTTGATGTGATCAAATAGAGTGAGTTGAGGTATCCACTTCAAAAAGTATGGTCAAATGCAAGATTAATGTAGACACTGATTTTCACAACCACTATCAATCTGTGTAATCAGTGTAATCTGTGTCTTAAAATTCAGAGCACTATGATCAATTACAATTACATTTTACAGGTCATACGATCTGCTGGAAGGCATAGTTAATTTTGTCGGGAGTACAATGTAGAACTCACAAAGATCATCCCCCCTCCCGATGGTCTTTTTGGATTTTATCACTGCATCGCCCTTGAATACGTAGTCAGTAGCACCTTTTAGCAAACTGTGGGTAATATTACATAGGTGAATATTGAATTTACCATGAGGGTGTACGAACTGGCATTTGGTGACCACATAATGCATCACATTAGGGTCGATCAGTTCCAGGTCTGATTCACGGGCAAGTTTTAAATCAATATCAGAGAATGCCGTTTTAAATGTTTCCAGATCCCACTCACCAATATCAAATTCCCTTTCATATTCCTTGATTATCTGTTCACCCATTCGTATTCCCAGTTTTTCAACTGTAGTACATATCTCCCTTTTATCCTTTATTCCGTCAAGGAAAATTAAAAAGGCCATCAGTTCATGGTCAAACCCGCCTCTTGAACTTATAAGGCTGTCCACCAGTTCAGAAATTCTTCCTTCAATCTCCTGCTTATGCTGCAGGACTATTAGACTTGAGACTTCAACAGCTTCATAATGATAACCGTTCATTTCCAGTATGTTCACCAGTGTTTCGGTTATGGATTCGATGACCTCCTTATTTGAGTATGAATGGAATATCGTGAGCTGGTCCTGGTCAATATCGATCCTGTCAACAATCCGTGAGGTCTCAAATACGGATTTTATCATTGGCAGGAGTGCCTGCAGGTTAATGTCCCGCCTGGGCAGTCCAGTATAGACCGAGAACAGGTCAGTATCATCAGTCGCCTGGCCGGACATCAGCTTCTCGTAATTCTTCCTGTGGATCGTAACCATCTGGTAGTTAGTATTAATATGGGTACCGACCAGGGTTTTCCAGAATTCTTGTTTTGATCGGATCTCTTGGATGGTTGTGCCCAGATCACCAAGATGTACCAGACAGTCCCTGTAAGCCTCACTGGCATTGTTTCTTTCAATGAAACTGATCCTGCTCTCAGAGTACCGGTTGGAAATGTGTTCAATACCGATATTATAATCAGCCATGAACAGGCAGATCAATTTCAGGATGAGCGCACGCTGCCCCTCGCTCCCACCTGAAAGGATATATGTTGAAGATGGCTCGAACCTTGTTTTTGTCCTCCACCCCAACCTGATACACAGGTCATTGACCTGTTCCACGAGATTATCAATATATGGGTAAGGTACTGGCTCAAAAAGCCCCTTAACAATGCCCTTTTCCGGAAGTATCCCCTGGCTGTTCCCAAGTAACCACTGCCAGATAAGTTTGTCAACTAAAACCCGCTGGTTCTCTATCTTCTCACTGGATACTGCATCATCGATGGCGTTCTCAAGGCTGCCATGGCTTTTGATCATCATGTCCGCGAACTCAATGATCTCCCTGATGCTTGCACTTATGTTCCCCTCGTTCTTTTCAAGGAGGGGAGATAGAATATCCAGATGCTTCTTTTCAAGCGTAATATTACGTCGTTCCATTTCTACCAGAATAATATATTTGAACTACTTCCTTATTAATGCTACGAAAGTAAACATTAATGTTCACTCGGGTTTTTTATAATGGCATTAGATTGATTTATCTAAATATAATTAATAGTGATAAATTACAGATGGGTGATATTGATATGAACAGTGAAAAAACCGCATCAGAGATCGCAGAGGCTGTAATAGATGGAAGTTCGGCCAATGCCCCTGGTTACCTGAATGGCAACCCAAGGAGGAAAGAAGCTGAAAAAGAGCGCCAGGACCTGAAAAAGAAAAAATTAGAGCAGGAGGCAGCATTTTTCGATGACCTCATTGACAATTTGCTGATCCCAAAGGGATTGGTGACTGAAAAGGAGAAAAGTTTTGTATTCATACAAGAAAAGGCTGCAGATTCTAAAAAGTTCTGGGAAGTATGGCTTGAAAACTATAACAAGTTGCAAGACATGGATGGTAAAATCCCATTAAAATCATATATAGATCATGAATTTGATGTGAAACCATCAATTCTATTAAAGGAAAAGATGTGCTCTGTACCTGATAATATCTTTGAGATGGATTTTTACTTTGAACGGCTTGCACGGTTTGCTGCTGATTTCCAGACAGAATGGAAAACACCTCATTTCTATATGAAAAAGAATCAGTCAGGGGCAAATGTCCTGAAAGAAGAATACGAAACCCCGAGAAATATTGAAGCTGAACAAATCGCCTTGAAAATTTGGGATTTGATAAGGGACTTCGACACTGTCAACACTTTGGTTATGGATTATTATAGTAAGGTGCTTAATGAATTGCCTGGAAAAACCATTGATACAGAAAATTCTAAACAAATATATATGGATATTTTCGGGAATGCCAGAACGGCAAAAGTATTTGAACAAAAAAGGTTTGGGTTGTTGAAAGAATATGCCCAGGTATTATTCCTGGTAAAGGATAACTGGGAAAAGCGACTGGAGAGGACGTACGACAATTTCACCAGTTTCGATGACGTCAGCGATTCTATTGATTCAATTCTGAATAATAAAATAGAACAGATCGATACGATGTTTACATAGCAAACTTATCAGTCAGCAGTCCACGGAGTCAAGCAGTCCATAGTATTCGTATCTCGGGATGCTCGTAAGATCAATCCCGGGGCGGGATGAATAACCTGATTGCATTTTCATTTTGGTCAATCCGGGGCCAGAATGAATAACCCGCATACACTTTCATATGGGTCGATCCAGTAATGGATTTCACACATATCCTCAGCAGGATCGTAGCGTAGGCATTCCACACATTTGTATTCCATAAGCTCATCCATTATAATCACCAATAGTTAATCTATAATGAATAATACTTATGTTATATTAGGTTTTCGAACTACTTCTTACGCTTGTTCAGGCGCAGAATAAAAATATCCGGTCTCGGCCGTTTGCCTGAAGTTGATGCAAAATCAGAATAGCAACGCGGACACAGGTTGCGCACGTTCACAGAAGCAATTTCCTGCGTGCCTGGGATTATCCTGGCAAATACAAAATTTGAAGGAGAACCTACGGCTTCAGATGTACTTTCCAGCAGTTTCAGGATATGTTCTTCGAATACCTCAAGGTCGTCCACCTGGAACCCCCTCATATTTGCGGTATATCCGGAACAACCGCATGGCAGGGCAAAAATGTCAAGTTCGATCACCATTACTGCGCGGCCGATCAGCCGCCTGATGCCGTCCTCCAGGTCGGCACGTGTCCTTAAAAGTTCTTCCGGCTTCATCAGGTCTCAATTCCTTTTTTTGTTATAGTGTTCCACTGTACCAGTTTCTCATCAGTAGTGCCCTTATGGTCATACACTTCTGCAATCTCCGATATCTTGCGCTGGCAGTAACCACATGTATGGCAGACCGTGCTGTGCTTTTTCCATTGCTCGATGGCCCCGTCCAGTGCTTTATTCGGGATATTGAACAGATCGATCAGGTCTTTTGGACAGTCCATCAGGTCCATCAGGTTTCCGTCGTAGCTCTCATCGGCATAAGCGTTGACACAGTTTAGTATCCAGTTAATGAAATGTGAGCGTCCGCCTATCTTGAACACATCTGTGATGTGGGCATATTCCTTTAGATCCTCAGGTCTGATGAAAGGTGATTTCAGGATCAGCGATGGGTCATTGATGCGCAGGGTCAGGCATTTGTGGTAATAATAGTCGTCCTGCACATTAGGCCGGGGAGGCGGGCCGTTGACGTGGGAGAAGAAGTTGAAATGGGCATACCGAAACGGGCACCGGTACAGGCAGCCTTCGTTCACAAGGAGTTTTAGTTCACAGTCCACTGCATCCCTGATGGCTTCAAGCACATCGAAATGACGGTTCACGTTGGAGTCCACCACAATGGACGAGGCTCCCAGTTGCTCGAAGAACTCTGCCTTCTGTGGGCTGTCAACAAATGCCAGTACGCTGACCACCACAGGGATGTTGAACTCGCTGGCGATCATCTCTATCAGGTACGGGTCTGCTACTACTACGGTATCCACGCCAATGTCCTCAAGGTTTGCGATGTACCAGTGTATGAGGTTATATCCTTCCGTAGTAAGCTGCTGGCCGCCCATGCATGAACTGTTCAGTACCATCTCGATCTTTACATCGTTACTGTGGCAGTATTCGGTATGCCTGGCGACTTCTTCCAGTCCGGCATGGCCCAGGTTGACCCTGCCCGTGCCTATGTAGTCGGGCGAACCTGCCATATAAATGGAATAGATATCATCTGAGCTTTCCAGCATTTGCTGGAGGCCGTCGAAGTGTCCGGGGTGGGGAACGTAGAGTTTTTTGTTCATGGTTGCTGAGAGGATTTATGTGGGGTGTGTGTGATAAAGGTTTTTATCGGGTCATAGATTGATTTCAAGTTCAAAATGGTCAGATCATATCCTGTAAAAACATATTTTATTACTCATGACATAGAAGGTTCCAATGCACACAAAGTCAGACATTACCAAGGACGATACCAAAGACGAGACTGCAGCATGTGAGATGATCATCACTGCCTTGTCAAAGAGTGTAAAAAAAAACCTTACACCCGATTGTGCAGTGTTATTTTCAGGAGGAGTGGATAGTTCACTGATAACAGCACTGGCTGCCAGGCATGTACCTGGTATAACACTTATTACAGTTGGCTTTTCAGGCTCAAATGATGTGAAATGGGCACCGGATGCTGCACAATTATTGGGTCTGGAGAACAATCTCATTCTTAAGATAATCGACCTTGATGATGTTGAATCGACAATTCCCCGAGTCATGGAGGCCCTGGAAACCGCAGACCCCATGGCTATCTCACTGGGTGTGCCACTGTATATTGGCAGCACTAAGGCTAAGAGCAGAAATATTAACCTGCTAATGGCCGGGCAGGGGGCTGACGAACTGTTCGGAGGGTATCACAGGTATAAGGAGATAATAAAAAAGAGCACGGACGCCCTGCATGAAGCCATTGTCGCAGACGTATCTCAACTGCCCCGCCGGGATATCCTGCGGGACAATACCGTGGCAGAGGCAGCGGGAATAAAACTGGCAGCCCCGTTTCTTGACCCTGATGTGGTTGAACTGGCCCTTTCCATTCCGGCTGTATTAAAGGTCAGGGAGTTTGATGGCGAACTGGTCGGCAAATACATCCTGCGCAGGGCCGCGGAAAGTGTGGTACCGGCCGAGATTGCATGGCGGGACAAAAAGGCCATGCAGTATGGCAGCGGGGTATGGGCAGCCCTTGGCAGACTTGCCAGGCAGGCAGGGTTCAAAAAGCAAGACAAAGGCTATATAAGAAAATATCTTTATTCGGTTGCAAAGGAAAACAGGATAAAACTGTATCCACTTCAAATCTAAGGGTGATTTAAAAATTATTAGACAGGATTAACAGGATCGACAGGATACACCGCAACGTCAACATCCTGTAAATCCTGTAAATCCGGTCAAAATACCATGCTTAATGAAGTGGATACATAAAACTGGATGTAACATCATGATAACAACCAAGGACGTGGAACATATTGGCTGGCTTGCCAGGTTGAAAATGGAAGAGGAGCAGCTTGAGGGATATGCGGACCAGTTGAACTCTGTACTTGATTATTTCGGGCAGCTGGATGAGGTGGACACAAAAGAAGTTGAGCCCACATACCATGTGCTGGAAATGAACAATGTGTTCAGGGATGACGAGGTCACTGATTGCCTCACCCAGGAAAAAGCCACTGGCAATGCACCCAGAACACAGGACGGCTACTTCAAGGCCCCAAGGATAATCTAAAGGTGTGGGAATGATTACTATATCACAGACCCTGGAGGATGTACGGGATTCGTCTGCCAAGGAAGTAGTTTCTAGTTGCCTTGAAAGAATCGGCTCAAGTAAATTGAACACGTTCATCACAATAGCAAATGAATCTGCCATTGAAGCTGCCCGGAAGACCGAAGGGCACATCGGCCCGCTGGCAGGCGTACCAATTGCCATCAAGGATAATATTTCGACAAAAGGTATTCAGACCACATGCGCATCCAGGATTCTGGGTGGCTATATACCACCCTATGATGCCCATGTAATTGAGCGCCTGAAAGAGGCGGGGGCTGTTATCGTGGGCAAGGTGAACATGGACGAATTCGCCATGGGGACATCTACAGAGACCAGTCATTACGGCCCTACACTTAATCCCTGGGACACTGAAACGGTGCCAGGCGGCTCATCAGGTGGCAGTGCGGCAACGATAGCAGCAGGTGAAGTGCCGCTGGCCCTTGGTTCTGATACGGGCGGGTCTGTCAGGTGCCCGGCATCATTTTGCGGCGTGGTGGGGCTAAAACCCACTTACGGTGTGATATCCAGGTACGGCTTGATCTCATATGCCAACAGCCTGGAGCAGATAGGACCCATTGCTTCCAATGTGGCAGATATGACACTGCTGTTCAATGTGATCGCTGGACATGACCAGCGGGATTCCACGTCCGTACCTGGCGAGAAGGATTATACAAAAGCACTGGTTGACGATGTGAAGGGACTTACCATTGGCGTACCAAAGGAATATTTCGGCGAGGGTATAGACCAGGCCGTGGAAAAGTCGGTCTGGGACGGCGTGCACAGGCTGGAAGACCTGGGAGCATCGTGGCAGGAAGTGGAGATGCCGCACACAAAGTACGCCCTGGCTGCTTATTATGTCATTGCCATGAGCGAGGCATCTTCAAACCTGGCCCGGTTCGACGGCATGCGCTACGGGCTGCGCCTGGAAAAGGACCACGACTGGCATACTACATACAGCGAGATACGGGCACAAGGGTTTGGCGAGGAAGTGAAACGGCGCATCCTCCTGGGTACATATGCCCTTTCGGCAGGGTACATGGACAAGTATTACCTGAAGGCCCTGAAGGTCAGGACACTTATCAAACAGGACTTCGAGCGGGCGCTGAAAAGTACGGATGTGCTTATCGCACCTACTATGCCCACACCCGCATTTAAACTGGGCGAGAAGATAAGCGACCCACTGACCCTTTATATGGCGGACGTGAACACTGTGCCTGTGAACCTCTCAGGCGTGCCGTCAATCTCACTGCCGTGTGGTTTCTCGAACGGGCTGCCGATCGGGTTACAGATAATGGGGAAGCACTTTGATGAAAAGACCATAATCAGGACCGCCTATACTTTCGAGCAGAATACTGATTTCCACACAAAAGCGCCGGAGGTGGTATAGATGCGGGAGGAAAGCCTGAAATTACGTCCATACCTGGATGAGACCGGTGTGATGATAGGGCTTGAGATACATGTGCAGTTGAACAAGCTCAATACCAAGATATTCTGCGGCTGCCCACTTGACTACCACGACGACGGGCCCAACACCCATACCTGCCCGGTATGCCTGGGACTGCCAGGGTCGCTGCCAGTAATAAACCGTAAGGCTGTGGAATATTCCATAAAGGTGGGGCTGGCACTGAGTTGTTCCATTGAGGAGCATACCCAGTTCTACAGGAAGAATTACTACTATCCTGACCTGCCAAAAGGGTTCCAGATAACGCAGTACGATTACCCGATCGCCTCAAGCGGCTACATTAACATCGAGGGCGAGGATGGCGAGGTCCGCATCCGTATCAACCGGGCCCATATGGAAGAGGACCCGGGCCGGCTGGTTCATGAGGGCGGCAGTATCGAGCGCTCCAAGTATACGCTCATCGACTACAACCGCAGCGGGGTGGCACTGCTTGAGATTGTGACCGAGCCCGACATAAGGAGCCCGAAAGAGGCGCGCCGGTTCCTGGATAAGCTGCGCAATATTCTTGGATACCTGGATGTGGTAGATACCACACTTGAGGGCTCTATGAGGGTGGATGCCAATATCTCACTGGCCGGCGGCAGTCGCTCTGAGGTGAAGAATATCAGCAGCCACAAGGGTGCGGAGCGGGCGCTGCTGTTTGAGATAGT
>SWBX01001822.1_pt1 | contig 11949 bp, 9 predicted proteins | sample 4693051 | NCBI WGS metagenome assembly SWBX01 (sample SAMN10267272, study PRJNA491770) | bioreactor metagenome | isolation source: DHS bioreactor inoculated with marine | place: Japan: Omine Ridge, Nankai Trough | reverse complement strand
GGTGGCGGTGAATGTCACCTCCGTCATTTCATCCGTGAACTGATTGCCGATGGGATCCAGTGTGGGCGCCAGGTTCACTTCATTCACGGTAATATTAAAGGTTTCAAAGTCATCGAGAGATGGTGCCTCGTCTGTGACCCTGATTGTGACAGGATATACTCCAGGACCTTCTGCTTCGGAAGGTGTCCACTGGAAATAGCCGGTCAGGGGATGAATGGTCGCTGATGCCGGGGCACCGGGATCGAGACTGAAAGTCAGGACTTCGGGCGGAAAATCGGGATCGGAAGCGGCGGCGACGAATGCCAGCTCTACCAGCTCGTCTGTAAACTGATTTCCGATGGGGTCCAGGACTGGCGGGGCGCCGCGTTTGACTCCGCATTCATCGATGTAGAACTCACGAACAGGTGGATTGTCTGCCGCCTCTGCCGTCAGGCTCTCCAGATAGTTTTGTATTTCGTCAGCTGCGCTGACGGGACAGCTCAGCAGAGCGATCACAATTATAAATCCCAGCAAACTCCTCATTGATCAAACCTCCTCAAATAAAGTTCTTCAAAACAGTCATCACACGTATCTTCACCATTATAATGAAATCATCGTCGAATTTTGAGTTATTTTGGTTTTTTTTCACCACACACCCCAATCCGGTGACATGCAATCAATCATCGGGATAATTTCCACTACCTCGAATTTAGCATGGCTGCCGAAAAATCGTAAAATGGTATTAATAGAATGTTGCTACTGAGATTTCGACACTTTCACGGTATCACCATTACAACCGGATCAAGGCACGATCCGATTCCCAAAACAGCCCCGAATATACTCTGAGCGTCTCCTGCTGTAACGCTTCCATCGCCATTACAATCAGATCCTCTGATGCAGAAGAGTGTTTTGGATTATTTAATGTCTCACCTTCAATCGCTACCACCCAATTGTTTCAACGAACTGACATTAAAGTACGAGAATAGTTCAATAATGTCAATTGAATTATGGGGATACTATACATATCTCAATGCGTAAATTAAGTAAGGTGTTCCCATCATTACTGATTTGTATAATCCTGTGAATTTGCTATAGTAGCAATTGAGATTTTTAGACAGGAAACGACACAAGGTTTACCCTTTCGGTTATTCCGGGTAGCAAAAGGAGCCATGATTATGATGAGTAGCAGGGTACTGATTGCAATGGTTGTGTGCGGTGTTTGCAGCGTTGGCGCCGCAATAGCGGCGGGAGTTGTTGCCGTGGATCCACCAGAAAACTCGAATATTGCGCCGATCACCACGAATATTGCTGCTACACTGGACGAACCGGTGGATACGGGTTCTGTCGATGCAAATACGTTTGTGGCACACGGATATTTCTCCGGCCGGATCGCCGGATCCTATAGTTTTCCTGCGGCAGATTCAGCGGCATTGAATCCGACAGCTGATTTTGCACCGGGGGAGTTGGTGGAAGCGAGTATTACCGCCGGTGTCCAGACGGGTGGTGTGCCCATCAGTCCGTATGTCTGGCGGTTCCGGGCGGCTGTGACCGGGGGAAGCGGGAGTTTTGTATACAACTTAGCGCCGATCGGAAACGATTGGGGATTCCGGGTTGAGCTGGGCGATCTGGACGGTGACAGCGACCTGGATGCGTTCTGCATTAACACAGACATGGGCGGGGGGGGGACCCTGCCAAGTAAAGTATTCTTTAATAGCGGGACCAGCGGGTTCACGAACAGCGGTCAGTTAATCGGAAACACGATATCGATGGACGTTGCCCTGGGCGATCTGGACGGCGACGGCGACCTGGACGCGTTTATTGCCAACACGGGACCCTCCGGCAGCGAGCCCAACGCGGTATGGTTCAACGACGGATCCGGCGGGTTTACGCTCAACCAGAGTCTCGGTGCTGCCGGGAGCACGTGCGTGGATCTCGGCGATCTGGACGGCGACGGTGACCTGGATGCGTTTGTCGGGAATGTGAATGCGAGCAGCGACATTTTGCTGAACGACGGTACGGGAACCTTCACAATTACACCGCAAACGGTCATGTGCAGTTCACCATACGGGATTGCCCTGGGTGATATCGATGGGGACGGAGATCTGGATGTATTTGTGGCCAATTTCGGCCAGATGACCTACGATTCCAACCAGGTGTTTTTCAATGACGGTACCGGGACTTTCACGGACAGCGGGCAGGCGCTGGGCACCGGCCAGAGCTTCAGCGTGGATCTCGGCGATCTGGACGGCGACGGTGACCTGGATGTGTTTGTGGCGAACCTTTCGTTAGGTTCCCCGCCATGCCGTACCTATTTCAACAACGGGACAGGTGTATTCACCAGCGGGCAGAATCTCGGAACAGAACCGTTGTTCTATTCCGGCTGTTCTCTTGGCGACATGGATGGCGACGGGAACCTGGATGCCATTGTCTCAGCGGTATCGTCGAACGGTTTGATACTCTTCCGAAACACCGGTTCCGGCACATTTGCAGAAAGTGGACAGATAATCGGTTTCAACGGCGGGTATGGTGTCGCAACGGGCGATCTCGATGGCGATGACGATCTGGATATCTATCTGTGTACAACGGAGACGTCAACGGACGAGGTCTGGCTGAACGAAGGACCGTTTCCAGTTCCGGCCACCGGTATCACCGGTCTGCTCATCATCATCGCACTCTTCTCCATCCAGTTCGTAAAAAAGAGAATCATGTAATCGCCAAGCCGTACCCGCAATTTCTATGAGGTTCCCATCCGGATCGGCGAACCTGAATAATGCAAACGTGGGAGCAAACTCCTGGTATTCTCCCATGAGTGCTCATGCCGTTCAATCAGAGAGGATCGACACAGTTGTCCAGTCCCAGGACCGCGCCGAAGATGACCTGGGCGTCCCCGGCGGTGACTTCACCGTCCCCGTTGCAGTCGGCCGCACACCATTCATCATACGTGGGTGTGTAAGCGCCGAGTGCGATAGAGAATGCGATCTGGGCGTCTTCAGAGGTCAGGGATCCGTTCAGGTTAACATCACCGTTATTGACACACGCCGGTGTTGGTGTCGTGGGAGGCGTCAAAACCAGTGAGCCTATGGCTGAATCATAGTCGGTATTCCGGATTTCCAGGTTTGAAACTGTCTGGACGAAATCCGGGGATACATCACCAAAAATGTTTCGCAGGGTCTGCCCGGAACCGTTATCCACAAGATCGTGAACAGTGGGATCCCAATCCCAGCCGGGAGTTAAATCGTGAAACGGAATACCGCCGAGGGTATCAAGACCGGTCCCGTGATTCTGAATACCCATGCTGTCGCCATTGTCGTTTGTGTAATGATTGCTTGAGGGATTGATATCCCAGGTTCCGATGGCGGGATCCCATGTGCCGGTATTACCCGGATCCCGTGTGATCACGAAGGTCAGCAGGGCGTAATTGAACCGTCCGCCATATGTAGAGCTGTTCGTATCGGTAGTCGAGTCGTCATACGTCAGGGAAACGTGGAAGATGTCGTCCACGGCAATATCCCCCGGGAACGCCGTCGAGGTGATTGTAGCGACGCCGTTATATTCGATGATATCCGCTCGGGCGGTGGACAGGACGCCACAGATCATCAGAAACATACCCAACACCGTGACCATGAAAGCGCTGCCTGTCATCGTTATCAACCTGTCTTTGTTTGTTTTCATTGGTACACTCCCTTTTTCCCTGTTGGCATTCATCCCGGAACTTACCAGATGCCGATCTGCCGGACTCTGATATGTTACATGTAAGTGTCCACATCCGCAACAATTACAGGGACACCTTACTTAATTATTGACTTATTTTAAATTGGAACTATCATAGTCAGTATGGCACGAATAGCACGGGTAGTGGGTACGGGAATTCCGCATCATGTAACGCAGCGGGGTAACCGCAGACAGAAGACATTTTTCAGAAAAAAGGATTATGAGTTGTATGTGGATCTCATGTCATTTTGGTGTCGGAAGCATCGTGTGGAGATCTGGGCATGGTGTTTGATGCCCAATCATATTCATTTAATTACCGTCCCTTCGACCAAAACCTCCATGACACGTGCCATTGGTGAGGCCCATCGGAGATATTCTCGATCTATCAACCTCAGGAAAGGCTGGCGAGGACATCTCTGGCAGGATAGGTATAAATCATATCCCATGGATGAGAAACATGTATTTTATTGTGCAAGATATATTGAGATGAATCCTGTCCGAAGCGGCCTGGTTCAAAGTCCTGAAGACTGGCTGTACTCCAGCGCCCGGGCACATATTGATGGCTGCAATGATAAATTGGTGAACGTCAAACCTCTTCTTCGAATGGCATCTAACTGGCGTAAATATCTTTTGGCTGGTGAGGAAGAAATAGAGAAGTTCCAGTATCATGAACGATCCGGAAGGCCTATGGGATCAGAGGATTTTATCTCAGGTCTGGAGGAAAAACTCGGACGAAAATTGAGTAAATTTAAACCTGGCCCAAAGCCGAAATAGGATAACTAGAGATAAGTAAGGTGTCCCCGTAATTCGCAATAATGGCCAAAAAAAAGAAGAAAGAAACCTCATCAACGGGAAGGGTAATGGTTTGTGGAGAATGTGGCACGAAAACGGCCAGAAAAAATGGGAGATTTATCTCAAAGACGGGAAGCAACACGGCATGAGTGTGTCTTGGTATAAGAACGGACAAAAACGTAGAGAGGGCAACAGGATAGAGCACAAGAATGATGGTTTATGGGTTTATTGGGATGAAAACGGGAAGAAAATAAAAGAAGAAACTTGGGACCACGGCAAACTACTCGAGACAGCATCAGAACTAAAAAGAGTTGACGAAAGAACACTGATATATAAAGACGGAATTCATTATGAAGAGGGGAGTGACAAGCCATTTACGGGTATCGCTTTTGTTCTGCATGATGATGGGCTGAAGCTGTATGAAGGAAACTACGAAGACGGAAAGAGAACTGGTACGTTTGTCTCATGGAATAAGAACGGCCAGAAAGATACTGAAACCGACTACAAAAATGGGAAGCAACACGGACCGATGATTATTTGGGATGAAAACGGGAATATAAATGCAGTGTTTCTTTTTAATGAAGGTGAGCTGGTCACAAAATAATCATCAATTCCAGGATCATTGAAAACATATGGAATCGAAAAAATGTCAAGAGCGTTGCGGATAAAGTACAAAAATGCCTTGTATCATGTTATGAATCGAGGCGGTCATCAAGGCCGGATTTTCCTGGATAAACGGGATTATGTTATGTTCATTGAACTGCTTCAACAGACATGTGAACGATTCAAACTAAAGGTTACTTGTTTCTGTTTGATGCCCAATCACTATCATTTTCTGGCGCAGACGCCATTGGCAAACCTGTCACGATGTATGGCGGCTATTGATGGGGCGTATTCACTCAACGATTTAATCGCTTACATGGGTTTGACGGACCGCTGTTTCGAGGTAGATATAAATCAATTCTGATCGAAGAGTATGATGAAGATCTTGAGGTACTGAATCGAGCCAGGTGGCCGTCCATTCTGGGATCTAAAAGCTTCATAACAGGAATAAAGGATAAATATCTCGACAGTCATAAGTTCATTTTAAGCAACCTTCCTCGGAAGTCCAGTGTATTCGGGCATTTTCTGTTTGTTTCGAATAAAATGCGTTATCAGATCTTTCCCGAAACCGTTCAAATTTGATCTAATCAGGTTTGAGACAGCTACTTTGGTTACAAATTCGGAGGGTATTTCGGAGCAAGAAGTCCGGAGCCAGCATAGCGCTTTTTGGCAAACTTGATTTGGGAATTTCAGAGCGAGTAATTGGAGGAATCCGAGAACAACGATTTGGATATTGACGAATTTTTCAATTGCATTTTGTGTTGCTTTTGTTTTTTCAGGATTTAAGGATTCCGGTACAGATTGTTTTCCTCTTTTCGGACGTCTGGACGCCGGAATTAGATACTTGGACCAGAAGTGATATTTCAATCCACCCTAATTATAGGGACACCTTACTTAATTATTGACTTATCTTAAATTGGTGAACACCCGTAATTCCCGTAAATTCCTGATTTCTTATCTAAAATTAAAGTCTACTAAGATGATCAATTAAAATCAAATATCAAGGATGAAAATTACCACCGGATGTATTTGCTGTGAAATGGTCAATACTGAATCTACTCATCCCAACTGACAATATCCGCGTCATAGTTCTTACCACCGGGCTGTTGATCGGGTCCGAATGATATAAGGTCGTAATCTCCGTGTCCGCCTGGGCATGTATAGACGTAATGTCCTCCCCAGGGATCCCGCGGTATCTTCTTGCCCTTTTTCAGATAGGGTCCTGACCAGTTTCTTGCACTTGCCGGTGGTTTGATCAGCGCATCGAGTCCATCGCTTGTTGCAGGATAGTATCCGATATCAAAGTAATAGGAATCAAGGGCAACCCCCAGATTCCGGATTTGGATTAATGTCGTTTTTCTACGTCCTTCTTTTACGTGCTTGATAATGTTCACACTGATTAAACTGGCCAGCAGCGAAATAATGGTGACCACCACGAGTATTTCCACCAATGTAAAACCTCTACTACAATTGATACCGGGTTTCTTGTAAGGCATATTAATTGTTCCTTCCGTGTTGTATCAATCGAACAAACGAATGCATTGATACAAATTTACATAGTAATGAGATGATTAACTCATGAGTTTCAATAAAATACTCAGAAATTAAATCAGCCGATCCGACGTTCATTTCAATTACAATTCGGGCAGTTTGTTTGTTCCGGATTGTTATTAATCCACAATAACCTTCTACCGCATCAAGTGAAATTGAAGTCTGTCCTGCATTTGTCTGGTCCGACACAGGCAGTCAGATCGTGACGTTACTTTATTTTTACGGTGCAATGCTCAATCAGGTTATGACAGAAATTCTCCGAGGAATATCAGAATCGGGCGTACTGGAAAGCGGAAGCCATGCGATCCTGTTCGTGTCTGGAAATACCGGCGGTTTTTGCCACTTGCGGCCAGTCTTGAACCACTTCAATGGTATGCCGGATAATCGCATTTGCCCGGGAATTACTGATTCGGAAATAAGGAGTCACTTCGAGAGCGAGATGCAGGTCCTGTGCATTATCGGTTTCTGAAATATTCAATCTGAGTCCGGCACTGTGTGGTGTGGGATTGATGTCGTAGGCCGGGGTCAGGGACCATCCTTGAGCGCTCAGTAGGAATCCATGGTTTCTGAGATGGTCGTCGGTATTGGAGATGCAGATGAAGAATACAATGCGTTTCCAGAGCTCTTCCAAATCCCGATCTGTCTGTGATCCCGATCTCATCAATAACTCTGCCAGTTCCAGGTAACTGACACCGGATGAGGAATCGTCTCCATCATTTCGTTGCAGGAGTGTCATGGCAGAGGCAAAATGGAGTCTTGAACCGTCGCAGGTTCGGTCAAACCGCCTGGACAAAAATGTATGATGTCTGCCGGCAAATTTACGGGTTTGTGTTGTTGGGGTTTGTACGCCTGCACGCCTTGCAAGCACATGTGCCACGTCCTCCCATGCGCCCACATCATCGTCATCCCGCCGACTGGGGAATTTGGCGATCCACAGGGCACCCTTGTCATCGAGAACGCCGGCTTTTGGCCGTGCTCCCCCGAGGGATCCCCCTGGAGCAATAAGCATTTTAAGCCATTTCGAGTAGTCAGGATTGTTGATGGCATCATCCCGTTCAAGATTGAGACTGACTTGTTCGAGTTCGCGCAGCGATGTCCAGGGCGGCGACGCGAGGTGCTGATTGTCGTCGAGAAAGGGACCATCTTTGGCTTTGCGGAATCTCAAGCCGCCCATCCGGTGACAGTCGTGAACGCCTAACAGATAGTCTGATTCAAGTAGTTTGCGCTCTTGACGTTTTTCTTCACGGGCCAATTGCGCCTCACGCCGCCGCATCAGCAACCGTCCCCAGCGGTCGGGACACGAATCCAGAAACACACCGAAATTATCCTGACTGGATGGAACATACTGGGGGCCTCCGAAGAGATGTAATGACGGATCAAGACTTTGACCATGAGGACTTTCGAGCCAGTTTGTATCGTACTCGAAGGAAAATATTTCCTTCCCTCGTAATGGTGTGGCATAGAGTGTTCCCATGAATTGAGGTCCCCCCAGGGAAACCCAATCCGCCCAAACCTCCATGGAAAATTGAAGTGCCTTGCTCATGGTGACGCTTTTTTTGACGCTCGCATTTTTGTTACAAGTCCGGCATCCTGAAGTTTGCGACCCAGCACGTCATCGTGGGCAATGCGTTTCAAGTCATTTTCAAGGCCCAGGCACATGAGAACATTTGCATAGGCTCCCATGGTCACACCTGCCTCACCATTTTCAATTGCGCGCAATGTCGTTCGTGACATTCCCGCACGTGCTGCGACAAGCTGGGCAGATAGCTTGCGGCGCAGACGAGCCATCTTGATATTATCTCCCAGTTCCTTGAGGATGCGTCTGAGTGCTGGAAGCTGTATTGTTGTTTTTCGAGCCATAATGGTTAATATTCTAGTCAATAAGCTCCATTATGGCAAGAATAATGAACAAAAACTTCTGATGACCGCGATGTTGAATCTCATAGGATACACGCAATAAGACATGTCCGGTAAAAATAGAGAGGGAGTCGACCCGTGAATCAGGAACAATCAACAGCAGCATTTCTCTTGCAAAGTCATCAATTTTCGGTGAGAATGCGAGAAAAGTAACGGGGGGGGTAGAAGGATGGATTGCCTCTTAAAAGGAGATTCCAATGTGTAATTTCAAACGCGCTATTATTGGTTTGACGGTATTTGCTTTGTTTTTCGTTCTATCTGCCTATGCTGTTCCTCTGATGATCAACTATCAGGGGAAAATAGATGTGGGTGGAACGATGTTCGATGGTCAGGGATTATTCAAGTTTGCGATAGTGGATTCAACCGGCACAATTCAATACTGGTCAAACGACGGGAATGATCCGCCGACGAGTTTGACGCCGATAGAGGTCAACCACGGTTTGTTCACCGTTATGTTGGGAGATACAGCTCTTATGGACACCATCCCCGCATCGGTATTTGAGCACGACGACATCTATTTGCGTGTGTGGTTTAATGATGTTCAAGGCGGTGGAACACAACTGCTCAGTCCTGACAATAAAATAGCAAGTGTCGGATTTGCCATTAAGGCGCAGGAGGCGGTGAACGCGGAGACCGTGGGCGGTATTTATGCTGCGGATTTGGAAGAATCGGCTGAGATTGATACAAAAATAGCGACGCATACATCAATTTCATCAGCACACCATGCCAAGACAACGCAGTTCAGTGAATTGACCGACACGGCGACGGATGGTCAGATCCCGGACGACATCACAGTCAACCATGCCGCAACGAGCGGAGATGCTGACAGGGTGGATGGCTATGATTATAATGCCGACTGGCCGACAACGCTGTTAAATATCCAGACGGCAACCACCGGTGATTTCCACAATATTGGCGGAATCGATGACGACCAACCGGATGGCGATGCGGAAGTACCCGATGTAATTTCAATAAATAATGGCAGTTTATATGCGATGTCCGGCAGAGGGAACGTGGGAATCGGCACCAGCAGCCCCGGAGAAAAGCTTGAAGTAGCGGGTAATTTCAAAGCAACCGGCAACATAACAGCCGAAGGAATTCCGGAGTATTCACATAACCAAGAAGCGTTATCGGCTGGATTGACCGCCGGTTCATTTTTTCGTACCGGTGATTTTTTGAAAATTGTGCATGAGCCGGCAAACGGGGATCTGTTTTCAAGTGATGCCATTGTGGGTAACATGCGGGTTGTGCTCCACGGTGAATTTGTCCAGGGGTCACCGGAAGACGAGGATTGTCAGGGTAGTGACGAAACGCAGTTCGCCCACGTATTGACGAGAGATATCGCGGTGATGGAAACGGAAGTATCACGTCAGATGTGGGCGGATTTACGCGGTGTGGAGCCGACTCTGCCCGCGGATCCAAGCGATATAATATACAGTCCGACGACAGCTCATCCGGTTCAGCAGAATACGTGGTATGAGTCGGTATTGTTTGCGAATCTGTTGTCGATACAGAATGGGTTTGCGCGTTGTTATTACACGGATATAGGATTCTCTATACCGATAGATGCAAGCAACTATACGACCGGTCCTTTTTACTGTGATTTTGATGCGGCTGGATATCGTTTGCCGACAGAAGGGGAATGGGAATATTTTTGCCGTGCGGGAACAACGGGTCCGTTTTCTTGCGAGGAGGTAAATTACACAGGGACGAACTGTGGGTCGTGCACATCCGGGACACATCCAAACCTGGAGCAATATGCCGTGTATTGCGCGAACGATCCAGGAGCGACAGCGCTGGTGGGAAGTAAACTGACGAATCCCTGGAATCTTTTCAATATGCACGGGAATGTAAATGAATGGTGCTGGGATTGGTTTGATCCATATCCCGGGTCATCGACGGACTATACCGGACCATCCACCGGCTCGAACCGGGTGAGGCGTGGCGGTACTTGGGTCCATACCGCCTCGAGCTGCCGGTCGGCAGCTCGGCACGACAGTGTACCCTTCGGCATAAGCATTGTCCTTGGATTCAGGCTGGTGAGGTCGATTGAGTGATCAGATAGGATCGACACAGTCCTCTAATCCAAAGACAGATCCAAATATTATTTGTGCATCCCCGGCAGTCACGTCACCGTCCCCGTTGCAGTCTGCATCGCACCATTCAATATAGTTGGGCGTCAGAATAGACAACGCAATGTTAAATGCCATCTGTGCATCCCCGGCAGTCAGTGACCCATTCCCGTCGACATCTCCGGAATGGATACATGGAATCATGGATTCATCCAGCACCGTAAAGGCAAGACCACCGACAAACGGTTCCGATTCGTCATCCGGGATACTGTTACAAATATTCGTGACATCACAGTCCAGTTTAAGGGGCAACCCGAAACCGACGGGTAAGCCAGCCATCTCCGGGCTCCAGATGCATTTATCAAAAGGTTCCGGTCCCTCGATCCTTAGAATATCCGGTGCTGTTTGGACAGCGGACCAGCCGAATCCATAGGCGTTAATGCAATCGATGATCTGATTGACAACGAATTCCACCGCCACCATACACGGCAGAGGCTCACACATTAAATCGCAGGTAAGAAACGCATCCCGGCAATCCACGGGATTACAAGGCGGACCCAACACCGGTGGAATCAGAGAAAATGAAAACCCAGCCATCCCCTCTATCGGTTCCAGGCACATGACCTGAATCTCATTGAACCAGACAGACATTGTGGGGGTGGGTATCGGTGTGCCGGTAGGTTCCGCCGTAGCCGAAGGCGTAGGCGAATTCGTGGGGTTCGCAGTCGGTGTATCCGTGGGTGTGGGGGTGGAATCCGCCGGATAGGGCACGTACCGGGTCAAAGTGATGGAGTACCCGTTTGGGTAGCCGGCCGGGTCGTACAACGCAAGGGTCTGGCTCCCGGGATCCGTAAACGTTTCACCCTGTGCAGCAGGCTTACTACTCAATACGGCGGCCATCTGTACCGGCGTAATATTATGCATAATCTGTCCGTCTAAAGTGATCTCAAAGTACACATCGAAGAAGCTGTCAATATCACCGGGATGGAAGGGGTCCACATCAAGTCTTCCGGGCGTACCGTTGATCTGTTCCTCCATCATACCGGGGGAAACCTGAATGGGGGAATGGATCAGTGTCACGGGTCCCGTTGAAGACGATCCCGTAAGATTCATGGAGACCATCTCAGTATCCACCTCATCCAACCCATTACTGTCATTATCGAATGCATCGCCTTCAATCGGTCCTTCAAAGAACACATCGTGCTCAGTGGGTCCTGTGAGATTGATGGATTCCTGTCCGCCGCTGGGCCGGATCACGACGAAGCCAAAGAGGGACGCCGGGAAAAAATCATGTTCCACGAAATCAGGGATCGGTGTGGGTGTG
>SWBX01001821.1_pt1 | contig 12008 bp, 13 predicted proteins | sample 4693051 | NCBI WGS metagenome assembly SWBX01 (sample SAMN10267272, study PRJNA491770) | bioreactor metagenome | isolation source: DHS bioreactor inoculated with marine | place: Japan: Omine Ridge, Nankai Trough | reverse complement strand
TAGAGTATCTGGTGACTCCCAGCGAGATCGATGCCCTTATCCTGGAATCCAACCTGATCAAGGAGCACCGGCCAAGGTATAATATTGACATGAAGGATGACAAACAGTACCCTTTTATCAAGATCACGGTCAATGAAGATTTTCCACGCATTTTTATTACACGCAGGAGGTTAAGGGATGGGGCCAGGTATTTCGGGCCTTATACAAATGCCGGTTCGGTACGTGAAAGCCTGAAGATCATATCCCGGTTGTTCAGGATACGCCAGTGCAAGAAAAGAATCGTCCCCGGAGGCAGGCCGTGTTTAAATTTCCAGATGGGGGTGTGCAGTGCCCCATGTAACGGGCAGATAGGTAAAGAACAATACCGCTTGGCTGTGGAGGAGACTATCCAGTTCCTGGAAGGTAAGAATGACAAACTGGTACTGATGTTAAATGAGAGAATGCAGGAACATATATCGAAACAGAACTTCGAGGCTGCTGCGAGATTGAGGGACCAGTTGCAAGCCATCGAACTGCTTTCAAGGCGACAACAGGTAACAGGGGGATTCGATGACTGGGATGCCATCTCCATTGCCATTTCGGGCGACAATGCCAGTGCACAGGTGCTCTACATCAGGAACGGCAGCCTGGTGGGACGGGCTGAATTCACACTCAACTCACAGAATGCCAGTGAAAGTGAGATCATGGGAGCGTTTTTAAAACAATATTACAGCGATGCGCCTGTTCCGGGAGAGGTACTGCTGGACACCATGCCAGATGACCCTGCTATTCTGGAATGGCTGCGGGGCGTAGCTGGTAAAGTGGATATTATTGTTCCATCCAGGGGACGTAAAAAGGAGCTTGTGGATATGGCTTTTAGAAACGCACGGTCACATTTGAAAATGGTACTGCTAAATGATGAGAAAAAGGAGAAATCAGGGTATGGTGCACTGGTAGAACTGCAGGATATACTGGGCCTGGATAGTCTGCCAGAACGTGTGGAAGCATTTGATATCTCAAACACTGGTGGCACCGATGCCGTGGGTAGTATGGTGGTATTCACGAATGGAAGACCGGACCTGAGGCGGTACCGCCATTTCAATATAAGAACAGTAAAGGGGATAAACGACCCGGCCATGATGGAGGAAGTGGTATCCAGGCGCTTAAAACGTATCGGTAGTGGTGAGGATACAGTACCATGTCTTATTGTCGTGGATGGCGGGGTGACACAGCTTGGTGCGGCCTTAAGTGCTATGGAGCAAACTGGTATTCATGTGCCTGTTATCGGACTGGCAAAGCAGTTCGAACATATCTACATTCCCGATACCGATGCCCCGCTGATACTACCCGAAACCTCGCCAGCCCTGAAGATGCTGAAAACTATCAGGGATGAATCCCACAGGTTTGCTATCTCACACCACCGGCGGCGCAGGACATCACGGTTGAGGACATCTGTCCTGGATACGATACCGGGAATTGGAAAAAAAAGAAAGGAGATACTGCTCAGGCATTTCGGTTCGCTGGACGGGATAAAAAATGCAGGCAAGGATGAACTGGAAAATGTACCGGGAATAAGCAAGGTAATTGCGGAAACAATATTTTCCAAATTGCATACACCAAAAGCTTATAAGTTGTAAGGTGGTTAAGGAAAGAACCGATAACCGGTATCATATATTACTATAATTTTATGTAATTTACAATTTCAATCGGAGGATAATCATCAATGGGAAATAGACCAGCTAAGACGTTTAGGAATTATAATAGCAGGAGAGCATATACCCGCAGGAAATACATGGGCGGAGTGCCTGGTAGTAAGGTCGTACATTACGATATGGGTAATGTAAAAGGTGATTTCCCTATTAAAGTTTCCCTGGTGGCAAAGGAGGCATGCCAGATCAGGGATTCCGCACTGGAAGCGGGCAGGATCACAGCCAACAGGCTGCTTGTTAAGAACCTGGGTACGCAGAACTTCCATGTGAAGCTCAGAGTACACCCGTATCAGGTAATAAGGGAAAACAAACAGGCAACTGGTGCCGGGGCTGACAGGGTAAGCCAGGGTATGCGCCAGGCATTCGGAAAGGCAACAGGAATTGCCGCCAGGGTAAGGGCAGGACAAAAGGTCTTTACCATATCTGTAGACAAAGAAGGGTTTCCGATAGCCAAGGATGCTCTAAGACGCTGCGGCCATAAACTTTCCACACCTGTAAGTATCGTGGTGGATGAAGGACAAAAACTTATCAACTGATTCGTTATTTGGTTAAAAGTAAAATCGGAAGTGGTAATATGGGAGAATATGAAGCTTATCTGGACAGGGCATATGAGAAACTACCTGATATCGTAACTACTGATGAGCGGTTCGTAATTCCCGAACCCAAGATATTCTCAGAAGGTAAAGCTACCGTACTTGAGAACTTTGGCCAGATAGCTGATGTCCTGAACAGGGACCCTGACCACTTGATGAAAGCCCTTACAAGGGAACTGGGAACGGCAGGTAAGATCGACGGACAGCATGCTGTATTCCAGGGCAAGTTCATGGCAGATGCCATTGCCGAACAAATTAATGCTTATGTTGAAGAGTATGTTAAATGCTCGGAATGCGGGCGCCCCGACACCAAGCTGGTCAAATCCGAACGTGTCCTGATGCTTCAGTGTGATGCATGCGGGGCTCACAGGCCTGTCCGGAAAAGAAGGGTAAGGGTCGAAGCTAAAAGGGATGCTCTTGAAGAAGGCGAAGAATATGAGTTCAAGATCGAGAGCGTGGGTTCCAAGGGCGATGGTGTGGCAAAGGTGGATAAGTACATCGTATATGTTGCAGGGGCATCCAAAAAGGAGATCGTTAAGGCAAAGGTCAAACGTATTTCCGGTACTGTGGTATTTGCCGAACCTGTAAGGTAGGTAGTGTTAATAAAATACACATACGGGGCTGTGGCTCTACTCAGGCCATTAGCGGGCCGCACACGGAAGCCATGCGGGCTCCATACGTGGACTGGTTACAGCGCTGCCCTCATCTACTCAGGCCAGTAGCAGGTCTGGGACGTATGGTGCTTTCGCAGCATACGTCGAAAATATGTTACACACATAAATACATACGTTAATACAACAAGGGGCTGTGGCCTAGTCAGGAATGGCGACGGGCTCCAGCGGATAAAATGATGAGCAACGGGTCTACTGAGACCAGCCCGACGGGGCCGGTCAGTGAGGAGCCGTTGGAGCACTGATTTGGTGTTCTCCTTGAATTCTTCAAGGGTTCGGAGAGACCCGTCGATCGTGAGTTCAAATCTCACCAGCCCCACGTTTTATTTTTCTACAAATAAGAACCGTTGGTATAGACATAATTCTCAGCAAGAATATACACAGGATTTAAATCGCACATATCCCGCATCTACTCGCCGGACCCAAGCAGCCATTTCCAGATAGGAATATACGTTATCCCGTCTTCGGATTTATCAACGTTCCTTGTAAGCAGGATCAATTCTGAAACTCTATCCTGAAAGTTCTCTTTAAATTCAAGCAATGCTTTAATCTCTCTTTCATCTATAACATCACTGTAAGTAACATTAACTCCCATCAGAGTATTGTCCTTATTCTTTACAACAAAATCCACTTCTCTGCGACCTTTCCAGTAATATACATCCAGATTTCTTCTTTTGAGTTCGATGAAAGCGCTGTTCTCTGCAAGTTTACCTTCATCAGATGAAAACTTAAAAGATGCCGCATTCCTGAGACCATTATCAATGCAATATATTTTTCTCGGTTTCTGGATGGCTAATGACGTTTTTATGGAATACGAAAAAAAGTTAAGTTGATAGATAAGATACGCCTGTTCCAAATATCGGAGATATTCCTTTAAACTGCTTACAGACAGCCCTATCGCTTTTGATATTTTCATATAGCTCAACAGGGCTGAGATATTTGTAAGGGCATAGTTAGCCAATTCAATCAACTTTGAACTTTCCCTTATTTTTTTTCCCACTACGATATCCCGCAGTAAAATGCTGTTAAAATATTCATTTAGCCGCATGTGATTTATATCAACATCAGTCTCCAGGACAACTTCGGGAAACCCCCCATTGTTCAGGTAGTTCAAGAAATGGTGAACAACTTCACTTCTTTGCACATCAGTATCTTTAAGCTCAAATTCCATAAATCCCAGATATTCATTGAACGATAAAGGATAGACAGTCTTTGAGATAACCCTGCCTGTTAACAATGTTGACATCTTGTCAGAAAGCATCGTATTGTTTGAACCAGTTATAACGAATTTAATATCAATGTCATATAGATCATAATATTTTTTCAGCCATTTTTCCCAGTTTTCTATGTTCTGGATCTCGTCCAAAAATATATACTTACGACCGGATGGATTGTTTATCTCGATATAGTTCTCGAAAATACTGTCAAGTATGCTGATACTTTTATCTTCGAAAGGTTCATCCAGATTGAAATACAGTATATTTGTCGGAGCAATCCCGTTCTCGATCAGGTGATCAATTATCTGGAATTGTATTGTTGATTTTCCACATCTGCGTACTCCGGTTATGCAGATAATCTCTTTTATGTTCAGCAGCTTTGTAATCCAGCCAAGTGTTTCAGGTCTTGCAATACGTTTTTTTGATTCAGGGACCTTACCATATAGCCACCATGGATTCCATCGTTTTACAATTTCCTTCATGTCATCATATTTGGTATTTTACTAAATAAACCCTTCCATTATAATGAAAGGTTTGGGGTGAAAATCACATATCGTAATGGAAGGATTACTCAACATTGATACACCATAATGGCTGTGATGGCACATGTGTTCGGTCATGCACGTACTCCACATCCCCTATGCCTCACACACAATTTACACATTAAGGCATTGTTCTTTAACTTCAAATAAGTATAAATATATAAACACGCAACGCCATCAATTATAATATGAGATCAGGTGTTCGCGATATTATCCTCATAGTGCTTTCAATTGTACTGGCGATAGTTATTGGGCCATATATCATGATACTGGTTGGTGGGGTCATCAGGATAGTGGTAATAATCGCGCTGGCGTACATACTTTTCATTGTTTTGAAACAATTGACAAAAGGATAGTGGGATAGATTTAATAATAGCCCGACCAATTGGAAAATCGAGGAACTAAACTTGCGTTCAATCCAGCGTTTAAATAAGAAAACCAGTACCAAGTCCCACATCGAACAGGTAGAGGACGGTGCACGGTACGTGGTCTTGAAACCAGCGGGATACCCGTTACGAAGCCAGCTTCACGAATATCCCGAGATATCCGAAACCAGTGTTTTCGAGTTCTATGCCCGTGAGCAGTGGAGTGGTTTAGTGGTAGAGTCAGGCGAATATCTATTTGACCGCAGGATGTTCCCTGATTTTGCGTTCAAGGTAATAGATGTGGTACCCGAAGGTAGTGTAATCAGCAACTCCACTATGTTTGTAGTAGATGACATCAAGACAGAAGAGTTAATGCCTGAGATGTTCAGCGAAATGAATTTTAAAGATGTGATAGGCCAGGATGGGGCCAAACGTAAGTGCAGGCTTATCATGAAGTTCCTTGACGATCCTGACGGTTTTGGCAAGTGGGCTCCCAGGAATGTGCTTTTCTACGGCCCCTCAGGTACAGGTAAGACCATGCTGGCAAAAGCACTGGCAAATGAATCCGAAGTCCCCATCATTCCAATAAAGGCCACACAACTAATCGGTGAGTTCGTAGGTGACGGCGCCAGGCAACTGCACTCACTATATGACAGGGCCGAAGAACTGGGACCCTGTATAATCTTCATCGATGAAGTGGATGCCATTGCCCTGGACAGGCGCTTCCAGGAGTTAAGAGGTGATGTGATAGAGATCGTCAATGCACTGCTTACAGAGATGGACGGCGTGGAAAAGCGGGAAGGAGTATGCACTATAGCTGCCACAAACAGGGTAGAGTCCCTGGATACTGCCGTAAGGAGCCGCTTCGAGGAGGAGATAGAGTTCATCATGCCGGATAAGGATGAAAGGCTGGCCATACTCAATTCCAATATATCATCCTTCCCTATTGCACTGGAAAGTGATATAAATATCAAGTTGCTTGCCGAACGGACACATGGTATGTCGGGGCGTGACCTTGTCGAAAAAGTGTTGAAGACCGCCCTTCATGCCGCCATTATTGAGGACAGCCAGGTAACGAACCAGCACCTTGACGATGCTATAAAGAGAGTAGAGAGTTCAAATCCTTTCAAGAACTCTGATGAAGGAATGTTCAGATAGGGCAGATGAAACAAAGACAACTGGAGATACTTTTAGAACAGGTGGCAGTCTTTGAGTCACCTTCACCGTCCCTTGAACAGTACACCACTCCGGCAACCATTGCTGCCGAACTCCTGTATTTTGCCTTGATGAAGGGTGACCTTGTGGATACTGTTTATGACCTGGGATGCGGGACCGGTATCCTGGCCATTGGTGCAGCCCTGGTGGATGCACCCACTGTTGTTGGGTTTGATATAGACATGGATGCATTGATAACGGCCAGGCAAAGTGCAAAAAAGCTGGGAGTGGATGTGGGATTCGTGTGCTCCGGCATCCAGGATGTGCCTGGCAGGGCCCATACTGTGATCATGAACCCTCCTTTTGGTGCACAGGTAAGGGGGAATGACAGGCCATTTTTAGTTCGGGCGCTTGAAGTGGCGGATGTGATATATTCCATCCACAATGAAGGAAGTTATGAGTTCATCAAAAAGTTCATTAGTCCTGCGGTCATTACAGACCGATATAAAGTCGGTTTTCCTTTAAGACGAACTTTTAAGTTCCACAAAAAGGATATTGAAGTTGTTAATGTAGAAATATACCGGATAGAAAACAGGTCCTGATTGGAAGACCATTGCCAACTAACCTTTATTTGAAGATAAGATTGGTCTAGGATGTCCGGACATCAAAATCACTAAGAGGGATTATCATTAGAATCAAGAGGAAAAAGTCAGTATCACGCAGGAAATTGGGAACAACTACTACTGCGGTAGATATGGAAGTACAGGAAGAGGTTTCCAGTGAAGAGGGAGAAATGGTGGAAGAAGTAGAAAAGGTGGAAGGGGTCGAAAAATTGGAAGACGAATCCATTGAGGTCCCTGGAAAACCGAAAATACCAGCAAAACCTGCAGAGGTGCAGGAAACCGGGGAGTTCGTACTACCTGGGGATATGATCGGGACAGCAGAGGAATTCATTTCCAACAATAATACTTTCAAATATAGTGGGAATATTTATTCATCGGCCACAGGCCAGGTCAGGATCAACAACAAAACCCGTGCCATTTCAGTGGTTCCAAAGACTGATATACCGCCCATGATAAGAAATGGTGACGTGGTCATAGGCCGCGTGAATGACCTCAGGAGTTCGGTGGCCCTTGTGGAGATCGCCATGTTAGAAGGCAAAGGCGAGAGGGAAATTGTAAATCTCCAGCCCGCTGCCATACATGTGTCCAATGTAAAGGACAGTTATGTTAAGTCGCTGGATTATGAGTTCAGCCCCTTTGATCTCGTCAGGGCAAAGGTAATTGACGTGAAAGCCATGAGGCTGAGCACATCCGGTAACAATTTAGGTGTGATCAAGGCATACTGCAGCAAGTGTAATGTTGACATGGAAAAACAGTCAAATAACGGGAATAAGGGAAGTAAGTTGAAATGTCCTGTCTGCGGGAATATTGAATCGAGAAAGCTGGCTGCGAACTATGGCATTTTTTCCAAATGAGGGGGATGAGAGATGAAACTAAAAGTTATTGATAAAACAGATACTGAGGTCAGGATTGAGATCGGTGACGAAAGTCATACATTGCTGAACAGTTTGAAGACACTGCTGCTGAATGACCCCAGGGTGGAACTGGCAACATACCATATTGAACATCCTACCATCACCGAACCTATCCTGTTTGTGAAAACAAAGGATGTAGACCCTATCGTTGCCATTAAAGAGGCATCCGACAGGCTTGTTGAGGTCTTCGAAGAGTTCAAGAACGTTTTTAATGATAAAGCCAGCATGTAATTTATGCACATCAAGCCCGAGATAAGGATTATTGGTATTGACGATTCATCACTACATACCGACCGGGTGATGATCGTTGGTGCTGTGTTCAGGGGAGGTGAATGGCTTGACGGTGTGCTGCGCTCCCACATCACTAAAGACGGTACTGATGCCACTGATACCATAATCAGTATGGTGACAAAGAGCAAGCATTTCGGGCAGGTAAGGGTGCTGATGCTGGATGGCATCACTTATGCGGGTTTTAATGTTGTTGATATTACGGCAGTATTTGAAAAAAGCGGTATTCCCGTTATCGTGGTGATGCGTGACTATCCTGACTTTGACCGCATCCGGGCCGCCCTGGAGCACCTGCCCGACCCCGGACCCAGGTGGGATGTCATAAAACGGGCGGGCGAGATACATAAGGTTACAACCCGCGAAGGTGGGAATCCGGTCTATTTGCAGTACTGTGGAATAGAGCTGGAGGATGCCAGGGAGATCGTACGGATGTCCTCTACTCACAGCAATATCCCGGAACCACTGCGGGCGGCGCATCTTATTGCCACTGGTATCGTGTGCGGTGAATCCACAGGTAGGGCTTGAGTCTGGCATCGTGGGCTTGGCATCGTGAGTCTGGTATTGTGAGCTTGGTATCGTGACCCTGTCATCGTGACCTTGATATTTATTTTTCTTCCACTTCAAATTGTGAGACATCCAGGAACCAGTATCCATCTTCCAGTATCTTCTCGCTTTCCAAGATCTTCAACCTGTGCCTGAATAGCGGACCATCAATGACAAAGGTGTGGAACTCACCGTCCTCGCCGCAGGGGTCAATGGCACTGTTGTACATGCGAAGGTCTTTTACAAATTTGTGGTCTATAGTGCGTCCCAGCCACTCCTTGCCAAGCAGACCGGCTTTCACACTGACTATTATGGTCTTAAACCCGGCATCTACCAGATCTGATATGATATGATCTGTTCAGAATCACACTTCCACAGCGGCATTATTAGCTTTACACCCAGGTTATTGCATATTCTGTCCACAAGGTTGTCATGGGTCTGGATATGCCCGAACACTGCGCCTTCTATTGCCGCATTGTTGTCATTCAATTCCTGTACAACTTTCTTGAATTCGTGTTCGTAGGAAATAAAGTCTGTCAGTATGGACGGGATTCCAGTGGCTTGCATCTGGGCAGACAGGAGTTTAGGATTGATGGTATGGGAGCCTTTCTTTTTTGTGTCCCTGAAATTCAGGAGATGGGTTACATTGAAACCGTCTGACATGGCCTGGTAGCATGAAAGGCAGCCGTCCTTCCCGCCTGTCCATGAAACCACGACGTTTGCTTTTGGTTTTGGTTCCAAGGTGGTAATGGGATTCATTTTTGAGGTATGATTGATATTTTGAAAGGTCCTGATCAATAAAAACCGGAAAAAAGAAATCCTCTCACTCATATATCAGCATTTCATCAGTTACTTCAAAATATTTATCAGCAGCTGAAATCAACTCTGGTCTTGTATTTTCAATAAATGATACTATTTCGACTTTCACGCCTTTGGATTGAAGTGCATAGACAAGTGGTACAAAGTCACTGTCGCCTGTTAAGATTACCATAACATCTACTTTATCGGCAAGCGAAAAAGCATCGATTGCAATTTGCATATCCCAATCTGCTTTGATGGAACCGTCAGGAAGTCTTCTGGGTGTTTTGGATTTTACTTCAAAACCAAGATTTTCCATAAATTGAACAAATTTTGACTGATCTATTCCTTCGGGCGAGACGTTGTATATGATTGCCCTTGTAATTTCCCTTGATGTCATTGAATCTATGACTATACTGTAGTCCGGCTTTGCGCCCCTTGCTTTTGCTGATAAGTATATGTTCTGTCCATCGATGAGGATGGCTGTTCTTTGTCTGAATTTGTTTTCATCTTTTTGATACATAGGAATGCCTGAGTTGTTTATATTCCTCGTACTAATTTATACTTTATGTATCGATTTGATATTTATTTTATAAAGCAGGTATTAGGTAATGACATACCTGTATATGATGTTATAAGATATTTGTGTAAGTATAGGGGACCGCATAACAATAAATTGCACTTTTCAGCTATGGATATGATTGAAGATCAATCCCTACCCAGCGACCGTGCAAACTCTATACTACCACAAACCTTCCCCTGGAAATTAACAATGGCAGCCGAAACCTCCCCGCCCTCAACCACCAGCTCGGCCGCACTGGGTTCGGACTGCCTGGGCGAAGTGGGGCTGCCCGGGCACAATAGGGTGATATCCCCGCATTTGTGCAGCCGGGGCATGTGGATGTGCCCGAAGATCAGCAGGTCAACCTCCAGTTCCCTGGCAAAATAACCCAGTCCCGTCATATCAACTACTGAGAGCTGGCCCCGGTGTGTCACACCGATACGGACGCCTTCGGCCTCGAAGGTGGTATGCTCTGGCAGTAACTGCCTGATTTTTTGAGAGTCTGTGTTGCCTGCCACACCCACCAGGTTGTTGATATCCTGCAATTCATTATAACACTGCAGGGATACGAAATCCCCTGCATGGACTATCATATCAGAAGAGGCCAGCATGTCCAGCAGGGGCTGGGGTAGTATTTCGATGGGCTGGCCTGGCCTTAAATGGGTGTCAGAGATAACAGTTATTTTCATGAATGGATAATTCGCATGCAATTTGATAATACTTACCACAGGAGAATATCTGCTGGAGAAGGGATATGAACAGGGGATGGAAACACCCGCATCAGGGTGGCCCAACCTTTTGTAATCTGGTCGTTTAAAGAAAAAAATGCAATAATATTTTATATTATGGCATTATTAGATGTGTGTAGTACTACAAAGATTGAAATTTGTATTACTAATTGCTATTACTATTTGGCAGGACACTAATATGGAAGATAATGTAAAAGAAAGTTCTGAAAGTAAATGGGATACTTTGAACCGGATGTTTGTAATTAATCAACTGGCCAACCAGGCATATAATGAGATATATAAATATAAAGCAGATCCCTAGAAAGTATATATAAAAAAATGCAAAATGATGCACCAAATTGAAAATCCCATCAATGTATACTTACTATTTCAAGAACTGTACAATAAATTAGAACTTCCCGAAAAGCAAATAATGGCAAGGTATTTAAGTCAGCAATAATTCCAATTATATAATTTTTATAGGTGGTAACATGAATATATCCCTGACCCAGGAAAAAATATTGTCAAATTTAATATACCTCTACAGGCTGTCCCAAAACCCCCATGATTTTACAAATTTTCACATCTGCATATAATATTTCACATAAGTTTTGATTTTTAGTATTCAACTGTATTTCACCTTGAATGATTCATCAGGATAAATCACCTTTTTTTATTCCATCTTACTCTATTATCGACATCAATCGAAGCCTTTAAGTACTTTTATTACATATATCACATAAAAAGTATACTTTTTATGAAGATAAAATAGGGGTATTGCCATGTTCAAGAAATATGACCAAAATCAGCAGTTTTTGCTACCTTTAAGATTAGATAGTTTTGTTCCAGAAGACCACATAGCCAGAATATTAAATGACATCATAAACGCAGTTGACATCACCGCCATCGAATCCACATATTCCAAAAATGGGTCCCCCGCATACCACCCTCGACTCTTGTTGAAAATTCTGTTATATGGATATATGATTGATATTCGAAGTTCAAGAGACCTTCAAAAAATGATATCCACTGACACTGTTTTTATGTATCTTGCAGCCATGCAACACCCCGATTTCAGAACAATTTGTCGATTCCGCTCAACCCACCTTGATTCAATCAAAGATATTTTCGCTCAAGTTGTCACACTCTGTAAAGAACTGGGTATGCTTGGTGCCGGAAAAGTATCTATTGACGGAACCAAGATCAAAGCAAATGCTTCTGTAAGGCAAAGCAAAGATGAGAAAGCTCTTGACAAAGAAATCGCTAAAATCCGTAAAGAAATTGATAAAATTCTTGACGAAAGCATCGAAATTGACAAGGA
>SWBX01003680.1_pt1 | contig 12020 bp, 8 predicted proteins | sample 4693051 | NCBI WGS metagenome assembly SWBX01 (sample SAMN10267272, study PRJNA491770) | bioreactor metagenome | isolation source: DHS bioreactor inoculated with marine | place: Japan: Omine Ridge, Nankai Trough | reverse complement strand
ATGTTGCTCTGCCACTTCCGGTCCGACAAGACTTACCAGTATATCCGGTGTCGCGGAAAACTCTTTTTCAGTGTAACCGGTTATTTTGAGATGGGTATTGTTGAGGAAAGTGATGTCTCCAGTCAGATTCTGAAAATAGACAAGATCCTCGACGTGATTCAGGAATTTTCCGGGATCCAACTGTTTCTTACCGGATTCCGATTCGATGGACCCGGATTGATCACAACCCTGTTTATTCACTTGTTCATGGTGTTCCATATTGTGCAGCCCTCTTAATACACGCGTTTATTTACCGCAACTCCCGAATATCAGTATAAATTCATGATACCAGAGAAACAAGTCGACTTTGATGATTTTATCATCTCTTTAAGAGGAATATGAAATTGAATGAATCACAGGTTTTTTTCGAGGATAAGCTCCGGTGTCTGAAAATTAAAATGAACGCGGTATTTCCAGAGGATCGGGTATCCGATCAAGCCCGCTGCATATCGGTTAGCGATGGTATTCAATCGCTCCATTCCAAACAGTACCACCCGTTGATCCGTAAATTCCTCACCGCCAATCCGGACTTTGGATTCTTCGATGAAACGCGTACTTTCTGTACCTCCTGCACCGGTAATGTTCGCTTTTTTAATCCGGGTTGCATCCGTATATTGTGTCAGGTGAGCATCAAAATAGGAACTATCCAACAGATGTGTTCCCGCAGCGGTATCCAGAATAAAGAGCTGTTCCGGTCCGGTATCGATAGCTGCATCAATCATAGTGGAGTGATATAAAATCAAAGGTGTACGCAGGACGATAGCCGCGGGGTTTATTTGCTTGAGAAATCCTTGAAGATCATTGAGTGGCATAAGCAACATTTCATTACGGGCCAGATCGAGAGTTACATTGAAATGTTTCAGGAATGCTGTGCCGATCAATCCTTTCTTTTTGCCGATGAAGGTATGGCTTTTCGAGATCAAAATAGGAATATTCCGAATTACCAGTCCATTCAGTTCTATGGTATCCAGCCATGCCGCCTGTGTGGGGATGGACCGGGTACCCACTCCCACGGAATGCATGTTCCCGTATCCCTGAATTTCCAGTTCTTCCGCCAGTAATGGGCTGATTGTGAGAAATCCTTTAGCTGCTGAATCAATATCGAAAGGGTAATTGCCCTGCCCGTTCAAACCGATGGAGATCATCCTGATTTCTGAAATTTCCGTCTTTCTTAGCGGTAAGGTCACCGGTTCATGATCAATTGGAAATGTGAAAATATTGTCCCGCGTTTCCGCTGCGAATGAACTTAATTTCCGTTGGAGATAGCCCGGTGGTTCTTTCCCATAGGTCCGGTACCGGTCCAGACATGTTTTCACCGCGTCCTGCCTTGAATCGAAATTACCGGTTTCTCCAACAACACGCAACAGGTCGCGAACGGCATCTTCAAAAAAGTATTTTGAGAAGAGGGCAGCGAAAAAATGATCAGTGGCTGTGGTTGGATCATTGTTTGAATATGCGAGCACACCCAGACCATATCGAATCTCCGGCAGATCGGGGTACAATGTGTTTGCGTGTTGGAGGAACTTTTCGGCTGCCTCCATGTTGCCGGCTCGAGCCAGTGTGATTCCATGAATGGCTGCCAGTCGGGGATTGCCGGGAAACATAATGAGCAAATCACGGGACATCGTCATCGCTGTTTCAAACTGATGGGTACGCATGACGGCGAGAAGTTCCCGGATATCCTCCTCGGCGACATACTCTTCAATTGAGCATGAAATCAATGGTGATGAATTCGTACTCACAATGTGGGAAATCAAAATGCCGGTGATTAGGAAATGATAAAACGGGATTTTCAATTTTGTCATGATACACTCCTCAAAATCTAAAGATTCACTAAGTAATGATTCTCTATTAATTCAGAGTGCTAATCGGGTGCTAAATCGTGTACAGAAAAATTTTATCTGCCTCACCCGAACCCGAAGTTCATGGTCTGATTATCGTAAATAAAATGTAGGATTTCCTGCTGTACCTCTGATCACCGTGATTTCTGATGATCAGAGAATCATTGCTATTTGTCTTCGATATACTCGATTTCCGCTTCTTTACGGAGACTTTCGATGAACGCGCCCACAATCTGGTTTTCCTTATCCTGGCGCAGGTATTTCTCAATCTGACCTTTCACGTCATCATCAAGATCCACTTTGCTGCTTTTCTGATGTTCCGCCACCTGAATCAGGTGATACCCAAACTGTGTTTCCACGATATCACTCACTTCACCCGGTTCCATAGAGAAAGCAACTTCCTCAAAAGCCGGTACCATCTGACCTTTTCCGAAAAACCCGAGATCCCCGCCTTTTTCTTTGCTGGGGCAATCAGAGTTTATACCGGCGAGTTTTCCGAAATCGCTTCCCCGGGCCAGTTCTCCGCGGATTCCGGCCAGGCGCAGTCTTTTTTCTGCCCGGACTGGTTGGGCTTCATCCGGTGTGGATGTGATGAGGATATGACTGGCTTGGACCCGTTCCGGTGTCTGAAAATTGTCGGGATTTCCTTCGTAGAATGACTGTATATCGGTATCTGATATTTCAGGCAGTTCCTGAACATTCTGATCAAGTACTGTCGTGATGCGGACGTTTGAAACAATATCCTCGCGGATCCGGTCTTCGGTGACTCCCCAGGACGTTATCTGTTCTTGATATACATCTTCAGACGGGAACTGACCCTTAAACTGTTCCAATCTCTGGTCAATGATACCGGCATCAGGTTCAATATTCTCACTGATGGCTTTCTGAAGCAGAAGTCTCTGGTTAATCAGGTTTTCCAGTGCCTGCTCTTCCATTTTGGACTGAAAAAGAGGGAGCTGTTCCGGAGGGACGGAATCCTTAAGCTGCATCATCATCCGCCGGACTTCCTGATCCAACTCAGCAGCATATACTTCCTGACCGTTTACTTTTGCTTTTATTTGATTTTCGTTCATTGCTTATCCTTTCTTACAAAGTCAAAAAAGGAATGGATATCAGGATTGGATCTGATTAGCAATAAGAGGGGAAGGAAGGGGGGCAAATGTCATCCCGTCCGGAATGACGGAACAGAACACGATGTCAGCACGAACAATCATCCCATCCCCTGTCACGCAGTGATGGGGGAGGGGAGTGAGGGGTGGAGGCCTTAATACCGGTTATCCCGCCCCGGCTTCACAATTTCCGATTTCTGTCTCTGTTTTTCTCTCAACCCCTTTTCAACCGGGATCCGGTTACCCTTCAAATCCGTCTCGCAGTAGTACATTGCCGTTGAGAGGGTCGATGGTGTCGGCGTGAACACCTGAACTTGTTCCGGTAAAGACAGGGATCTTTGCTGCAGTAACTCCCTGAGGTGTTCCATGTGGCTTTGTTGGCATCCCGGGTGTGCGGCAATAAAGTAATAAGTTATAAAAAATTGTTTTTTAAATTTTGCACAGGCACTTTTGAACCGGTGTCGAAATTTCAGCATCTGGTCAATTCCCGGTTTATTCATCAGCGTCAGTACCGATTGTTCACCGTGTTCCGGCGCCAGTTTGATCTGACCGGAAACGTGGTGTTTCACCAGCTGATCAATATACTTATTGCCATGGGATGAATCGGACAGGATCATGTCATGCCGGATACCTGACGTGATAAATACACGTTTAATACCGGGAATACCGCGGAGTTTACTCAGAAGTGAAATCTGGCGGGAATGCCCCATCTCCAGGTTCGGACAGGGGGAAGGCATCAGGCAGTGTGGTCGGTTGCAGATCCAGGATTTTTTACAGGTTGCCCCATACATATTGGCTGTGGGGCCACCCACATCGTATATGATCCCGTTAAACTTAGGCTTTTCCGACATACTTCGGGCTTCCGCTATCAGGGATTCCCGGCTACGGGAGACCACCGCCCGGCCCTGATGGACTGTAATAGCGCAGAATCGGCACTGCCCGAAACATCCCCGATGAGAAATCAGGGATTGTTTAAGGGTTTTCAGTGCTCTGATCTCGCCGGTCTTATAATATGGGTGAGCATCCCATTGAAAATCCAGTGCGTGAATCTCATCCAGTTCAGGTGTTGTCAGCGGGGGATGCGGTGGATTGTGAATCAGGTACCGGTCCCCGTGTTTCTGCTGCATCCCACACCCGTTAACGGCATTCTGCTGATGAAAAATCCGGGTCATCTTCATAAACGCCGGTTTATCTGTCACCACCGCCTCAAATGCGGGCAGATCCCTGAAATTTTCTTTGGGTGTTTTGGAGATATAACAAAGTCCCGGGAGCTGTTTCCAATGGGCACCGGATTCTAGCGCAACGGCAAGCTGTAAAACGGTTTTCTCCGCCATTCCAAAGATCAGGATATCTGCTTTGGCATCAAACAGTACAGACCGCCGGACGGAATCTTTCCAGTAATCGTAATGTGCTATCCGCCGGAGACTTGCTTCCAATCCGCCGAGAACAATGGGCTTTGTGCCTTTAAAAAACCGTCTGATCAGATTGGTATAGGTTATTGTCGCGCGATCCGGCCGGATATTCACGCCGCCGGGTGTATAATCGTCCTGACGCCGGAATTTTTTTGTGGCGGTGTAATTGGCCACCATGGAATCGATTGATCCCGCTGTGACACCCCAGAACAGCCGGGGTTCCCCGAGCCGTGTGATATCCCCATCACTTTCTGTGTCCGGCTGGGCGATAATGGCGGTTTTGAAACCATGTTTCATCAGTGTTCTACCGATCACGGCGACACCGATGTACGGATTGTCAATATAGGTGTCCCCCGTTACAAGGATCACATCCGGCTGATCCCATTTCAACTGCTGCATCTCCCGGAGTGTTGTCGGTAAAAACTTCAACTCATTATCCTGCCTGTTCTTCCAAGATATTCCCCCCATCACACCTGCTCAGACTGACACGATTGCCGGGGAGGTGTCAAAGGGAGTTACCTGTTAGTTCTTTCAATTCCATGCCCTTCGACTCCGCTCAGGGTGACCACCTCTGAACCGGGAACTCTGAACTCTGAACTCTTTTGTTTCATCCTTGAAAGTTTCTCCGGGATGGGGTTTACTTGGGAAAAGAGTTCACTGTTTGATTCAATCGGGATTTACAGACGGCATGAATAGACCAGATCAGATAGAGAAGGGCAGAATTTATGGGTTCAATATTTTCAATGTCCCCATAGAAGATATTCTGGAGTATGCCGCCGGTCACAATCTCAGGCATATCGAAATAAACCTGACCCGCACCCATTCTTCCATCAAAGCGTTTCCTCCTGCTAGAATCCAGAAGATCCGGCAGTTCACACAGACACACGGGATAGGGCTCAGTCTGCATTTGCCGTCCACGATCAATGTCGCAGATATAATTCCCATGTTCCGCCGGAAGAATATCAGGGATCTCATCCAGGCAATCAATCTCGCAGGGGTTCTGGGAGCGTCCCATATCACCGTACATATCGGAACATTTTTTTGGTTCCCTGTTGAAAAATGGATGCGGAAAAAGGCGTTGACACGATTTATTAGCAGCATCAGTCATGTTCTGGAGCATTGTGAGCGGAATAATGTCTGTCTGGCGTTGGAAAATGTGGTGCCCATTCCCCAGGGCTCAGATTATTATTTCCTGGGGGATAATGTTGAGGATTTCCACTTTCTTTTTGAGCGGTTGGATAGCCCGTATGTGCGATTCTGTCTGGATATCGGTCACGCTAATATGGCGGAGGGGCCGGAAACATACATTCGCAACTTCAACAGCAAACTCATCACTGTGCACTATCACGATAACAACGGGAATAATGATGATCATATGCCGGTGAATGAGGGAAACATCGACTGGAATTCAGTGACCCGAACGCTTGTTGAAACGGATTACAAAGGTCCCATGATCAGTGAATGCCGGCGTGTGAAACCCCATGAGTCCGCCCAACTACTGGACTCCCATTTTCAGCGCTATAATGCGTCACCTGTAAATTCATAACTCAGTTTTTTCTGGATACCCGTGATCTGAGAAAACGTATTTTTCAGTGTTTTCTGTTCCACCTGAGTGAGCATCTCCGGTTTGATGAAATTATTGGGTGTCTGATTGTTATTCAATGCCATGATCTGGTGTTTAAAACGGATCTGCATCAGGAAATTGTAGGCTTGAACCAGTTCGTTGAACGTGGTGCTTTTCAGGACATTTATTTCATTGAGTCGTTGCAGTCGGTCGAGTGTGTTGGTGTCCCGGAGCGAATTTTTCAGGGCATAGATCCGGGCAAAATCCGTAACAGGCATAATGGCTTTTTTGATATCGAATGTTTCAGGATGTTCGCCGGAGGAGGTGACCACGATATTACCCAGGAATCCCAGGGGTAATCTGTGGGTGAGACAGTTTTTCACCAGGTGCTGAAAAAACGCCGCCTTGTTTTCCGCTACATCAAACACATGACTCGCCAGACGGTCCATCAGGTTCTGATCACCGTAAATGCAGCGAAAATCAAAAAATATCCCCATGGCGATCAGATCCTGGGGATCCGATGTATTGATCCAGCGGCTGAAATTCTCTTTCCAGACACTCAGAGGTTGCGACCATTTGGGATTCATAGCCATGTTTTCCCCTTTGCAGAACACATAGCCGCACTGATCAAGCCAGTTACATACCTTTATACCCAGACTTACAAAATAATCATGTGCTCCCCTGGAATCCGGGAAATCATCGTAAATGATGGCATTGTCCTGGTCCGTGATCAGTGTCTGCTCTTCACGACCCTCGCTTCCCAGCGCAATGAAAGCGAATGGGACGGGTGGGGCTCCCAGTTCTGTTTGAGCATTTTGAATGAGTTTACGGACAATGGCATCGGACACGGATGAGATGATCCGAGTGATTACTTTCACCTGAGCGCCGCTGTCCACAAGGGTTTTTACGATAACGGGCAGTCTGTCGTGTGCTGTAATGACATCATCCACGGTTTCCGCATTGGCAATTTCCCGAAGTAAAAACGCGGATGAGCTGCGTTGGACCTGCAAAATTTCTTCGCTGGTTATGGTACCAATTATTTCACCGGTATTATCCCGAATGGCGATGTGCCGGGTGGATTTCTGACGCATAGCGGAAAATACCTCATAGACCAGCGCTTTTTCAGATATAGAAATTAATGGTGATGTCATGATCTCGAAAACGGGTCGGTTCAGATCCATGGATACAGCAACCGCTCTTTCCCGAATATCCCGGTCGGTTACAATACCCACGAACTGTTCGTCATGGGATTTGATGAGGGCGGCGCTGTAATGTTTTTGAGACATGAGTGCTGCAACACGGTGTATGGGTTCGTTCATACTGCAGGATATGATTTCCCGGGCAAAATGACGAACGGATTGGTTCAGGAAATGCATGGATGTCTGGAGTTCAATCATGAGGTTGTCCCGCTGTTCGTCCATGCGCATACGTTCCGTGATATCCTCCATAATACCATCACAGAATACGGGTTTCCCCGTATCATCCTTTACCAGCACGGCACTGACGGTAATAACCGCTGCACGCCCATCTCCGCGTCGAATCTGAATGACAGAGTTTCTCACGCATTCCTGATCCATCAGATCCGCAACAAAGGCTTTTCTGTCGGAGCCTTCATGGAACAGGTCCAGAATTGTCTGCGAGAAAAGTTCCGTCTGATTATTAAACCCCAGAATATCCATTGCCGCCCGGTTTGCTTCAATGAATTTTCCGTTCCGACCCATTGTCGTCCGAAACACTCCCAGTTGAATGCTATTGGTGAGGTTATTGAATTTTGCCTGGCTTTCATCCAGTTGCTCGGTAATCTGTTTCTGGCTGCTCACATCTTTGACAATGATGGTGTACCCGTGACGGTCACCAAACGTGATATCCGATATATTGAGCAGCACATTGATTGTATTTCCGGATCGGGTGATCATCTGCCCATTAAACTGACTCTCCGGCACCGATCCTTTCAGTAATCCGGCAAAAAACAGTCCGGTGGATGTTTTTATGTTTGTTCCGCCGGTGAGCAAGGTTTCAAGATCTCCGGAATTGTTACCCGGATCCGTGTGTTCCAGTAATTTATACATGGTACGGTTGGCAAATACATATTCACTTCCCAGGAGCATGACCAGACCTTCTGTGGAAGCATCCACAAGTGCGTGGTACCGGGCTTCCGACAACCGCAAACTGCGTTCAGCGCCCTGTTTTTTCCGCTCGATTTTCAAACTCTGCTGCATGACGAATACGAGGATCAGTGCCAGGATAAGCAGCAGGCACAGGGAAAAAATGATCAGGCGGGCGGTGAGGGCGGCGATTTCCTCAGCTACATCCTCCACATAAATACCGGTTCCGATAATCCAGCCCCAGGGTTTGAACGTCTTCACGTAGGACAGTTTTGGTACGATCCGGGTGGCATCGTCTTTCCACTGCCATCTATAATCCACGTAACCCTCACCGGTTTTCCGAACCGCTTTAACAACCTCAACAAACAGTTTCTTTCCTTCGGGATCCCGGTAATCGGACAGGTCTGTCCCGTTCAATTCCAGCCGGTAAGGGTGCATGATCATCATGGGATGCATGTCTGTGATCCAGAAATAGTCTTTTCGCTCCAAACCATATCTCAGGTCTCTGATTCGGACAATTGCCGTCTGCTGTGCCTCTTCCCGAGTCAAACTTCCCGCGGATTCAATTTCCTCGAATTCTTCCAGGATGCTCCAGGCGGTCCGGGTCAGTTCCCGAATCATCTCCCGCTTGGAATCCAGAAGATTCCTTTCAAAAGTTGGAATAATCAACATAAAAATGGTGATGGCAATAAGCAGGATAGCCAGTATCAACGGAAGAATAATTTTCCGGAAAAATTCTTTTGGAGTATTAAAAAGGAGCATAGTACCAATTGTATGTCTCATCGATCAGATAATCAAATGGAGACTTTGGAGGAATTTACGCTGTTAGAAATAATTCAAAAGAAAAAGCCCTGCCGGGGAGGCAGGGCTTAAGATCAGTTTAATTCAGGGATTAATTGTAGTTATGCACGGTTTTAGCCAGGAATTCCTGAATCTCCACAGGCGTTTTCTGGCTGGAAAGTTTCGAAGCGACGATATTGGTGATGATCGCCAGGGGAGCACCCAGCCAGGCGAAGTACCAGGCATTGAGATAGTAGTTGATAAATGCCTGTCCCGGGAGACCGCCGCCGAATTTTCCCACCACAAAATAGACAAGTGCTACCAGTGAAACCAGTGATCCGGCGGTGAGACCTGCCCAGGCGCCGGTGCGATTGGATCCACCCCACCAGATACCCAGGAGGAAAAGCGGGAAAATGGTGCATCCCGCCAGTGAGAATGCCACAGCCACGAGTTGGGCGATAAGCCCCAGTTTCATCAGCGCGACAATAGCAACGGCTGCCGCCATCAGGATTGTTCCCAGCCGGGCCATGATCATCTGTTTTTTCTCGGTGGCTTCCGGGTTGATGACCCGATAGTACAGATCATGTGAGAATGCGGACGCTCCGGCAACAAGAAGACCGGAGACTGTAGAAAATGCCGCTGAAATGGCACCGGCAGCCAGGAATCCGATTATCAGGGGAAATACATCACCCAACTGAGCGGTATAAACTACGATAGCGTCTTTGGCGAGTCTACCGGTTTCCGGATTGGCGGACAGAAGTTTGCCTATTGTTGAATAAACAGGGGCACTCCAGTAAAGGATACATATAAAGAAAAGACCCCAGACAACGGACCATCGGGCATCTCTCGCCCGCGGTACTACGTAGAATCTCTGGATGACATGGGGAAGACCCGCGGTGCCGATCATTAGTGAAAAGCAGATGGCCACCCATTGGAATGCCGACTGTCCAGTCGCCGGATCCCAGGGCATTGCGAATTCCGGGGAGGGCAGAATGGCAAAATCGTGACCCATTGCCGTGACACCCTTACCCGGTGCAATTCCGTGGACAATATCCGATACGCACTGGCCGTATCCCACCTGGGGGAGCCAGAACATATATCCGAATTTATACAACAGAATAAATAATGGGATCAGGAACGATACAATTATGATCACGTACTGGATTTGCATGTTCTTGGTGACGCCAAGCATCCCGGATATCAGCGTGTATGTCAGGACCACCGAAGCGCCGATAATGACTGCCCAGTGATATTCAATTCCCAGAATCCATTTGAACATCAATCCGATACCGGCAAACTGGCCCACGCAATACGTGAAGGATATAAAAATAGCCAGACATGCACCGAATGCCCTGAGTCCCCTGGAATAGTAACGGTCCCCGATAAAATCAGCCGCCGTGTATTTTCCATACCGGCGAATCTGACCGGCCATGAGGATCAGAAGAAGTACATATCCTCCGGTCCAACCCACAACATATGAAAGACCATGATATCCGGTCCCATACATGATGGCTGCCATCCCCAGAAAAGATGCCGCGCTCATCCAGTTGGACGCGATGGCCATTCCAGCGCCCACCGGAGATATCTTCCGGCCGGCTGCCCAGTATGTGGAAGTATCTTTGGCTCTGTTGAATATACCCACACCCAAAAACACCACCAGAATTATAATCAGGATGATGGCGGGTCCGAGTTTGAATTCACCTTCCAGTTTGGTCGCTGATTGTGCAAAACACGTGCTGACAATCATCAGGGTCAACACGGAAAATAATATGATTCGCATGGTTTTACTCATTGTTTCCTCCAATCATTTCCGTGATGATTAATTCTCATCATCCATGTTGAATTTTTTATTACTGCGATCCGTGATAACGGCATAAATCAGACACAAGACCACGAACATGATCAACAGAAATTGTGCTGTATACCAGTAATGAAACGGAAATCCGATAAAATTGAAATCTGTCAGGACGCTCTGGTTGTGAACAAGATACAGCTCCATGATTTCAGGAAGTGTGTCACGGACATCAGCGTTCAGTTTTGTGGAGGACATCTGAATCAGCGAAAATGGCAGAAGATCAATCATAATCTTATCGAATCCACTGGATTCCAGACCGATCACTTCGGCCGCAGCATTAAAGGCAGCTTTTTCCAGAACAGCATGATGAAAAACCTGGCGTGAACTCTCCGGCAACATCGTGTATACGGACCAACTCAAACCCTCTTTCAAAATACTGTTATGATCCTTTTTGACAGCAACATTCTTACCCAGAACATGCAATACTGACCGAGCAAATTTCTGACGGTTTTCAACCGTCGTATCAGGGTTTGTTGCAACATCAGACCATACGGATTCGAACGTGGTGTAAGCAGGTTCTGGAGTTGGTTTGTTCAATACCATCAATAAAACCTGAAATCCGAATACGCCGATAAACCAAACCACCGCCAGGGTCGTTATCAGACGCTTGTTCGCCCTGGCATGGTCCGTCAACGGACGGAAAAAATTGACATTATACTCTTCACTCTTGGTCATAAATCCCCTCCCTGTATATTCTGAATATAAATTCCACGTGATAACAACCGGGGCATCATATTGAAGAAAAGTTGAGAATTCAAGGCATATCACGGCCCGGTGTCGCAGGGCTGGGACAGTACTGACTTTGCTATAGTCAAAGGTTTTTGTCGGGTTTGCAGGAGAATTTCCTCACGAAAATCGTTGTAATGTGGAATTATTTCCTCGTTGTCCATGACCACACAGCTCGATCTCACTGTGGGTGTGGCAAAGAGTGCATCACAAGTAAACAAAAATTATTTTACAAAAGCAGCCGCCTGGTTTTTAATAGTACTGTCAAAGATTCCATGTTTGCTGGGCAGCAGGTGTTTCATGAAAGGGAGTGTGAAATGTGTCATAAAAGCGAAGCAGTGTTGAGTGGACGTGTTTTGGTTCTGGCCATAGTCACCGGTATACTATTTACAGCACCTGTATTCGGCGGTCCTGTTCTTGTCATCGATGACAGTTCAAGCGGTTCCGCCGCGGTTATTGCCGGACATCTCAATACGCTGGGAATTTTTGTCATCCAGGAGGATGCTACTGTCACGGATCCGCTTTCCTGGCCGGGATATGATTTCATTGTGTGGAGTTGCGGGGATGGGTTGAGTCCGTTGAATCAGCT
>SWBX01000270.1_pt1 | contig 12049 bp, 8 predicted proteins | sample 4693051 | NCBI WGS metagenome assembly SWBX01 (sample SAMN10267272, study PRJNA491770) | bioreactor metagenome | isolation source: DHS bioreactor inoculated with marine | place: Japan: Omine Ridge, Nankai Trough | reverse complement strand
TTTTTTGCGTGCTACATAACCCTGCTACTCATCTGCTTATTGCATACTGAGGTAACATAAGGTTACTGGCGGGTTCCGATTGGGAACATATCGAACGAAGCTGGAATACCGACTATTGTTGGTCTCATCAGCTCATATATACCAGTGGTAGGTAGAAATCCTACTCATTGATACCGATTTTTCCGCCCTTTGTGGCACGTCGTTAAATTGTTTTAAAACCCCATCATTATGAAGGGTTGCCTGTTTGATCAAGCCTGGATGGCACATGCATTTATAGCAGTACTTTAACTGCATACATTTAACTGAGCCTTGTATAGACCCGCAGTAGCAGCATCCAGTGGCTTGATCCGGCGCAAGCTTTTGTCGTGGCAGCACCAATAATCTTAAACATCGAAGCAGACTCTAATGGAATTTGTCCTATCTAGTCGCTTCTCTAATGTATGACTATAGAATAGAAAGAGGAGCAATGTGCTCGCCTTATGGTTTTCCTATTAGCCAACGATGGATCATAACAGCCTTAAACGGGCGCATCAATTGGCCTCTTGCTGTTATCATGTGCAAATGTCAGAAAACAAACAAAAATCGCATCCAGTCAGGCATGTTGTGGTGGAAGATGGGTACCAGGGGCAGAGACTGGATAATTTTCTTCTTACACAGCTCAAAGGTGTGCCGAAAAGCCGTGTCTACCGGATAGTAAGGAAGGGTGAAGTCAGGGTAAACAAGGGGCGTGCCAAGGTCAGCTATCGCCTGCAGCAAGGGGATGTTATACGTATCCCGCCGGTGCGTATGGCAGACAAGGAGGCGCAACAGCGCCCGGGTGACAGGACACTTGAGGTCCTGGAACAGTCCATCATATACGAAGATAAGCGCCTGATAATACTGAATAAACCATCTGGATTAGCAGTTCATGGCGGCAGTGGCCTCAAGTTTGGGGTGATAGAGGCAATGCGTGCCCAAAGACCGAATGAGCAGCAACTGGAACTGGTGCACAGGCTGGATCGGGACACTTCTGGCTGCTTGATGATCGCCAGACGCCGCAGCGCCCTGCGAAGTTTGCACGAATTGCTGCGTACAAATGGGGTCGACAAGAGATATCTGGCCCTGGTGGCCGGTCGCTGGCAACGGGATCGAGAGACAGTGGATGCGCCACTACGCAAGAATTCCCTACAGGGGGGGGAGCGGATGGTGCGGGTGGATCCTGAGGGCAAGGCGGCGTTGACCAGATTTCGCGTGCGCGAGCGTTTTGCTGATGCGACGCTGGTTGAGGCTGAGTTGATGACCGGTCGTACCCATCAATTGCGGGTACATTTGGCGCATTTGGGAACCCCGATCCTAGGAGACGACAAGTATGGAGACTATGCAGCTAACCGCGAGATGAAGAAGCGAGGTTTGAAACGACTGTTTCTGCACGCGGAATCACTGCGTTTCAACTGGACAGAGGAGGTTGGCGAGTTAAAGGTTGAGGCGCCGCTGGGTTCAGAATTAGAGCGGGTGCTACAACTTCTCAGAACATGAAAAACAGTAAATTTACCCTATTGGTGTTTGATTGGGACGGCACCCTGATGGATTCCGCAGCCAATATAATCGAGTGTGTGCGCGGGGCCGCCATAGACCTGAATCTGGACATACCATCAGATGATTCTATTCGAAACATCATTGGCCTGGGTTTGAAAGAGGCGGTAACAGAGATGTTCCCAGGTTCTGATGACGATGTGGTATGGCAGGTGGTGGATCGCTATCGGGTCCATTTTCTGGATCATAACAGGACGCCTTCAGAGCTGTTTCCAGGTGCGGAGGATACACTGTTTGAACTTGCAGATATGGGATACCTGATGGCGGTAGCAACTGGAAAAGGGCGTGCCGGACTGGACAAGGTTTTTGCGTACACCGGTCTGGGTGAGCTGTTTCATACATCCCGCTGTGCCGATGAGGGCTTTTCTAAGCCACATCCTGATATGTTGCTTCAGATAATGGACGAATTGGGAGTGCAAGGCCATGAAACCCTGATGATAGGTGACACCGAATATGATATGCAGATGGCGCGCAATGCTAATGCTCATCGCCTTGGCGTCAGCTACGGTAGCCATTCCAGAGAACGTTTGATGCAGTCAGAGCCTCTGGGCTGTCTGGACGATATCCAAGAGCTAACGGTATGGTTGAATCGAGATAAAATTCGAATGTAATAGAAAAATCACAGAGTAGTTAGAGAACAAGGAGCAGTATGGATAATTATGATCAAGACCGAAGTGAACGAGACGATAAGGGTGCATGGGAGAGAAAGCTGATACGGGAGCTTGCGCTCTCTACCCTCAAAGAGAAGCGTCGGGCGCGTAGGTGGGGCATCTTTTTTAAGTTTCTAACCTTCACCTATTTTTTAGTTTTATTAGGCCTGCTTATGCCGGATGATTTACAACAGGTGAAGATCACAGACGGAAAGCACACCGCAGTAGTCGATATAAATGGTGTGATCGCCAATGACACCAAGGCCAAAGCAGATAATGTAATAACAGGCTTACGTAATGCATTCAAGCACAAGAAAACCAAAGGTATAGTCTTGCGTATTAATAGCCCGGGCGGGAGTCCGGTACAGGCTGGTTATATCAATGACGAGATAGTTCGTCTGAAAAAGAAATACCCAAACATAAAGGTTTACGCAGTAGTGACCGACATATGTGCTTCCGGCGGATATTATATTGCGGTGGCGGCAGATGAGATATATGTGGACAAGGCAAGCATAGTCGGGTCCATCGGTGTTCTGATGAACGGTTTCGGATATGTCGATGTAATGGAAAAGATTGGGGTGGAGAGGCGTCTGCTTACAGCGGGTGAACACAAGGGTGTTATGGACCCATTCTCTCCCCAGAAAGAGTTTGATCGTGCGCACATGCAACGCATGCTTGATCAGATTCATCAGCAGTTCATTGACGTTGTAAAGAAGGGGAGAGGCGAGCGTCTAAAGAATGACGACAAAATATTCAGCGGTCTGTTCTGGAGCGGTGAGCAGAGTATCTCTCTTGGTCTGGCCGATGCATTAGGCAGTAGCAGTTATGTTGCTCGGGAGATTATTGGGGCAGAGAATATCGTTGACTTTACTGTAAGTGAAGATGTGTTTGAACGCTTCGCAAAGAAAATGGGCGCAGGTGCTTCATCCGCATTTACTGGGGCTATTGGTATAAGCAAAGAGATGAACTTGCGCTGAAAACTATAAGCGAACAATTCTCAGAAACTGTATGACCACTGGTAGCTTCACGAGCCTTCTTTATATGGTGGGCGGTACTGGGTTTGAACCAGTGCCCCCTGCCGTGTGAATCCGTTAATACACTCGTTCTGTTACAAGAACTTTCGGCTTTTCAGCTGGTTCAAAATAGCGCAACTATATTAATACTAGTCTATCGTGGGCAACTCCGTCTTATTCCAGTAACAGATCGTCAGCGGAGCGCTCTCTGCCAAGATTGGTTATATTAATATTTACTTCGCCATCGGCATAATTGGAGCGAAGTGTCGTTGGATTAAGCCACTGTTACCCGAAACAAAAACCTTTCTCGGTAAAAAGCCTTACGCAACACGCGACAATATCCGCATCATACAGCCGTCCACTATTGTTTCTGATCTCATCCAGCGCAGCATCGATACCCCGACCAGGGCGGTAGGGACGGTGGGAGCTCATCGCTTCAACCACATCGGCAACTGTCATGATTTTCGCCTCCAGTATGATGTCCTCACCCTTCAGACCATCGGGATATCCCGAACCATCCAGCCTTTCATGGTGCTGTAGAACCATATTTTGCACCGGCCAGGGAAAATCAATCTCCCTGATAATGTCAAACCCAACCTGTGGGTGGGATTTAATGATAGCGAATTCAGCATCAGAGAGATGGCCAGGACGGACCAGGATATCAACGGGAACATAGATCTTGCCAATATCGTGGATCAGGCCACCCAGACGTATCCCTTTAACCCGTTCTGCATCCAATCCCATTTCGCTGGCAATCGCCGCCGCCAATTGAGCGACCCGCTGTTGATGGCCCGCCGTATAAGGGTCACGTTTCTCCAGTGTCAGGGCGATCGCCTGGATGGTCTGCACCAGGGTAGACTGGAATTTTTCTGTCTCCTTCCGGTAAGCCGTACGCTCGCGTAAGGTTCGAATACCGAATGCCAGATCCCCACTCAGCTCCTTAAGCAGTTCCAGCTCTTGATCCTGAAACACCCCTGTCTCTGCCGAATAGATATTAAGCACACCACGCAAATTGGCGCCCAAATCCAGCGGTAGCGCAAGCATCGAGGTATAGCCCATGTTGATGGCCTGCTCACGCCATGGGACATCCAGCTCGGAAGCCTCGGTAATATTGTTGACAACAGCGAGTTGACCCGTGCGAATAGCCGTACTCGACAGGCAGTATCGCGGAGCGTCATCCGCCCACGAGAAACAGTTGGCAGGCAACGCCTCAATAACCCCCTCTTCACAACCAGCCTTTGCGGCCAGTTTCACCACCTTCTCTTGATCATTCTCCGCATAACCCACCCATGCGACACAATACTCCCCAATCTCGGTGATGATGCGGCAGGTAGCGTCCAGCAACTGCTGCTCCTCGTCAGCATTGATCAGGGTATGGTTGGTAAGACTGAGCGTACGTAGCGCCCGGTTCAATCGCACCAGCTTACGTTCCAGGTTCTTGCGCTCGGTTATATCGTGGGCGATCCCTTCAACGGCGATCACCTCGCCCTGGGCATCGAACAGAGGCGTCTCCTTGATCTCCATCCAGCAGCGGCTGCCATCCTTGCGGTAGATCTCTGCATCGTAGGTCGGCGTATGTTCACCTCGCATGCTCTGCCGGGTATAGGCTTGGACGCTATCATTGACGGGATGGTCAGTCAGGTACTCCGCATAGTGGGTCATAAACTCATCTGGCGTATAACCCAATACCTGTTTGATGGAGGGACTCAGGTAGCTAAAAACACCATCGGTACCATGGGAATAGAAGAAATACTCATCACGCAGATCTTCGACCAGGCGGCGGAATTTCTCCTCGCTTTGTCTCAGCTCATCGGTGCGCTCCTGCACCAGCGTTTCCAGCCCCATCTGCATCTTGTGCAACTGTATATGGGTATGGACCCGTACCAACACCTCTTCGCGTTGAAACGGTTTGGTAATATAATCCACCCCACCCAGCTCAAAACCTTTGACACGATCGCTTAATGTACCAAGGACGCTGATGAAGATAACCGGGATATCACTGGTTTTGTTATTCGCCTTTAACTTCCGGCACACCTCATAACCATCGATACCGGGCATCTTGATGTCAAGCAGGATCAGATCCGGTTGCCACTTCTCCATCGCAGCCAAAGCCAGCTCACCACTCGCCGCGGGGTGTACCTTATAACCTTGAGCGACAAGCAGTTCCAGCAACAGCTTGAGGTTGGCGGGGGTATCATCCACCACCATGATATCGCCGTTTGAGCTGTTTTGTGGTTTGCCCATAATCCCAAGTGTAACAAATTATACCCTTCCAGCAGAAAAGAAAGTATAGACCGGAAGCGTGATCAGGGGGGCGGCTATTTGTTAAGCGCCTCCTAGTGGGGCATCTTTGTTTCGAATGAATAATCTTTTTTGGTAAACAGCGTTACACAGCAGTCCACAACGTCTGGATCGTACAAGCGACCGCGTTGTTTTGTTATTTCATCCATCGCCTCATCGACACTCAGCGCGGGACGGTAGGGCCGATGAGAGACCATTGCCTCAACGGTATCGGCCACGGTCATGATACGTGCCTCCAGAATGATCTCCCCACTCTTCAATCCATCGGGATAACCTGAACCATCCAGCCGCTCATGGTGTTGCAGGATCATTTCCGATACCGGCCAGGGAAAATCGATGCCTTTTACAATCTCATAACCGGCTTGCGCATGGGTTTTGACAATCGTGAATTCAGCATCTGCTAATGCGCCTGGACGGTTGAGGATTTCTGCTGGGATAGAGATCTTGCCAATATCGTGGATCAACCCACCCAGGCGGACACCCTCAACCCTGGTCTCGTCCAGCCCCAGTTCCGTGGCAATAGTGGCCGCCAGATCGGCAACCCGCTCCTGGTGACCCGATGTATAGGGATCACGCTTTTCCACCGTCAAGGCAATCGCCTGAATAGTCTGCAGCAGAGTATCGCGCCTCTGTTCCATGAGGCGATGTTCCGCCGCTTCGGCCTGCCTTCGTTCCGTGATGTCCAGCGCTGTACCGATCATGTGGAACGGCCTTCCGGCCTGGTCGAAATCAACCTCACCGCGCGTCTGTATGACACGCTCAGTCCCATCCGCACGCAGGATCCGGTGCTCCAAATTGTAAAGCCCTTCAGGGGGCTCCTGGGACTCGTTCACGGCACGCTGAACGGATTCCCGATCATCAGGATGCACCAGTGCCAGAAAGGCATCATAAGTCTCGCCAAAATTCTCGGAGTCGAGGCCAAAGATGCGATAAAGCTCCTCTGACCAATGGAGCTCATTACTGACAATATCCCACTCCCAGTTACCCAGATGTCCGATGCGCTGCGCATCCTCCAGGCTGGTCTGGCTCTTATGCAGCTCTTCATTGGCCTTCTGCAGCTCACTGGTACGCGTCTGTACCAGCGCTTCCAGGTTCACCTGCATCCGGTACAACTGCAGGTGGGTACGGGCCCGTATCAGCACCTCCTCGCGTTGAAACGGCTTGGTGATATAGTCGACGCCACCCAGTTCAAAACCCTTGACCCGGTCATCAAGCGCATCCAGGGCGCTAATGAAGATAACCGGGATATCCCGGGTATCCTTGTTCTGCTTCAAGCGCTGGCATACCTCGTAGCCGTCGATACCCGGCATCTTGATATCCAGCAGGATCAACTCCGGCATTCGCATCGCCACCGATTCCAGGGCCTGTTCCCCATCGGTAGCGGGACGCACCTTGTAGCCTTCGGCAATAAGCAGTTCCATCAACAACTTGAGATTGGCGGGAGTATCATCCACCACCAGGATTTCGCCATTGCAAGGTTTTTCCAATTCGTTCATCGCTTTAATGTTCTTCTATTTGGATAATTCGGCGTTTAATTTCAACAACTTCTGCAGCGTCTGGAAATCAGGCGCAGCGGCGCTTTGCTTTCTCTTGCATAGATATAATAGCGTACGCCAAAGTACCCCGCCATGGTACGGGGGTCCAGGAGGGATTTGAACCTTCTGAAACCTATGAAACATCCACAGTCCGACAGCCTCACGACCTTATTGAATTATAGCGCTGATGCTCTATATTTTTAGTAGAAACAGAAGATTGAGAATCGTTCTTCTGGTGCGTTGGGTTATCTCACCACTCGCAGTGAGCGTTAGAGGTTTGCTGCGATCCCGGGAGAGGTCGTCGAGAGCCGGCATCGGGTAAGGTGTGCTTCATGTCACGACAGTTGGCCAGTTCGCGTGTACGCAAAAGCCGGGTCGGAAAAACGCCGGATAAGGAGTGGTTGCGGGGCTGACGCATCAAAGCCAGACCTGCTCCCTGACAGGAGAGACAATGAAACATATAACTGACACCTCCAACATCTTCACTCGATTTGATATCAACATCGAAGTGGCAAAACGGGAAGCGCGGATAATTTCCACCGATGTCATTCTGCAGAAGGTTGCTGAATGCATTGTGGAAGGTGATGAGGAGGCCATTGAAGATGTCGTAAAAGAAGCCCTGAAGACAAAAACCCCACTGGAGATAACCAACGAAGGGCTGATTGCGGGCATGAAAGAGGTCAGCCGTTTGTGGGATGAAGGCAGCTATTTTCTTCCCCAGGTCATTCTTGCCTCCGATACCATGATCGCCGGCATAGGCTTCTGTGAGGATGAAATGGGTAAGCCTATGGAAAAGAAGGCAAAAGTGGTTACCCATACGGCCGAAGGGGACATCCACGATATCGGCCAGGTGGTCGTTAACGCCCTGCTGAATGCCGGTGGGTTTGAAGTGATCAATCTCGGCGCCGATGTGCCGGTTGATGAAGTCGTTGCAGCCTGCAAGGCCCACCATCCCGTGATGCTGACCGGGACTGCGTTGATGACAACCACGATGACGGCATTTCCGAAGATTGCGGCAAAACTGAAACAGCTCAATCTGGATATCCCGTTTGTCTGTGGCGGGGGCGCTGTAAGCGAGGAGTATGTAACGGATTTTGACCTGGGGATATGGGGAAAAGAGGCGAGCCAGGCCCCAGAGATGGCTGAAGACGCATTGAACGGGCTCAGCTGGTCCGAAATGCGCGCCAAGTGGAACGGATGATGACTGAGGAGTCCAAAGATGAAACTTAGCAGCACCATGGCATATAGCAGTGCCGAGGAGATGATCTTCGGTTCCGCCAAAAAACCTGTGACGACCAAGCACGGCCTGGTGATTGGCGGCGGTTATGTGATCCCCGAAATTGTTCCCCATCCGAGGCCGGGCAGTGAACAGACACTGAAGACGCTATTAAGGGAGTTTGAGCGTGCCAACCATGATGCGATGGAGCGCTGCGTCAATGTCGGACACCCCCGTATCCTGATTGAAAATGAACATATATTCCAGATGACCGACAACCCCCGGTGGGGCGGGAAAATCGCCGCCCAGACGGCCCGCCAGATCAGCGAGTTCAAGGAACAGTACGGTCTCATCGCCGCATACCGTTCCACCATTGCCGACCTGCGCAAGCCGGACACGGTGGATTTAAGAGATTCGGAACACACTCGCAAGGTGCTGGAGTCATTCACTGAGTGTGCCAAAACGGCGGACATCATCTCTATCGAGTCGATGGGGGGTAAGGAGATCTCCGACCACTCGCTGATCAGAAATGACATCACTGGCCTGCTTTTTAGTCAGGCGGTGCTGGGCGGCAGGGATATGGCGTGGTTATGGCCGCAGATTGTGGCCATCGCCAAAGAACACGACTGCATCGCCGGGGGAGACACCGATTGCGCCCAGGCGAACACCGCTATGTTTATGGCGGGTGGCTTTCTCTCCAAGGACATCCCCCATACCCTGGCGGCGCTATCCAGAGCCATCAGTGCGGGCCGCACCCTGGTGGCCTATGAGTGCGGTGCCACCGGGCCGGGCAAAGACTGCGCCTATGAAAACCCCATCATCAAGGCTATCACCGGCGTGCCTGTCTCCGCCGAAGGCAAGAGCAGCGCATGTGCCCACTCCGATCTTTGCGGCAACGTCATGGGCGCTGTGTGCGACCTCTGGTCCAATGAGGCAGTGGAATACCACCAGCTGTTCGGCGGCTCTACCTCTGCGGTATTTGCAGAGATCCTGGGTTACGACACCGCGGCCATGAACGCATCCGTCAACCTCGGCTATCAGAAAGAGTTCCAGGCGTGCCTGGTCGGTTCAGACCGTTACCGGGATCCGCAGGCGTTCATCCTCTGTCCGGACAATGCGTGGAGCATCGGCAAAGCCATCGTTGATAACAATGAAAGCCTCTACGCGCGCGCCAGAGCGGCCGCGATCAAGTGTGGTGAATTGATATTAGGTGATCCCAACCTGGGGCTGACGGCCTTTGAGAAGGAGTCCCTGCAAGGTTATATGGATGAAATGGAGGCGCTGCCGGATGCAGAAGGAGACTTTATCGACCTGTGCCTGAATAGATACAGCAAGGTAAATGGATTCAAGCCTGCTTCGTACGGATTGTAATCGACAACTGGCCAGAGGAGGCTACCCGGATGGATCGACTGGCAATTGCGATGGATCTGGGTACCAGCGGTCTGCGCGCCCAGGCCATCGATCTCGCTTCCGGGGAGATCCTTTCCACGGCGATCACAACACGACACCCCCTGCCAGGCGCCAATGTCATGGACCATATCCATTTTGCCCTGGAAATGGGCGTGGAATCGGCCAGCGGAATACTCATTCAGGCCATCAACCGGATTATCGGTGAACTGCATATTCATAGCGGCAAGGTGGAGTGTCTCGCGGTTTGCGGAAACCCCATCCAGCTATCCCTGTTCCAGGGGATCGAAATCCGCGATCTGGCCTATGCCGGAAAGCGTAAACTGGAATCTCTCGGCGTGGTCATTCCAAAACGGGAAGCCGACATTATTGTGGCCCAAAAGATCCCTGAACTGGCTCTACCCGCGGGGTGTGATGTGATCATACCGCCCGCGGTTTGTCATGAGATCGGCGCGGATGCCCTGGCCATGATCCTGCAAACCGGCATGCTGGAAAAGGATGAAACCTCGCTGACCACCGATTATGGCACCAATGCGGAGATGGCGCTGTTTCATCAGGGCCGGGTCTACTCGGGCTCCACCGCCGCCGGGCCGGCCCTGGAAGGTCAGCAGATCTCCTGCGGCATGCTGGCCGTTCCCGGGGCCATCGCCGATCTTGTCGCGGAGCCGCCCTATCACCGCTTGATTCTGCTGAATGCCGAAATGCTTCCGGTTCCAGGCCCGCTGGTGAATATAGCCGACGGCCACGTAGTGGATGCGGGATCCGGGCTGCGACCGATCGGGATCACCGGTACCGGAACCGTTGCCATTGTGAATCAGGCGATGGAGGCCGGGCTTATCACCCTGCCGCAGATCAATACCACGGACGGCAAACTTCACTTTAGTGAAGATATCAGCTTCACCGAGGCCGACCTGGTCGAGGCGGGCAAGGCGATCGGGGCAGTGCGCGCCGGCCATATTGCCCTCTGCCGGGAGGCAGGCATCGAACTGGATGATATCCACACCGTCTATATGTCAGGGGCGTCAGGCACCTATGTGGACCCACTCAAGGCGCAGAAACTCGGCATGGCGCCATCCCATCCTCAAACCATCTTTCAGGTTGGAAACACCTCCCTGGCGATGGCCCGGGAGCTGGTTTGCGACCATAAGAGACTGGAACGGATGAGCAGTCTGGCCGCTGAACTACGGCAACACTACTGCCTGTTCGCCGCTTCCGATGCCTTTAAGAGAGTCTACATTCTGGAACTCTCCTACTGGACGGAAGGCATGCCGGCCGCAATGTACCGGAAATTCCTGGAAAAATATGGTTTCCCAACGCTGTCCGATGCGGGTCCAACGCCTGAAATCGTGCGTACCGTCAAGCGGGATATTGATGACCTGGGACGAATGGGGCTGACCACCATCTCAGATATCGGCTTAACGGTGCGGGTGAGCATGGATGAATGCATTGCCTGCATGAACTGCGTGGAAGAGTGTCTTGAAAACGCCCTCAGCGTTATCGAGGATGCTGATCCCCCAATCGTGGTGCTGGAGCAGGCCCTGTGCAGTGGCGTGGCCTGCCGGCGCTGTGAACGGGCATGTCCTGAAGAGGCCTTTGATCTCAGCCGTTTTTTTTGCCGGCAGTCATCGATCCGGCAAGAGTGAGGAGTAATATTGTGAGTGTGCTCGGAATCATCACCTGTGAGGTACTGGAACTTGAGATCGCCCATCTGCTGGCGGCAGATCCTAACCTCTCCAGGGTGACGATTCTGGAGGATGGCCGATCTGCGCGGCTAGCCGATACGCTTGAGTCCATGGGTTTGCGGAATCTGCGGCGCATTCCTCACCTCAACAGTTTTTCGCACGAACCTTCAGAGCAGCCGGAGGTGCTGGTACGGGTGATGGAATTGGCGCTTCACCGAAGAAAGAAAATCCTGCGCAAAGCAATAAGTGAGGCAGCGCGCGCGATGAAGCTCCATGTGGATGCCTTCCTGCTCGGCTATGGACTATGCGGCAGCGCCCTGAACGACCCACGGGAGTTGCTGGATGTCGAGGTCCCGGTTTTTATCCCCATGGACCATGATCATCCGGTGGACGATTGTGTCGGCCTACTGCTTGGGGGGCGGGATCAATACTATGCCGAACAACGCAAGATTCCCGGAACCTATTTTATGACGCCCGGCTGGACCAATCATTGGCGCAAGATATTCGGCCGCAACTGCCACGGCATGGATACGGCGGCGGTCAAACGCATGTTTAACTGTTACCAACGATCCCTGCTGATAGTGACCCCGATAATGCCCCAGGATGAGATGCAGCGAAAAGTGGATGAATTCAACCGGCTGACCGGCTGCCGCAGCGAGGTGCGTGAAGGAAC
>SWBX01005794.1_pt1 | contig 12054 bp, 10 predicted proteins | sample 4693051 | NCBI WGS metagenome assembly SWBX01 (sample SAMN10267272, study PRJNA491770) | bioreactor metagenome | isolation source: DHS bioreactor inoculated with marine | place: Japan: Omine Ridge, Nankai Trough | reverse complement strand
GATCACCCTGTTGCTGTGGGTTCGTACCTCAAGTCCTTCCCATACCGGATGCATGCACGAAGCGACAAGTTTGGTCTTATCCCCACTACCGATCTCAACAACACAGAGTCTGCATACACCGTAAGGTGTAAGCCCCTCGTCGTGGCATAGCGTGGGGATATCTATCCCGTAGAACTGTATAACCTCAAGCAGGCTCCAGTAAGGATCTGCCTGCACTTCGGCACCGTTCAGCATGATCTTCACCATTTCTCCTCGTGGTGTTTGTGAATTTTGTGACATCCGGATCACTCCTTTCCAACGGCATCAAACTTACACACGTCATAGCATATGCCGCATTTGATGCATTTCCCAGCGTCCAGTACATGGGGCTGCTTCGTTTCTCCTGTAATGGCCTCTGCCGGACATTTCTTAAGACACAGGCCGCAGCCTGTACAATTACCGGCATCGATACTGTATGTAATAAGTTCAGTGCACACACCTGCCGGACATTTGTGGTCCTTGATATGTGCCTCGTACTCGTCCCTGAAGTACTTCAGGGTGGACATCACCGGATTCGGTGCTGTCTGGCCCAGGCCGCACAGGGAAGCGTCCTTCAGCACTTCGGACAGGTCCTGTATCAGGTCAAGGTCTTCCATCTTGCCCCTGCCCTCTGTTATGTCTGTAAGTATCTCGCCCATTCGCAGCAGTCCCTCGCGACAGGGGACGCATTTACCGCACGACTCTTCCATAAGGAAGTTGATGAAGTAGCGTGCCACGTCCACCATGCAGGTGTCCTCATCCATCACTATCATACCGCCGGAACCCATCATGGACCCTACCTCGGTCAGCCGGTCGTAGTCCACAGGCAGATCGATGAGCGATTCGGGTATGCACCCACCGCTTGGCCCGCCGGTCTGGACGGCCTTGAATGCCTTGCCATCAGGGATGCCGCCACCGATATCAAAGATAATCTCACGCAGGGTCATGCCCATTGGCACTTCCACCAGGCCGGTGTTGTTGATCTTGCCGACAAGGCTGAACACCTTGGTACCCTTGCTGGACTCGGTACCGATAGCAGAATACCAGTCTGCGCCTTTATTTATGATCAGGGGAATGTTGGCCCAGGTTTCCACATTGTTGAGATTGGACGGGCGGTCCCAGAGTCCCTTATCTGATGTGTGGATATACTTGGCTCTTGGCTCACCTGGCTTTCCTTCCAGTGATGCCATAAGTGCAGTGGATTCGCCGCATACGAACGCACCTCCGCCACGGTTGACCTTCAGGTCAAAATTGAATCCCGAACCCAGTATATTGTCTCCCAGCAGACCTGCTTCACGTGCCTGCTTAATTGCCAGGTTGATGTTCTTTAGCGCCAGTGGATATTCGTTCCTGACATAGACATACCCTTCATTGGAGCCAATGGCATAAGCGCCGATGATCATTCCTTCCAGCACACTGTGTGGATTTCCTTCCAGGATACTGCGGTCCATGAAAGCTCCAGGATCGCCCTCGTCTGCATTGCAGATGACATACTTGATGTCACCCTGTGCATTACGGGTGGACTCCCATTTGCGTCCGGTTGGGAAACCTCCTCCACCACGGCCCCTGATGCCTGAATTCTTAATTTCATCAACCACTTCCATGGGCTGCATTCCACCCAGCACTTTTGCAAGGGCAGAATAACCTCCGATGGCGATGTAATCCTCCATACTGTGGGGGTCTATCTTGCTGTTATTGCCAAGAATAAGCCGCATCTGTTTTTTATAGAACGGGACTTCGCCTTCAGTCTCAACAAGCTGTCCTGCTTCGTCATCAGTATACAGCAACCTGTCAACGGTCTTGTTGTTAATAATCGTCTCCTCGATTATTTCAGGAATATCATCTATAGACAATCCCTGATAGAAAATCTCTTGTGGATAGATCAATGCTATAGGTCCGCATTCACAAAAACCATGGCATCCTGTTGTCCTGACATCCACCTTGTCGGTCAGGCCTTTTGCTGCTATCTCGTTAACAAATGCATCCCTCACTTCCAGGCACTGATTTGCCAGACAGCCAGGACCTCCGCAAACAGCAATGCAGGGCTTATCCTGGTCCTTCCCGGCCAGTATCTCACTGCGAATGGCTTCCAGTTCATTTACCGATGTTACTTTCAATTAATTCACCTTCAGACCTATTTACTGTTTAACAGACTCTCGACCTTGATGGGTGTCATCTCCCCATGGTATTCTTCGTTCTCCACAACCACCGGACCAAGAGCACACGCACCTACACAGTTAACGGTTTCAAGTGTATACTCGCCGTCGGCTGTGGTATCACCTGCCTTGATCTCCAGTTTTCGCTCCAGTTCTTCCAGTACTTTTTTCGAGCCCCTGACATGGCAGGCAGTACCCGTACAAACGTGTATCTGCTGCCTGCCTTTGGGTTTCAGGCTGAACGCCTTGAAAAAAGTAGCTACGCCGAAGACCTGGACCCTGGGGATATCCAATCTCTTAGACACATATTCAAGAGATTCCCCTGGCAGGTAATTATACTCTGCCTGGATGTCCTGTAATATGGATATCAGCGAACCTGGTTCGGCATTATATTCATCTATTATTGAATCCAGTTTAGATTCGTCAGCAGTCATCTGATTCCTCCTGTTTCATTTTATTTTCCTTACTATAATTTCGTACTATAATTTGGTTATCGGATATTGCAAAAAGCAATAGAATGTTCCATATAAAATAATTGAAAAAAAAGCATGGTATATATTGCAACTAACTTGATCTACATAATGTGGCTCGATATGGATAATATATCACCTTTTATAGTTATGCCAATACGGATATAGTCAGCCATTTACTGACCATATCTTATTTAAATATAACCTTTTTTCAGATGTTAGGAATAAGCTAGCCGATGTCTAAAAGTAATATTTAAATTTATCTACACAAGACTTAACTGTAAAAATGGTATAGGCAATTTACTTCTTTTAATTACTATTAGTATTTTACTAATTTTAACAATAATAATATATATTATAACACTATAGTCAGATGTCGGCTACCTATAATGGCCAACGGAATAATCATGGAAATTCCTGATATTACCAAAAAATTGCAGCCCTTCAACAGAATACAGGTTTCTTAAAAATATGCCAATATTTGCCAATATATAAAGCTAATTGGATCAATAACCTTATATCGGGGTTGAGTGGGTTAGGCAGGGAATTTTATCATGATCAGCCAAGTCCGTAAAAAATAATAAGCAGGAGGCAAAATCGTGAATCTTAGAACACCAAACGCAAATGAAGCTACCGGGACATCCAACCGTTCCAGGAACGTGGCACCGGTATCAGGAATATGTACCCGCTGTGTGGACGGGTGCAGAGGCAACTGTGAGATATTTAAATCTACGTTCAGAGGCAGGGAAGTACTATATCCCGGACCCTTTGGCGAGAGCACTTCAGGAGCCGATAAGAACTATCCGATCGACTATTCACATGTGAACATCCAGGGATATGCAGTAGGAGCATTCGGCCTGCCCGATGGCGTAGAGCCCGGACCGGACACTGCAATATTCCCTAACGTGGACACTGAGACAGAATATGGCTGGGACCAAAAGGTCAAGCTGAAGGTCCCCATCTTTACAGGAGCCCTGGGTTCCACAGAGATCGCACGTAAGAACTGGGAACATTTCGCAGTAGGTGCAGCCATATCAGGCATCACCCTGGTCTGCGGCGAGAACGTCTGCGGTATTGACCCTGAACTGGAACTAAACGCTGAAGGCAAGATCAGCAAATCCCCTGAGATGGACCGCAGGATCGAGACTTACAATAAGTACCATGAGGGATTCGGCGAGATACTTGTCCAGATGAATGTGGAAGACACCCGCCTGGGTGTGGCCGAGTATGTGGGCAGCAAGCACAACCTGGAAACCATTGAACTGAAATGGGGTCAGGGTGCCAAGTGTATCGGCGGTGAGATCAAGGTAAAGGAAATCGAAAGGGCAGTTGAACTGAAGAAAAGGGGATACATAGTTACTCCGGATCCTGAAGCACACGATATCAGGGAAGCATATAAGATCGGTGCCATCCGCGAGTTCGAGAGGCACTCCCGCCTGGGATTTGTCACAAAGGAAGATTTCATGGCAGAGATCGACAGGCTGCGTGACCTGGGATTCAAGCGCATCACTCTGAAGACCGGAGCATACCCTATGGTGGAGACTGCCATGGCCATGGCTTACAGTTCAGAAGCAAAGATCGACCTGCTTACCTTTGACGGTGCACCAGGCGGTACCGGCATGAGCCCGTGGCCTATGATGAACGAATGGGGTACACCCACATTCTACCTCCAAGCCCAGGTATATGAGTTTGCAGAGAAGTTAAAGGCACGGGGCAAGAGAGTACCTGATCTTGCAATGGCTGGTGGTTTTTCAAGCGAGGACGGCGTATTCAAGGCAATCGCAATGGGCGCACCTGATGTGAAGGCTGTATGTATGGGCCGCGGACTGATGATACCGGGTATGGTGGGCAAGAACATCGCCAAATGGATCGAGGAGGATGACCTGCCCAAGACGGTGTCCCAATACGGGCGCAGGGTCGAGGAGATATTTGTGCATTATGAGGAACTTGTTGACAGGTTCGGCAGCGATGTCAAGGACATCCCGCTGGGAGCAATTGGTATCTACAGTTACTGCCAGAAGACCAGGACAGGACTGCAGCAGTTGATGGCTGGCAGCAGGAACTTTAACCTGTCCACCATCTCAAGGAAAGACGTGATGTGCCTGACCGAGGAAGCTGCAAAGGTTTCGGGCATTCCGTATGTGATGGATGCATACAGGGAAGAGGCAGAAGCTATCCTGAACCAGTAGGGTTTCTGCTGGTTTATTTTTTTTCTTTTTTTGCTGCCGGAGGATTGGGGTTTTGTGTTGGTGGCGTTGTGTAGTGTTTTTTGCTTCCAATATTATATTTACATTTTCGTTATTGAAAGATATCCGGATGGAGTTCAATATCCTTAAAAATTTAAAAACCATTTCCATAACGGTACAAACAAAATTTTTTTATCGTCTGCTTCCTCTATATCTTCCATATCTTCGGTTATTATGATACCTCTCTCTAAATTAAAAATCTCCATTGCACTGTATAATGCTTTGACCTCTCTTTTTCTTGTGCGCTCTTCTTCAAGGTTCCAGCATACCTGGATAGCTTCTTCTGGTTGCAGTCCATCTTTTACGATGAAATCCACTTCTCCTGAATCGCTTTTCCAGTAAAACACTTCCTTTTTGCGTCTCTTCAATTCCACAAACACAGCATTTTCTGCAAGGCGCCCCCTATCCTCTGAGAATTTGAACGACACAGCATTTCGCAGACCTGTATCTATGCAATATATTTTTTTCAGATTTACAGATTGGACTTTTAGCGAAGGAGAGTATATGGGTACCGCATATAGAAGATATGCTTCAGTCATGTATGCAATGTATTCTGATATGGTCTCAAGCCCAAAGCCGAGAGCATTTCTTGTTTTTCTCATGCTGAAAAGATTAGCTATGTTTGTGAGAAGATAAACTGCAAGTTCCTTTGTTTTTCCAGGGTTTGTGTTATACCTGTCCACGATGTCCTTGTAAATAATATCGTCAAAGTACTGGTTTAAAAGGCGGCGTTTATAGTTATCATCAACAAAAAACACTTCAGGAAAGCCGCCCCACTCAAGATACTTTTTCAGACTGAAAAGCACTTTTGATCGTGTCTGTGTGCTTATTATTTCCGTGCTGTTTATCTGTATGTCTGAAAAAAGCAGAAACTCCCTGAAACTTAAGGGAAAGACATCCACTGATAAGTTTCTTCCAGTGAGCAAAGTGGAGTATTCTTTCTTCAACAGGGAGGCAGATGAGCCGGTAACAAAAAAATTATTAATGTGTTTCAGGTCGTATTTTTTCCGGACCCACATCTCCCAGTCTTTTTTTCTTTGAATCTCATCAATGAAGACAAAATTGTCAAATGCAGGGTTAAGCTCGCTAAGATAGCTCTCGTATATCTCTTCTGGAGAATAGTGCGCAAGTGCAGCATCCTCGAAATTTATGAGAAGAATATTCTCTGCTGCTACGCCACTTTTCAGAAGATGCTCAATGACCTGGTAAAGCAGGGTTGATTTTCCGCTTCTGCGCACACCCGTGACTATTTTGACCTCCCTTAATTTCAGGAGGTCAATAAGCTCTGTTGATTTTTTCCGCTGCCTTCCAAGCAGGTTCCCAGGTACCTCTTTTATTTCCCACCATACGTTCCAGTCTGCAAGGATTCGCATTATGTCCGGTTTCATGAAGTGTAAATGGACCTTGGTATTTAAAAGTGTTATTGTAAACAGTTCAATTTGATAGGATAGTGAACTGTTTACAGTTCACTTGCCCAGATATGCCTGGAAACTCTGAACCTATATTCGGGAGGATTTTATTTGTGATGATGGAATGTGCTGCCTGTGCGCAAATCCACAATTTCATTCCACCAGTCCTAAACCCAGTTCACGGATACAACTTCCCATATGGTCGGCTGGATTGCGGCATAAGTTTGGTGAAATCCTGGTCCATTACCCTATCAAGATCAAGATTGAACCTGGAGCAGAATTCCCTGACATAGACCTCCAGCTTTTCAAGGTATGAGGCATCCGGTTCAACCATGACCACACCAATGCCAAGCTGGTGTCGGTTAAAATCATCCCTGATGAAAATACTTCCAGCATGCATTCCCGTACCTATGAAATTTCGGCTTGATGCCCTGGATATCTACAGTTACTTCCAGAAGACCAGGACCGGACTTCAGCAGTTGATGGCTGGCAGCAGGAACTTTAACCTGTCTACCATCTCAAGGAAAGACGTTATGTGCCTGACCGAGGAAGCTGCGAAGGTTTCGGGCATTCCATACGTGATGGATGCATACAGGGAAGAGGCAGAAGCTATCCTGAACCAGTAGAGTTTCTGCTGGTTTATTTTTTTTCTTTTTTTGCTGCTGGAGGATTGGGGTTTTGTGTTGGTGGCGTGGTGTAGTGAAACTTTTGGGGTGAAATCACAAGATTTTTGTATTGAAAGGGCGTGTAATAGATTAGTTAACAGAAAGTATGGATAATTCAAGGTACTGAAGTTATGGATCAAAGGTGTGCAGGTTCTGACGGACAAAAGAGGAAATCAGGGTGCTGAGTATTATTTACAGGCATCGGTACTTAAGTCCTGGGTTGTGACTGCAATTATGGGTGTTTTATGCTCGGAGAGTTGAGAAAAAACCCCCGAATATTCATGCAGCTGATAAAAAAAGTGCATGTTACTAAGAGGTATTGAAAATGGTTAGTGAAGTTGTTTTGGTATTCATTTCAGCAATTGCGGGTGGATTAATTACAATATTTGTAACATACTTCAACAATAAAGCAAGACGTTTTGAATTAGAGTATAATTATAGAAAAAAGGTAGAAGAGAGTTATCTTTTCAATGCTCAAAAACATTTGAATGATGTTTATATTCCCTTATACACAAGATTAATTTATTTTCAAAATAGTTGGATACGTATTAAGAATTCGTCTAATTATGAAAATTTAGAAAATGAAATTGATGACATAAAAAAATTTAAGAATTCTTTAGAGGATCAAGGGTTGACTGCATTTTTAACTACAGAAATTGAGGATAGTTTTGACCATTTATTAGATTTTTTGTCTAAATCACTAGATGCAAGTAAAATTAGATATGGAATAAACGAACAATATTATATATTCGGACAGGAAAAATCATTATATCGAGTGTTACCAGAATGGTATGGTCATAAAAGGATTTTTTTTTACAAAATAATCGTCCCATTTTTAAATTTGTTTAGATATATTAATTGGGTAAATATAACAGGTCTAGTTGATTATAAACTCAAAATCATCGTGGATTCAGCCCCTATAAGTTCAAATGATTTTGACGCTCAACTTATAAAATTCAGCCGAAATTTAAATGAAAAAATCAAGGAGATAACATTAGGGACTAAATAATACGAAAAATCTGGATGTTTATAAGCAGATTAATGGAAAATTGGTATAGCCAACTGGACAACATGATTTCAAATTCATAGATATAAAAAGTAATTAGATGTAGGAACTTTGCAATCATTATCCTTTTTTATTATATACTTGCGCCTAATTTATAATACAGAATTCCAAAAAAAACGAAAGAATACTAAAACTATGAGCATCCTTTAATGCCTTCGGACCTCTGGTCCGGGGTCCGTGACATACTATAATAAGTTGACAGGTTATCTATACTGCATAGACGAGACTAACAAAGACTCTAAAAACCGAAGACACTTTGTTACAAAAAGTTATAATATGTCTTTCAGATAAAATTTAAAGCAAATTTGCCAGTTGTAATATAGGAGAAATACACTCACATGAAAGCCACTAAAATCGTAATCATCGGTCTTGGCGTAAGCGGCTTTATTGCCGCAAAGACTGCAAAGAAAGTAAATCCTGATGCACAGATAACAATTATCGACCAGAAGGAGTACGACATGTTTTCGCCATGCGGGCTGCCTTTTGTGATGGAGGGTGTAATCGATGAGTTCGATGAACTCATACACAGCCTCCCGCTGGAAAAAATGAACATAGTCAAACTTTTGAAGCACAGGGCAGTGTCCATCGATGCCGGGAACAGGGTCGTAACTGCTGTGGATATTGAAACAAGCGAAGAAAAAACTATTCCATACGACTCGGTAATAATCGCAACAGGATGTTTTCCATTTATACCTCCGATCCCGGGTGCACATGAACTGTTGAACAGGGGAGTCTTTGTGGTAAGCAACCCCGAAAATGCAAAACAGATCGTTGATTACTCAAAAGACGTTTCCCATGCTGTTGTAGTCGGCGCGGGTGCAATCGGTCTTGAAACTGCAGCCGCTATTTCAGCACATAATATTGATGTGACCATTGTGGAGATGCTGCCCCATGCATTCCCGCGGGCGATCGACTCTGATATTGCAAGGGTCCTTGAGAAATCCTTAAAGAAATCCGGCATCAAGCTTATGATGAGCGCCACTGTTGAGAAGGTTTCCGGTGATGATGGGGTAACATCTGTAACCGTAAATGACAAAACCATCCCTGCTGACATGGTTATCATGGCATCCGGTGTACGTGCCAGCTGGGACCTGGCAAAGGATGCGGGATGCGAACCTGGAAACTGGGGCATTAAGACAAATGCAAAAATGGAGACAAGCATTGCCGGGATATACGCAGCAGGTGACTGTGTAGAGACCGTAAGCCCGATAAACCACAAGCCATGGATGTCACAGCTTGCAACAACTGCATACCGCCAGGGGATTGCGGCAGGAGCGAATGCGGCTGGCGGATATGAGACGTACGACGGGTCTCTTACGACCTTTGTTTCAGTCGTTGGTTCGATGGAAATTGCAGCAACAGGTTTTAACCAGTTCTTTGCAAAATCCGCAGGATATGAGGTTGTCGCCGGAAAGGCAAGCGGCTTAACCAGACCTGAATGGTATCCGGGGGCAAAGGAAATTACAGTCAAGGTCCTGGCAGATGCCAGAACCGGAAGGATAATAGGCGGTCAGGCAGTCGGTGAAGAAGGCGCAGCATCGCGGGTAAATTTGATATCGCTTGCGATAAAAGGTAATATGAACCTGCACGACCTCTATGAAGCAGAATTTGCATACTGTCCTGCTGTGTCTGAGACTTATGATCCTTTGTCAAAGGCATGTGAGTTCGCTATACGCAAGATGAAGAAATAGGTATCTACTTTAAATCTGAGGGTGAAAATGATAGCCACAGAGAACACAGAGGCCACAGAGTATTTCCTCTCTGTGTTCTCTGTGCTCTCTGTGGCAGATAATACAAATAATGATTCATACAGATTCTATTGCCATATTTTTTGAAATGGATACAGAAATAGTCTTGTTCAGCCTCTGATAAATAGATGGAATAGAGAATAAGAAAATTTGTTATACTATCATCTACGTAAAAGGAAACGGGTGATTATATGGAAAAATGGCGGGTCATTGATTTTGGAAAGGTTAACATAAGGTACATGATGGCAATGAACGAAGCCATCCTGAAATGCGATGAGGGAAACACCCTGATATTCTGGGACCCCACAAAATCCATCATCCTCGGGTATTTCCAGAAGGCTGATGTGGAACTAAACCTTGAGCGGTGCAAGGATTACACGATCGTGCGGCGCACAAGCGGCGGTGGTTTCGCGTATTCGGATGACCGGGGACGGCAGATCAACTACGGTGTTATCGGGACAATAGACGATAAACGGTTCCCGATCGATGTTACGGATTCGTACCACCAGATACTCGGCATGCTTATAGAGACCCTGCGCGAGTACGGCTTGAATGCGGATTTCAGACCCATAAACGACATTGTTGTTGACGGCAAGAAGATATCTGGCAATGCGCAGACCAGATGGAGTGGCAAACTACTCCAGCACGGTACACTACTACTGGATTTCGATATAAAGGAAATGCTTCGCCTCACAAATATCCCGCTTGAGAAGATAAGCGATAAACAGGTTGCTTCTATTGAGGAAGGGATGACATGGATGGATAAGGAACTCCCGGAAAAAGTGGATATGGGAGAGGTAAAGAAAGTGGTTCGGCGCAAATTCGGGGAGATATTCGGTGTGGAACTGATCGATTCAAAACCAAGCGAGAGCGAGGTAAAGATGGCGCAGGAACTGTTACCAAAATACGAATCAGAGAAATGGAACTACAGGCTATAAAGCAAGTGAAGGTATCCCCTTCAAATTAAATGGTAATTGATTATAGTACTCTGAATTTTGAGACACAGATTACACTGATTACACAGATTGATAGTGGTTGTGAAAATCAGTGTAATCTGTGAAATCTGTGTCTACATTAATATTGCATTTGACCATACTTTTTGAAGTGGATACAAGTGAAGTAAATAAAGTAAAAGTAATCTAGATATTCTGGATGATCATGGCATTTTTCATGATCATAGCGGCATTCCAGGCCATAACATTCATAAAACCGTATCCACTTCAAATCTAAGGGTAATTTAAAAATTATTAGACAGGATTTACAGGATCGACAGGATATACCGCAATGTCAACATCCTGTAAATCCTGTAAATCCTGTCAAAATACCATGCTTTTTGAAGTGGATACATAAAATCCGCCATCCATTGATTCCGGCTCCCTTGACTCCATCAACCTGCCACCGGGATTTAAGATAGATATTTTTGCAGACGAACCTGGCAGGAGTCCTGTTCTCAACAAGTTGCACGGCCTGGATTTTTAATACCTGCTGTATTTCGATCTGGGGATCGGGGGATCGTGAAAGAGATGGGGATGCTTTTGGTTATGGCTATTATCTTTCTCGGGGTGGCTATATCGAGGTTCAGGTTCGAGAAGAGTGAACAAGCTTGAAGTAAGCAGGATATTTGAATAGACATTGAAACTTTTTAATTATTTTTTACGTTCAAGTGCTCTTTTAACGATTTCGTTAAAATTAATCCCTAATCCCCCAATGCTTGGTTGTAATATAGCTATGCTATTTGCTTTCTCCAGCAAGCTTTCCTCAGTATCGTATTTGTCGACGAGTTTATTTAAAAGCTGCAATATTTGGTCGTGTCCCTGAATCAGTGACAATATTTAAATAGTTTAAATGTAATTCCCTCTTTTGAGGGATATTAATGGATTCAGAACTGGATTTATCAGAATTTTGTTGTTTGAATAAAGATTGCCCTGATTACGGTAAGAAGGGTAAAGGAAATGTAAGGGTCAAAGAGAGATACGGATCGAAAAATCGAGCGCTATTGAGATGCAATACCTGCACACATTGCTTCAGCGAAACCAGAGGCACGATATTTTTTGGACTTAAGACCCCAGATGACGAAATATTTAGAACACTGGCAATGATACCTGAAAAAGGAAGTATACGTGGAACGGCAAGAGCCACAGGATATGATAAAGATACCATATGCAGATGGCTAGACATTGCAGGAGCACATTGCCAAGAAGTTACCGATTACTATTTTCAAGAGCTTGAACTTGGCCAGGTTCAAATAGATGAAATATGGTCATATATAAAAAAAA
>SWBX01000356.1_pt1 | contig 12074 bp, 9 predicted proteins | sample 4693051 | NCBI WGS metagenome assembly SWBX01 (sample SAMN10267272, study PRJNA491770) | bioreactor metagenome | isolation source: DHS bioreactor inoculated with marine | place: Japan: Omine Ridge, Nankai Trough | reverse complement strand
AAAAAAAATAACGTTAGTGATGGACAATCTGAACACGCACGTCCCAGGATCGCTCTATGAAACGTTTCAGCCAGATAAAGCAAAGGCAATATTGGACAGATTCGAGTTTGTGTATACTCCAAAGCATGGGAGTTGGTTGAATATGGCTGAAATTGAGTTGAACGTGCTCACAAGGCAGTGTTTAAAAAGAAGAATCGATGACATTGAGGTTGTCAGTAAAGAGGTACTGGCATGGCAAAAATACAGAAATAATAAAAATGCGAAAGTTAATTGGCAATTTACAACTGATGATGCAAGGATTAAGTTATCTCGACTTTATCCGACACTTGAGGATTGACTTGACACTAGTCTATTGAAATCAAGCGTATAGTCATCAAACGTTCTGATATTAATCGCCTCTCTCGTCTCTGGTGTCGGAGTCAATACAACCTTCTCTTCAAGTGCTCCGATGTGATACTCGGTTAGAACTTCTTTTTTATCCCCGTTTTCTTCAATCTCAATTTTCTCTTTGTAGACTATGTTCAGGAACAGTCTCGGCTGCTGATCTCGCTTCGTTCGGGTATGAGCCGAAGAAGTCTCTCTAACACCCTTCCATAGCGCAATCTTGAACTTTTCTAGGTCATCCTCTGAAAGTCCGGTAGTCTTCGCTGCATTCTCATTTGCAATACCATGGAATGCTATGAGTCCATAGGGGATGGCGTAGTAGGTTGTTGGAGTTGAGCCCTCTTGTCCAGGTTCAAATGGAATACAACTCCATCCATGAAAAGTAACCTCATCGACTTGATGTAATGTTTCACCAAAATTAATCTGAATTGGTCCAGTGATACTACTTCGTTCACCCCATTCAGGTGGGGCGCTTTTAAAGGCAAGAGGGCTTCCAAACATCCTTAAATCTTCAAATCGATCTAATAATGTCTTTAGTAGTTCTTCACCTTCAATTTTGCTTTTATCCGTATCTTTAAGACTTTCCTTAACTCTTTCTGTAAGATTGGCCCGTTTTGTTCCTAATTTTGTAACAAGTAGTTTATCTTCGCCATCAGTCTGTATCAAATAGTCTCTAATAAACCTCTTCAGTCGAACATCTGTTACATAACACCGTTTGGTTACATCATCTATCCGGGGTCTGTTCTCGTCTGGGTCCCCATTGGGATTGCCATTCTTAATATCATATAGGAATAAAAATTCGTTCCTATTTTTAGTTGGTTCACTCATTTTTCATTCACCTCTTATTGATTATCAGATTGTTCATCTGCATTTTTACCGGGCAGATAATATCCAGATAAACTCTGCCCAAGACATAAACAATAAGGTATCTCTTTCCTGCTTATGCTCCAATCTCCAATGTTTGCACCGAGTGCTCCAATCGCCTCAGCTACTCCCCTCATCTCGTCTGACCATGCATTTCTGGGTGTGCTATAGTCATCCAGCTTACCTCGCGTCTTGACAAATATCTCCTTAAGATCCTGTGGACTTAATTGAAGCCCTTTTAGCCATTTTAAGCCACTGGTAGCAACACCTCTTCTTTGCTGGAAACTTATCAGTTTACCAAACAGTAATCCAACTAAGAAGGCGTATTGCTTTTCTTCTGTGTCCAGTCCCTTTGCTTCTGTACTTAAGAAGCTGTTCAGAGGTTTCAATCCCTCATGTCTTTCAAGATATTTATTTACGAAATTCTTACCTGAATTCATTCTAATCACCTCAAGTCGATCCAAGAATAAGAGTAAATATACCATGTTAGCAATGTTATTCCAAATCGAATAGATCGGCTGATTTTTATCTTCGCCCGATAGTGCCCCTAAAAAGTCATAAGATAGTTTTGATGAAAATTCTGATAAAATATCTTTTTGAGGATATGTCCTTTTCAGAAATATTGCACTTAGGAGATTGAGTGTATCAACAGACGATGATTTAAACGGTTTTCTTCCTCCACCACCTTTCTGCTGTGAATACTTGGGTGATCCGAGTACATCTTTTATTATTCTAAGATTGCCATTTAGAGGCGGATATTTTGATTTCTTCCATGGATGATTTGGAGAATATCCATCTTTCACTTTATTGACATTCTCAATTGCCCGCGAAATATCAGAAAGCCTTGATGGAAGTACATCAGGGATGACTTTTCGTATGTTCTCTACACTCTGCCCACCCACATCACCGATTATGAAAGTGACGGTCGATACTCCTTTGTTCTCTGACAAATCCTTTAAAATTCCAGATTCAGTTCGTTCTGCACCGCCCACATCTCTCATCAATCGCTTCAATTCCGATATGATGATGTCTAGACCCTCACCCCTATCTTCGCTCTCCAGTAAATGTGGAATGATCAAAGTCCGATGCCCGGAAATCTCTTGCTTCAAGTTTTGGAATACATGAAACTTTGCAGCATACAATGCCTCGGCACATGGTGCACATATAGGGAACGCTTTACCCGCATTCCTTCTGGTAACTCCAGGGAAGAATCCAAATTTATCAACATTGGCGATATTTATCCCGACGCCAGCAAGAACATTTGGAAAGAGTTCAGTCTCTTTATGACATAAACTGCACCGTACACCAGGTAAATTAAATGATGTGGCATCCTTCGTCTGATACATGATTTTTGGCTTCTCTCTCCAGAGATCAAGAAGTTCTCGTATTTCTCCATTGTATTTGCCATTGATTCTTACAGAAAATACTTTCACCTTTTTAGTTTTCTTTGCCCATTCAACAGTCTCAAAGAACGGTTTTCGTTCCAGTGTTCCATCTTCCTTCAATTCACCGATCTCAATATCATTAGATTTGAATATTTTAACGGCGTTCTGTAGCCAATCTGCATCATTTTCTTCGGAATCTTTGATATACTTATTGACGGTATTTTTTAGCTTACTTGGACTCTCTTTCCACGTTGGCGTTATATACGTCCCCTGAGATGCAGTTTTTAAGAACAGGTATTTCCAGCTATCCTCTGAGACTAATTCCTCTGTTATAAATTTTATCGTTTCTCCATCAATTGTGAAAATTCCTATATGTTCAGAGTTTAGTGATTCGAACTGAAGATGCGCATAAGTCCCGCTTTCAATAGCCTTCTCTCTCTCTTCAAGAAATGAATCAACAGACTCTAAAGCATTAAGATCGAACTCTTTTAACTTATCAATCATTTTTAGAATTCCAAGATTTCTTATTGCTTCAATCACCTTTTTCCTTCACCTCTTCCTATTCTATTCATTCACTTCTCCACCCCGCCGCCGCCATCCCCCAGCAGCAGGCACCCAGCTCCGCAGGAGTTGAATTTATTCTCGTTTATCTGCGTTTTCTCCACACTGACAAACACCTAATTCATTATAAATTTAATCATAGCAGGGTGAAAGTATTATTCTAACCATCAGATATAACTATCACAGTATCACCCCCAATATACTTCACTTTTCCGCCGTCACATTTATTAGTAACGCAAATAATGTTACAAACCTGACAAACATGGAACTCACAGGACACAAGAAAGTACACATCGCTCCCATGGGCTATGAAATAGACCGCATCGAACAAGCCGTAAAGAAAATCGGTGCAGACAGGGTTTACCTCATAAAAGACCCGCAAGAGAGTAAACAAGGCCTCCTCTACCTCAACGAACTCACCCACAGGATAACCAGGCTCATCCCTGAAGAAGAACTCAAAATACTGGAATGCCCGATCTGGGATTTCCAGAAAACCATGTCCCTATTCTGCGAACTTGTGCGCCGTGAGAAATCTGCCGGCAACTTCGTCTACATAAACCTCTCATCAGGCAGCAAACTATCAGCCGTAGCTGGCACACCTGCCGCCCTTATGTACGGTGCCACTCCCTACTACGTGCGGGCAGAAGAATACAACATCGAACTCCCCGAGACCACTGATGGCGAGATAAAGGGAGTCACAAGCGGCATAAAAGAAATATTACAGATTCCGGTATATAACATCGAACCGCCCGCTGATGACCTAATCAGGGCACTGGCAGTACTCTTTGAAAACGGCGGCAGGATTAAACAAAAAGATTACATCTTCGCCCTTGAAGAAAAAGAACTGCTCAAAGACGTCACATCCGGCAGCGGAAAGCGAAAGGAAGTCACAAAAAAAGGATATGCCAGGGCCAAAAGACAATACTTTGAGAAACTCGAAGACAAAGAATGGATAGTTAAAAAAGGAAAAGGGCGCTCGTCATTCATAGAGATCACAAAAGAGGGGGAAAATACCTTCCAAACATTCAAGGATGCAACCGAAGAATAACGTAAGGATCTAGATATTTTCGGGAGATATTTATTGCAATAAGAGAGGGCAGCAAGATTGAATCTATGCGGTATCGTGGAGTGCACCCCAAATAACGGACAAGTAGTTAAGCAACTTTTACCTTTGGGGCGTACATATGAAACTAACAGAATAGAATTATAAGGTGCATTGTGCCCGAAATATTTGAGCAAGACACATCTCATTAAAGTGGAATAAAAAAATGAATAAGTATGACGTTATAGTTGTAGGTGCGGGGATTAGCGGACTTCTGGCTGCGCTCACACTGTCGAAACATGGTAAAAGAGTGTTGGTGCTCGAAAAAACGGGGCATGTAGGTGGAAATTGCAATAGTTACATGGTGGATGATTATCAGGTCGATACCGGTCCCCATGCCATCACGCATCTTGCAGTTGGACCATTGAAGAGGCTGATGGATAACTATTTTAATTACATGCCAGTGTTTGAGGATTATGGGAATTATTTTATCAGAACAGAAGACAGTTTCCAGAGGGTCCCATCGAACTTGAAGGATTTTATCACATACGACATTCTTCCAAAAAAAGACAGGCTTGTGCTGTCACAGGCAGCCACAAAAGCTCTTACGCTATCAACTTTTGGTACAGACCTCTCTAAACAATCAGTGTATGATTCACTGCCGCGTACCCTGTCAAAGGATACATATGATCTTGTCAACGCAATATCATATTTCCTGTCAGGAAAATCTATGAAGGAGACATCTGTTCACAGGATGCTGACCGGCAGCAGTTTCATACGCGACAGTGTCACACAGGAGCAGTTTGAAAGTATTGTGGGGCCAAAAGAAATGCCGCAACATACTGAATCTATTCTTCAGTCCATATTACGCTCCAATCTTCATACATCATTGGGGTTAAGATTGTCAGAGATACTGGAATCATCAATTCAGATCAAAAGCACTGTTCCAATCTCGCTTGCATCGATCAGTAGGTTTGCAGCTAATAGTGATACTGCCCAAGCTCAAGGGTATCCGCGCAAAGGGCTCAAATCAGTGTTAAATGCTGTTCTCTATTCTCTTCCGGAAACGGTTGAGATGCAGACCCGGTGTGAGGTAAAACGCATCCTCACAAATGAGGGGAGGGTCATAGGTGTAGAAGCGGACCAGGCTTACTATGCCGATCTCGTGGTATATACAGGTTTTGCAAAGAACCTGCCTGATATTGTTGAAGATCTGCCAATATCTTATATTAACTATCTTGGCGGAATTGTCCAGACCAAGAGCCTGACCGTCTGGTTAGGTCTTGACAGGAAGATGGACGAGTTCAACTATATGGGTTCTGAGGTATGGTTCAAGGACACCCCATACTGGGCAATGCCGATAAGCAATTTCGACTCATCTCTTGCACCAAAGGGAAAACAGCTCGTAGGGTTCGGGTTTGTGATGGATGATGACAAATCAGAAGATTCAGTTATAAAGAAGGCGTATGATACTGTTTACCGTGCCCTGCCATCCATAGAAAGACATGTTGAAATGCAGCATGAACAGATCACAATTCCTGAAAAAGCGGCTGTCACCATTAATGGAAAAATCGCAGATATAAGGACTCCGATCAAAAACCTGTATCTGGCCGGCACGGATACGGATAGCCGGAGTATGGGCATAACCCGCGCTGCGTATTCGATCATAGAGATGCTGGGTGCGTTGAACGAAGACGGGAACCTGCACTAAGGCAGGTTTTATCTTTTAAGTATCATAATCATCAAGCAGTATGCTGCATGTTCGGATTTATTAGTTATGTCCACCATGGCTTTTACGAGTTCGGTACGGTGCTGATTTTGATTAAAATCAGTGGTTTTCATAGAATTTTCATGATAAAATTTAAACTGTTAAACGGTTTTTCCTGACAAAATTGGATAATTTTGGACCAAGGAAGCTTCATAATCTTTAAAAAAGACAACCATCTGTCAAACTTGGGATCCAATATATCGCATGCGTTTTGAGGGGACAATTTTTATTAAGTCCGGTCACTCACGTATGCCGATATATTCACGAAGGTCTGCAATACCGAGTTTGTTTGTAATCTTATCGACAATTGTAGAATCGATTTTTCTTCCAATATCAAGTTGGGCATAGTAATATATGGTTCCAATAAGTCCCATATTTTCAAGGCGCCTGGATGAATTTATAACAGTTATATCGTTGTAATATCTCAATTCACCTTCCTTGCAGATCCGCCTGCTAAAATCCACATCTTCAAGTAAGACATTACGGTAGCCTCCACATTTAAAGTAAGAATCTTTGCGCACGCATGTGATGAATCCTGGGAGTGTTGTCGTGAACAATTTGTCCCGCATTTCAAAATAATGGTTCGAAACCTGTTGTGCAAGCTTCAACTGCTGCGACTGTTCAGAGAAATCGAAATGTGTCGAAAAGGCAACAACACCAGGGTTGTTCATGAACCGGTCATACATCCAAGCAAGAAAATAGCTAGGCAGTATCGTATCTGAGTCAACAAACACAAAGTACTTGCTGCTATCAGATGCCTTTAGTGCACCAAAGTGTCTGCCATATCCTATACCAACCTCTTTGCAGTGAATCACCTTATCAGTGTAGAGTTTTGCAATTCCAATGGTGCCATCATCACTGCCGCCGTCTGAAACAATTATTTCATATGGGACATTAGTATTCTGGTTTACCAGTGCTTTAAGTGTTGTATCCAGATATTTTTTTTCGTTGAGTGTGGGTACTATGATAGATATTTCAGTTTGCATCATTAACAACCATTTACCGATTATCCATAAAGGTTTGGTTTAGGTAGGTTGTCTAACAATTACTGCCAGTAATATTTTGGGACCAGTATCATTCTGCTTATCCTTGCAGTTCTTGTAGTAGTTGAGACCATATCCAGCTGGCGCAGGGTTCAGGAGAGTAGTTAGCAGCTTTAATTGAGTTATATCGGCAGTCCAAGCCAGCCGAATACTCCGATCATCTTCAGGCTCATATATATCATTAGAGCAATGAAAATATACTTCAACTGCTTTGCTGGCAGCTTATGAGCCACTATTACACCTACTTGTGCCATCGGTACACTCGTAGCTGCGAGTACAAGCCATGAAGTCAGGTTTACATATCCGATCGAGTGGGGAGGGATCCCCTCAACTCCAAGTCCATTAATAATATAACCGAACACCCCCCCAATACTGGTAAATATCATAATAGCAGCCGATGTCCCAACAGCCTGGTGCATTTTAAATTTTAGTACAAGTATCATTACAGGGATCATCAATATACCTCCACCGATCCCTATCATACCGCCAACAATGCCGATAGGGAAACCCCATGCAGCCCATAGAGCGGGATTATCCTCCGGCTCTTGTCCTGGTTTTGGTGGTTTTATAGTGACCATCCGAAACGCACCTGCAAGAATTCCAAGAACAAAAATTATCTTTAACACTTCAGCCGGGAGATGTGAAGCTATAGTAGCTCCGATCACTGCTCCGATTGCACCTGCGATACCAATAAAGATGGCGGCCCTCCACCAGACCGTACCCATCTTATTATGACCAAAGGCACTGCTCATCACTGTTGACAGCACAACAAGCAGGTTCGTCCCGAAAGCTACCCTAATTGCAATATCAGATGAAAATCCCATAGATGTATAGACCCAGTACAGCACAGGGACCATGATAAAACACCCACCAAGACCGAGCAGCCCGCTGGCAAGCCCGACCAACATCCCTGTGATGGAAAGTGCAATGACTGCTGTTATTAGATCCATAATCTCATCTTTTTATATGATGTCTGATTTGTATAAAGTTCCATGCATGTTCTTTTTTCGCTCAAAAACGCTTTCATGGCATGGATGTGCTTGGTGCCGATACTAAAAGACGGAGGCGTTGAATAGACCTTATGCCGGATCAATGCAGAGAACTTGACCACAAACACCTTTGTCCAATAATCCCAACAACATATATATATCATTTTATCAGATTTGTCCAATCCATCATACCTCCATCCTTTTAATACTACTCCCATACATACATCTGGCCAATGCCTCAATTTCGTGTAGTATCAGATTTCGGACCCACAGGAGACCAGGGTCCTGCCATCAAGTCCCTCTCAGAAGGCATCATCGCAGGGAAACGCCACCAGACCCTGCTTGGAGTTACAGGTTCAGGCAAGACCTTCACCATTGCCAAAATGATCGAAAAGGTACAGCGCCCCACCCTGGTCATCGCCCATAACAAGACCCTTGCTGCCCAGCTATACAGCGAGTTCAAGGAATTCTTCCCTGACAATGCCGTAGAATACTTTGTCAGCTATTACGATTACTACCAGCCCGAAGCATACATACCTGCCACTGATACGTATATTGAAAAAGACGCCAGCATCAACAAAGAGATCGACAGGCTCAGGCTGGCCACCACACGGTCACTAATGGAGCGGCAAGATGTGATCGTGGTAGCCAGCGTATCCTGCATATATGGCCTGGGCAGTCCTAAAGAATGGCGGCAGATGACCTTAATGATCGAAGTGGGACAGACCATAGACAGAAAGGACATCCAGGGTGGACTGGTGGACATCCAGTACGAACGTAATGATGTAGACTTTACACAAGGAGTATTCAGGGTAAGGGGTGACACAGTTGAGGTCTTCCCTGCCATGTCCGATTCAGGGGTGCGGATCGAACTGTTCGGTGACGAGGTGGAACGGATATCTGAGTTCGACCCGCTTACAGGTTATACATTGCACGAACTTGAACGCGTGGCCATATATCCGGCAAGGCATTATGTTATGCCTGTGGAGACCATCGAAAAAGCCATATTTACAATTGAAGCAGAACTTGAGGAAAACCTGGCCATGTTTCGTTCCCAGGGGAAACTGCTGGAAGCCCAGCGGCTGGAACAACGGACAAGGTTCGATATTGAGATGATGCAGGAGATCGGATACTGCAAAGGTATCGAGAACTACAGCCGTCATATGGATGATCGCTCCCCTGGTGAACCACCCTATACCCTGCTTGATTTCTTCCCTGACGATTACATTTTGGTTATTGACGAAAGCCATGTCACCCTGCCCCAGGTAAAAGGCATGCATAACGGGGACCGCGCCCGTAAGGACACACTGGTGTCCAACGGTTTCAGGCTGCCAAGTGCTTATGACAACAGGCCGCTGCGTATTGATGAGTTCCATGACAGGGTCAGGCAGTCCGTATATGTCTCGGCAACCCCTGGTGATTTCGAACTGAAGCACAGCAGCCGGGTGGTGGAGCAGATAATCAGACCCACAGGACTGGTGGACCCGGAAGTAGTTATACGGCCGGTTGAGGGACAGGTGGACGACTTGGTAGGTGAGATACGGCGTTTTGTTGAAAATGGCTTTAGGGTTCTGGTCACTACTCTTACAAAACGTATGGCAGAAGACCTGACCAAGTATCTTCTTGAACTTGATACCAGGGCCAGGTATATGCACTCTGATATCGACACCCTGGAGAGGGTAGCGATTATTAGGGACCTGCGGTTGGGAGAGTTCGATGTGCTGGTGGGCATCAACTTGCTCAGGGAAGGGCTGGACCTGCCAGAAGTGGCCCTGGTTGCCATCCTGGATGCTGATAAGGAAGGATTCCTGCGCTCTGAGCGGTCCCTGATCCAGACCATTGGCCGTGCCAGCCGGAATGTGCACGGCATGGTGGTGCTGTATGCTGATAATATCACAGGTTCCATTAAAAGGGCAGTGGATGAGACAAAAAGGCGTAGAAAAATCCAGAAGGAATATAACAGGCAGCATCACATCACACCCCGGTCTATCAGTAAGGCCATCAGGGCTGACATCGTACCAGGTAAGAAGGCAGGGATCGGGGCGGAACTGTTTAAAGATACACCAGCAGAAGAGATATTGAATATTATCATCGACCTGGAAGCTAAGATGCAAGGGGCAGCCAAACAGCTTGAATTTGAAGAAGCTGCTGCATTGAGGGACCGGATCAAGGAATTGAAATCAAAGCTGGAAGATATGGATATCTGATGTGCTACCATCCTTCGGAAAATGCGCCAGGTCTTGTAACGTATACCAGTATGATGGGGCAATTTTGGGCATTCAGGCTAAGGCAATATCTATTAATGTGTGCCTCATCTGGAAAATAATGACTTACACTTGCTGTGCAGCGTGAATCTACGAAAAATATGCATGTATAACCCATATTACCTCACCTATGTATTATTTGTATTATTTCGCAATAATCAAATTATTTTATAGTATTATTAGACTATTTTTCCAATGGATTTTCGCTTAATATCAATTTCGCACTATCGATATATAAGGTTTTGGAATTTCAAGGTTTTTTTAAACTGTCAGATTTTCAGATTTTAAAAATGATGTTTCGGTCCGGTTCTTATCCCCCTCAGACCTTCCCCCCTCCCAATACCTCAAATATTGCTTTAAATTAATTAATTGGCACTGAAAATGATTAGTACGGCTTCCTTCTTCTAGTATAACACAATTTTAAAAAAACCGGTACTTTTAAATACTTTTGTTGAAGAATGTTAATATATGAAAATCAGAGTTGTAAGTTCGAAAGAAGAAATTCCCACAATTGGAAATGAAGAGATCGTCCATATGGCATTCAGACCTTCAAACAAAGATATTTTTACATTGGTTAAAACGTGTCCCGGTCTGGAAGGTATCCACATCCCAACTTCATACATAAGTACTATCTCGAAGTCAACTTTAATGTTCCTTGAAATGCAGAATATCGCCCTGCTGGAAGGCGATGTATGGGGACATAGGAAGGACATCAATGAATACTATGAAATCAAACCCCAGATAATTGATAGGATTGAAGAGTTAAAGAAGGAAGGGAAATCCAAGGAAGAGATAATATCCGAGTTGGGAAAAGAGACACGATTAGGTAAAGATCTGATTGGGTTTTTAGTGTGACATGTTAGTTTCCGGGCGCATCTTATAATTATGGGAGGAAATTAGGAATACTTCGTATCCCTTTCAAAAAGTAGGGTAATAAAATTTGTATAAATCATTGTTTATATTTATCTGCCACAGAGAGCACAGAGGAAACAGAGAAGAAATCCTCTGTGTTCTCTGTGGCTATTATTTTTTCCCTCTAATTTGAAGTGGATACAATACTTCCCTTAAATCGCTATATACAGGCCCGGAACATTTCAGGCTGTCCGTTAATTCAACATTTCGAAAAAAAGAAGGCCAATTAAACCTCTAAATCGAAAAGGAAGGGGAAATTATATTACTGGCAGTAATTGTCGGACAGCCTGTATAGGGCTGGCATCCTTTATTCCATCAATGATAGCGGCCCTGGTATTCTTATCCCTGGATGAGCAATATGTCACAGGAGATACTTAAGACGTTAATTGACATCCTTTTCATTTCGTTGTTCTGCCCATTGTTTCAACAGAGATCATTGCTCAATTGTGATGTTCAAGAATATGATGATAATGGGCAACTGGCATCAGGGAATTGAATGCCCTTGACACAACTTCGTTCAATGCCGGATGAATATCCATACCATACATAATAGGGTCGTGTCCCCGATTTACTGAACAAGCACTCTGAACGTTAATAATTCTTTCAATGTCCAAATATGGTCTGTGAGTTTCTGAGCCATAGCTGGTGTCCTTTGCAACCATCTTTTGTTCCCACAATTGATATTTAATCTCAGTGATTTATGCGGCTTAACAAAATTATACCATGCTTGGAAGAAGTCTATTGCTCTTGAATGCATCATAGCACTTTTACTATAATTCATTCCTTTTCGTATAAATCTCGCTAGAGAGTTTCGGATAGTAAGATTGATTCTTTCAATATATGATGTGTTAATACAGCCACC
>SWBX01006503.1_pt1 | contig 12081 bp, 9 predicted proteins | sample 4693051 | NCBI WGS metagenome assembly SWBX01 (sample SAMN10267272, study PRJNA491770) | bioreactor metagenome | isolation source: DHS bioreactor inoculated with marine | place: Japan: Omine Ridge, Nankai Trough | reverse complement strand
AAAAAATCCCGGCGATTTGCGACAGTTGCTTGGGATCGGTCAGGGTGCTCGTGGCCCGGGACAGAGTATCCATCAACGCCGGCCCCCACTCGTACTGTGCCAGGGCGTTGCGTACCCGCTCCGGCGCCGACGGCAATTGCCGGAACAATTGATAGAAGCCGTCGGCGATATCGGGACCGTACAACAGCAGGATCAGCACGAAAATCGCCAGCAATGTCAGCACCACCAGGGTCAGGGACCAGGCCACGGACAAAGGCGTATGGCGGCTGATGAAGTTTGCCAGGGTGCGTAGAAAAAGCGCCAGCAACAGGCTGGCGAAAACCAGCAGCACAACCTGAACCACTTGCCACACCATCAGCAGCAGCACAATGAGCGCGGCGCCGGCGGCCACCACGATCAGCGTCCGCTTGGTCAGCAACCCGCCCGCGCTGTGCGTCCCGGCCGTTTGCCTGTCTATCGCCTGGCTTTCAGGTGTTCCGCCTTGATTCGCCGTGCTCATGACCGCGTCTCCCTGGCGAGCCGGATGCCGCGCGTCATGCGCCCCTTGCCTTCGGACCTGCTGGTGAGCATCCGCTGCCTGTTCTTCTCGACTATCCGCTGAAGACCGGGCAAGCGTGCCTCCGAATCGAATCGTTTTACAGACATGGCTCCTCCTTAACAATAAGACATGGATTTCGCCGCTTACCGGCTGAATGACTTATCCCTATGCAACAAATACCCCAACAAGGCGGTGCGGAACGGGCCGGTAAACCGGATCAGCCCAAAGCACACTCAGGGCAATTCCATCTGCTCGCCCAGCACATCCCGTACATACAGCATCTGCACCAGCACCATGACCACGACCGCCAGCGGTGGCGCGAGCAAAAATCCCAGGATGCCGAAACTGGCTCCCATCACAAGCTGGGCTGCCAGCAACCAGGCCGGTGCGATGGATATCATCTGCTTCTGGATGTAAGGCGTGATCAGATAGCTTTCCAGCGCCTGGATCACCGCATAGAGAATAAACACATACAGCACCATTGATCCGCCCTCGGTCAAGCCCACCATGACCGCGGGCACAGTCGCGATGATCGGCCCGATATGGGGAATGAAATTAAGAACGGCGGCAACCAGACTTAGAATAAAAGCGAACGGCATCCCTAGTATCAACAGCCCGACAAAAGTCAGTATGCCAATTGCCACTACCGAGACGATTCGGCTCAGCAACCACCAGCGCAGCGCGTGCCCGAGCCGTTCGAAGGCCTCGTAGACCCGCGCTCTGCGCTCTTGGGCAACCAGGCGCGCGGCACTGTCGATATAGGATTTTGGATCGGCGGCCAGATAAAGACTGAGCACCAGCACGATCAGGGTACTGCCGATGCCCCCGAACGCGGTCGAAAAAATCCCGGCGATTCCCGCCAACTGCCGGGGATCGGTCAAGGCTCGCCCTGCCCGGGCCAGGGTATCCAGAAACGCCGGCCCCCAGTCATAATGCTTGAGATTATGCTCCATCTTGTCGAGCGTGCCGGGTAATTGCAGGGATAACTGATAGAAACCATCAGCGATATCGGGACCGTACATTGCCCCGATCACCACGAAACTTGTCACTAGAATCAAGACGACCAATATCAGGGAGGCATTAACGGTCAAGGCGGTATGCTCGCTGATGGTAACCGCGAAGGAGCGCAAAAACAGCGCCAGCAGTATGCTCGCGAAAATCAGCAGTAAAATCTGCGCCACTTGCCAAACCATCAGCAGCAGCGCCACGATCGCCGCGACCACCGCCACCACGATCAACGTCCGCTTGGTCAGCAGCCTGCTCGTGCTCCAGCCTCCGGCCTGTTCCCGATCCGTCGCCTCGCTTTCCGGCATCCTGCCTTTGTCCCAAAAGCTCATAGCGGCATCCTCCAGGGCTGAGGAGCGGTTATTCGTCGTTTACGTAGAAAAACTGCCTTCGAACTGAATGGTTTTGCGGCCATAACGCCTCCTTAGGAACAAGAATCTCAACGCTACCTTGTCAAAAAGACTCTACCCCCATGGCAATCGTTCCACTTTATTTGCCAAAAATAGTTCATGGCAGCAGGCGCTGTTAGCGACGATTGCGCGGTTATCCGTTGCTGCCTGAATTCGGCGCTTTGACTTAGGATTTGGCTAAAAATGGCTTCCTGAAATTAGAGCGTTTAGTTATCAGCCGGAAACATGGCCTTCAGGCATGCGTCGCCATGAGAACAAGCCATTCACTGACCGACAGGGTGCCAGAGGTATTCATAAATCCGGTGGTACGCATTTATGCCCTTTAGGGTAGTGCGTACCTTTTGAGATGACATTCACCGGAACCGATTGAAAAGGTACGAGACTGTGAAAGTATTCAATTTAAAAGATTTAACCACGAAGGACACGAAGCACACGAAGTTTTAAGTTATTGATTAATTTTATTTTTTCTTCGTGTCCTTCGTGATCTTCGTGGTGAATAAGGCTTTTTATGACGCTTTTCACTAATTCTTTCACAGTCTGGTACGCACTGCGTACCCTACTGTGTTTTTCAGGCGGACCTGTCGATAACAATACTTAGTTTTCACAACAGCTGTTGCTTTCAAGTAACGGCTGGTTGCTATATTGAAACAACAGATAGAATTGCCTTAGAGGCATGAGGTGCACCACCATGGGTAAAAACTCTGTGAATATAAATCCGTTGATAATTCGAGGCATGTTATGCCGGCTACAGGGAGCCGGAAACACTCGGGAGGGGTAGTTTTTGTACGATAAATCGATTGCTGGCTGACGTTTGGACCAGTTTTGCCGCTAATGCCGGGGGAATATTTGCCGCATTTTCACTGATGAGCGCTGATCATAAGTCCCATTGCGCCATGAAGCACCTTTGTTGGCGCATTTAAGCGCATCCACGAGATTGTCAAACACACCCCAGCATCTCAAATACCCATTGATCAGGCAATGCACTGAAAATACATACTCAGAACGAAGGATGAAAGGTGATACCGGGGTTGACCCGCGCAGCAAAAACGGATTAATTAAATACCCGTCAATATAATCCTCCGCCAAATATTCAGTACCATCATCAAGTTTAAACTTAGCCATAATCATAATGTCCTCTGGTCCATTTTTATCTGTTTTATCAAAGGCTAGCATTCGCTAACTTAAGTTAATTTTAAATCCTTGGTCCATTCGCTCAGCGGCATGGCCAGCAATAGCTTAATCGCTGCAATCGTCCTTTACGTTTTTTCAAGCAAAGCTAAAGAAGCCCGAAACGGACAGTCATATCGTAGGTCTGGGGCTTAAGCGATCAACGAATCTGTTAAATCATGCCCAATGCAGGGACTTGTCCGAATCACTCAATGAGTTGCTACCGCTTCGGCGCCAACTTTTCCTGCCGGCTGGCTGTTAAATCACCAGCGCCCGCTGAAAGAGCGGGCGCGGCCTTCGCATATCAGCGCTGTGCGTGCTTGTTCACGCGATTCAGTCACACGATCATGAAGTCGAATGGCGGGGCTATCTGATCAAAGCCGGTATCGCTGTCGTGCACAAAGAAAAAGCGGAAGCGCCTTTCCTGTCCATCATTTCCAGCACCCTGGCGCCGCCGCGGGCAGCGCAGGTCAGCGGATTATCGGCGATAAAAACAGGCAAACCGGTTTCTTCGGCAATCAATCGGTCAATAGCTTTCAGCAGCGCGCCCCCTCCGGTCAGATAGATGCCATGGTTTGTGACATCCGCGCCCAGTTCGGGCGGCGTTTGCTCAAGCGCGGTTTTCACGATGTAGACAATGGCGGATAGCGGTTCCTGTAACGCTTCGAGAATTTCATTACTGTTCAGCACGAAACTGTGCGGCACGCCCTTGGCCAGATTGTGACCTGTGACTTCAATTTCCCTGGCCTTGCTATCGGGATATGCCGTGCCGATTTCCATCTTGATTTTTTCGGCGGTCGGTTCGCCGATTAGCGCGCCATAGTTACGGCGAACATAGTTGATGATCGCCTCATCGAAACGGTCGCCACCCACCCGTATCGATGACGAATAGACAATGCCGTTAATCGAAACCACCGCGACTTCGGATGTGCCGGCGCCAATGTCGAGCACCATCGAGCCGCACGTTTCGTGGACAGGAAGCCCCGCGCCGATCGCGGCGGACATCGCCTCCTCAATCAAAAACACTTCCCGCGCGCCGGCCATGGCGGCGGATTTGCGGATCGCCCGGCGCTCGACCTGGGTCGAGCCGGAAGGTACGCAGATCGAAATACGCGGACTCGAGCGCAAAACTTTATTTTTATGCACTTTTTCGATAAAAAAACGCAGCATGCGCTGGGTGACCGCAAAGTCGGAGATCACGCCGTTTTTCAGGGGGCGAACGATAGTCATGTTGCCGGGCGTCCGGCCAACAATGCGTTTGGCATCGGCACCAATGGCTGCTATCGACTGAGTGCCGCGAATCTTGTCTTCCTTGAAGGCGACAATCGAAGGCTCGTTGAGAACGATGCCTTGTCCCGGGATATGAATTAAGGTATTGGCGGTTCCAAGGTCAATGGACAGGTCGTTAGAAAAGATTCCGCGAATTTTTTTAAATAGCATTGAGAGTGGTTTCAGGTAGGAAATAATTAGGACTACTTTATCAATCGATCCGGTATTCAGCAGGCAGGCGATTTGGGCTGGTTTTAAGATTTTTCACCCGTCTGTTCACAACAAATGGACGGGGATTATCAATGAGCGAAGCCAGTCATAAACGTTAAATACCAGATAGCCTTAGCGGTAGAATTTGTTATGTAACCAGCGATAATACCGACTCAACTAAATAGATAAATTTGGCACAAGTTTGGCGTTTGTCAATAAAACGGCCTGATTAAACTGGCATATACCAAATTGATGAAGCTCCCCGGTCGCATCATGGGGCAGCCGCGACAGGAAGCTTCGATATCAACGGCGACGCTACAAAACAGCTTCCTTGCCCTGGTCTGCAAAGGGCTTGTTTTCCGTCCTCAGCACCGGCACCGCCCCTAGCAGTTTTTTCGTGTAAGCCTGCCGGGGCTCGGACAGCACCTGTGCCACGCTGCCGTACTCGACGATCCTGCCTTTATGCATGACCGCGACTTCATCGGCTATTTCGGCCACCACGGCCAGGTCGTGCGTGATAAACAGGTAACTGACGCCTTTTTCCTGCTGCAGCGATTTCAGCAGTTCGATAATCTGCGCCTGTACCGATACATCCAGGGCACTGGTCGGTTCATCACAAACGATCAGTTTCGGATCGACAGCCAATGCCCTGGCGATGCAGATGCGCTGGCGCTGGCCGCCCGAAAATTCATGCGGGTAGCGTTGCGCGGCATCTTCGGGCAGGCCGACCTGCTGGAGCAACTGCCTGACTCGCTCCTGCCTGCTAACCGTGCTGACGCCGGGATGCAGCGCCTGGATGCCTTCGGCGACGATATCGCCGACCAGCATTCTCGGGTTCATCGAGGAAAAAGGATCCTGAAACACGATCTGCATGTCCGCGCGTTTTTGCCGCAGCGCCTCGCCCTGTACGGTATCGAGCGCCACGCCGTCTATTGTTACCCGCCCCGCAGTGCCCGGTATCAGGTTCAACAGGCCTTTGCCCAGCGTGGTCTTGCCGCAGCCGGATTCGCCGACCAGGGCCAGGGTCTTGCCCTGTTGGATGGTGAAGCTGACGCCGTCGACTGCCCGCACATGATCGACGACGCGCTTGAAAATGCCCTTTCTGATCGGGTAATAGACTTTAAAATCTTCAACCTGCAACAGCGGCGGCGTTTCCTGCCGCCTGTGCGTCAAGCAGCTCTGCATGGAGGGCAAGGCATCGAGCAGTTTTTGCGTATATGGATGCTGGGGATGACGGAAAAATTCATCGCAATGCCCGGTTTCGACGATTTTACCCTGCTGCATGACCGCCACGCGATCGGCCAAATTGGACACCAGGGCCAGATCATGACTGATCAACCACAGGGCCATGCCGGTCTGCTGCTGCAGGGTTTTCAGCAAGGCCAATATTTGCGCCTGAATGGTCACGTCCAGCGACGTGGTCGGCTCATCGGCAATCAGCAAATCGGGCTCGCCGGCCAGCGCGATCGCGATCATGACGCGCTGGCGCTGGCCGCCGGACAGTTGATGCGGATAATCGTTGATACGCTGCTCCGGCAACGAAATCTCCACCTGCCGCAACAATTCCAGCACGCGTTGTTTGAGCGCCTGTTGCGGCGGGTCAAAATGCAGCTTGATGACTTCCTCAATCTGGTCGCCGATGGTCATGACCGGGTTCAGCGATGACATCGGGTCCTGGAATATCAGGCCGATGCGCCGGCCGCGGATCCGGCACAGCTCGTATTCGGACCGGCGCAGCAGATTATCGCCCTGCAGGCTGATCGCACGGGCCTGAATGCGGGCATTAGGCGGCAACAGCCTTAATACGGACAAGGCCGTGATAGATTTGCCGGAACCCGATTCGCCGACCAGGGCAAAGGTTTCTCCGGGATAGACGTCAAAGCTGATGTCGTCGACGACCTTGTTGCCGTGATTGAAGCTGACGCTGAGGTGCGCTACGGACAGTATGGGATTATTCATAAGCACCTCGCCGTGGATCAAACGCATCGCGCACCGTATCGGCAAACAGGTTCGCGGCCAGCACCAGCGCGAACATAAAAATGAATGAGGCCGTCAAGGACCACCAGACCACGGGCTCGCGCGCCATTTCCAGCCGTGCGCCGTTAATCATGTTGCCCCAGCTGTAGGTCGTGGGGTCGACGCCGATATTGATATAAGACAATACCGCCTCGGCCAGCACCAGCGAGCTGAAATCCAGCACCACCGATATCAACACGATGTGCATGACATTGGGCAGGATATGGCGCAGCAAAATCACGCGGCGCCGGACCCCCATCGCCTGAGCCGCCTGCACGTATTCCATTTCACGCAGTTTGAGCGTTTCGGCCCGCAGCAGCCGGCACAAGCCGGTCCAGCTGGTCACGCCCAGGATCAGGCAAAGAAACAACAAGCGCATGTCGGCCCGCACGATCACGCTGGTAAATTTTTCCTCGTGCGCGGCCATGTACACCTGCACCATCAGGATGGAGGCGGCTATCAACAATACGCTGGGAATGGAATTCAGCGTCGTGTAAACATATTGGATGACATCATCGACCCAGCCGCGGAAAAAGCCGGCCATAATGCCGAACACGAGGGCCATGGGCAGCATGACCAGGGTCGTCAGCGTGCCGATCACGAGTCCCGTGCGTATGCTTTTTATAGCCTGATAAAACACGTCCTCGCCGACTTTGTCGGTGCCGAACACGTGATAATAAGCCGACAAATAGACCAGCATGTAATTGACCGAGACGACCAGGAATACCACCGCCCAGACCGCCTTGGCCGTTGGACTCACGATGAAGCGCTTATGCGGCTCTCTCAACAGGCTGACCAGCAGAACCATGAAGAACACGACCAGCCCTGCGCCCTGGAGCCAGCCATAAAAGGCTTTCTCCAGAATATCCGGCAGGTGTTCGGTTTCGGGATTGGCCAGATGCGCGCCGCCGAATTGCAGGCGCGGATAGCCCCATTGTTCGGTGCCGTCCGGCAAGGTCATCATTTCCTTGCTGTACAGATAAACGGCGAAAGGCGCCGAATAGGTTTTCTCGCCGTGTTCGCGCAACGGCGTGGCCCAGTAGTCCAGCGCGCTGATGATTTCATTGCCGCGGCCTTCCGGCGGTTTGAAATGTATCGAGTCCAGCAGACCGACCACGACAAAGAAAATCAGCACGGTCAGCGACATCATGCCGGTCTTGCTGCGGGCTATCTGTTGCATCGGCCGTTTAATGTATTCCTTGCCGCGCAGATAAAATCCAAGTAAGAGCATTACCGCAATCAACAGGAATATCAGCGCATCGGTCCATAATATGATCATCAGGATAACCTTACTCTGGGGTCAACGAGGGTATAGGAAATATCGGTCAACAGCAGGCCGATCACATACAGGACCGAGCCCAGGAACACCATGGCGCGCACAATCGCAAAATCCTGGCTGTTAATCGCATCGATCGTGTAACTGCCCAGGCCTGGAATACTGAAAAACGATTCCATGATCAGACTGCCCATGAACAGCGTAGGCAACACCACCACAACACCCGTCAAAATCGGCAACATGGCATTTTTCAGCACATGCCGGAACAGAGTTCGGGTTTCGGTCAGGCCTTTGGCGCGCGCGGTGCGCACGTAATCTTTTTCGACCTCTTCCAGAAACAAGGTCCGGTACCAACGCACATTGGCGCCAATAGCGGAAAAGACGCCGATCAATACCGGCAGGATCAGGAACTTCAGCGCCGAAAAGCCGCCTTCGTAACCGGAGATCGGCACCAGCCTCAGCAATTTACCAATTAAAAACTGGCCGCCGATAATATAGAACAGTGACGAAACCGACATCAGGATCACGCACAGCACGACGCCGGCATGCTCCAGATAACTATTGCGGAACAGCACCATGATCAAGGCGAACGTGATATTGACCAGTAAACCGACGATCAGCGTCGGCAGCGCGACGGCCAGACTTGGCCACATGCGTTGCTGGATATCGGCCGCTATGTTTCTTCTGTCACTGTCGGATATGCCGAAGCGAAACAGGAACAAGCCGGCCGACTTCTGATAAAAGATGGTTTGGGTTAGTTTTTCCTTGCCCTCGGCCTTGCTGTTCCATAACAGCGGCAGGTCATAGCCGCGCTGTTGTTTCCAGTTTTCCACGGCCTGTTCGGTCACGTGCTTTTGCCCTAACTGCATGCGGGCCATGTCGTCAGGGCTGTTGACGATAAAGAACAGCACAAAGGTCAGGATATTGACGCCCATCAGCAACGGAAAGGCATATAACACTCGGCGGATAATGTATTGGATCATTGAATCGTTTCCCTAACGCGCCGACGATAAGCGAGGACCGCCGGAATTAACAGCAGCATAAACACGACAATTGCCAGCAGCAAGGGCCAGAACACGGGTTTGTTCCACGCGGCTCTTTTCTCGGCCCTTGCCGTCGTATCGATGCGTGTGTATTTAAGCTGATTATTGGCCATTAAGTTGGGTTTCAGGTTTTTATACCAGCCATGATATAGCGAAAAACTCTTGGGATGAAAGCCGAACACCCACGGCGCATCGCGGCGCACCAGTTCCTGCAGTTGCTGAATGATTTCATAGCGCTGCTCGCCATTTTCCATATTGCGCATTTGTTCGAACAGACGATCGAATTCAGGATTTTGATAATTCCCTGCGTTTTCTCCACCGTGCGCGACTTTGGCATTGGGCCCGTAGAGCAGGAAAAAGAAATTTTCCGGATCGGGATAATCGGCATTCCAGCCCCAGAAAAAAATCTGTGCATTGCCGGCGCGCATTTTCTGCTGGAAACGGTTGTAATCGGTGCCGCGAATGACCAGTTTGATGCCCAGCTTCTCGAATTGTTTGCGGTACCAGTTCATTCTCGGTCGGTCGTCGATACTGACCGAGGTCGTATCGAAATACAGGATCAAGGCCTGCTGGGTTTTAGGATCGATACCGCCCGGATAGCCGGCCTCGGCCATTAATCGCCTCGCCACTTCAATGCTTTTTCGTTGTGCTTTGCCGTCCTTCCAATTATAAACATAGGGGTTGATGCCGTCCTTGCCTTCCGCATACCCGTATATACCGGGCGGTATCAGGCCCTGGGCCGCGACGCCGCGCCCGTTCGCAAAAATAGCGATATATTCCTCGTAATCGACGGCGATGGCGATAGCCTGACGCAACTTGCGCGCTTTCTCGCTATCACCGCCGACCGTGGCATCAAGCATGTTGAAGCCGAGATAGAAAATAGAGGTCGTGACCGCCGTTTCCAACTGGATGCCTTTTTCCTTCATGGCTTCGGTCAAGGTGGCCGCGCCGCTGCCGGTAAACTGTATGGCCTGATCGAAATTGTCGGAAGCGATGCCGGAGGCATCGTAATAACCCTGCAGGAATTTGTTCCAGTAAGGAATCGTTTCCTTCTCCAGCATATAGACGACTTTATCGATAAACGGCAGCGGTTTGCCGGCATCGGCCAACAAGCCTTTTTCCTTATCGCCGGGTTCGCCTTCGGACGGATAGGTTTCCTGATGGAACAACGGATTTTTCAACAAAATCATGCGTCGGTTCGGATTGTTCTCGGCCAGAAAATAAGGGCCCGTGCCTATCGGATACCAGTCCAGCGTAATGTTTTTGTCGTCTAGGCCGGGTTGTTCATAAAACACATCGGCCTCCCATGGCATTGGCGCGAAAAACGGCATGGCCAGCCAGAACATAAACTGTGGATATTTGCCTTTAATGCGTATGCGGTATTGATACCGGTCCAGCGTGGTAACGCCCGCCATGGGAATGTCTTTAATCTCAAATTTCTGCTTATCCGCGACCTGTTTGGAAAATTCATCGAAGCCGACGATGTAGTTTTTCATCATTTCGGCAATGGGGGATTGAATTTTCGGGTGCGCCAAACGCTTGATCTGATACACATAGTCCTCGGCAACCAGCTCGCGCGAGCCGGACTCGGACAGGTCCTGCAGGGTGCCAAGCTGATCAATTTGCGCGGCAGTCAGATGATGATAGAGATAGTCGCCTTGCGCATTTCTCGCCAGAACCGGATGCGGCTGGTAGCGAATACCGGGTTGAATTTCGATAACATAATCGGTGTAGGCAATATCGCTGTCGTTTGCGGTTGAAGCCAGTTTATCGCCCCGGGCATTCAGGTACTCGATTTCAGGCACGCCGGTTGCCGTTAACGGCGTTAGCTCGTAAGGCCTTTTCAGGTAATGGTATTGAAACGGCGGTTCGTAAATCTGCGCAATAAATGCATATTCGTTTGAACTGTAAGCCACGGCCGGGTCCAGATGCTTCGGGCGTTCTGAAAAGGATTCATATAAAACCGCCTGATCGCCCTCTTCTTGCGGATAAGGATTATTGAGCCGCGAATCAGCGCAGGCGCCCAATACTGTCGCCAGCACTATCAGAACTAGCGTTCGAGCTTGATCAGCATGCATCTTCATGGACAAAAGACTAGACATCAAAATACCTTGCAGCCTGAAAAAAAATCCCTTTTTTAAGGGTGTTGTTAAATTTGACAGTCTTGCGTAAGCAAGGCTATCCTTTCCGATACCCCTTCGTCACGGCGGGGTAAATCCGCCGTCTGCAATTCATGGGGGATGTTATCATCGACCGGTTACAGGTTGGTGCGGATTGAAATAAACAAACAGAAATAATTAAAGCTCTATTGTAGCAACAAAAACATTCGGAGATGATAATGGGTTTTATGCAAGGCAAGCGTGTCTTGATTGTGGGTTTAGCCAGCAACCGTTCAATTGCATGGGGCATTGCCCAGGCCATGCACCGTGAAGGCGCTGAATTGGCTTTTACTTTTCAAAATGAAAAGCTTCAGAGCCGGGTCGAAACCATGGCGGCTGAATGTAATTCCAGCATTACCGTTGAATGCGATGTCAGCAGCGACGAGCAGATAGAAAACGTTTTTAACAAGCTAGGCGAACACTGGGATGGCTTGGACTGTATCGTGCATTCAGTCGCGTTCGCGCCGCGCGATGCGCTGGAAGGCGACTTCGTCAATGCCACGACCAGAGAAAACTTCAGAATTGCCCACGACATCAGTTCGTACAGTTTTACCGCCCTTGCCAAAGCGGGTCGCGCCATGATGGCGGGGCGTAACGGCTCTCTGTTAACCTTGAGTTATTTAGGTGCGGAACGCGTTATGCCCAACTACAATATCATGGGCGTAGCCAAAGCCAGCCTGGAAGCCAACGTCCGCTACATGGCCGTTGCCTTGGGCGAGGAAGGCACACGTGTGAATGCGATTTCCGCGGGCCCGATCAGAACACTGGCGGCATCAGGTATCAACGATTTCAAAACCATGCTCAGCAAGGCAGCCGATGCTTCGCCGTTGAAGAAAAACGTAACGATAGAAGAAGTCGGTAACGCGGCGGCATTCCTGTGCTCAGACTTGGCCTCCGGCATTACCGGTGAAATCACTTATGTGGACGCCGGCTATAATATTGCCGGCTATGTAGCGTCTTAAGCACTTATTTTTTCAACGCAAAAAAA
>SWBX01006063.1_pt1 | contig 12092 bp, 13 predicted proteins | sample 4693051 | NCBI WGS metagenome assembly SWBX01 (sample SAMN10267272, study PRJNA491770) | bioreactor metagenome | isolation source: DHS bioreactor inoculated with marine | place: Japan: Omine Ridge, Nankai Trough | reverse complement strand
GTCCACTTCGTCAAAGAATATGATTGCCGGACTGGCCTGTTTCGCTTTCCTGAAAGTCTCACGTACGGCTTTCTCACTCTCACCAACGTACTTACTCAACATCTCAGGTCCCTTGATACTGATAAAGTTGGCCTCGCTCTCGTTGGCTACTGCCTTGGCGAGCATGGTCTTGCCTGTACCCGGAGGCCCGAAGAGCATTATACCCTTGGGTGGTTTTGTGTTGATGGCCTCGAAAGCTTCAGGGTACTTGAGCGGCCATTCCACTGCCTCTACCAGTTCCTGTTTGATGGCATCCAGTCCACCGACATCGGTCCACCGCACCTGGGGTACCTCAAAGAACACTTCCCTCAATGCAGAGGGTTCGATATTCTTAAACGCCTCATCGAAGTCCTTGTGAGTAACTTCCAATTTTTCTATGAATTCGGCAGGGATCTCCTCATCCATATTGATCTCAGGAAGGAACTTGCGCAGTGCGTGCATAGCCGCCTCCTTACACAGGGACGACATGTCGGCACCCACAAATCCATGTGTACGCTCCGCAATCCTTTTCAGTTCACCTGCATCGTTACCTTCACCATTAAGTTCAGGGGACAGGGGCATGCCCCTGGTGTGCACCTGTAATATCTCCAGCCTGCCGTTCATGTCAGGGATACCGATCTCGATCTCCCTGTCGAACCGTCCGCCACGTCGCAGAGCCTCGTCAATGGCATTTGGCCTGTTTGTAGCCGCTATCACGATAACTTCGCCCCTGCCCTTCAATCCGTCCATCAGGCTGAGCAACTGTGCCACTACCCGGCGTTCGACCTCACCTGTGACCTCACCACGTTTTGGTGCGATACTGTCTATCTCATCAATGAATATGATAGTAGGTGCGTTCTTTTCTGCTTCATCAAACATATCCCTGAGATATTTCTCACTCTCGCCGTAGTATTTGGACATGATCTCAGGACCGCTGATGGATACGAAATTAGCATCAGTCTCATTAGCCACTGCCTTAGCTATCAGGGTCTTGCCTGTTCCAGGCGGACCATGCAGCAGTACGCCTTTAGGCGGGACAATTCCCAGTTTCTGGAAAAGTTCGGGATGGCGCAGTGGGAGTTCGATCATCTCCCTGACAAGTTCGATCTCACGCCTTAAACCCCCGATATCCTCATAAGTTGTCTTCGGCGACCCTTTAAGTTTGCTTTCATCCACAATCTCATCCTTGAGATTGATGATTGTGCTCTTTCCCACAAATACAGGGCCGGTGGGGGTGGTGGATAATACTACAAAGTTTAGGGGGTTGCTGACAGTTTCTACCCTGATCTGCTGTGCCTTACTAATAGGCCTGCCTTCCAGCAGCCTGTGGATATACTGGGCACCGCCGACAAGCCTGATGGCCTGGGTAGGTGCAAGAGTAACCCTCTTTGCTTCTTTAGCCTCTGCTTTTTTTATCTTTACTTTGTCATCCAGGCTGGTCCCGGCATTATTGCGAATATTACCATCGATCCTGATCAGGTCATTCCCCCGATCTTCAGGATAAGCCGGCCATACGATAGCATAAGTGGTATCCTTACCAACTATCTCTATATAATCGCCGCTTACCAGACCGAGCAGTTCCATCTTTTCCCGCTCGATACGTGCGATGTCGCGCCCCACATCACGATGGTGGGATTCCGCAACCCTGAGTGTCAGTTCCTTGGCCATTTTATTACCTCCTTTACTTTCTCTATATAAGTCTGGTAATGAATAGTATTTATTACTTGTCGCTTCAGATCAGGGTCAATAACTGCCTGTTGTTTATTTGCCGTTCATTTATTATTCCCCTGTCCATCAGTGACCGGATAGGTTCTTCCATGAAATATTCGGGTTTCCCCATGCTCATGGAAAGGGAGCGCATATCCTGCGGTTTTTTCAGGACCGCCATCAATATCTCCTCTTCAGGGTAGTTCTCTACCACTTCATGGATCCATTTGACACACTCTGCCATAACATCAGTCATTTCCCCTTCGATCTTGTGCTGCTGGTCTGCAAGCTGCCGCCTCCGGGATTCCAGTTCGAACAATTCCGTGTTCAGTTTTTTCAGTGTTTCAACGGATTTTGAATCATCCGTGGGACCCCGGTGGGGACTTTTCGGCTTTTCCGATTGTGGCTGCTGCAGGACCGTGCATGTTTCCACAGTATAGGAGTACGGCGACACAAATACTTCCAGTTTCAGGTTCTCTGTTATGTGGTAGTATTTGCGCCGCTGTTTATTGGTTTTTGCACGGATCAGTCCGGTCTGCTCAAGCTGTTCCAGGTGCCCTAGTATTGCCTTGGGACCTACACCAAGGCGCTCGGCGATCTCGCTTACATAGTAGGGTCTGGAGGCGAGTAGTTGGATTATATTCCTCCTGTTCTCGTTCCCAAGCAAATCCAGCAGTTGTGTTGACTCCATAGACCTGTTCATCCTGATATTTGAGTGATTATTCACATATGGTTAGTAACATCAGGTTATTAACGTATAGTTATTAACGTATAGTTATTAACACTTGGTTACTAACCATTTGTTAGTGTCAATAGTATATAAACTTAACTATTAAAAAAGTCTATAAAAAATGTTTAATTTCGCACGTTACAACCCGGTATTGCTCTACTCCATGGTTTCCTTCAGGAAAAAAGCAATGACGGTTGCCAGGCCTGTAAGTGCTGCCAGTACCAAAAAACTTGTCCTGGCACCTTCGAGTTCCATGACCAGGCCCGCAATCATGGGACCGGCGGCTGCTCCCAGCCACCTGACCATATTAAATGCACCCAGTGACGTGCCAAGAATGCGGGGATCCTTTTTCACTACCTGGTCTGCCATAATAGCTATAGTCAGTGTAACCACAGGACCCAGGCACAATCCCACAAATGCGAAATTTATGGCTATCGCCAATGGGCTCAGGGTCACATGTGACATTAGCAGCAGTGCGCCACCTCCCAGGATGATCATAGCAATGAGGGGAGTTTTCCGGCCAATTCTGTCACTCAGTGTACCGGTAACGGATGCGCCCAGGCTGCTGGTTATGGCATAAGGGATGAAAATAAAACCCATCTGGACGGGAGAAACAGTGCCACTGGCAAAGAAGGGTAATACATAGGATGCCCCGATAACTGATACACCGCACAGCATGCTCACAATGCTTGCCATAAAAATGCTCCTGTCCCTGAACATGAGCAGGGTGGACATCATCATTTTTCCGGCCCCGAACCCCAGATCCCTGCTGCAGGAGCTGGTCTCGGTCAGCCACAGGCTGACCCCTGCTATTGCCAGCGATACACAGAACATGGACAGGAACACTGTCCTCCATCCGAACAATCCGCCAACCACACCACCTAATATGTAGCCGGATACAGTTCCCAGTCCTGCTGCCAGACCAACGATACCAAACCCCTTCCCCCTTTCCCTTATTGGATAGATATCTCCCACGACGGCATATGCAGCCGGGAAGAACATGGCCACCCCCAGACCCGACAGGGAGCGGGCCACCAATAATTGTAGTCCTGAACTTGCGGTTCCGAAGATGAGGAGCCCGAAGCTGAATACCAGTATACCGATGGTGATAAAAGGACGGCGCCCGTACCTGTCAGAGAGTACGCCGATCGGTATCTGGGGGATTGCCATGAACACCATGAACGAGCCCATAATTATGCCCATCATAGGTTTACTCACATCCAGTTCACCGGATACTGCCGGAAGCATTGGGATAAGGGACAGGACCGACATGAAAACAATTAACAAGCCACCTGTCAGGATGAACATGATCCTGGTACGGGGAACTCTGGAGCAGTCCAGTGCTGTATGGGACATGGTGGATAGAAAGTTGATGTGGCTAATTAAGTTTTCCTGAAATGAAATGTGGATTTTCGGGGAGGTTTCACGGTATCCTTAAATACTTTTTTGTCATTAATATCGCTCAGAGGTGTAATAATATTGTTTTTAATCGGAGAAGCACTCATTGGCGAGGAACCAGAACTCGCTCACGTTGATATTATCATTGGAGATAAAAACGGCCCGGCCGGACAGGCTTTTGCCAACGGGTTCACCCAGTTGTCAGCAGGGCACACACCCCTGCTTTCTGTGATACGGCCAAACCTGCTTACCAAACCGGCAACGCTTATCGTGCCAAAGGTGACGGTACAAAATATGGATGGTGCGGCCAAGATATTCGGGCCGGCCCAAAGTGCGGTTGCACGGGCAGTAGCCGATGCCATGGATGAGGGTATCATACCAAAGGAACAGGCTGAGGACCTTGTAATTGTGGCCAGCGTATTCATCCATCCACAGGCCGAGGATTACAGTAAGATATACAGGTACAACTATGGAGCTACCAAACTGGCAGTGCAAAGAGCCATGGAAGGCTTCCCTGATGTTGATACTGTGATGGAAGAGAAGGACAGGACCATGCACCCCATAATGGGATTCAATGTGACAAGGTTATGGGATCCGCCGTACCTGCAGGTAGCTATCGACATCCCGGATATGGATTTCGTGAAGAAGGTCTTGAAACAGTTGCCACAGAGCGATCACCTGATAATCGAGGCCGGTACACCCCTTATCAAGCGCTACGGCCTGGATGTGGTGTCAAAGATACGCGAAGCGCGGCCCAATGCGTTCATTGTGGCTGACCTGAAGACCCTGGATACCGGAAACCTGGAGGCCAGGATGGTGGCTGATGCTACTGCCGATGCTGTGGTCATATCAGGACTGGCCCCCGTCTCTACTATGGAGAAGGCTATCAAGGAGGCAAAGAAGACTGGTATCTATGCGTATATTGATATGCTGAACGTGCCTGACCCGGTCAAGGTGTTAAAGGGCCTGAGTGTGAAGCCGGATATCATTGAACTTCACAGGGCTATTGATGCAGAGGACAGCGCATACGCATGGGGCAGCATTCCTGATATGAAGAAGGTTCATCCCAAGTTGCTGGTGGCTGTGGCCGGAGGTATAGGCAAGCTGGAAGCGGGTTCGGCGAAAGTAAGCGATGCCTGCGGTGCAGGTGCCGATATTATCGTGGTCGGCAGGGCCATTACCAAGGCCAAGGATGTCAGGTTGGCTACCGAGGTATTCCTGGAAGACATGCAAAAGGCTGAGATCGACCAGTACAGGGTCATGACTGATTTCTAATTGTTACTACAGGCCCGGAATGATTATTTGAGGGATTTGAATTTGAAAATAATCGGAGGAGGCGCATCTCAACTTTTAGCAAGCAGAGTGGCAGCAGAACTGAATTGCGAACTTGCGCTGTGTAAGTTCAAGACGTTTCCGGATGACGAAAAGTACATACGCATCATAGACGATATCGGTCCGGAAGCTGTCATAGTCCAGAGCACAATAACTGACTCGGATTTAGTGGTACTGCTGCAACTTATTGATGCATGCAGTTCTGCTAATCGCATCCATGTTGTGATCCCCTACATGGGGTATGCCAGGCAGGACAAGATATTCAACCAGGGTGAAGCGCTCAGTGCCAGGGCCGTGGCCCGGACCATTGAAGCCGATAATGTGATCACAGTCAACATACATGAGGATTCTATACTCAGCTACTTTAAGTGCAATTCCGTAAATATCAATGCTGCGCCCTTGATGGGGCAATTTGTCAGTGCTATGGACCTGCACGATCCAGTGATATTAGCTCCCGATAAGGGTGCAAAAGAACTGGCAGCTTCTGGTGCAAAGGAGATGGGGATCGAATACGATTACCTGGAAAAGAAACGAATAAGCGGCGACACTGTGGAAGTGAGCCCAAAGAACCTTGATGCCAGGGGCAGGGATGTGGTGATACTGGATGATATAATATCCACAGGCGGTACTATGGCAGAGGCCGTGCGTATGCTAAGGGAACAGGGTGCACTCGATGTTTATGTTGCCTGCATCCACCCGGTACTGGCTGGCAGTGCCATAAACAAACTATATCATTCCGGCGTAAAGGACATAATCGCCACTGATACTATTGAAAGAGCAGTTAGCAGGGTCTCAGTTGCACCCTTACTGGCACAGGCCCTTAAGGAATTATGATCTATGGGCTCCCCGAAAAAAATGAACCTTATGGCTCCTGCCGAATCCATGGCTACTGCTGTCAATGTAATAGAAGCGGGTGCCGATGAGATTTACCTTGGCCTTGAGACACCTGGACTTGTGAACCTGAACCTTTCAGGCAGGGGCAGGAGCTGCAACGCAAAAGACCAGGCCGAGTTAGTGGATATTGTAACGTATTCCCATGATAGGGGCGTGCTTGTGGATTATACTGTTAATACCCCGTTCATGGCTGATACACTTGAGGAGATGTATATCGAGCATGTGATGCGGGGAGTGGATGCGGGTGTGGATGCACTGATCGTAGGCGAGTTCGGTGCCCTGGCATTGGTGCATGAAATGGACCTGGGAATTCCGATACATGCCAGTGTGCTGCTTAATAATTTTAACAGGGGGCAGTTAGAGATGCTTAAAGGCATGGGGGTCGCCAAAGTAGTCCTCCCGTTCAAGATAACCATAGACGAGATACGCCAGCTATCTGGCCTGGGAATAGAGCTGGAATTGTTCGGGCAGTTCGGGTGTTCCAATATTAACGGCACCTGCCACCTGATCCATAATGCTGATGAAAGTATCAGCCTGGGACTGCCGTGCAGAGCGAATTACAGGGTGTCAGAGGACGGCAGGCTGCACAATATCCTGGATGCTGGGACGGACTGCTCGTTATGCAGTATAGGGGATCTGATGGATGCAGGTGTATCTGCCCTGAAAGTAGTTGGCAGGTGCATGAACCCTGAGATGATACGAACCATAATCCGGACATATCGCAGTGCTATCGATATGGTCAGGGACGGTGCTGTACCGGGCGAGATTAAGGCATGGGTACTGGAGGAGATACCTTTCTGGATGATGCTGTGCGACCAGGACAGGTGCAAGTACTTAAAGACGCCCATTAACGATTCATATATTTGAGGTTGACGCGTGATAGAGATACGGACTGCTGATGCGGCAAAGACCGGACTGGTTCTTGAGCTTTCAAGGGAGTTCGGGTTGAATGTGGGTATTGGAAGCGAGTGCTGTGTCCATAAGTTACCCAGTCCCGGGCAGGTGGCTGAGATTGCTTCACAGGTGGATGACTTGGCAGTGGTCACGCCCATCACACCGCAGAAACATTATGACTGGGTGATGGACTTTATCAGGGGGCTGCCGCGTGGTGTAAGGCTGGTGGTCAATGATGTGGGTGTGCTGTACTCAATGGATCGGGATGGTATGCTGGATGGTTTTAGTGCTGTTGTGGCCGGGCGTGGTATTGTACATACGTCCGAGGCATGTCCGTGGGTGGACCATCTGCTGCGTGATGAGTCTGAAGAAGTGAAGGATGCTTTTTTGCAGACCAATCTTAACTACAGCAGGACTCTGGAATTTTTCAGGGATATGGGTGTATCTGCTCTTGAGACCGACCTGGAATTGAGGACGGTTGAGGCTGCGCTTAGGACGGGACTGCCTGTGGCAGGTCATGCTGAATTTATTGCTGTGTCGTATGCCCGTTCCTGCCATACTGCCAGGTTCTTTGGTGAAGTGCCTCCAGGTTGCAGGGATAGGTGTAATGCTCCTATGGAACTGGAACTGGTGGATATGTTCGACCTGTCTGGCTCGCCGCCGGGGTTTGCACAGCCCAGTCCTGAGATGCTTGGGATTTTTCCTAAACTGTACTTGCTGGGTGCTACTATTTTTATGAAGAGGGATGTGCATGATGTCCAGGGTATGGAGAGGGTAATTGTTAATGGGGATATGTATGACCCTGCAAACCTGAGGGATGTTGTGATGGCTATTGATGAGGGCATGGGAAAGTCGGGCTGACCATGCCGAAGTGCTTTAAGCTGGCGTCATTGTAAATTCTGAAAATATTCCATTTGTTATTGGCAACAAGATTACCTATGGACTCCCGGGAGCTAAAGGAATAATCCTTTATCATTATTTTTTCGATAATATTAAGTCTATACATTACAGATGTTTGATAGCGCTTTGAAACCGCAAATAAAGTCAATATAAATCCTGTGATAACCAAGCGCAAATATTCCTATTTAAAATAGATTGAGAAATTTGTTACTTATTTCCTTTGTATTTTCTGATTTTAATCTTGAATGAGAACCTTTTGTCCTTGTAACTTTAAAATCCAATGTTTCTAAGAACTTTATAAGCTCTCTGCCTTTGATAACAGGAAATTCAGGCATTTTGAGCAACTTCCAATTCTCTAAAACCTACAAATTTATTAAGCTCTTCAACTTCTGTCTCTTCAAGACACATATCTATAACTTCACTTATATTTACCATTGCTTCATCTATGTTTCACCATAGGAATGGCATCCCTTGAAAATGGGACAAGAAACTATGTAATAGCCATCTTCGTCTATTTCAACAATTATTGGCAGATGCAATTTATCCATGTCAAATTCTTCCTATAGGATGGATAAATTTCATATATTAAGTTATTTTCCTAGGCATTTGTCATGTTATCAGTGCCGGTTAAAAAAAGAACCTGATACCGGGGGCGATAACAAGCTGATCCTATCCAGCCTGAAAAACAGACAAGCTTTAAGTGGATATTAAAATTATAACAAGCATCAGCCACAATGCCCTGTTTTTCCAACATGGGATCGCTGATATCCAATTAGCGAATATTACGACTTTTCCACCCTCCCATCCACCAGCGTGATCACCCGGTCCGTCCGCTCTGACACCCAGGGGTCGTGGGTCACGATTATCACAGTCTGCCCGCCATCAGACAGCCGCCGCATGATGCCGATAATAAGGTCCCTGGTCTTGGTATCCACCTCGCCTGTGGGCTCATCTGCCAGTATGATAGCAGGCCTGTTGGCCAGCGCCCTGGCAATACTCACCCGCTGCTGCTCCCCGCCGCTCAGTTCAGAAGGTTTGTGGTTCAGCCGGTCGCCCAGCCCCATCTCTGTTAGCACTTCACGGGCCCGCTTGATCCGTTCCTTCTTGTGAACCCTGGCAAACCTCATGGCAATCTCCACATTACCCAATGCGGTAAGGGCTGGCAGCAGGTTGAAATGCTGGAACACGAACCCAATCTTCTCGCGGCGCAGCCTGGGTATCTCCTTCGCCTTAACCCCGGTCACCTCGATACCGTCAATGAATACGCTGCCCTCTGTGGGAATTTCGAGCATGCCGATAATTGACAGCAGTGTGGATTTTCCCGAACCTGACGGACCCACGATACTTACCAGCTCCCCCCTCCTGACCTCCAGGTCCACACCCTGCAAGGCATGTATGGGCACCTTGCCTTGCATATAAGTTTCTTTCAGGTTCCGGGTCTGCAATATAATATCAGGCTCATCATCATTCATACCTGAGTGCCTCCATGGGACTCATGCCGGTAGCCCGCAGAGCAGGGTAGATACCTGACAAGGTACCCAGCAGTATGGCAAACAACATGGCAACGGCCACCAGCCTGGGCGTGATAAGGAACAGCACGATCCCCTTTTCAGCCAGCCACAGGTTTATGCCAAAAACTGCAACCCATCCGCCGGCCAGTCCCAGCAGTCCACCAAGAAAACCCATGATGGCGGCCTCGCCCACAGTCATCAACAGTATATCCCGCCGCTCTGCCCCCATTGCCTTCAGTATGCCGAACTCCTTTGTGCGCTCCATCACAGACATAAGCATGGTGTTCATAACGCTCAGCCCGCCGATAATAGCTGCCAGGACTGCAGCACTTACAGTTATTACAGAAAATATCATCAGGCCCTGCTTTGCCTCCTCCTCCAGTTCACTGGGGGACATTGTATCCACTCCGTCTACGCTGAGCTTTATCCGCTTTGCCAGCAGGTCACCGTCAACCCCCTCTTCAGGAATAGCAAATATCATAGAGACCATGTTGCCCATCTCATAGACATCCTGGGCAATATCAAGGGGGATTGCTGCTGATGCATCAAAAAAACTGCCCGTATATTCCAGTTCCCCAACCACTGTGAAGTACTTGTCCTGTATCTCAATACGGTCCCCTACACCGATATCATACTGGGTTGCAATACTACTACCAATAACGGTTACGTATCTATCCCCCCTCATAAGGTCCCTTCCTTCCTTGACCTGGACCGGTCCCAGTATTGTCTGGGATTTCTCTGGTGGTAGCCCTATTACCTGGTTACCCCCAAAACTCATGCCGCCCCCCTCCTCCAGCGGCGCCATCAACAGCCCGTATGCATCATGGACGCCGGGTACTTTCCTGACCTCTGCCGCTTTACTGGTGGTCACACTCCCGCCGAACAGGCCGCTTGAGCCGAATACACGTATCTTGTCAGCGGTCAGTGCAAATGAAGTTTCGAATGTCTTGTTGAAGTTCTCTGACATGGAGCCCATTACAATAACTGCAAATATGCCAAGGCCGATGCCAAAAATTGTGAGGGCCGTCCTGACCTTGCGTTGTGAAAGGTTTCGCAGTATAATGTCGAACAATGCCTTCCCCCCTATCTCCTGCTACTGATCACGACTGCATATATAATACCCGGGATGGTCAGTAAAATTGTGAATCCCGGTGTCTGGGATTGCGTGGGCTGGCTGGCAGGGGAGGTACGTTCCGGGATAAAAAAGATTTTTTTCATACCTGTCCAGTATTTCATTTCCAAGTGTTAAAATATGGATGTTGACCTGGTACGTACCAGGCTCAAGGTCATCATCCCATATGATACCCACGGTATCGTCCCTCTCCAGGGTAAGAGGTTCGGGCCTGCCTGTGAATACCAGTGGATCTGAACCGTCTTTGTGTAGTTCTACTTTCACTATACCGTTAAAAGGTACCTGTGACCTGCCGTAAAGTGTTACGCTGACACCGAAATCGTCTACGTCTACATCCATATCATCAATCTCTACCTCCTGGTTTGCTGTGAACCAGGTCACGTATGAGGATGTAATATCCGGTGTGTGGGATATGGCCTTTACACGTACGCTATACTCGGTATTGTCATCCAGGAGGATCGGCCAGTCAATGGAAATCTGGTTGGACTGCATCACAGGTATGTCCTCTTTGGTCTCGAAATATATTATCTCGCCATCCTGGATCAACTGGAAGGTAAAATCGGCAACGCTGGGACTGGATACGCTTCTGGGCTTTAATAACAGGCTTGCGCCGCTGCTGCTGGCGCTGAGATCAACTACCTGGAACCTTGGCAGTACTACAAACCCGTAAGAGAACGGGTATGATGTTTCATCTACAGATCTGCCATCGACCAGTACGCTGACTGTGGCCACGTAGTTTTTGAATTTGGGTCGTGAATCCCACATGATGATCTTTGTTATTTCCTTGCCTGGTGCTATTGTAAAATCCTGGGTTATGGTTTCGATTACTTTTTCCTGGGATGTTAATTTGAATATGAGCTGTCCATTATTTACCTGTTCGCTGGATTGTATTGATACGTCCATACTGTTCTCATCTGAGAATGTTGAAGTGATCCATGTACTCTGGGTTTCGACAGCAGAGGTAGGGAAAACAACAAGTGCCAGCAGGATAGTAAGAATAGAAACAGTTCTGGATTTCATTGCATATTGTAAGCTGGATGGTGTGGAAAATCTTTCTCTTGACAATTGATCTGAAATTGTGTGGTATCTGCTGGAGTTGACGGGAGCCGTTGACTATTTTTGACCTGTGTGGATCAAAGAACTGTTATTTACTAAAGGGACACATTGTCTGATACCAGAATTCCGGATCACCTTTGGTAAATACGCATTCATCCATTCCACCACACCCTTGGGCCTGCACACAACTGCCCGCTCCCCGTCCTGCTCCCCGTCCTGCTCCGCTAACTTCACAGCCGCCTGTATCTTTGGAGAAAACAATATATAATCTGTGAGTAAAGAAACTATGTGCCTGTCATGTCCCAATTCTTTTGACATACCGAATTGTTGATGAGGATGCAAAATAAGTAGTACTTTCCTTCTCTTTCAAGCACTATGAGAAATCTATTGGGTGATATACTTCTATTCCAACCCGCCCTTTTATTCTTTGTAAAAAATCTTTATCATCCAGTGTTACAAAAACTGCATGATGCTTTAGTGCGGTTTCAAGGTAAATAGAGTCCAATGAATAAGTGCCGTA
>SWBX01000185.1_pt1 | contig 12179 bp, 10 predicted proteins | sample 4693051 | NCBI WGS metagenome assembly SWBX01 (sample SAMN10267272, study PRJNA491770) | bioreactor metagenome | isolation source: DHS bioreactor inoculated with marine | place: Japan: Omine Ridge, Nankai Trough | reverse complement strand
ACCATCTCCCTGGATACCTTGATCCGTAAGACCCGTGAGTTTAACCGGGATGACGATGCCTGCCCCGTACTCCTGGCTGCGCTGGAAAACTTCAGGCGCAAACTGGACCACATGCCAGTCAAGCAATCGCCACAGCAATGGACCGATGAGTTTCAGGCTTGGTTGAATGCTTTGGGTTGGGGACGCTACGAGGAGATGAATAGTAACGAATACCAGCAGATTGAGCGCTTTAACCAGACCATGACCTCCTTCCAGATGTTGGGGCAGGTGCAACATTCGATGGTCTTGCATGACGCCATCGATCGCCTGCATGCCATCGCTCAGGAAACCATATTTCAGCCGCAGGGCAGTGATGCGCCGATTCAGATCGTGGGAACCCTGGAGGCAGCCGGGCTAGGATTTGATCACCTTTGGGTGATAGGTCTGAGTGATGACAAGTGGCCGGCACCTGCGTCACCAAATCCACTATTGCCAGTCTCCATTCAACGCAAATTGGATATGCCCCACGCCTCACCCCAACGTGAACTCGCATACTCCGCAGCCATCACCCAACGACTGCTGGCAAGTGCCGGGGAGGTGGTCGTCAGTCATGCCGAAACCGATGGCGTAAACCAGTTGCGAGTCAGCCCACTGGTTGAGCATCTCCCCATGTTGTCACTGGATGATCTTGATATTGCCCAGGTTACCGATCTATCCCGATTGGGATTCGGGTCATCCGAGCTGGAGGAGATCGTTGATAACCAGGCACCACCACTCTCCCCGGGAACCCATCTGACCGGTGGTAGCGGATTGTTAGCAGATCAGTCCGCCTGCCCGTTTCGAGCCTTTGCCAAGCATCGCCTTGGCGCCAGACCGGTTGACGATTCAGTATCTGGGTTAGATGCCAGGATCAAAGGGGTCATGACGCACCGAATTCTGCAACAGCTTTGGCAACAGATCGGTGATCAGGAGAGGTTGTTGAGTCTGGTTGATTCCGAACTAAGGCAACTGGTGACGGATAACGTGGCCAAGGAGCTATCCAGGATAAGGACCATGCGTCCAGAAACCTTTGCCCCCAGGTTTATTGAGATTGAGCAGCAGAGGGTTACACAGCTGATTCTGGACTGGTTGGAACTGGAACGACGGCGCACCCCGTTTAAGGCCATCTCGCTGGAACAGAAAGAGACGGTAAATCTAGCTGGCTTGGAACTGGATGTAGTGGCAGATCGTATAGATCAACTGGAAGATGGGACAAACCTGATCATCGATTACAAGACCGGCAAAACAATAACCTACAAGGGCTGGTTTGAGCAGCGCATAGGAGAGCCGCAACTACCACTGTACGCCACCACCAATGACACCAATGTGTCCGGTGTATTTCTGGCTGGTGTTAGCAGGAAAAATCTCAGATTTAGCGGGGTCGCAAACCGGGCGGAAGTGGTACCGGGTGTCAAAGCATTTACCGATACCAACGAGTCTGAGGGCTATTCCGGGTGGGATGGGCTTAAAGCAGACTGGAAACAGCGGCTGGAACTGCTGGCGAAAGAGATCTTGGCAGGACGGGCAGACGTGATGCCGAAGGATAGAAACAGCGATTGCACCTACTGCCCACTGCCGGCACTTTGCCGGATACATGAACTGGAAGATTCCGATATGCAGGAGGACCAAGAGTGAGTCTGCCGCAGATTAAGGATCAGGCACAACGCGCTCAGGCACTTGAGATAGAGCGCTCCTTCATCGTTCAGGCACCAGCCGGTTCCGGTAAGACAGAGCTGCTGATACAACGCTATCTGCGACTGCTTGCTGTAGTGAATGAGCCGGAAGAGATCATCGCCATAACCTTTACCCGTAAGGCTGCTTCGGAGATGCGTAACCGCATCCTGGAAGCTCTGGACCACGCAGCGGGACCAGAACCAGAACAACAGCATGCCCGCCTTACCTGGAGCCTAGCCCACAATGTCCTGAAGCGTGACCGGGAATTGGGGTGGGAGCTGCAACAATCTCCGGGGCGGCTCAGGATTCAGACCATTGACTCTCTTTGCAGTGGCCTTACCCGTCAGTTACCACTGCTCTCCACCTTTGGGGGGCAACCAGGTATTAGCGAGAACCCGGATGCGTTGTATTACGATGCGGCCCGAGCTGCCATCCGGCACCTGGAGCAGGGCAAGGAATGGGGCGATGCGGTGGCCATTCTGCTCGGACATCTGGATAACGACATACCTAGGCTGGAAGGGTTGTTGGTTAGCATGCTGTCGAAACGAGATCAGTGGCTACGTCATGTCGTCAGCCAAGATGTTGAGTGGATCAGACGACATGAACTTGAGTCTGCGCTGGAACGGGTTATTGCAGAGTCGTTGTCAGAAATAAGTAAAGCCGTGCCCATTGCTTTACTCCCGCAAATCCTGGAATTGGCACGCTTTGCGTCAGCAAACCTTAGAGAGGGCGGAAATGAGATAAGCGATCTACTCGCCTGTCTGGATATCGTACATATACCAGCAAGCACGGCTGAGGCAATTCCCCAGTGGCGAGGTCTGGCCGAACTGCTGTTGACCAAGGACGGCAGTCTGAGAAAGCGAGTCGACAAGAGATCTGGTTTCCCCGTGGAAAATGCCGAAGGCAAACAGAGATGCAAACAGATGAAAGAGGCCTTTGCGGCTCTTATAGAGGATCTACAGGCGCATCCGGGATTTGTCGCCAGACTGGCGCAGGTGCGCGGATTTCCTCCGGTTCGGTATACGGAAGAGCAGTGGCAGCTGATGCAGGCGCTGTTTCAGTTTCTTAAGATTGCGGTGGCGGAACTTCGGATTGTTATGTCTGAACGTGGCGAGGTCGATTTCATCGAGATGGCCTTAGGTGCCAACGCCGCTTTGGGTGAGGATAACGCCCCAACCGACCTGGCCATGGCCCTGGACTACCGCATTCAACACATCCTGGTGGATGAGTTTCAAGATACCTCCTATGGTCAGTTTGAACTGCTACGACAGCTCACTCGTGGCTGGGAACCAAGCGACGGCCGGACGCTGTTTGTGGTGGGCGATCCAATGCAATCCATCTACCGTTTCCGCGAGGCCGAGGTCGGACTCTATCTAAAGACCAGACAGGAGGGGATAGACAACATCCGTCTGGCGCCCCTTACCCTGTCGGTTAACTTCCGCTCCCAGCAGGGGATTGTGCAGTGGGTCAATCAGATGTTCCGGCAGGTCTTTCCCCAACAAGAGGACATCTGCAAGGGGGGCGTGACCTACGCTGATTCCACGCCGTTTCATCCAGAGAGTTTGCCGGTTGCAGTTCAGATTCACCCTGATCTGGGCCGTGATGACGCAGCAGAGGCCAGACAGGTACGGGAGCTGGTGCAGGCCGCACGGCATGAAGATGCAACCGACAGTGTTGCCATACTGGTGCGAAGCCGAAGTCATCTGGCTGCGATCATCCCAGAGCTAAAACAGGCTGGGCTAAGATTTCAGGCGGTGGATGTGGAACCTCTGGATCAGCGCCCGGTGGTACACGACCTGATGGCCCTGACCCGCGCACTGTTACACCCGGCTGATCGTATTTCCTGGCTGGCTGTGTTGCGCGCACCTTGGTGTGGTTTGGCCCTGGAAGATCTACATGCTCTGGCTGGCGCTGATCACAACCTGTCTGTCTGGGAACTGATACAGCAGCCAGAGAGAAGGGGAGAGCTAAGCAGTGATGGTCAGGCACGTCTACAGCGCATTAGCTCCATCCTGGAACATGGGCTAAAGAAGCATAGGCGGATGCCTCTGCGTGATCTGATAGAGGGCAGCTGGCTCGCCTTGGGCGGCCCTGCTGTGGTTCGAGCAGAGACGGAGCTGGAAGAGGCTCAGTTGCTGTTTGACCTGTTGGAACAGTTCGACCACGGTGGAGACATTGATGACTTTGCTGAACTGAATAAGGCGCTGAATGACCTGTACGCGCCGCCAGATGTGGGGGCTGATGATCGGCTGCAACTTATGACCATACATGCAGCCAAGGGTCTGGAATTTGATCGGGTTATTATTCCCGGATTAGGGAAAAAATCCAGGATTGATGAGTCCAGGCTTATGTATTGGCTTGAGCGCAATGCGGCAGCAGGAGAGTCTGATCTATTGCTGGCGCCGATCAAGGGTGCGGATATGGATGACGACCCCATATACAAATACCTGAGACAACTGGTTACAGAGAAGGATCGTCTGGAAGATGGTCGTCTGCTATATGTGGCTGCAACCAGGGCCAGGAAACAGCTCCATCTGTTTGGACACATCGACCATAAACAGGACAAGCTAAAGGATCCAGATAGCAGGTCTCTGCTGGCATCCCTCTGGTCTGCCGCCGAGGTAAGGAGTGAATTCCTGGGTATGTCGGTGGATGATCTGGCAGATGACAACACGGTTGACCAACAGATAACAGATGCGATGTCTCACCCCATTCGCCGTTTGCCTCTGGGATGGGAGCTCCCGACAACCGAACTGGAGTCGCCCTTGCCCCAGGCCGGTACGGATCCACTTCCGGATACAACCCAATTGGAGAGGGTGGAGTTTGACTGGGCAACCGAGACTGCACGCCATGTCGGCACCCTGGTCCACCGCTATCTGCAAAGGATAGCCAGGGATGGGACGGAACTCTGGGATCGGCAGCGACTTAGCTCCCTGCATTCTGCCTTTGGTAATGCCCTGATGCACCTGGGTGTCCCTGCGGGTGAGTTGGATATCGCAGTGTCCAGGGTTGATGCAGCCCTGTCCCAAGCCCTGTCAGACAAAAGAGGAAGCTGGATTTTATCTGACCGTCACCAGGATGCGAGGTCAGAATATGCCCTCAGTTCCCCACAGAATAAGAAGATGGTCAACATCATTGTGGATCGAACCTTCATAGATACAGAAGGTGTAAGGTGGATCATCGATTACAAAACCGGTGTGCATGAAGGTAGTGATATTGATGTGTTTCTCGATCGTGAAATGGCGAGATATCGCGAGAAAATGGAGCTATACGCGGCAATCTTCAAAAAACTGGAGGATCGGCCAATAAAGCTGGGACTCTATTTTCCGCTGATGTCGGGATGGCGCAGTTGGGACGTCTAGAACTTCTGGACTGGTATAGTTGCCGTATCCCAACTGGAGATGGCCCATTCCCAGAACTCGGCAAGGTTTGAAGGAATTTCTGCCGCTGGTGTCTGCCCTAAAAAGCGTGCTGCCTGTAGCAGGGTTTGTAATGGATTCTTTGTATCTACCGGCAAGGCCATATTCTGTTTGCTCAACTTCTTGCCGTTCTCATCCATCACCAGAGGCAGATGGGAGTATTCGGGCAGTGGCAGACCCAATAGTTGCTGTAGAAACAGCTGGCGCGGCGTGGAAAAAAGCAGGTCACTGCCTCTGACAACTCTACTGATCTGTTGAAAGGCGTCATCAACCACCACCGCCAGTTGATAAGCGTAGAGACTATCGGAGCGACGGATAATAAAATCCCCTACATCCCGATCCAGGTTTTGCCGAAATCCACCGAAGATCTGGTCACTAAAGCCTAACTCGACCGAGTTTGTCATGACTCTAATGGCCTTGGCGTCGCGGGTAGTGTCATGGCCACCGCGGCAGGTTCCAGGGTAGATTACCCCCTGCGGGCCGGGAGTGCCGAATTCATCGATTTCTCTTCTGCTGCAACTACATGGGTATGCCAGCCCACTGGAAACCAGATAACCGGCAGCCTCCTGGTAGGCATCAATGCGACTGCTTTGATACAGGACCTGTTCATCCCATTCAAATCCCAGAAGTTCCAGGGTGGTTAGAATTGAATCTGCGGCCCCGGGTTTTTCCCGTGGCGGATCTATATCATCCATCCGTAACAGCCAACTTCCCTTATGCCTGCGCGCATCCAGATAGCTGCCAAGGGCGGCCACCAGGGAGCCAAAGTGCAGTGGCCCGGAAGGTGAGGGGGCGAAACGCCCACGGTATTTTGTGGTTGCAGTCATAGCAGTGCATTTTATAGACAAAAAAACCGGCCATAAAGCCGGTTTTTAAGTTAGATCAGGCTGGCATGATCAACCAGTCTGTTTTTCCCGGATCTCATCCAGGGTTTTGCAGTCGATACATAGGGTTGCAGTTGGCCTGGCCTCAAGTCTGCGGATTCCTATCTCTACGCCGCAGGTCTCACAGTAACCGTAATCGTGGCTGTCGATGAGATGCAGGGTTTCATCAATCTTTTTAATCAGCTTGCGCTCACGGTCACGGGTACGCAGTTCCAGGCTAAACTCTGATTCCTGACTGGCGCGGTCGGAAGGATCTGGAAAATTTGCAGCTTCGTCCTGCATGTGGTGGACGGTCCTATCGACCTCAGCCATCAATTCCTGCTTCCATCCCTGCATGATTGCACGGAAATGCTCCTCTTGCTTCTCGTTCATGTACTCTTCGCCCTTTTTACTCTTATAGGGCGTAAAACCGAACGGGCCGGAAAGCACTTTCTCGGGTCTCTTTTTAGCAACCATTCAAATCTCCTGACAAACCACTCAAATTAAGGGGCGTATCTATACCAGAATAGCAGGTCATCGGCAAGAATTAGTGTCCAATTATGGGGTGGAACAGATTCTTTCCCGCGATTCTTTGGGTTAAGCTAACATTCCAAATTTACTGCCTGTACACGTTTGCGACATATCTGGGGATTTCTAAAGTGATTGCGGATCGAATGCAACAAATCAAGCCGTTTCATGTGATGGAACTTCTGATGAGGGCCAGAGAACTTGAGGCCCAGGGCCATTCCATAATACACATGGAGGTGGGGGAGCCGGATTTCACCACACCGGAGCCAATCATCCAGGCCGGTCATCAGGCTCTGGACGATGGCCGCACCCACTACACCCCCGCAATGGGCCTTCCGGAGTTACGTCAAGCCATCGCCGCCCAGTACAACAGGCGTTTTGGTCTGGATATTGATCATAGCCGCGTCGTGGTTACACCAGGCGCCTCGGGCGCTCTACAACTGTTGCTGAGTGTCCTGATCAATCCAGGGGACGGTGTTCTGCTGGCGGACCCTGGCTATCCCTGTAACAGGAATTTTGTTCATATGGTTGGCGGCGAACCGCAGGTGGTAGATGTTGGGCCTGATACCGATTATCAGCTAAGCGCCAGCTTGATTGAGCGTAACTGGAGCAGTAACACCAAGGCTGTAATGGTGGCCTCACCCTCAAACCCAACCGGAACCATGCTTAGTAGACAGCAACTATTGGAGATAAATCGTATTGTTGAGCAGCGCGGTGGTGTTCTGATCGTGGACGAGATCTACCAGGGACTGGTGTATGAAGCTGAAGAGCATAGCGCACTGGAGATAAGCGACAGAGTGTTCGTCATCAACAGTTTTTCCAAATATTTCGGCATGACCGGCTGGCGCCTGGGGTGGCTGGTGGCACCGCAAGGTACGATAGGCCCATTGGATCGGCTGGCGCAGAATATCTTTCTGTGTGCGCCGACGCTGTCCCAGTATGCAGCGCTTGCGGCATTCAGTGATGAATGCATAGGGATTCTGGAACAGCGTAAGGCTATCTTCAAACAACGACGGGATTATCTGATGCCAGCGCTGGAGGATTTGGGTTTCAGATTCCAGACCAAACCCCAGGGTGCATTCTATCTCTATGGAGATTGTTCACGGCATACCAACGACAGCACCGCCTTCGCTCATGCACTGTTGGAACAGATGGGGGTAGCGGTGACACCGGGGATGGATTTTGGTGCAAATGCACCGGAGAAGCATCTGCGATTTGCCTACACCACCGATATAGAGTTGTTGCGGGAAGGGGTGAGTAGGATCAAGCAGTTTGTCGGGCGCTAGTACTCAAAGGCCTTACAGCGGACACAGTCGCTAACGCGCCTGTCCCGCTGAAGGCAACGTTAGCTGCAAAAACATGACGTTATAGCGTTGTGGTGCTACACTCCCTATCAGGAGGTACTTGATATGAGTGATTTATCTAAAAGATCAACGGTTTACTTTGAACCAGATATTCATCATGCATTGCGTATAAAGGCAGCAAATTCACACCTGTCAGTTTCAGAGGTTGTAAATGAGGCTGTCAGAATCTCGCTTCGAGAAGATCAAGAAGATCTAAGCGCCTTTGAAGAGCGCGCAAATGAGCCAAACCTGAGCTACGAGGAATTACTAAAAGATCTCAAGTCCCATGGCAAGCTATAGAATCTCATTTAAGAAATCTGTAGCGAAAGATCTACGCAGCATTCCAAATAAAGATATAAAAAGAATTCTGGAGCGAATCGATTGCTTGTCTGAGAATCCAAGAGCAGAGGGTTGTATAAGGCTTTCGGGTCAAGAACGATACAGAGTGAGGCAGGGGGTTTACCGGATAGTTTATGAAATTCAGGATGAAGAACTCGTTGTGTTGGTTATCAAAGTTGCTCACCGCTCCCAGGTTTACAAAAGCAGCTAACAAGAAAATCAAGCCACTCACTGCGTTCGTTCGGACGCGCTACCGCGCGCCGCTTATTTAAACGTTAAGTTGTTAGGGAAGTCATGGCTAAGATTCGAACTCCAATACCAAATGATGTAGCGGCTGATGTCATGTTTGCTTCTGATCGAACTTGCTGTGTTTGCAGGGAAAGGGGTAAGGCCATGCAAATACATCATATAGACGAGAACCCAAGCAATAATGATTTTAAAAATCTGTCGGCACTTTGTCTTGAGTGCCATAACGATACCCAAATTAAGGGTGGATTTGGGCGGAAGCTAAATTCTGATTTAGTGATAAAGTATCGAGATGAATGGCTGCAGAGAGTTGAATCTCGAAGAAGCCTATCTGACGAAATGGCAGTTAATAGGCAGGTCGGTGAAGTGAGTTTAAGTCAACAGATTGAAAGTAAATCCTCGAAAGAAATTCACCATACGGCGCTTAAAGAACCACCGATGGATTACATCAATTCTCTTCCTGAGTTCAAAGCAGCTTTGCTTAGTCAAGCGCAACCCAAATGGGATACTGGTGTTACTGCGACGATGGTGCAAGCGAGTTACGATTATATTGATTCATTAAACGGTATTCTTGTTACATTGGCGGGTTATTATTCTCCGGAGCAATTCGGCGAACAGTCAGCACAGGAGTATTTTTCCGAAATAATATCATCTCGTTTTAAGTGGCACAGAACTATCGCTGAGCCAGAAGGGCCGGGCACGGGTGGTACCATTGTAAATGTTACTTGCGGTGGTGGTGTTATGGCCGATGTTGAAAGAATGGTTGAAGACATGGTTATGGGGTTGGTTGGCTATGATGATTCATTCGACTGGAAAGGATGGCCAAAACGATGGAGTGGAAAAACTTAACGAGTGTATCAATTTGACGCATTTACGCTGCGCTCCAATGCGCAAATACACAGGCGTTATACAGCAAAAGCAGGATCTAGTTGAACAAAATAAGTACAACCAAACCAAAATAATAATGGATTATTTTAATAAATGACAGCAGATAGAAAACAGCTCAGCAACCCTTTTTCGACAGGCAGTGGTGGGGCAAGATTTGAGGCGAACATTCAGGCCACATTTGTCGCCTTGATGCTGAGTGGTGGTTATGCTCCATGCTTACCCTCATGGCCAATCGTCGAGATAAAGCTACAGGGCGCAGTAGCAGGCTATGCTACAGACGATCTGATAGTTTTCGTTGAAAACCCAAAGACGAATAACGAGGACATCCACAGACGAATAACGAGGACATCCACTGAGACGAATAACGAGGACATCCACCACTTGAAAGCCGAACAAATAACTAACCCATCACCTACGACCAATATCACGTGCAAATATTCTCTAAACTCGTTGCTTTGCCGGTGAAAAGTCAGACAGATATTTGAGATAAACCAGATAATGGAATGGTTGGACAATAGCTCTCCACCCCGAAACGGGAAATGGATGTTCTGGAAGTTGTTCGAGACGTTTGTTTGGTTATCAAGTGCAGTAAAGCACCCTAGATTCACTCAAACCTTTGATGAAGCGCTGGCCGAGCTGTTGGGCGGTTTCACGCATTTTCTCGACAGGACCCATCACCAGCGGATGTGGCCTGCCTTTATGGCCCCGAAGATGCGCCACAAAGCCATCAGGCTCCAAACCAAGACGAGCAAGGATAGGGGGCGTATCTGACGGTATAGCCCCTCGTTTATCCTCCCTGATGGCTCTGCCGGCCCAATCAACTAGTTCAAGATAATCGTTTGAGGTGAAACCAATGGCGTTGGGGTGGTTATCTTCTCTCCCACTCACCAAAGGCATGAGAGACGGGAGATTAGCTGATCGCGGTTTCTCCTTCAGGCTCTCCCGGATACGTTGCTGGATTGAAGTGTAGTCACTCTGTTCCGGGGTTTGTGCCATCATGGCCCGGATGGGGTTGAGATCGACATAACCCATACAGGTTAAAACAGCGGCTTCATCAAGCAGGGCCTGAGATTTGAACCGTCCCTCCCAGAACCTTCCGGTACAGTTGTCTTCCTCATTGGCCTTACGCGCCAGATGTTCATTCAAACAGCGCATAAACCAGGAGATATCCGACAGGCGTTCACGCCAGCAATCCAAAATCTTCTGAACCTCACGGACCTCAGCCTTTGTGGTGGTTTCTCCCTGGAGATAACGGCTTACCAGAACCGGCAGTGAGAAGAGCTGTTGCCAGCGCTCCATCAACTCCTTTTCAGACCAGTTATCCGCTGTTTTGTGCTCAATACGCAGGACTAGGTGGTAGTGGTTTGAAAGTACCGCATAGGCGGCGATTTCAATGGCAAAGAGGGAGGATAGTTCAGACAGACGTTCAACCACCCACGGTTTTCTGTGCTCGTAGTTCTTTCCCGTCAGAGAGTCTTCGCCACAGAGAAAGGCGCGACGAACACAGCGACTTATGACGTGATAGTAGGGGGTGGCATCCAGTGCGATGAGTTCCTTTCTGGCACGGGTCATTGTTCTTCTTCCTTGAAGTTGTGTTGTGGATCCAGTTTATTCCCATTATTATGAATGTCAATTGGTGGGTGTCCTCGTCTTTTGTGAATGTCAATTGGTGGGTGTCCTCGTCTTTTGTTCTCCTCGTCTTTTGTTCTGATAAGCTAACAAGAAGCTCCACCGGACATAATACTCGCTGTGCTCGTATTTTTCCGGTGAGCTAAGCGTTAGAAACCTATGGGGAAGTATATGGAAATTCAAGATCATGAAGAAGAGTTTGAAATCAGCATTGATTTTAAACGTGGAGATGGCGATCCTTCCCGTGTATTCAGAGCAATGTCTGGGTTAATTGATGCTTTCCAATCTATTGACACGCATTTGGCTAACTCTTTCGATATTTCATTAGATGCATCGTTAGTATTAGAAGAAGTTGAGGCTGGCTCAATCAAGGCCAAATTTAGAGACGTTATTGAAGGCTTGCCTGATGAGGCATTAAAAAACTCTGAATGGAAAATAATATTTGGCCATTTTCTACTTCATTCAAAATACGCCATTTTAGAATGGTTAAATAATCGAACCGAGATAACGCACAGAGAAGATGTTATGGTTCTTGAGAACCAGCTAGTTAAAATTGCTGAGGAAACAGATTTAAAACTGTTGCCTGCATATGCCGCGCCTTCTGCGGAAATGTTGCTATCTGATATCCATTCTGTTCAAGAAAGCCTAGAGCATTTACTCGAAGAAGATTCGGCTTCCTATAAATATGGAGATAAAAAAGTCAATTTTAATCGTGATTTAAATATTTCTAATGAAATAGTACGTGAAGTGCTCACAAAAGAAATAGTTAAATCATCAGGAAAAAGAATCGTAAAAGTAAAAAAACCTGATTATTTGGGTCAATCAATGTGGGCTTTTCAATACGATGGGAAATCTATCGAAGCAAAGATTGTAGATTCTACATGGCTAGCCAAATTTCAAAGTCGTGTCGCAGAAATTAAACCCGGTGATTCATTGAGTGTAATGCTGTATGAAGAAATTTCATACGGCTATGAAGGTGAGGTAGTTCACAGACATTATGAGGTAGAGAATGTTTATGAAATCATTAAGCCTCCGACGCAACAAAATATAGGTTTCTAACAATGCAAATTCACTCGGACAAAATAAAGCTGCGCCGCTTCGCTTTGCATCTTTATTTTGCCGGTGATTTGCGGCGTTAACGGCCTACTTCAAGAAATTCGCCCATTTTGGTCAGCTATATATAAGGGGTCTTCCCCAAATCGTGTGGGTAAAATCTACCTGGTAATACCTTC
>SWBX01005995.1_pt1 | contig 12261 bp, 9 predicted proteins | sample 4693051 | NCBI WGS metagenome assembly SWBX01 (sample SAMN10267272, study PRJNA491770) | bioreactor metagenome | isolation source: DHS bioreactor inoculated with marine | place: Japan: Omine Ridge, Nankai Trough | reverse complement strand
GGGGGGGAAGTGGAATTAAGGCATCTTGTAACTTTTTTAGTGTCACTCGCGTAATTGCCACACCAGTCATGCCCGCACGCATCTCCTTATAAAAAAATGGCGATCGCAGCGTGAACAAAAGGAATCGATTGTTTATCTGCATAGGTTGCTTTAGCAGTGCTACACTCGACAGCATTGAGAATGGTTCTATAAGGTTATTGATAGTAACAATCCCAGTTGTTGCTCCATCCTTGATGTAAAGGATGTTTCCGTACTCTGGATCACACCTAGAGTAAATTTCTTTATGTATTTCTCTTGTTACATATGTTGCATTACTCAACAGCACACCATCATCTTTGATGTTTTTTGCTGAGATATATAAAAAATCACCACTGACAGTATTAGGCGGCGAATGATGAGTCCCATCCGTAATCTTCAGCATGGAGTCTCCTAGCCTTACCCACTCCCACCCCTGCGGCAGTTCGTAAAGCACTTCCTCCGGCTTGATCGCCGGCAACGGCTTGGGCGCTTTTATCTTGCCCTCCTTCACCAGCCGCTGTTTCTCGGCCTCGATTTCCTTGAGCAACTCGCTGGCCGGCTGATCGTTCGGATCTTGCGGCGCCAGCCTGCCCTGCATCGCCAGCGTCAGAATCAGCTCGCGCAGCTTTTTGATGCCGTCGGGCGCGGCGAAGGCGGCGTCGAAATGTTGTTCCAGCAATTCCATCAGCTATCACCAAGAGCCTGCATCAGTTCCGCTTTCAAGGCGCTCTGAGCCGCTTCGAGCTGGCGGACGATCTGTTGGTATTCCTGCATCAACTCTTCCGGATCACGATGATTGATTTCCTCTTCGTGGGGGTTCTTGCTGTCCAGGTTGTAATTGCGCTCGGCCAGTTCCTTGACGCCGACTTTCCAGGCCTGTTCGGTGGTCTTGCGGCCCTTGCGTTCGGCGCCGCCCCACCAGGCTTTTTCCAGATCGAATTCGGCGATGGTCAGCGGTTTGGAGCGCGAATAGGATTTGTAGCCTGCCGGATAGGGATGCTCGAAGAACCAGACCTCGCGGGTGGGATCGCCTTTCTCGAAAAACAGGATGTTGGTGGCGATGCTGGTGTACGGGCTGAACACGCCCTTGGGCAGGCGGACGACGGTGTGCAGGTTGAATTCTTCCAGCAGTTCGCGCTTGAGCGTGGTTTTGACGCCTTCGCCGAACAGGAAGCCGTCCGGCAGCACCACGGCGGCGCGGCCGGTGTCGTGCCTGAGCAGGTACATGATCAGCGCCATGAACAGGTCGGCGGTTTCGCGGGTCTGGTACTTGCGCGGGAAGTTGTTCTCGATGCCGTCTTCTTCCATGCCGCCGAACGGCGGGTTGGTGACGATGATATCCACCCGGTCCTTGGGGCCGTAATCCTTCAGCGGCCGGCTCAGGGTGTTGTCGTGGCGGATGTGGGTCGGCACGTCGATGCCGTGCAGCATCATGTTGGTCATGGCCAGCATGTGCGGCAGCGGCTTTTTCTCGACGCCGTGGATGCCGGCCTGCAGGGTTTTCAGGTCGTCGGCGGTTTTGACCTGCCGTTTCAGGTGTTCGATGGCGCAGGTCAGAAAGCCGCCGGTGCCGCAGGCCGGGTCGAGGATGGCTTCGCCGAGTCTGGGGTCGAGCATGTCGACCATGAACTGGGTGACGGCGCGCGGCGTGTAGTATTCGCCGGCTTGCCGGCCGATTGCAGGTCGGCGAGGATTTTTTCGTAGATGTCGTTGAACAGGTGGCGGTCGCTGGAGGAGTTGAAATCGACATCGGCCTCGATGGTGTTGATCACCTGGCGTAGCAGGGTGCCGGATTTCATGTAGTTGTAGGCGTCCTCGAACACCGAGCCGACGACCTTGCCGTGCGGCGGGACGCCGGCGGCGGTGGCCAGGCGTTTTAGAGACGGAAACAGGTCGTTGTTGATGAAGTCGATCAATTCCTCGCCGGTCATGCCTTCCGGATTCTTGGCCCAGTTCGTCCAGCGGAAACGGCTTTGCAGCGGCGATTGGTAGCCGGGAACGGTCAGTTGCCATTCCTGTTCCTTGTCGTCGAAAATTTTCAGAAACAGCAGCCAGACGATCTGGCTGATGCGCTGCGCGTCGCCGTCGACGCCGACATCTTTGCGCATGATGTCCTGGATGCTTTTGATCAGGGTTCCTATAGGCATGGGTGGTTTTCTTGCAGTGATGGGCCTTTATGGGGCGTAAAGCGCCTGTTCCAGTTCGCAGACGGCCTGCTGGTATCGATCCAGGCCGCCGAAGCTGCGGATGATCTCCAGCGGGGTGCCGAACTGGTCGAAGGGCGCGATGGTCAGAATCTGGGTTTCTTCGATATGCTGGATGCCTGCGTCGGCGTATTTGTCCAGCAGGGCTTCCAGAACCCTGCGGGCCTGTTCGCCGTAGCGGGTGAAGTAATTGTTTTGCCTGACCTGCTCCGCGCGCTGCCTGCGGGTCAATGGCGGCCGGTCCCAGGCGACGTGGCAGACCAGGTCGAACGGGTCGCAGTCGCGGCCGATTTCGTCAGCCAGGGCGTCGAAGAAAATGCCCTGGCCGGCCAGCTCGTCGATGACGGCTTGTTTCTTGTCGCTGCGGCTCCAGCGGCGCAGAAAATCGTCCAGCGAGGCAAATTCCCGGTTCAGGGTTTTGCGGGTGTAGTCTTTCAGGGACTCCGTGACCAGCTTGCCGTTGGCGTCGAAATACTGCACGCGCTCGGCGACGACTTTAACTTCGACATCGGCGACAACGTAGCGTTTGACTTTGGCTTCATCCGGCTCCGGGCCGGATTCGGCGACGCCTGTCCAGCCTGCGTCATTGCCAAGGCCCGGATAGTCTTTGCCGCGGTTTTCGCAATCATCGGCCAGGTCGGGAGGCACGGGCGAATCGTCGGGATGGCCGGGGGTATAGATCTGCACGGGATCGCCGTCAAAATCCGGGTCGGCGAACAGTTCGGTGGCTTTGCGAAAATCGATGATGGTGAAGTAATACTTGCCGTAATCTTCGTTAATGCGCGTGCCGCGGCCGATGATCTGCTTGAACTCGGTCATCGACAGGATGCGCTGGTCGAGCACGATCAGCTTGCAGGTTTGGGCGTCGACGCCGGTGGTCATCAGTTTGGAGGTCGTGGCGATGACCGGGTATTTGCTTTCCGGGAAAATGAAGTTGTCGAGCTCGGCTTTGCCTTCTTCATTGTCGCCGGTAATGCGCATGACGTATTTTGAATTTTGCGCGGCCAGATCGGCGTTTTCGTTGACCAGAGCCTGGCGCATGCGTTCGGCGTGGTCGATGTTTTCGCAGAACACGATGGTCTTGTCGAAACGGTTGGTTTGCTTCAGAAATTCGCTGATTTTTTTGGCGACCAGCCGGGTGCGCTTTTCCAGCACCAGCGTCTTGTCGAAATCCCTCTGGTTGTAGATGCGGTCTTCGATTTCGTTGCCGTATTTGTCCAGCATGCCTTTGTCCGGACGCCAGCCGGTCAGGTCTTTGTCCAGATCGATGCGCACCACTTTGTAGGAGGCCAGGAAGCCGTCGTCTATGCCTTGCCTGAGCGAGTAGGTGTAAATCGGTTCGCCGAAATAGTCGATGTTGGAAACGTCCTTGGTTTCTTTCGGCGTGGCAGTCAGGCCGATCTGGGTGGCGGATGAGAAGTATTCCAGGATTTCCCGCCAGGCCGAGTCGGCCGCGGCGCTGCCGCGATGGCATTCGTCGATGACGATCAGATCGAAAAAGTCCGGGCTGAACTGCCTGTAGATGTTGCGTTCCTCTTCACTGCCGGTGACGGCCTGATACAGCGACAAGTAGATTTCATAGGATTTGTTGGCCTGGCGTTTCTGGATTTTGGTCATCACCGGGCCGAACGGCTTGAAATCGTTGGTCATGGTCTGATCGACCAGGATATTGCGGTCGGCCAGAAACAGGATGCGGCGTTTGGTCCTGGATTTCCATAAACGCCAGATGATCTGGAATGCGGTAAAGGTTTTGCCGGTGCCGGTGGCCATGACCAGCAGAATGCGGTTCTGCCCGCGCGCTATCGCTTCGATGGTTTTATTGATTGCCAGCAACTGGTAGTAGCGCGGCGTTTTGTTGCCGCCGTCGCTGTAGTAGTCCTGGGTGATGAGCGCGCTTTGCCGCTCGCTCAGGCCCTGGTGTTTAACCCACTCTTGCCAGAGCGTCGCGGCGGAGGGAAATTCGTGCAGGGCCAGCTCGCGTTCGATGATGCCGTCGGTTGCGATTTTGTTATGAAACAGAAAGCCGTCGCCGTTGCTGCTGAACACGAAAGGCACTTGCAGCATGTCGGCATAGCCCAGCGCCTGCTGCATGCCGTCGCCGAGAGCATGGTTGTTGTCCTTGGCCTCGATGATCGCTATCGGCAGGTTAGGCTTGTAAAACAACACGTAATCGGCGCGTTTGTGTGTGGCGCGGGTGTGCAGTTTGCCGCGTACGATGATCCGGCCTTTGGTGAGCGGAAATTCTTCTCGGATCTGGCTGGCCAGATTCCAGCCGGCCTGTTCCAGCGCGGGGGTGATGAATTTGCTGCAGATGTCGCGTTCGGACAGCTGTTTTTTATTCATCTTTCAACGCTCCCTGCTGTTTTTTGCCGGCGCAGAACTGTTCAAATTGCCGTTGCGCCAGCCTGGACGGAGCTGTCTTGCCGTTTTCCCAGCGGTTTACCGTCGCAAAGCTGACCCCCAGCGCCTGCGCCAGTTCATCCTGACTCAGTTTCAGCTGTTTTCTGACGGCCTTGACCTGTTCTGCAAACGCACTGGGCTGTTGGGGCATTTTCCAAATCCTCATCGGGAATAATCTACAGCCAGAGATACAGGTGCTGGCGAATTGGCGTGCAGGATATAACATCTGTTATATCCTGCGCAAGTCGCCAAGTGCGAATACCCGCAAGGGGCACAAGTAAATTCGCACCTACAGGTTTTAAAATCGCTTGTTTCAGACCGCCATGGGCGCGGTCAGGGGCGCATGGTGCTGGTAGCCTTCCAATATGAAGTCGCCGGGCTCTGCTTTTTCGAGCCACTCGGGTTCGTAACTGCCGGTAGCCGCATAGTCGGGGATGCGGTCCGACAGCACCAGTTTCGGCGCCGGATAAGGCTCGCGCTGCAATTGCTGCTCCAGCATCTCCACATGGTTCTCGTAGATATGGGCGTCGCCGATAAAGTAGGTAAACCAGCGGGGCGCATAGCCTGTCAGGCGCCCGACCAGGTGCAGGAGCGCTGCGCCCTCCGCCAGATTGAACGGCGCCCCCAGACCAATGTCGTTGCTTCGGACATACAGGCACAGCGATATCTCTCGCTTCGAGGTGTTCACCAGGAACTGATACAACAAATGGCAAGGGGGTAGCGCCATTTCTTCCAGTTGCGCCCAGTTCCAGCCGTGAAACAGGATGCGCCGGTTTTGCGGGTCGTTCATGATGGTGTCGAGGCACTGGCGGAGCTGGTCAATAGCCTTGTAGAGCAGTACGCGGGTGACATTGTCTTGTCCGTTTGCGTTTTCCATGAGCCCGATCTGCTGATAGCCTCTAGCCATTGCATCATTGACCTGGGCGGCGCTTTCCGGCTTGCTCAGGTCGATGAACTTGTACGCCGGCCATTGCCGCCACTGCACGCCGTATACGGGGCCAATATCGTCTTCCTGAAGCCGGTAAGGATTGGCCAGCCACTGCCGGTTCTCGTTGGCGTTCTGGTCCCATACCTTGCAGCCTAAGTCGCGAAAATCGGCGGCGCTGCGCGTTGCGCGCAGAAAACCGATCAGTTCGCCGATCGCGGACTTGAACGCCAGTTTCTTGGTGGTCACGGCCGGGAAGCCTTGCTGCAGGTCGAATTTCATCATGGCGCCCGGTATGCTTTTGGTCCGGATGCCGGTCCGGTTGTCCTGCCAGGAGCCGTTTTCGAGAATGTCCCTGACGAGGGCGAGGTATTGCTGCATGTCGGGTCCTTATAGCCTGATATAAAGCATAACCGCGATAAACACGTTATCGGGCCGTTCAAGATACGGTTTCATGCGCTTTTTCTGTGGGCAAAATAAAACATCAGGGCGCCGATGATGATCATGGGCGTGGACAGGATCTGGCCCATGGTCACCCAGTCCAGCGCCAGATATCCCAAGTGCGCATCGGGCATTCTGAAGAATTCGACGAAAAACCGGAAGCAGCCGTACAGCATGACCGCAAGGCCGGTCGTCGCCATGGTCGGCCTGGGCTTGCGGCTATAAATCCAGAGAATCGTGAATAACACGATGCCTTCCAGAAACGCCTCGTACAGCTGCGAGGGGTGCCGCGGCAGCGGTCCGCCGTTCGGGAATACCATGGCCCAGGGCACATCGGTCGTGCGGCCCCACAGTTCCGAGTTGATGAAATTGCCGATACGGCCGGCGCCCAGGCCGATAGGCGCCAGCGGCGCGATGATGTCGGTCAGCTGCATCATCGTGCACTGTTGTTTCCTGGCGAACAGCCACATCGCGACAAATACGCCCAGCATGCCGCCATGGAACGACATGCCGCCCTGCCAGATCTTGAACAGGACCAGCGGATCATTCAGAAATTCGCCGAAGCCGTAGAACAGGATATAGCCGATTCTGCCGCCCAGAATCACGCCCAGGGCGCCGTAGGTCACCAGGTCTTCAATCGCCTCGGGCTTGATGGGCGACCAGGGCTGTTCGGCTCTTTTTTTGCCCAGCACCCAGACGGCGGCAAAGCCGATCAGGTACATCAGGCCGTACCAGTGAATTTTCAAAGGGCCGATACTAATGGCAATCGGGTCGATATTCGGATAACTCAGCATAATTACACGTCCAGATTAGTCACATCCAAGGCATTTTTAACGATGAAGTCCCTGCGCGGCTCGACCACATCGCCCATCAGCGTGGTAAAAATTTCATCAGCCGCAATCACATCCTCGATTCTGACTTGCAGCAGCCGACGGTTGTTGGCATCGAGCGTGGTTTCCCACAGCTGTTCCGGATTCATTTCGCCCAGACCTTTGTAACGCTGGATGTGCTGGCCTTTTTTGACTTCCCGCATCATCCATTCAAACGCTTGCTTGAAGCTGCCGACCTGCTGCTGGCGTTCACCCATCTGAATGAAGGAGTGCTCGCTGAACATACCGGTGGTATCCTGCGCATACTGCGCGATTTGCTTGTAGTCCTTGCCGGCAAAAAACGCCGCCGTCAGGACAAAGGTTTTTGTGATGCCATGCAGGCGTTTGTTGACGACGACAGAGAAATCATTGCCGGCCTTATAATCGAGTTCTATTGCAAACACCGCTTCGCCGGTTTTCTGATTCAGCTGCCGTTCCAGCTCGCTTAGCCAGTCAGCAAGCTTTTCCCGGTCCTGTTTAATCTCATCATCCAGCACACCCATAACAGCCAATTGCTCCAGGAAGCTTTCATCGTAGCGTCTGAATAACCGATTGATGGTAGCGACAACGCCGGTGTATTCCCGGGCCAGTTTTTCCAGGCCCTGACCCTGGATCGGCGGGGCCGAGGCATCGGTAAACAACTGCGCCTTGTCGAGCGCCAGTTGAATCAGGTATTCATTTAATTGCATATCGTCTTTGACGTAATGCTCCTGCTTGCCTTTCTTGACTTTGTATAGCGGCGGCTGGGCGATATAGATATAGCCTTTCTCGACGATTTCAGGCAGCTGGCGGTAAAAGAACGTCAACAGCAAGGTGCGAATGTGCGAACCGTCGACGTCGGCATCGGTCATGATGATGATGCGGTGGTAACGCAGTTTGTCCAGGTTGTATTCATCCTTGCCGATGCCGCAGCCTAAGGCCGTGATTAATGTGCCGACTTCTTCGGATGAGATCATTTTATCGAAACGCGCTTTCTCGACATTCAGAATCTTGCCTTTCAGCGGCAGAATGGCCTGGGTTCTGCGGTCCCTGCCCTGTTTGGCCGAGCCGCCGGCCGAGTCCCCTTCCACGATAAACAGTTCGGATAGAGCAGGGTCTTTTTCCTGGCAGTCGGCCAGCTTTCCCGGCAGGCCGGCAATATCCAGCGTGGTTTTGCGCCGCGTCATTTCACGGGCGCGGCGCGCGGCTTCCCTGGCCCGGGCCGCGTCGACGATTTTGCCGGTGATAGCTTTGGCGATCTGCGGCCGTTCCAGCAAAAACTCCTGCAATTTCTCATTCATGGTCGATTCGACCAGCGGTTTGACTTCCGATGAAACCAGTTTGTCCTTGGTTTGCGAGGAAAACTTCGGATCCGGCACCTTGACCGACAGCACGGCGGTCAGGCCCTCCCGGGCGTCATCGCCGGTAGTGGCAACCTTTTCCTTTTTCGCCAGGCCACTGGTTTCGATGTATTGATTGATCGTGCGTGTCAGCGCGCTTCTGAAACCGGCCAGATGCGTGCCGCCGTCGCGCTGCGGGATGTTGTTGGTGTAGCAGAATACGTTTTCCTGGTAGGAATCGTTCCATTGCATCGCCACTTCGACGGTGACGCCTTCTTTTTCGGCGACAAAATGGAATACCTCCGGGAACAGCGGCGTCTTGTTCTTGTTCAGGTGCTCGACAAAGGCGCTGATGCCGCCTTCAAACTCGAACACATCGCTCTTGTCGTTGCGCTCGTCCTCGAGGATGATGCGCACGCCCGAATTCAGGAATGACAGCTCCCTGAGCCTCTTCGCCAGAATATCGTAGTGGAATTCCACATCGCTGAACGTCTGGGAGCTGGGCTTGAAGTTGATCAAGGTGCCGCTGCCTTCGGCGGGCCCGACAACCTGTAAAGGCGCGACCGGCTCGCCCATGATGTATTTTTGTTTATGCAACTGGCCGTTCTTGCGTATTTCCAGATTCAATTCTTCCGACAAGGCATTCACGACCGAGACACCGACGCCATGCAAGCCGCCTGATACCTTATAGGCATTGTCATCGAACTTGCCGCCGGCATGCAGCACGGTCATAATCACTTCCGCCGCCGAACGCCCCTCCTCCTCGTGAATATCGACCGGAATGCCGCGCCCGTCATCGGTTACTGAAACCGAGCCGTTACTATGAATAATCACTCTGACTTCCTTGCAGTAACCGGCCAAGGCTTCGTCTATGGAATTATCCACGACTTCAAAAACCATATGATGCAAACCGGAGCCGTCATCGGTATCGCCAATATACATGCCCGGCCGTTTTCTTACTGCATCCAGCCCTTTTAAAACTTGAATGTTGGAACTGTCGTATTGATCGTTGTGATTACTCATGTAGTTGTCCGCTTTCTGTTGTTGCCGTAATGTTCCACGTGAAACATTACATGGGTTTTATATGTCCATGTTCCACGTGGAACATTTTATATTCTTTTAACCGGCTTAAATCGCCAAGATCAGCCTGTTCGGTTGCCGTGATGAAAACCTGACATTGTAACTCAGCAAGATAAGCAAGTAGCTTGGCCCGGTTCGTCACGTCCAACTCGGCCGCAAAATCATCCACCAGAATACAGCCGATATTGCCGCGCTCGTTAGCCAGCAGTTGAACCTGTGCAAGTTTCAGGCTCAATACCAGCAGTTTCAGCTGGCCGCGTGAAACAAAATCTTTTGCCAGTCTGGCATTAACCAATAATTGAAAGTCTGCACGATGCGGTCCACTGTGGGTAAATCCATATCGCAGATCCTTATCCATGTCTTCGGTCAAAACCTGCTGAAAGGGCTTTGAGCCATCCCATCCCGCAGTCAACAGGATGTCTATGCAGCCGATGTCGAGAAACCGCTTGATAATCTCAATAAAAACAGGCTTTAACTTTTGCAGGTACTGCTGGCGGTAGTTATCGACTATTGTACCGTAATAAACCAGTTCTTTATCCCAAACATTGATTTGTTCAAGCTGCTTGGTTTTTAATAAGGAATTACGCTGCAATAATGCTTTTTTGAATCTGCGCCAGACCGGCAAAAAATTCGCCTGGTCGTTAAAGACGCCCCAGTCTATAAATTCGCGCCTGATCTGCGGGCCGGCGTCGAGCAATTCATAACTTTTCGGATGTATCAATTGCATAGGCAGCGCATAGGCTAAATCCGACTTTTTCTGTCTGGATTGCTGGTTGATACGAATTTCAAAATCCTTGCCATCCAGTTGAATGCCCAAATGGCAATGGCTGCCATCCGGTTGCAGCGCTTGCGCGGAAACGATTAAATGCGATTGATCGAAACTGATAACCGGCTTGATGGATGTGGAACGGAAAGATCGGGCCCGACCGAGAATGAAAATAGCTTCTATCAGCGAGCTTTTGCCGCTGGCATTTTCTCCAACAACGAAATTGATTGTTGGAGAAGGTCTGATGGATTCTTGATGGATATTCCTGACATGGTAAATATCCAGTTTCAACAAACTCATCCGTAATATTACAGCCTCATCGGCATGACAATAAATTTGTAGGAAGAATCATTGGGTTCATCGATGAAGCAAGTGCTGGCATTACTGGCAATAGTCAATACCGCCAACTCCGAATCCAGGTTGGAGACGGCATCCAGCAAATACTGCGCATTGAAGGCGATCGATAAAGGCTCGCCGGCGTATTCGATAAAAAGCTCTTCCTCGGCTTCGTCATGCTCGGGATTGTGCGTGCTGATTCTTAAACTGCCGGACGAAATGTCCAGCGTGACGCCCTTGAATTTTTCGTTGGACAGGATCGCAACGCGGGTTAAAGCTTCCTTCAGTTGCTGTTTTTGAATATGGATCTGATTGAAAAACGCCTGCTGGAACACCTTGCTGAAATCGGGATACTTTGAATCGACCAGTTTGGCCGAAAACACCAGATTCTTGATAAAGATCCGGATGTTGTTGCCGGAAAACTCGACTCTCAACTCGGCGTCCGGATCATCGAGTAAACGGCTCAGTTCCAGAACGCCTTTCCTGGGCAGGATGATTCGCGCTTCATAGCCGGTCGCCTGATCCAACTGGTCTTCATAAATCGACAAGCGATGTCCGTCCGAGGCCACCAGCTTCAATTTGCTGTTGGAAATATGCAGCAACAGGCCGTTCAGATAATAACGGACATCCTGATTGGCCATACAGAATATGGTTTTCTCCAGCGCCCTTTTAAATTTGCCGGCATTGATAAAGAATTGATGCTCGAATTCCGATTCGGCAAATTCCGGATAATTGTCCGCCGGCAGGCAGCTTAAGGAAAAGCGGCTGCGGTTGGACAGGATTTTGACTTTCGCACCATCCCTGGCGACATCATCTTCCTGTTCAAATTTGATTTCGGCACCGCTGGGCAATAACCGGCAGATATCCAGGAATTTTCTCGCCGGAACCGTGATCGATCCGGATGTCGCGGTGCCGATGTCGATTTTGGCCACGATCTGAATCTCCAGATCCGTACCGGTCAAAATCAGCCGATTGTCTTCGATTACCATCAGCACATTGGAGAGAATCGGCATGGTCTGCCTTTTTTCTATGACGCTGACTATTTGCTGTAGGGGCGTTAAAAGCTCTTCTCTATTAATAATAAAGTTCATAAAAGAATATTTTTCTGTTATTACTAGCTTGCATGAAACTGTTGATAACTCTAATTATACCTTAATAATCAATCAGCTAGCCTGTTATAAATAATGTGTTTAAAGTTGTAACTGCTTGTGTTCCGGCTGTAGTTAAAAACGGGCTGTTAGTAAGGCACCGGTTTATCCACAGCTTGTGCACGATTAATGCGATAAAGTTCTCAACAGATTGGAATAGTCTTCGGCCACCTTACTATCGGCTTCCTTGAGTTCACTGATGCGCTTGCAGGCATTCATGACCGTCGTGTGATCACGGCCGCCGAAAGCCTCGCCGATTTCCGGAAAACTGTGCGAAGTCAGTTCCCTGGCCAGCGACATGGCCATTTGCCGCGGCCGGGTAATGGATTGCCGTCTGTTTTTGGAGGACAGATCGGCCACGCGGATTTTGAAATACTCGGCCACGGTCTTTTGAATGTTGTCTATGTTGACCAGTTTGTCCTGCAGGGAGATCAGATCATGCAGCGCTTCCTTGGTAAACTCGGTCGTGATTTCGCGCCCCGTGAATTGCGCATTGGCAATCACGCGCCTTAACGCGCCTTCCAGGTCGCGGACATTGGACGGAATTCTTTTCGCGATAAAAAACGCGACTTCCTGAGGCAAATCCACATTCGCCAGATGCGCTTTTTTCATCAAGATCGCGGCCCGGGTTTCCATGTCCGGCGGTTCGATGGAAACAGGAAGCCCCCAACCGAATCGCGATTTCAAGCGGTCTTCAAGTCCGATGATTTCCTTCGGGTATTTATCGCAGGTTAAAACCACCTGATGTTTTTTTT
>SWBX01005988.1_pt1 | contig 12294 bp, 10 predicted proteins | sample 4693051 | NCBI WGS metagenome assembly SWBX01 (sample SAMN10267272, study PRJNA491770) | bioreactor metagenome | isolation source: DHS bioreactor inoculated with marine | place: Japan: Omine Ridge, Nankai Trough | reverse complement strand
TGAATTCGGCCCTAAAGCTGCGTAATAGCAGCTAATGAATCATAAAGTTTTTTATCTTAACTGATGTTAGGCATGGACGATTTTATCCCGTTTGCCGCGCCGAGCACCGCAGCTTTCGGCGAGAACAGCCCGAAGGGGCGCTGCATGGATGCAGCGCGTTGCCAAAGGGACAGGAAGTCCCTTTTGGCAACCCTCGTCGAAAGTGAGGAGCGCAAGGAAAAAGCGGCAACGGGCGGCCTTTTCTTTGGTTACTTTCTTTTCGACTGCATGGATGCAGGAGGTAGAGCAATGCAGGAGCAATTGCCGAGGCCGCGCAAAAGAAAGTAACTCGCCTTCGGGTGCGATAAACCCGATTCAAATAATCGTCGCGCTAGCGACACTTTGCTAAACCGATCTGAATTCAACTTACTGCGTAACATCAGATCTTAATATTCTCTCCGCATGCTTCGCCGGATCATTTCGTTACAAAATACCAGGCCAGCTGCGCTAGAATAGCGGCCTTTTTTTAAGCCCATTGTAAGAATATGCCTACAGTTGTCTACGGGATTATTGCCTATATCCTGCTGCAATTGCTGATCGGCGTGTATTTTTCGCGCCGTATCGTCAGTGAAAACGATTATCTCCTGGCCGGGCGCAGCCTTGGCCCGGGCATGGCCAGTCTGAGCGTGTTCGCGACCTGGTTCGGCGCCGAAACCTGCATAGGCGCGGCCGGCTCCGTTTACGAGAACGGCCTGTCGGGCGCGACCATCGACCCGTTCGGCTATACCATCTGCCTGGTGCTGATGGGCATGGTGTTCGCCGTGCAGTTATGGCGGCGCAATCTGACCACGCTGGCCGACCTGTTTGCCCAGCGCTATTCGGCCAGGGTTCAAAACCTGGCCGTTCTGCTGATCGCGCCGACCTCGGTCATGTGGGCGGCCGCGCAGATTCGCGCGTTCGGGCAGGTGTTGTCGGCCGTGTCGGGATTTGAAGTGGAGCTGGCCATTGCCGCCGCGGCGCTGGTCGTGATCGTCTATACCATGTACGGCGGCCTGATGGCCGATGTCGTGACCGACGCCGTGCAGGGCGTCGCATTGATCATCGGTCTGTTGCTGCTGCTGTTTTTTGTGCTGGAGGCGGGCGGCGGTTTCGATGCGTCCATGGCGCATATTCACCCGGAAAGGCTTAGCCTGTTCGGCGCCGAAGCCGGCGGCCTGATCGCCAAAATCGAGCAGTGGGCCATACCGATCTGCGGCTCGGTCCTGTCACAGGAACTCGTCGCGCGCGTGCTGGCCAGCCGCTCGCCCGAGGTGGCGCGCCGGGCCTGTATCCAGGGAGGCCTGTTGTATCTGGCCGTGGGCTTGATACCGGTGTTCATCGGCCTGCTCGGCTTTCAATTGGTGCCGGGCCTGGCGCAGCCGGAGCAGATTCTGCCGCGGCTGGCCCGCGAGCATCTGAATACGTTTTTGTACATCATTTTCGCCGGCGCGCTGATCTCGGCTATTTTGTCGACCGTCGACAGCGCCCTGCTGGCGGCCTCCGCCCTGGTGTCGCATAACCTGATCGTGCCGGCCGTCAGGACCATCAGCGATCAGGGCAAGGTCAGAGTCGCGCGGATCGTGGTCATGGCATGCGGCATCATCGCCTTTGTGCTGGCGCTGCATGCCGATCGCGTCTACACGCTGGTGGAAGAGGCGTCGGCATTCGGCAGCGCCGGTATTTTCATCGTCGTCGTGTTCGGCCTGTTCACGCGTTTCGGCGGCAGCATGAGCGCCGCCGTTACGCTGCTGACCGGCATGTCGACATGGATTGTCGGGCATCATGTGCTCGATCTGGGCGCGCCTTATCTGCTGTCTCTGGCGACGGCGCTGGTCAGCTATGTGCTGGCGGGGTACTTGGAAACGCGGCGGCCCAAGTCATGGCTGATGGTTAAGCGCAAAGACTTCAATTTTTAATACCCGGCTTATGCAGTAAGATAGGCTTTCCACATAATAAGAAGTAGAGGAATGCATATGAAAAAGTTACGCACTTATCTGTTGGCTGCTTTTACGGCGGCGATGCTATTGTCATTTCCTGATGCCCATGCGCAATCAGCCGCGCATAAATTTGGCCGGGGACTGGCGGGCATGACCTGTGGTTTTCTGGAAGTGCCGGGCAATATTATCCATGAAACACGCGCCCAGGGTGCCGTTGGCGTACCCATCGGCCTGGCGAAAGGGGTGGGCATGCTGGTGGCCCGCGAACTCATCGGTGTTTATGAGTTTGTTTCCGCGCCTTTCCCGGCACCGGCGGGTTTTCAGCCTATTTTAGCGCCTGAATATCCTTGGGATTATTTCGAATAATATTTCATAAACCACGCAACTCACTAGGCTTGGCTGGGTGTGCATACGACATGCCGCTCTCAAAGCACGGTATCGGTTCCCACAGGACCGTGGGAACCAGGGAAAGGTACGCAGTGCGGACTCTACGGGCTTTTAGCCAACCGCTAAAACAAATACCGGCTCCAGCCGCCATAGCTGTGCTCGACCTTGCCGCGCGGCAGGCTGGCGGCAATCAGCAACAGCGCCGCCAGGACGCCGGACCAGTCGGCGAGGCGACTGCCGCCCTCCAGCATTAACGGCGAGGCTATCAGGGCGACGGCCAGCAGTATATTGATGAAGCGCGCCGGCCGCATCACTTCCGCCAGCGCTGTGATGGAAACCGTCACCACGAGAGCGCCGATCAGGTGATCGCTATTGGCCTGCTCGCCTTGCGTCCCGAAAATCAGCCGCGTGCACATCAGCCAGACGCCGATGGCCGCGCTCAGAACCAGCGTCCAGGGCAGATTGACGCCACCGCCGAGCATATCCTTGAGGAGTGCCCAGGGCGAGCCTTCGAAATTTTCCCGTTCGGTCTTGCGGCCGCCTTCCATCGTGTCGCCGCGCAGGAAAGCCAATATGACCGATTTGCCCTTGCGGCGGCGTTCGGCCAGAAATTGGCCCGTGGCGATTATTTCATCGAAGGCGTAGGGAATCTGGATCAGCATGGCCGCGGCCCCTGCCAGGCACAACGTGCACCAGGTGCCGATCAGAATAGGCTGGATAATGATGAAAAAAATGCTGACGGCGCCCAGGGGCACGATCATGAGGCCGAACAGAATGACCAGCCAGGGCATCGTGCGCCAGCGGTCGCGCCCGCCGATGATGCCGGTCAGTATTTCCAGCAGGTAAGTCACGGCGCCGAGGCCGGCGTCGGGCACGGGCCAGGCCTTGGAGATGTCGGAAGTGATGATGCGCTCGGTGCCGTCGCCGAAGAAAGGGTCCCAGGCGTTTGGGAGATGGCCCAACTGATAGGCGGCCAGATAGCGCGAAACGTAGAGGCCGATGAAAGCCAGGAAAATGATCGGTATGCGCTGCGTCCATGCCGATGGGCTGTAGTCCCAGCCGGGCGGAATGTCGGGGCCTTTCAAGCTGGCCATGAGGCCAACGCCGGGCATGGGGCGGACCAGGACCGCGAAGCCGATCACCAGCGAGCCCACCAGGGTATCGTTCAAATAAGCCGCCGCGCTCGAGGTCCAGAACACCAGCGGCGCGAACAACAGCCACAATCCCACGACCGCATTGGCAATGCGCGCCCAAGCCATGCGCCGCGACAGCGACAGCGCGCCGAATACCAGCACCAGAGCGCCCGCGATCAGATCGTTGAGAACCATGGCTTCACCCGGATAACCCAGGGTAGCCGGACTGGTCATGAGCCAGGTGCCCAACGCCATGTTCAAAAAATGCGCCCAAAGGTTTTCGCTGTGCGTCTGACGCCACGACTCGTTATAGCCATGCAGCAGGTTCTCGGCCGGCTCGGGCTGGGCGGCCATGGTTTCGACCCATTCCGCGGGAGTCAGTTTATTGCGCCGATACCAGCTCAACGGGTCGGCTTTCAGCGCCGCCACGATCGCCGGCAGCGTGTCGCGCAGCGAATGCCGCGGTTCCCAAGCGAGCAGGCTTCGGGCCCGGGCGATGTTCAGTTCATAATGATCATCGGCCAGATCGACCATGAACGGTTTGATGAAGGGCTTTTCGCCCTTGTCGATGGAATCCGGTATCGCGACTTCCATGCGCTCCTGCAAGCCGGCGCCGGCCTTGGCTAACAGTTTCGGCAATGTCTCGGTCGGCCATGTTTCACCGTGAATCAGGTAGCCGATCTCGTTCTGCAGTGCTTCATACCCTAACGTCAACGGCTCGCCCAGGAGCAGCTCAAGTTCGGCAGGCAGTTGCCTGCGCCGCCGGATCATGCGCATGAAAGCCTCGATCAGGTCGTCGATATGAACAAACGATTGGCCGTGCGAGATATCGCCGGCGAAAAACCGGCTGGTGAACTGGCGCTCGTAAATCCGCTGTATCTGATTCGCGAGCGTCGGCGGTTGCAGGCTATCAGTATAGACGCCGGCGATGCGCGCCAATATATAGGGGATGGCGCCGTGCTCGTTGAGGATGACTTGCTCGGTTTCCCGCTTCGATTGGGGATAGGCCCATTTAGGCTGTATCGGCCAATCCTCCGTGATCGGCACGCCGGGATCGGTCGGCGCGTGCACGAGCATCGTGCTGGCGTAGATGAACTGTTCGACTTCAAACCCTTGCAAGGCGCGCAACAGGCGGCGGGTGCCCTTGACGTTGACGCTCTCGTAAAGCGGGTTCGGTTCGCCGGTAAAATCATAATAGCCGGCCAGATGCACCACCGAGGCGATGCGCGTGCCGTGATGCTGGCGTACGTCATCCAGGGCTTTTTCAACGGCGCTGTCCGAGGTCAGGTCTATATCGATGTAGCCGGGAAATTTTTCAGGGTCGGCATCCCGGTCGAGGCCGACAACACGGTAATGCTGTTCCAGCGCTTTGCTCAGCGCCTGGCCGAGGAAACCGCTGATGCCGGTAATCAACACAATGTCTTTGGCGTTCGCAGTCTTGTTAACCATGAGCGTTTTCTCCTGAAGAGTTTGAGCGATCATCCGGTTTATCGAGCCATCGCGAAACGGATACCTGACGGATTTTCGAGCGACAAGGGCAAGATAAAGTTCATGCTTTTATCGATAATACAAACACTTGCGCTATAGCGGAAGAACCTGTCCGCGCACCGGCATCAGTGAAAGGACAGGGCAAAAGGTTTGAAAACGGAAACCAGGAACAGAATCACGCTGACGATAATAATCGCGGGGCCTGGCGGAATGCCTGAAGCCGCATAGACCAGGATGCCGGCCAGGCAGGCCAGGCATCCTGCGAGGGTACTGATCAGCGCGTATTGCCCCAGGCTGGTGCTGAGGTTTCTCGCCGTGCAGGCAGGAATGGCAAGCAGCGCCGCGGTCATCAAGCCTCCGACGATACGCACGCCCAAAGCCACGGTGATGGCAATGCAGATGAGATAGAGCGTGTTATTGCGCTTCAGGTCCGCGCCGGCGGTCTGCGCCAGGTCCGGTGAAATGCCGGCCAGGATCAAATCCTCATAAATGGATTTGATCATCCAGAACAGGCCCAGGGAAATCGCGGCGGTACTGAAAACGGTAGCCGGTGTTATCCGGGAAATGTTGCCCAGTAAGGCGATATCCGTCTCTTCTTCCGGCAGGAACAGAAAGGCGACCGCCAGCGAGCCGGAAAACACCACCGCTGTCAGCGCTTCCAGGTGCAGCCGGGTCTTTCGTTCCAGAAACCAGATCATTGCCACGCCGAACGCCAGGAACAGCACCGCGCCGAGCGACACGTCGAAACCGTAAAGCAATGCCAGGGCCACGCCGGGCAAGGTCAGATGGCCGAGCGCCCCACCCATTAATGCCATGCGTTTGGTCAACATCAACGACCCCAGATAACCGCCGACGGCGCCGATTATCCCAGCAAGAATAAGCGCAAGAAAAATGTGTCCGACCATGATTTTTTACCCGTGCCGATGTTGATAAAATTTAATGCCGGTACCGTAAAGCAGCTTCAACTGTTCCGGCGTCAAGACTTCGTCGGGCTTGCCCATGCACATCTGCTGCCGGTTCAGGCAGAGGACTTGCGTGGCGTATTCCCAGACGACATGCAGGTCGTGAGTCACCAACAGCATGGTCAGGTTCTGTTTCTGCCAGAATTTATGCAGCAGGCTGTAAATGGTTTCCTCTCCGCCGATATCGATGCCCGACGTGGGCTCGTCCAGGATCAAGACATCCGGATTATCCAGCAACGACCAGGCAATCATCATGCGTTGAAACTGTCCTGTCGATAATTCGTTGAATTGTCGGCTTAAAAAACTGTCATCCAGACCGACATCGGACAACATTGCCTTGATCGATCCGGTATCATGCGTTTTGAAGTGAAAGAATTCCGCCAGTTGCAGCGGCGGAAGGCCTTGCCGCTGCAGCGATTCCTGAGGCGGAAGATAGCCGATTTTCCGGGCATGCCAGATAACGCTGCCCTGATAGGGCAGAAGATTCAGCAGGCCGCGCAGCAGCGTGGTTTTTCCGGCGCCGTTAGGGCCTAAAACGATCAGAATGTCCCGTTGCGCCATGGAAAAAGTAAGCCCTTCGATGACGGCTTGTCCGTCATAGCTCATGTGTAAATTGCTGACTTCCAAGACTTTGTTATCATTGATCATTATTTCCACCGCCATGCAATAAAAAAGTGAGGCGCGTATGCTTGTATTTGGACCCGTACCGTCAAGACGCCTGGGACGCAGTCTGGGCATCAACAATATACCGCCGAAGCACTGTTCCTATTCCTGCCTGTATTGCCAGGTAGGACCGACGCAAGCCTCGGAAATTCAGCCCCGTGCTTTTTACCGGCCGGAAGATATTTTCGATGCCGTCGAGCAGCACCTGGCAAAGCTTAATGAGCGGCAGGAAACCGTCGATTATTTAACCTTCGTTCCGGACGGCGAGCCTACCCTCGATGCCGGTCTCGGCAAGGCTATTGAATTGTTGCGCGGCCTGAACATCAACATTGCCGTAATCTCCAATGCCTCGCTGATCTGGCAAGCCCCGGTGCGGGAAATACTGAACCTGGCCGATTGGGTGTCGCTAAAGGTGGATTCCGTCGACGCACCGGTCTGGCGGCGCATTAACCGGCCCTGTGAAGGGCTTGTATTGGACGACATATTGGCCGGCATGCGGGCTTTTGCCGCCGATTTTAACGGGACGCTGGCGACCGAAACCATGTTGCTCGAAGGCATCAATACCGGTCAGGGCTCGGTGGAACGTCTGGCGGCATTTTTGCAAACACTGGCGCCCGACAACGTTTATCTCGCCATACCTACGCGTCCCACCGCCGATAGCAGCGTTCAAGCACCCGGCGCGGAAACGCTCAACCGCATCTACCAAACTGTAAGCCTGATCATGCCCGGCGTTGAATTGCTCACCGGCTACGAAGGCGATGCCTTCTCTTCGACCGGCAATTTTACCGATGATCTGCTGGCAATCACCGCGGTGCACCCGATGCGCAAGGACGCTGTTTTAAAGCTGCTTGGCAAAACCGGTCAGGACTGGAGCGTCGTTCAACAGTTGTTAGCCCGGAAAGCATTGCGGGAAGTCGAGTACCAGGGGCATTATTTTTATCTAAGAATGCATCATTAAAAACAATTTGCATCTCTTATCCCACCACTGCCGTAATGCCCTAGTCGTCAGTCAATTGTAGGTGCGAATTCATTCGCACTATTCACACGCTATGAATACTCTGCAAATTTTAATCATCAGAACAAGGCTGACTGAGTACCAGTTGTTTAATTCATGGAGTTATGGCGCCGTTTGAGGCGGCCCCGTTGTTACGCCGGCCGCCAAATTTCGGTTCGAGTAAGAACGCGGTTTGTCCGCCATTTAAAATCAAAGGGAATTATACAGTTCCAACGTTTTGTTGATTTTTTCTGTCGCACCTTCAATATCACCTTCTTTTAATTTGATTTGCGCCTGAATGATGCATGCGTTGGCCTGTTTGACGATGTCCGGATCTCCCGTTATTTTTTTGGCAATCGCACGCGCGGCTTTTAAATGATTACTGGGCGGCACGAAATCGTTTTTGACGATTTCGACTCTCGCCGCTTCAAGATGCATGATGGCTTCATTGGGGCTGAAAACTGAAGGTTTGGCGGCTTCTTCTTCCTGCGCATAAGCGATAAGGCTGGTTGAAGCCAATGAGAAAGCCAGTAAGAACGTTAACGCTGTGTGTTTGATAATATTCATAAAATAAAGTCTTGGTTGTGATTATCGGATGGTGTCGGTAAACATGCTTGAAAAACAAACTGTTTCGGCTTACATGCTGCGGATTAATCGCCGATGACCTTAGCTTTAAGATGAACTTAGTTTTAAATGGATGTGATTTGCAGTGAAACTATCATAGTGTGAAATCAGTGGACAATACGGATAAATACCTAACGGATGTTTCGCGTGGAGACACGGCATGCGCCCACCCTATAGCTGCGGGCTATGTTTATCCTGTACCAGAGGTATGTTATCCCGGTTTAACAGACAAGCCTTCGAAGATAATCTCTTGAAATTATCAGATGGCAGGGAAGTCGGATTTCATGGATGGCTCAGGTTAAAAGAGATCAGCCATCGACGTTTGTTATGTTCGATTGCATGCCATGCGGCGATTGCAGCATGGGCTATCGGCTGTAGGCCACAAAGGGAACTGACTATGAATGAAGAACAAGCCTACGCGGAAAAGCGCCTGACTGAACCTGTTTATGTTGATGGAGTTTTGTCGATGTTCGATATCCTGTCTCGGCAATAAAAAACCGCCTTTGCTTTTGCCGAGGCGGTTTGTCCCAGGTAAGCCCTTTATGCGCTTCTGTTGTTTTCGAGCAGGCTGTACGTCAGTGAATATGTACCTCTCGCGATTTGACCGTATCGCTTCTGCGCAAAACATAGCGATCCGCCTCACGGGTCATCCTGGCGCCATCGTCATTAAGCTGAATGAGCGTCCCTTCATCTTCAATATGGTAGTACCGTTTGTGCGTCCCGCCCTTCTTTGGCGTTAAAACAACGGTTTGATCTTCGTCGTTCCAGCTGTATTTCCCTTTTTCATAAAATTCCCTTGAGGACTCTCTTGCGGGCTGAGTTACCAGCAGATAATTGTCTTTTTGTTTTAAAGACAGCGTCGTTTTAATTCCCGCGCAATCGTCGCAGGGGAGATAGCCGTAGAAAACACCACGAAATTCCAGACTTTTATCGATATGGTTTTCGTGTGCGGCGTGATTGGTTTCCTGTTCGTGGATTTTTGCCCGCGCTCTGGCGAAGCCTTCTTGCGCTTCGAGGTCGGTGGCTGCCATTGCGGGAACAGCAGAGAACAGGCTGGTAAAAAGCAACAAGCCCAGACTGTGTGTAAAGGGTTTTTTTAATGCTTGCATAATGACTCCCCGGAAAGTAACGATGGTTATGCCAGTGGATAATGGAAGGGAAAATTTACCAGATTTGCCCTCAAAGAGCTTGTAAATTTGTCAGCAAAAACCGGTCCGAACCACGTCATTTGCCAACCTCCGGTCATTCAGACGGTATTGGCGACAGATAGCGCTGGAGGTGAAGAGGGTGCGGTGGGTGAAGCGCGGCAACGCATGCCGGCGCCTTTGGGGATCGCAATCTCAGGATGCCGCACGGTACTCGGCCATGGCCGAAGCAATAACACGGATGGCCGAGCGCATCAGAAACACCACGAGTCCCAGCGCAACCGCCATGTCGGGCCAACCGGAACCGGTAAGCCAGACGGCTCCTGCCGCCGCAAAAACCGCAAGATTGGAGACGATGTCGTTTCTCGAACACTCCCATACCGAACTCATGTTCACATCCTCGCGGCGGTGCCGCCACAGCAGAAAAAGGCACAAGGAATTCGCGGCAAGATCAAGCAGGCTGAACGCGCCCATGACCTCGAAGAGGGGCAGACTCGGGACGAACAGTTTGTAAATAACCTGAGCGGCCACGGCGATCGCCGCAAGAAAAATAAGTCCCCCTTTAAACAGGGCGACTTTGGCCTTGACGGCCGTGCTCCTCGATACCGCGTACAGGCTCAGGCCGTAGGTCAATGCGTCGCCCAGGTTATCGAGACTGTCAGCCAGCAGCGCGGTTGAATTGCCATAAAGCGCCGCGGCGACGATAACAAAGAACATCACGGCATTGATGCCGAGAACCATGTATAGCGTCCCGCGCTGCCGTTCGCGCAGGCGCTCCAGGGAACATTCATCGTCGCAACAACCGCTCATCGTGCAATCCTCATTAAGAAACGTGAATGAAATAAGGATTTGGTTGTAAATAATTTCCCTGTTTAAACATAGGATGTGCCGACGACAGGAGGCACATCGTTCGCGAGCGATGCGCTTCGGCTCAGCACATCCTATGCAAGATTCCAGTTTCAGGAAGTAATCTTTAGCCAAATCCTAAGGAATCGAATATCGACAATATTGACTGTCTTATATGAAACCTGATTCATTGTAATTCATCATAAACCCATTGAGTTGATTGCCAAAGTTCTGACGTAACTGGGCAATGGCTGCCTGTCTTGTACCAAACTGAATACAGTCGATGCGAATTAATAATTAGGCGGCCAGATCAAGGCCGGGGTCTTACAAATAATGTCTCTATGATATTTCCCTGAGCAGGACGGGTTTGATTAATTTTAGGGTATAAGATAAAACTAATATTCGTTGACAAGGGGCGGTGCCATTTCAAGCAGGCGCTATCACCGCACCTTATAAATTTCCACATGCAGGATAGTTGTAAATGTATATCAATTTGGGCGACATGAAAGCCGGCGACCGGGGACGCGTCGCGGATTACGACAAAAACTTCCTGCCTTACCGGCATAAGCTGATGGCCATGGGCCTGACGCCCGGCACGGAGTTCAAGGTTGTGCGTATCGCGCCGTTGGGCGATCCGGTGGAAATCCGGATGCGCGGTATGGATATCAGCGTGCGCCGGGACGAGGTGGCCGGCTTAAAAATTGAACGCCTGGACAGCGAAGCGACCGTCACTAAGCCTGCTCCGCAGCAGCGGGAATACACCGTCGCCGTCATCGGCAATCCCAACAGCGGCAAAACCACGCTGTTCAACGGCCTGACCGGCGCCCGGCAGCATGTCGGCAACTGGCCCGGCGTCACCGTCGAACGCAAAAGCGGCTTGTACCGATACGACAACAAGGCCGTCAGAGTCGTCGATCTGCCCGGCATCTATGCGCTGGACGTGAGCGATACCGCCACGTCCCTGGATGAAAAAATCGCCCGGGATTACGTGCTGTCGCAGCAGGCGGATCTGATCATCAATATCGTCGACACCTCCCATCTCGAACATAATCTGTACCTCACTACGCAACTGCTGGAAATGCGGCTGCCGATGCTGAACAACATGGACGATGCGACGGGCCGCGACATCAAAATCGACAGCGATGAAATTGCCCGGCGTCTCGACTGCCCGCTGGTTTCGTTGATGGCAACCCGGGCCGATCAGGTCAGGGCGCTGAAATCGACGATCAACCGTCTGCTGGCGCCTAAAACGCTGTCCCATTTCGCTGTCGGCTATCCGTTGGCGGTGAAGGCGGCGCTGGACCGGCTGGCGCCGCTGGTCGAACAGCAGCTGGACAACCGCTTCGGCGATGCGCGCTGGTTCGCCGTCAAACTGCTGGAACAGGACGGTTTCGCGCTCGACCAGGCCGACCCGTCGCTGGCCGGGATGGCGGCGCAGCTGCGCCGCGAAATCGAAGAACAAACCGGCGAAGAGGCGGATATCCTGATTGTGGACAGCCGATACGGCTTTATCAGCGGCTTGGTTAAAGAGACGCTGACGCGCAAATCCGAGCTGGGCCGCAACCTGTCCGACAAAATCGACAACGTGATTATGAACCGTTTTCTGGGCATTCCGATCTTCTTCGGGGTGATGTATCTGATGTTCACATTCACGATCAAGCTCGGGCGCGCCTTCAAACCATTCTTTAACGACCTCGCGCAGGCGCTTTTTGTCGATGGCATGGGGCATTTTTTGACGCTGCTGGATAGTCCGCAATGGTTGATCATGCTGATGGCCCAGGGCGTCGGCAACGGCATCCGGGAAGTGGTCGCGTTCGTGCCGATTCTCGGCTTTCTGTATCTGTTCATTTCGGTACTGGAGGAGTCGGGCTATATGGCCCGCGCGACGTTTGCGATGGACCGCTTCATGCGCGTCCTGGGACTGCCCGGCAAGGCCTTTGTGCCGATGATTCTGGGCTTCGGCTGCAACGTGCCGGCGATGCTGGCGACCCGCACGCTGGAGCGGCCGCGCGACCGCCTGTTGAGCATCCTGTTGAATCCATTCATGACCTGCGGCGCGCGACTGGCTGTCTTCACGCTGTTTGCCGCGGTTTTTTT
>SWBX01001846.1_pt1 | contig 12364 bp, 9 predicted proteins | sample 4693051 | NCBI WGS metagenome assembly SWBX01 (sample SAMN10267272, study PRJNA491770) | bioreactor metagenome | isolation source: DHS bioreactor inoculated with marine | place: Japan: Omine Ridge, Nankai Trough | reverse complement strand
TCTGTTCATTGTCACGATTGACGAATTAAACAAGATCTTCCGTGAACAGGGAGTCAATCAGCCGATATCGATATTCATTGTCATACCGGCTGGCAGTCCAAGGAAAGCGGCCAGCGACACCTGTGTTCACACGAATCTGAAATACCGGGTTTACATCGCCCTGGCGGGTGGTGATCAACTCGGGATTCAAACACTAATCGACGTGCTTCGGTATGAAGTGGAACCGACCGACGTCGATGGATATTCATTCGATTTCACGGGGTATACGGTAACCCGAAACCCCTTTGATAGCAGCTTAATAATCGCGGGTGTGGAGTTCTTGATAGGACAGCAGATCCGCAGCACAGATTTATCATTCTAAGGAGGCCATCATGGCACGGAACCCTGACACGAAGTTTAACAAGGTGCTGATTAGCACGCAGGCACAAAAACGGATCGGATTGGTCACGTTGACGACCGGGGCAGGGTTGGACGATATCGCCATTACTGGTCTGAATTACAGCGTATTTGAGGACGTGGCGTTCACGATCACGGTGAACACGGAAGCAACGCCCGATACGTTTGATTGGTCCACGAGTCCGGACATTGGATCCGGATCCGGGGTGAGTATGGATACGGCGGAGATCGTTCTTGCCGGCGGGATCCGCGTCGCGTGGGCGGCGAACACAGGCCATACCGCAGCGGATGTCTGGACGTTCACGCTGTATGCGTTCAAGACATCGAGTCCGATGCCGTTGGATATGTGCAGGATCGTCGATACCACGTTCTTTGACGTGGATCCGGTCAATGAATCCACGGATGTTGGACGGGCAACAGGCGTACCGGGTCCGACGAAGATGACGGTACCAGGGCACATCGGCGGCGCGGCAATGAATAACCCGGAAACGGATTACGAATGGCTGGCGCGGCGGGTGCGCGATGCTGAGGGATCAGCGGTGCAGTCGACGATCGCAGCGGGTGTGTATCAGCATGTAATCGTCCCGTCACAGGAACCCGAGCCACCGTTGGCGTGCGCGGGAAGCCGAGCCGGGAAAAACGTCCAGGCAAAACGAGCGTATGGCGTGGCAAGTGGAAGCTTGTCCATGGAGATTACCAAGGACGTTGGCGCAAAAATGAATCTGTCTGAGAACCTTGTCTGGTCCGGAAAGTATGACCAGGACCCGACGTGGTCTGACGCTATCGCTGGGACGAAAGCGAGTATTACGCTCACGGTTGCCAATGGCGATATCTACGGAAGCACGGAAGCGGAGCGGTTGAACAGTATCCACAAAGTCCTCTGCGATCTGGATGGCGATGGGTATTATGAGATCTATATCGAGCCGACCGGAAGCGATGCTGTCGATTCTGTCCAGTTCGACGCACCCAGCACGGGTGGCGATGCGGTCAATTACATGGTGCTGTATCGACGTGATGCGCTGTATGACAGCACGTTGACGCCGGTCCCGTGGGGATATGAGATCGAGAACACGGAAGAGCCGACGATATATCCGATTCTTGCCACTCATCTCGCGGTATGGGTTGGCGGTGTTCTGACCGAGGCTGACGGGACTTACACGTATACCGGCGGACGCCGGGTGCGGTGTGACCTTAACTCCATCGCGTATAATCTGGATAACGATCTTCAGCCGAAAGATTGCGACGATCAGACCGGTGACCATGCGGATCTGATTCGATACGGAACCCCGTCGCGGACGCTGAATTTCGCCAAGGATTTCACCGATGCGATTATGGACATCATCGCCCAGAACGCGGAAGAGACCAGTTTTAAGATTCAGATGTTGGGGCCGCAGATTGGGACCACGGGTTATTACCGGACGGTCACGATCTATATCAATAAGTGCCAGACCCCGAAGATGGCGAAAGGCGACAACGCCGGGCGGATTGGAGAGAGCGGCGATTTCACGTTGTTCTGGGACCCGAGCAACAGCAACGCGGATCTGATCTATCCTATTATTTGGATCTTCCAAACGGCGCTGTCCATGCCGGATTTGGTGTAATTATGCCGAGTTTTAAACGGATAGTAAAACTGAACCTGGGCGGCGAGATTGCTGAATTTGAATACCATCTTCCGTCCATGGATTTAATTGAAGAGGTGACATCACGTTACCACTCTGGAGAGAAAAGCGGCAGAGATAATACATCGGTTCATTTCGAACGATTCATCTGGATTCTCAACCATCCTGATTTAACTTTCAGGCCGCTTGATGAATGGTTTGGAATAGATTTTGACAAAGAAGATTCAGATGGGAAAACGGGAAAAAAGAACTGGCTAAATGATTTCATCGTGAAATACGGACCATGGGCGAAAGGGTTCGCTCAATTTATAAATAACATGTGCTTGCATGGTGCATCACAACTCCCGGATATCAATGAATTCCTGATCGAACAGAAGATTATCGAAGTGTTGCAGAAGCTGTCCAAAGCGGAATCGAAAATAGCCGATATCGCGGAGGGCGACAAAGCCGGGGACCCTACGGAGTCGACGACCTGACCAGCGACATAGCGGCCTGGAAGGCGGGCGCGGTTAAGTTTCCCGCTGATTGGAACGGTGGGTTATGCGGAAAGGACGAATCGGAGTTTATGAGTTGCGATAAAATCGACGATTGTATCAAAGATGTAAAAACCCGATTGAGAATGTGCGGGAAGTGCATGATAACAATGAAAAGGAAAATCCCTGATCATGTCCCGCGTAGGCTGTCCTATTTCTATTTGAGGCTGGCGCGTATGGCCACGGCGGATAGCGGGCTGGTGAAAGACTGGCGGCGGCGTGGTGTGTTGGATACGCAGGACGCTGAGATCATAGGCGCTGGGATGCTGGCGCTGAGGGGCTGATATGGGTGCGACGTATAAACAGGAATATGCGATTCAGGCGACGTATAAAGGGAAGGACGTCGAGCAGGGATTGAAGGGTATTGATAAGGGTTTAGATAAAGTCGACAAAGGCTTGAAGAAAACCAGCAAAAGCACTAAAGGGTTGAATCAAGATATATCTGTTTTCGCTGCGAACCTAAAAGCGAACCTGACAGCCAGAGCGCTTACGAGTGGATTAGATGCGTTTAGAGGCGCATTAAGAGCAGTTAAGAACGAATACGTTGAAATTATAAGCGTTGCATCAAAATTGGAGGTTAATCAACAGCGTCTTGAAACATCGCTTAAGATATCCGGAACATCATGGGATGAGCAGGCTGACAAGGTAAATAAAGCACGGGATGCATTGTGGGAATACGCTGGAGTAGGTGAATCGACATCGACTGAAGTGTTGTCGAAACTGATCAGTTACACCGGAGATTTAGACAAAGCAATAATGGCGTTGCAGCCAACATTCGATCTTGCAATAGCACGTGGGATAGATCTCGATTCAGCGGCACTAAACCTTGGGAAGACATTCGGGGGACTGCCTGGAGAACTTGGTGAAACTATAAGAAGTATCGCCGCGTTATCAATAGAAGAATTGAAAGCTGGTAAGGCAACTGAAGCAATCACAAAAATGTTTGGTGGACAGGCGACTGCTTTTACTAAGACATTTTCAGGATCAATCGCAAAACTCGGAGAAGCGTTTAAAGAACTTGATGCCACTCTCGGAAAGGACACGACCGGACTCGGGTGGATGATATCGGATTTCGCGGACAGCGTTAAGCGATTCGCTGATTCACCGGCTGCTGAGAAAATGTCAAAGGATCTCGGAAGCATTGCGAGCAACATAGTTCAGGCGGTTTCGTCGATTATGGGCAAGGGTGGATCGGATAGTATAATCGATGCAATTGATAAGCTTCTGTCAAAACTGAATTCCTATACAAGCAATGATAAATTCGTATCAGATCTGCGAGCAATCGGAAGTCTGGCCAGCGCGGCAGCCAAGGCACTCAATACCATGGTCATCGCCTATCGCGCATTGTCTAAATTCCAAGACGAAGTGAACGCTGGCGTGTTCACCGTGACAGGAATGAATGACGGCACGTATCAGGATATGCGCGACGCTCAGAAAGAGATGAGGGGATACATCGACGGTGGTCCCGTCTCTGGACCACGAAAAGGTTATGATCATAAACAAATCTCCGTCGATGGTGACGAATATGTCCTGAACGCATGGCAGACCCGTGAAGCCGGTGTTGGGAACCTGGAACGGTGGCGGAAGTCCGGACCAAACAGACGCGGATCAGGTCTGCTCTCTGGCGGTCCGGTTGATAAATTCCTGAGACTGATGGAGCAGAAATACAAACCCGCTGATCCGGATAGATCATTCGGGATGGGATTCGGAGAACGCTCCGGGATGCGTGGCGGATCTCCCAATTACACCTGGGCGATGAATCAGATTCAAGCGGCCAGTTCATACGCGGAACTGTCATACATTATGGAGCAAAATCTTGGGACCGGTATGGGACCGGGCAATATAGGGTCCGCTTCGATGACATCCAGTATCGCACAGTGGGCACGTCGGAATTCGTCCCGCGATGAACGGCAGGAAACGGCTGGCGTAATCAACGAAGCCAAATGGAAAGCGATGCTCAATAAGATCGCGTCGGGCGGTCGACTCGTTGATGAAACCGGCGCACCGATCTACAACGCAGACGGCACGGACATATCTGGACCATTCAAAGATATACTCCGTGACAGAGCGAAACGAAAAGAACGTGCAGTACGTCAGAGTGCCGAGGGAGCCAGCGACTACTTTGAGAACATGTATCCCGATTCCGGCACTGATGCGTTCATGAAGGAAAAGTATGAACGACCTGACTACTCGGGAACTCCGAGATTCGATGGATTTAAATCGTTCGCATCTGGAAATATGATTGAATTCGACAATAACAAACTTGCATGGTTAAACAGATTATCTCCGGAGGACAGAGAGTTCCTCCTTAATTCAGGTTTCACCGCTGACTTCATAACCCGCCACCAGGGCGGAACCATCCCCGGCGGATTCGGCAGACCCGTCCCCGTCATGGCATACGGCGGCGAAGAGTATTCCAGCCCGGCGAAAGCGGCTATGGAACGTCGTGGAGAATTCGACGGACAAAGCACGACCCGAAGCGTGGGACGCGGACGATTCGGCGCTGCTGGTTCAGATCGTGGCAGACGCGGTGGAGCTGCTGGAACACGTGGCGGTCGACCCATGCCGGAGATGCAGGAACAGGCCGTCGGTATGGCGATTAAATCGTTTGCCAAAACAGCCGGGGTTGATCTGACAAAAATGCAGATGCAGATTGAAGAAAACACAAACTACATCGTGAGGGGAAGATATGGCGCTGTCTAGTCACACAGTAATGGCGGGGAAAGATGTGTTCGTGGATGCGCCGGTGGTGCGATGTTCCGGACAGGCTCAGGCGCTGACGTTACCGCCTCATCGGAATGAGATGTATGGCGATGCTGTCCCGCAGACGAAGGGCACGTTTAACGACTACGAACAGCGTTCGATCCATGTCTGGTTCACCGCTGTTGGGAATATGGATGCGGATCTGGAAATCCAACGTATCCCGACGCGACCGCGTGGCGGCGGAAGTAACACCGGGGATGGAACGTGTGAGTTGGAGTTGGCGGCGACGTTCATAATGCCAGCGATTATCACGCTGACGTATAATGGCACAGATTGGGATGTGACCGCTGAGTTGCAGGACGGGACACCAGTTACGCCAGACACTGTCACGAACGACACGGGTTGGAATGCCACGGTATTCGGTTCATCCGTCCGGATTCAAATGACGTCCGGAACGACGTTATGGGCTGACGGTGACACGTTCATCGTCTACTGCGCTCAGGCACAGTGGAAGTGGAGCACAGACGGCACGAACTGGTCAATCGCATACGATCTGGAAAACACCGGAACATGGCAAGGATACGTTCCGGATTGCATCCCGACGGGTGAGACCCATATCAATGGTGGGATCTGGCTACGGCTGACCATGGGGTATAGCTCAGCGCCAATCGTCGTAAACGATAAGGTGTATATATCCAGCCGATATAAAAACGGCCTGAACGCCCTGGCGATTCAGACGCTGTTTGATAAATTCCAATCGCGGCGATGCGACAGGCTGATGTTTCTGGCTGATTATCTGACCGGCACCGCGACGGTTGATTTACTGATGATGATGTATCACAACCTGTCGAGTCACGCTGACGGCGCCCGGGTGAAGGTGTTCGGTGTCGATGATGCGGATATTCTTAAGCTGTATCCGGATGAGGACGACGACGCAATCACATCGGTATTTGGATCAACCATCACCATTTCCGTGCAGGCTACGATAACATCGAATGAATTCGACGGCGGATACTTACACATCGTAAACGGCGCATGTATGCAGAATGCATATGAGATACTCTCTCATCCCGCTGCGTCCGCCGGAACGACGTGTGTGATAACCGTGAGCGGTACACCGGCTACCGACGGCGTGACGGATAGGGATTCATGGCTGATCGAGCCACAGGTTACGTGGGCGGATTACGAAGATACCAGCGGAGCGTTCGCTGATATGGATCAGGTCGGTGATGGTGATGATCATTACGGCGCATTCCTGACATCTCACACATCACGTGGATGGGTAATGGTGATAGTTGATCCGAGCAACAGCGACGGGATTGTTAAAACGTCGTTCGCCAGGCTGTGCGAGGCGTGCAAACCGGCGACTACGAACGGGGACAACGAGATCCATCAACGACTTGGTGACGCGTTGGAACCGTTTCAGGCGGAGTCTAATTCCATCGCGAACGTATCGGTGAGATACAATCGCGGGGTGCATTCAAAGCCGTTACCTATCGAATGGGTTGCGATCAGTATCAACGCAAAAGAGCAGTTGTTTGAGTTGGAGCAGTTTGTAGGCAATCTGGACCGCGCCAGAGCCGTGATGATGATTCCCGATGTGAACGATTTCCAGAGCGTGATTATCGGATGGATGACCGGTATCTGGGCGGATGGCGAAAGTAAGCAAGCTGGAAGCGGACGGACCATTAACGTGTCATCGATGTTGGAGGTGTTGTGCATAGACTAACTCCACAGATCCTGCACAATATTTCACGGGACGGACGCGAGAAATCGTATCTGGTGATTGTGCCTCAGCAGGATGGATCGATCTATCCGATTATTATCGGACATGATTCGGAAGTGCCTGGAGTTGTGGATGCGGTTGAATACACGGATTGGCATAAATGGACGTTGTCGAATCTGGTTATCAGCGACGACGGTGATTTAAGGAAAGAATCAGCGACATTGTCCGGGTCGGCGGTCGGCACGTTCGACGTTGGATATTCGACCGGATTCCAATACATAAACTATGGCACAGATTGGCCGTCAGGTGTGTCGGTTGTAGTTGAGGCACAGGATTCTCCAACATGGGGTGCGCCCGGATCCACGCCTGCTATCCAGAACGGTGACGATGTTATTACCGGAACAGAAGGACGATACATCCGGATTACGATTACGCTGGTTGGATTGCATACCGTAATCGATTTCTATAAACTTAAAATCTATCTGGATCCCATGGCGTATTATGGCGCGTTACAGGAAACCGGATCGCACGGCGCGGTTCTGACCGGTGGTCAGGGCGTGGCGTCGTCCGGACTTGGCGCGATGCTTCAGAATTTTGATAATCAGATATCTAATTTGTTGTCGATACGAGATCTGAGACAGGCTGAGGCTTATATTGGAGTGGCGCCGGACGGTGCAACGCCGATTGATTACCGGCAGATATACGGTGGCACAATCGACACGGTAACATCGGGTGATATTGCCGCTGTGAGTGTCGGGCCGAATCATATACTGGACAAGACGTTCCCGAGATTGAAAGCGTCTGATTACGGGATGGAATCGGAAGAGCCGCTGGTTGTGCCGTTTGGTGTTTTTGACGATGAGGGATTTGGCCGGGCGTCCAGTCCGGTGTTTCAAAATGAAGAAAATTACCGACGGGTTAAGATTCGGGTGACTGGTGTTGAGTGTGTGTCTGGTAACAGTATAAAGTGTTTGACTGATTACTATAAGTTTACTTGGTATATCTCTCCGGGTGGGGGTTCTGATTATTTTATCGTTACGGATTCAGAAGGCACGGCGCTTGAATCACCATGTTTTGAAGAGCAGAAATATACCGCGAACTACACAGACGGTCCTGACCTCTTCACCCTGACTGCTTCGTTCAATCCAACTGCCAGCAAAGACTATATGGAAGACGGGGATTACTTCATCGTTCATACGTTCGCCGGGCCACGGTGCCCAGCGACGCTGATTGAACCGGATGGGAAACTGGTCTGGGCGGCGTCGGGCATTCCCGTGTCGAGTATTGATATCGTCGCGGTGAATGGACACGTGCAGTATGGTACGCGGTATACGGCGAAACCGTCTCATCGGTATCAGGGTAAGCAGATTGCGAGCATCACGCTTGACAGTTCGGGTTTGGCCGCTGTTTCTGATCCTGTAATTGCCCCGGTTGGTGGACAGGATGATTTTCACATTAGAGGCGTATGGTCCGGAACCGTATCGGGAACATATACGATACTTGTCCGGGTGAAGGCTGGTGGCGCATCGTATGAGATTAGTCTTGACGGGAATCCGTATACTGGATCGCATCCAATGACATCAACATGGTCTGGGCATTCTGGATTGAACGGGCTTTACTTCTGGTTTGGAAACAACAGCGGATATACGCCCGGCGATATCTGGACAATCGATATCGCTGAAATCATTGAAGCCGACATCACCTCAGTCACCTGGGGCGGGTTCGGGATCAAATGGCGAAACGAAATCGCGACGAACCCCGCGCGCATCATCAATACACTGATGGCGTTCTCCCGGGACGACGGACACGACGTGGAGGATATCATCAGCCTGTCGACTGTCGCGGAATGTGCGCACGACTGGGGCGGACGCGGTATCGAATACTGCGGGATGCTACCACAGAAAGAAATGAGCTATCTGGATGTGTGCGTCGAGGTGGCGTATCTCATCGGTGACATCGAAACAACCGAAGGGTATATCCGTATTCTTCCAATTCGTCGCGATATCCCTGATACGTCTGAGGCTGTCGAGGAGTTGCACTGGCGGAACCTCGCTGGTATCCCTCGACTCATCCCGATTACCGTGGATCAGATCCAGAACGATATCAAGCTGTCGTATGGTGATGGATTCCACCAGGGCGCGGCGAAGAGTTCCATTGTTCGGCAGAATCATCAGAGCCGGGCGCTGTATTCGGAACGGCACGGGTTTAAACAATCGCCTCAGACACCGATTGAGTTGAGTTATCCGGCGTCGTCGAACGTGGCGATAGTGATCTGCGAGAACACGCTGGCGGTGAAGTCTGATCCTGCACCACGGATGGAACTGGAACCGATTCACGCGCATCATTGCCGGGTCCAGATTGGTGATACGCATCTAATGGTCACGTCGCCTGGGGTACCGAATCCGGTGGCGCGGCGGAACGGTGTGTATAAGCAACCGACGCGGGTTGTCGGGCGTGACGTTGACGCCAGTAATATGATGATAAAACTAACTGTTGAGATAACTAAATTTAAGAATCTGCCATTCCAGGGTGATGTGCCGTTGCCGGATATCGATGAGTTTATCTGGGATCACTTGGCGCGGTTCTGGGATGAGCATGTATGGGCGGTGTAGGATGACTGAGAAATTGAAAAGCAATCGGGATTTGTTGATTACCGTGATCATGTTCGGGGGCTTGGTTCTGCTCCTGGCTGCAATCGGATTGCAGGATACGCGGGCTGATTTCGACTGGTTCATACCGGCAACGCCGATGAATCGGGCCACGCCTGGGCAGCCGGGTAGTGCGTCTGGATATAACGCGAACTTTGATCAGCAGTTGGATATCTGGCGGGATTTTCAGGCGACTATGACACCGTGTCCGCTGTTTTGGGATGGGACCCCGGCGCCGTCTGACCTGAGAGCCTACTTCAACGGGGTCAATAGTTACGATACGGTGATAATCAGAACAGTAGATCCTGATAACGTGCCACTTGCTTTGCATTATTGGAACGATTCCAGTGCGGCGCAGGGTGGATCATTGACAATGGAGCGATACAGAGGATATTTCGGGTCATCAAGTAATGTTCAAGATGGTGACCGATTGCCCGGCATAAAATGGATAGGATACTATTCCGGCAATTATACAGGGGCTTCTATATATGCCACGATTGATGCCGCTCCCGGGGCATCTGATATGCCGAGCACCTTGTATTTAGCCACGTCACCGGACGGTGGCGCTGTCCCGACACCCGGTTGGTGGATGGATTCAAACCAAGATGTCTTTCAGAAAGGGAATTTGTCCGTACTTGCCGGGGCGTCAATATTGCCACATACAGCCGGGGTATCAAACCCGTTCACAGGAATGACAATAGAGAATCAATCAGTTTCTGTTGGAGCAGGACACACCCCTGTTGGAACCGGAACACCGATACCATCTTTATGGTTAGTTGAGGGGAATGACGGCGGCGCAAAATACGTTTCCAATAATCCTAATAATCTGGATTCTGATTTCTATGTTTATGCTCACAGCACAGGGACACCGGTTGTACTTCAACACGGAGACGCTTCAACTCAGGCCATGAATTTCCCGCAGGGCATCGAGATAGCCGGAACGCCGGTATACTCAGCGACGCCACACGCCAACACGCCGACACCATACCCGACGTTGGACCCGGCGACTCCACAATGGAATGCCAACGCATTATTGGGCGCACCTCTAACAACCGATTCTGCCGCAACCGGGGCAATGATCCTATTTGGTGGCACTAATTGGAACGACTTCGCGGTAGGTGCGGCGGGAACAATATTAACGAGCAGTGGAACCGCACCCGGATGGGCGACGCTCACTCCGACTCCGACTCCAGCGGCAACTTCGACACCGGTTAATGTAATTTGCGTAGCGGCAGATAGAAACCTGTCATCGAGCGGATATCTGATATGGCCGTATCCGGGATGGACAGCCGGAACAGAGGATTCACCTGCATTGATTCATGATTATTACGCAATCGGGATATCGTTTAAATGTCGATACGCAATAGACAACGCGGTCGTGCACTATATCGATGTAAAGGACGGTAGTGCAACAACTTTGCATCAAATGACAATGACTGGTGACGGATCAAAAACTGAATTCTATGAATCGATAACACCGAGCGCGAGCACTGATATTCTCGAAGGTGATACTGTTAGGATATATTACACGGACGGGGGCGGCACAAATATTGGAGAGTCGGTAGCGTGGTTATGGCTCCAACGGAAATATTAGGAGGGGCGGTAATGGGAGAGCACGAATGTAAATACGCGGACGTTATCGAGGATCTCAGAAAAAACACAGCGGATATATCCAAATCCGTTGCCCGTATCGAAACAGCGATTCTCGGTAACGGCACAAAGGGACTGAGCGACCGCGTAACGGACATCGAAAAGGAAAACAAGGAACGCGGCGTAGAGGAAAAGAAACGGACACTCAGCCTATATCACATCCTATTCACAGCGTTCGCGTCCGGTGTCACCTCCCTGATGGTGATCTATTTCGCGTTCCGGTTCTGGGGGATAACGTGAAAATCTCACTCTACACAGCCGAGTTCTCAGGCCGGCAGCTCCCAGACGGCAAAAACTGGATCGTTGAACAGCCGATTAATTTCCAAGTCGGTGACGTTGTGTACACGGTTCCAGTCGGATTCCAGACCGATCTGACAACGCTCATCAGCGAAGGGCGGCATACGATATGCGCCGTGATCCATGACTACCTGTATTACACCGCGATCCTGTCCAGGAAGATATCAGACCGGGTTATGCGGGAATGTTGCGCGATACGCGGGACGTGGGTTTGCAGGCGGTGGTGGATCTGGGTCGGGTTGCGCGTTGGTGGCTGGGGTGCCTGGCGGAATCATCGGCGGCATGGACATTGTTTGAAAGCATTAAACGGGAGGATTGAATTATGAAAATTGACATAAAAGATATTGTTGCTTTGTTGGCTGGAATCTTTCTAGGGACTTTGATCTTGACATCCGGTGGGTGTAACCATATCCGGACGGCGGCTGAATTGATCCCCACGGTATTACCGTATCCGACCGATACTCCACCGACGCACACGCCAGCGCCAGTGATCACACCGGAACCGACCAGGACACCAACAGCACAACCGCAAGCGGAAAATGAGATATTGATCCGGGTTTGCAATATCCCGGTCATGACGGATTTAACGAAAGACGAATTTAATAAGGATTGTTTATTCTGCCTGCACTCACCGGACAGAACCCGCTATGTGGCTATTTTCCATCGGTTTCTTTGGAGACACCACGCATATCATCCGGAGCCCGGAACGGCTGCCTGGTGGCCGACGTGGAGGATTGAAGGCGGGGACCGATGTCCTATTGGAGCCCCTCCGGATCGATGCGATCCCATGGA
>SWBX01000379.1_pt1 | contig 12441 bp, 10 predicted proteins | sample 4693051 | NCBI WGS metagenome assembly SWBX01 (sample SAMN10267272, study PRJNA491770) | bioreactor metagenome | isolation source: DHS bioreactor inoculated with marine | place: Japan: Omine Ridge, Nankai Trough | reverse complement strand
GTATTGAGATACTTCCCATCGAACATGATGTGATCTTACTTGGTTTCCGCTGTAAAGCAAACTCAATCTTGTGAAAAGTTGACAATTCTAGCTTACTATTATAAATTCCATGTCTTCCAGCCAGTCAAATATTTTGGCGTGGATTATTACAAAAAATTTCTACAAAGGAGGATCGGTGAATTTTAAGCAAAAACTACTAACAGGAATGGTGGTAGCGACAGTAATTGTCATGTCCGCGGGCATGGCATTTGCGGCCACGGACAAACCCAACATCCTGGTTATCTGGGGTGATGATGTGGGGATGTACAATATCAGCGCATATCATCGTGGGATGATGGGTGGGAACACTCCGAACATTGACCGGTTGGCCGATGAAGGCGCCATTTTCACGGATGCTTATGCTCAGCAGAGTTGTACTGCCGGTCGCGCTTCCTTTATTTTGGGGCAGCATCCTTTCCGGACGGGCCTGTTAACCATTGGTATGCCGGGAGCGAAACAGGGGATTCAGGCTAAGGATCCCACCATTGCGGAATTACTGAAAAACTATGGTTATATGTCAGGACAATTCGGCAAGAACCATCTGGGTGACCGGGATGAACATCTGCCCACCGCCCATGGTTTCGATGAATTTTTTGGTAACCTCTACCACCTGAATGCAGAAGAAGAACCGGAAAGCGAATTTTATCCCAAGGATCCGGAATTCCACAAAAAGTTCGGTCCCCGAGGTGTTATTCATTCAACGGCTGACGGCAAAATCAAGGATTCCGGTCCTTTGACCCGGAAACGGATGGAAACCGCAGACGATGAATTTCTCAATGGCAGTCTTGATTTCATCGACAGAGCGCACAAAGCGGACAAACCCTTCTTTGTATGGCATAATTCCACGCGGATGCATGTCTGGACTCACCTCAGTGAAAAATACAAAGGTAAATCCGGTTATGGCTTGTATGCTGATGGTATGATGGAACTCGACGATGGCGTCGGCACCCTGCTGAAAAAACTGGATGATCTCGGCATCGCCGATAACACTATCGTCATTTTCTGTACAGATAACGGCGCCGAAAAATTCACATGGCCTGATGGCGGAACCATTCCTTTCCGTGGTGAAAAAGGTACAACCTGGGAAGGTGGATTCCGGGTTCCGATGATGGTCAGATGGCCGGGAAAAATCAAACCGGGTACGGTTATCAATGATATTTTCTCACAGGAAGACTGGATGCCGACTCTGCTGGCAGCGGTGGGTGAACCGGATGTGAAAGAAAAACTCCTCACCGGTTATGAAGCTGACGGTAAAACCTTTAAAGCGCACCTGGATGGATACAATCAGATGGATGTGCTGACCGGTAAAGGTCCGGGTAAACGAAACGAGATTTTCTATTTTGATGCCATGGGCAACATGAATGCCCTTCGGTACAAAGACTGGAAGGTTCATTTTACCATCATGGAAGGTGCCATTAACGAAGCTTATCGAAAAACACCCAGTTGGCCGCTTATCATCAACCTGAGAATGGATCCCTTTGAAGTGAGTCCGGATGCCGCATTATACGTCCGGAGTTTTTACGCCGATCAGATGTGGATGTTCGTACCAGCCCAGGCTTACGTGGCAAAATTCCTTGAAACTTTCAAAGATTTTCCGGCATCATCCGGTGATTCTCTAAGTATTGACGCTGTTCTCGATAAAATGAAATCGGGATCTAGTCGCCAGTAAAATTGTCTTAATGCTCTGTTGATCAGCAACGACCCATGATGTTTCTCATCGTGGGTCGTTTTTTATGGGATCAGGAAATTGGGGTGTGAAACCATGCGGATCAGCAGATTGGTCATGAGATGATGACGTATCTGAAGCAATCAGCGCCGTAATTTCTATCATTGTAATTACTCAACAGACCTATCAGCTCGATACGCGCAAGAGGAAATCCGAAAAGCCTGCAGGATCTCAAGATATTGTGAACCTAAACTTTCTGATCTAAGAGCAAGGAACAAGGAACGGTGATTTTTGAAGTTTTAGCTTCTTTTCCTTCAAAAATCTTAAGCTTGTCCCGGACCCGATCCGGGATCCCTGTTCCCTGTTCGTAAATCAATCGAGTCTGGATTCGAGATAAAACCTGAATTTCTGATCAGCATCAATCCTGAATATCGGATAGGCTCTAGCAAACCTGTCATCTCAATACGAAGTGAGAGATCCGGCCCCTCAACAATGCTCCCATTGAGTCGCTGGTGAATGTTTACCTATTTTTTGACCTTCCAGGTAATGGTCAGATCCTCAGGAATCACGGTTCCTTTTTTAATCACGATGGAATCACTGCCCTTTTCCAGTTCAATGAAACCGGGATTTTCCCCAAACGTTTCTGTGTTCAGGGCTATTTTCGTCGCGGTCTGCCAATCCACAGTATTCAAATTCAGGATATTACCTATATTTTTCGCATCAGTGATCCGGGTTGGACCGCTGCCAATGAGTCTTTCCCTGATTAAATTAGTGCGGCTCATGGAAATTGTGCTCATAGGTCCTTTTTCGACCATGTCATACCCGATTTTTCCCGGACTGTTGGATTTAACGTCCCACTTGCCGCTTGCCTGCTTTGTTGCGGTGATCGACAGTGAATCACCAGTGAGATTAATTTCCACTGTACCGACAGGCGCCATTGTCAATGCGATAAAAAATATTGCTGCTGCTACTGGACCCATAATTTGCTCCTTTCAACTTGAAGTTTGTCTATTCAGATTGATATTCCCATATCTTCTCAAAATAATCAATTATATCTGATAGCGTTTTTGGGCCGGCAATCCAGATTGACAGACCCTACAATTCCCCTAATTGACAAATTTGATCTTGACCGGAAAACAAGAGTTGCTTACAATGAATATCCTTACCTAATTTCAACCGAACTTGGGTTCACTCAGCTTACAACGAAAGGAAAATACCAAATGAAAAATATATACCTGCCGGGTCTGTTAATCCTGTTAATCTGTGTACCCATGGGAAATGCTCAGGTTGTTGAAATTTCACCTTTTATCGGATATCAGTTCGGCGGAAATTTCTCAGCGGCTTATTCTAATGAAGATTTCCAGGATATTGATATAGATGAGAGTGAAAATTACGGGTTAATCCTGGGATTCAATGTCGCAGAAGGCAGCCAGATTGAGTTAATCTATAACAGGCAGGACACGACGGTTGATCTTAACCGCTTTTTAAACCGTAAAGTTGATCTGACCATCGAGTACTTCCATTTCGGCGGTAATTACGGCATGGACTTTGGTGGGGTTCATCCCTATGTTGCAGCCTCTATGGGTATCGCCGTGTTTAATCCGGAATTTTCAAGTTCAGAAACCAGGTTTTCCTGGTCACTGGGTGGCGGAACCCGATTGAAAGTAACGGATTTTTTCGGTTTCCGAGTGGATGCCCGTTGGTTCGGGACCCGTGTGGATTCCAATCAGGAAGCATGGTGCGGGGATTATTATTGCGTTTATTACTACGACAACACCTATCTGTATCAGTTCAATGTGACCGGGGGAATTTACTTCGCTTTTTAATGAAACACAGGGTGTAATTTACCAATAATAAGGAGATCAAACAGATGAACAAACTCTTAATTGGATGCATCACATTTATTACGCTGATCACGCTCATAGCCGGCTGCGCAGGTGTCAAGGATTCCATCCAGGAAAAAAGAAACCCGTTACGGGTCGGAATCACACCCAATCACCCGCCCATCATTTATAAGCAGGACGGGAAAGTTGTCGGCGTTGAAGCGGATCTGGCGAAAAAACTGGCGGCTGACTTGAACCGGAACCTGAAATTTGTGGAACTGGAATGGGATGCTCTGGTCCCCGCCCTGAAAAAGGGTGAGATTGACATCATCATGTCCGGTGTTTCAATTACACCGGCAAGAAAACTCCATGTCCAGTTCTCTAAACCTTATTTGAAAAATGGTTTATTGGCTGTTGTGTCTGTTGCAGATAAAGGAAAATACACCTCAAAAGAATCGATTATGGGTTTTACCGGGCGGATCGGCGCCATAAAAAATACAACCGCTGAGAAGTTTATCCGGCAAAACTGTCAACTGGCTTCAATTGCACCCATCGAAAAACTGGCGCATGTTCCCTTCGGTTTTCAGGGAAAACAGATTTCAATGTTTATCAATGATGTCTACACCAATCTGTGGCTGGTATCACGAAACGAACAGGAATTAGCGCCGATATGGACCCCATTGACGGAGGAAGACTACGGCTGGGCCATCAATCGGGAAAATCAAGAACTAGTGGATGCGGTCAACACACTTATTACACAATGGACTGCCGATGGAAGTCTGAAAGAAATCCTGTTAAAACACCTGCCATATCTTGACAGGATTCAATGGGAAAAATAGATCACATGTGAGCGCATGCATTCCTGAGGGTGAAACTACCTGGAGGGTATCCGAATAAAAAGCAAACTCCTGATACATCGTGTCTAAAGCATTTTTGATCTCAGAACAGGGATTAACGATGTACGATTTGTGAAGTTTTGGCTACTCTTACTTCAAAAATCTAAAATCCCTGTTCCTTATTCGTAAATCAACCGAGCTTGGATTCGAAATAAAACTAGTATCCCAGATCAGCATCAGTCCTGAATTACCTTCTTGGATAGGCTCTGCATAGCTTAATGAACGCCTGCTTATTTGTTATTCCCGCTCAATGGAGGAAGAAACCACTTTTCCATGGGCACGGTCTGTTTTTCCGGTGGATCCGCAACGTAGTTTGGTGACGTAATCTGAACATCATTTTCGTTGAAGATATCAAGGATATTTTCGTGGAGATTGGATTTTACTTTAATCCGTGTTTCAGGGACTTGAATCTGTGCATTTAACCGGTATTCTATATAAAAATCCGTCAGACAGCTTTTTAGAACCACAGGAGGTGTGGACTTACTCAATCCTTCGGTTTTTTCCGCTGCCTGAATCAGCATGGCTTCAACCTGACGCCAGGGCGTGTCATAGCCGATTGTAATCGATGTCTGCAGTACTATGTCTGTATCTTCCGACATCCGTGAATAATTCTTGGAAATGGAATTAACCATCACGGCGTTGGGAATGTTAATTTCTTCGTTCAAAGGAGTCATCAGTTTAGTAATGAGCACACCAACGGCGAGAACCCTACCTTCTGTTTCTCCGATTTTTACATATTCACCGGCACGAAGGGCTTTGGAGTAGATGAGTATCAGTCCGCTGGCAAACTGGTTAACCACGCCGGCGGAACCCAACGAAACCAGCAATCCAAACATGACGCCAATCCCCTTGAATGCATCACTGCTACTTCCGGGGATGTAAGGATATGCCATAATAAATGCAAACGACCATATGACTCCCAGTATTAACCGGCGCGTGATGCCTGCCGTTTCAGCATCCAGAATTCCGATGGTAACGGAGCCCTCTTCCACGGCTTCAAAAAACAGTTTCAATACACGGCTGAGAACTCTGACCAGGAAAAAAATGACAAGAATAGTGATCAGATTGGGAAGAGCAGTGAGAATCCCCAAAAATACCATTTTAAAGGCATCCAGGAAAAATCCGCCCATTGTTTCACCCCAGACCCGGGTGCGAGGGAACTGTTTCAGGACATATGTCAGCCAGAGATAAATGATTTCCAGTTTGATCAACAAGATTACCATTTTCACAAGATTGTTCCAGATCCGGGCAATCTGACTGGATCGAATAAATTTGAACCCTCCAACTTTTACTTCACCGATACGCTTCTTCTGAAGTTTCTCAAGGTAAGGGATAATTTTCCGGCTGACTCTGCCCAGAACCCAGAAGATCACCAGCATAATCAGGGTTGCTGCCATTGCGTAAGAACAACTCTGAAAAATCATGGTTGTATTCCGCGCTTCCCGGACTTCACCGAGTGCTTTACGTAGATTTTGAACAGCTTTCTCTGAGACTGATTCCAGCGTTTCACCCATCACAAGGTCCAGATCACCCTCTGTGATCACGAGGGCCGGCTTGCCATGAATCAGAATTTGCACGCCCTCGGGCATCATGACTTTACTCACATTAGTCCATTGTTTATGGGAAATATACTGTTCCAGAATATAGTTACAGCCTTTTACCCGCTGTTCAGGTGTCCATCCCAATCTTTCTGCCCGGAATGTCGTGATCACGCGATTTTGCAAAGTTAAATTAACAGGGCGATGGCGTATAATTTCGGCTGTTTTATCTTCAGAATCAGCGTGGAGACTCAGGGACCCACAAATCAGCAGAAAAAATATGACAAGGGTCAATCGGAATTTTAGTTGGATCAATTTTTTCATTCTCTCTATTCCTTATCCCAGCTTTCCAGAATGCTGTTAACCCGTTTTAACACGGCATTGCTGGATAAAATCCCGACATGGGTTTTATCATACCCACGAATATACTCAGCACCGTCCTGCGCTTCAACCCTGAGTTGACTGGAAATAGTCACAACACCATCATCATTTTTACCACCAAAAATTCCGCCGGCATTCTTAAACCCGAACAGGAGGTAATGGGGCAGAGTATCCGGCAGGGGATGATCAAAAAGTGTCGCGAGATACTCACTATGTGGTGCCATGTCTCGCCAGACCGGAACCACGGCCGGTGCACGTTTGACTCCGGCAGCCGCAGCATCGTGCCCCCCCCATGGAGTGGAAATGGAAACAAACAACGTGATGAAATTGTCCTCATGATTCTCATTATGATTGTTGATGACACCACGGGAGACAAGCCCTCCCATGGAGTGCGCTACGATGGCAAGTTTTTCGAACTGATATTTCGAATGAAGCTCTTCGATGGAACTGCCTGCCATGGAAACGATGTTCTTCAACCGGAAACCGGATGGGTAATAAATGATCCATGGTTGAAATCGGTTAAGATCCAGACCGGCAATCAGGTCTTTAAAATGCATCGGAGTTCCGGCAATGCCATGTACAAACAGCACCGGTGTTTTCTTGGGATCATACTCACCCAGAAAAAATAGTCCGAAAGGCACTTCTCGGGCGAAACGCATGGGTTCCCACATCCCCATGGATGCATATTCCAGTGAGAAATAATCATCCCTCAGATCAACGATCTTACCCAGGTTAATTTTGTGATCAGGTAAATCAATCTCTATATTATCCCGTTCTGCGGCAATCTCAGCCATCAAAACCGGATCCGCCTGTTCAGGCAGGGTGATTAGAATTTTGTCCAACTCGGTAACCGGATCCTGAACCCTGATCCCCGCCGCCCGGCCGACACGTTCTTCCGCCTGGTATTTCCCATCTTTATCGGCATCATCGAACGCAAATATCCTGTATTGTCCCGGTTTCGCGTTGAAGAAAAATTCACCCGGTGTTTTCAGGACTTTATAATCTTTCACAACGGGTTGAACAGGATCATCAGCCACAAGGAAAACAACAATGACACCGCTGATATCCTTCTGGGACTGAATGATACCTCGAATCAACCCATACTGATCAATTTCTGCCAGATTGTCATTTAATCTTCCAAACATACAACCATTCAATATCACTGCAAGAAAGACAATTATTGCAATAGGACTGAATACTCTTGTTACTCGTTTCCTCATCATCACCTCCCAAACGGGACTTTGACCCTGTTTTGACTGCTGTATACGACATTTTGATTTCCCAGTGGCTAACTGCCGGGATAACTCCTCTTCAGAATGCAGCTTGGACAGCCTTGTTCATCTAAGTAGCTTGGCTTGCCGTCTCCAGGACTGCGGCAGCCCACTGATTGATGCTTTTACCGTTGGCTTCTGCAGCTGCAGCTACTGCTGCATGAATTTCGACTGGAACACGCAACATGAGGTTTCCGGAATAGGGCTTATTCGGTTCTTGACCAAGCTCCTTGCAGGCGGCAAGGTAATTATCAACAGCTTCATGGAAAGCGGATTCCAATTCTGCCACGGATTCGCCATGGAAACCGACGACATCACGGATGCCGATAATATAACCGACAAAAATATGATCTTCCGGGTCAAATTCAATTTTAGCAATATAGCCTTTGTAATTTATTCCTTTCATGTTCATAGGTCTAGCTAATTACACGTGAGTTTGCAAGCAAAATATGATTGCAAACAGCAATTGCATTACTCAGTTTCAAGAAACACCAGAACCCACAAAGCTCCGCGACTTAGCGTTCGGTCGCACAGGTTCACAATTGCCGTCCATGGTGCTATTTGCGTAGTTCGTCAAGCCACAGTAATCAAGGAATGAGAAAGCGGCCTTCCACCTTCGCGCAAGGCTTCGGCGGGACAGGAAGATAAGCCTGCCACACGGTTTATCCGGGTGGTTTCCCCCGAGCCAAGGTATATAAACAAAGGAAATATGGAAATTTCTCTAAAAAGCAGAATTTCACTCCAGTGTGAATTCGGGGAAAAGAACTTACACCTCCCCAACCCGTCTTCGCATGATGGTGGCATCAAAATCTTTACTGAACACCTCCCCCATCCCCCTCCATGCGCTGATGCGATGGAAGGGGCTAAGATGATATCATGATTTATGCTTTATCAGACGCTTTACATGTCTCTTCTGGCGGTATTTAAACCGATCTGTTTTGAGGGAAACACCTTTTCTCATATATTCGCAAGTATCTCCCCCTTCCATTGCGAAGCACATGGAGGGGGACCGTGGGGGAGGTCTTTGGAAAGTTAGAGTTGTTCCGAAATGTGAAAATGGCACTATCCCTGATTGAATTATTTCTACAGCGCAAATTCCATCCTTAGTGCTTGAATTGATTTCCGACAAAGGCTCTGATATTTCTTGTTCAGGAGATTTCAAAATAAAATGCCGTTGTCAAAACCTCAAAATTTAATGTCTCATTGTATGACAAAGGATCAATTTTTTCTCACACCCGGATTCATTTGCCGATTAGCAGGACTGGTCATCCTGTTTTTCTTTGTGACATACACGCCGGTATCGGCCCGAGAAAAAACCGATGAGGTACGTTTAAAAAACGGTGACACGATCAAAGGTGAGATTAAATCACTGGATCGAGGGAAACTGAAGTTCAAAACCGATGACATGGGTACGATTTATATTGAATGGAATAAAATCGAAACGATTCAGAGCGATTATACCTTTGAGGTTGAACTTATGGGCGGTCAGAAATATTTCGGCACGCTTGTGAAGACCGGCAAAACTGAACAGGTCGGGGTGGCCGGAGTGACGGTCACATCAACGTTTCCACACCACGTTATTGTGCGGATCACATCCCTGAAAGCAACTTTTTGGGAGCGGATTCAAGGTTCCCTGGACCTGGGATTCGGCATGGAGCAGGCAAAGGACCGGATGGAAATGACCCTGGGTTTTGAGATGAGCCTCAGATCCCGGAATTACATGAGGAAACTGACAATCGACAGCTACATCCTGGATGAGAACGACAGTGAGCAAACCAGGCGCACATCAGCACTGTTCAATTTCACGCGTTTCCTCGGCCGGAAGCAATTTCTGACGGGAATGGCGTCATATGAGCAGAATGATGAACTGGGCCTGGAGTTTCGATGGTTGATCGGCGGTGCGTACGGTTATCATTTTGTCCAGACAAACACTGCAATGTTTCAGGCACTGTTCGGGTTTGACGTCAACAGAGAGGAATTCAGCGGCACGGAAGAAGGTCTAGTCAATCCGTTCCAAACTGACAATCAGGAAACCCGGGAAAACAACCTGGAAGCGCTGTTGGGGTTTTCCTTCGAAAAATTCAGGTATGATGACCCCGAACTGAGTATGACAGCAAACCTGAGTGTCTTCCCCGGGTTGACCGAATGGGGCCGTGTCAGGATAAAGTTTGATGGGAAACTCAAGTATGAATTGTTCAATAATTTTTATGTCGGGCTGAGCGTTTTCGATGCGTATGACAGCGATCCGCCGGTTTCCGGTGTGGTGAAGAACGACTATGGCGGTTCTCTTTCCATCGGGTGGTCTTTTAATAATTAGGGTGTGTTCTCCGATTTGTGAATTAACCGGGATTAACGATCACCTTCAACCACAATGATTTGTTTTTTACCCAGGACAACACAATTATACAGGGCTCTGCCCACCTGATCGCGGGTCATGTATGCATTACTGCCCGGGACTTCCTCCAGACTGACAACAACCTGATCGTCAAGATCAAAGATTTTGGTCGCTAGAGAATCGTGTTCCCAGACGGCAGGATTTTCCAACGCAATATCAGAGGCAAACCGGATCAATTTTCGTCCGGTCTCCCAGAATACCCAGCATTCGTTTGCCGCCGGGGACAGGGGTGCGAAGAACACGATATGCTCTTTGATTTTCTTCAGCTCAACAGATTCTTCCGCATGTTCTTCCGTCATATGATTCCGGACGGCCAACCGCATCCTATTGAAAAATTCACCCTCCGGAAAAACTTTGTCGGATCGATGTTTGAAAAGATAATCAAGCATCTGATCCTTGTCGATGACCTTCACGTGCGACCCCTGGGGTGGCTGTTCAGGAACCGTGATTCGAGATACTTTGATTATTTTGAAGGCATCGCTGGTTACGTGCAACTTGAGTTTCGATATTTGATAATCGGTTTTTTTAAGAATCAACTTCAGACTGAAGTCAGGAATGGTTAATGCCACAAATTGGCTGTTATCGCCTGGATCGAGTGCCGGGTCCTGAATCTGCAGCCAGACTTCAAACGTTTTCAAAGAACTGTAATCCTGCAGATCGCTCTCATCAATATACCACCGGTAAAGGTGTTGTACAAGTTCATACAGGAACTCACTGTCTTTGAGAGGTTCCAATGACACTGCTTGTGCTGATTTACCGGATACCGCATTCTCGGCCTGAACAGGAATGCAGATAGCAAAAGCAAGGCAAGTAAAAAGAATCAGAGTGATTAGGATGATAGTTTTCGATTCTGTTTTCATTCAATTTTCCTCAAGGTAAAAAACCGGTTGCCACCCAATGATCCGTTATCCTGATCAGGGATAGAAACAAAGTTACCACCGGGATGGTAGCAGTCCATATCGGTCATCCATGAGTATGCCCGTCCGGTGACGGGGACTTTACCGATCCGATTGAGTTTTGCATAGCGGTCTGTTTCTTTTATACCCTTATCTACATAGAGTGTGGCCAGCGTTTGCACGTAATTCAGCAAATTTGCGAAACGGCCCGGTTCACTCCCGCTGTTTGCAATGTTCAGCAGATTGGCCAGTCGTTTTTCCACGCGCGCTACGGTGACAAATTCTCCCTTTTGGTTCCTGTAAAACCCGTCGCATTGGCCCCTTTTACCCCCGACAGTAATAATGTCAATAATGTCTTCCGTTCGGGTAGCTGCAATCTGTTTTTGCTTATATCCGGAAGGAATATTCTCGATTCTTGAATGGAGAACCCATAAGATGGAAAGCATTGCATTTTTGCTGTCCTGCTCGCTGACATACCCATGTTCACCCGGAAAGGGAATTTCATTGATCATAATCCGGGCGATATAACCAGGTACTGAATCAGCCGGTTTAATGGTTGCAAACGGTTTCTGCTCTGCTTGAGCAAATGAACAAAACAGTGTGGGTAAAATCAGTGATATAATCAGAGATACCATTTTCATAATTTGGATCCACGCTCCGTTGGACAACGCCTCACATCACCGGCAGCAGAAAGGTGAGCGAGTGCATGGGGTTTATCGCCGGCATTTGCAACCCAGCGATAAGCCCGTTGTAATGGAAGATGGCTACTCCACAAGCTCAAAATCACCAGGCTTCCAGGTTTTGTCGAACCACGGTTCCAGTGGGCCATAGAGCCGTAGTAGAACATTGTAGCTTTTTCCGGGGATCGTTTGAATCCAATTGCCCTCGTGCCCTTCCGGCGCCTTTGGTCCGAACCAAATCGTATAAGATTCATCATTGTTTTGTTTAACGGACGGAATGTTGCTGTCGAGACCAGCTAACTTTTGATCGGTCTCCAGCATCGAGCGATGTTGACCTGAATACACCATAAATGACCAGAAGTTATTGACAGGAATCGGTGCGGGCAACGTCACCTTATACGTTTTGCCGCCATCGAGGTAGTTGCCTTTAGCGTCATGGGGAGTAAACGCATAGGCTGATCCTGTTCCTACTTTCGGCGTGACCATGGCAGGTGTAATGCCGGTAGCCACATAGTGAAACATAATGCGATCATCGAGAACCATCTCCCCGTTGTTCATGAAGTCATGGCCGCCGGTAAAGGAGGTATACCACTGACGATCCGGGTAGAAATAGAACGCTGCATTGCGCGGTCTAAAAACAATGGATCGTGCCGTGGCGTTGCCGATTGCAGCTGCATCCTTCAGGATTTTTTTCATGCGTGCATCCGGTGCAAATGGTTGACCTTTCTTGATGCCGATAGCGGCAAAGAGCCCAACAAGTTCTGGATTAAATGCATCCGCAGGCTCATATTGAACCACCGCATTAAGCTCCTCATAGAAGTGTTCATCGTTAGCATGAATCGTATTGAACTTTTTG
>SWBX01003417.1_pt1 | contig 12448 bp, 8 predicted proteins | sample 4693051 | NCBI WGS metagenome assembly SWBX01 (sample SAMN10267272, study PRJNA491770) | bioreactor metagenome | isolation source: DHS bioreactor inoculated with marine | place: Japan: Omine Ridge, Nankai Trough | reverse complement strand
GTTCGCCAACATCTTGTGGGGCTTCGCGGCCATCGCAATGGTGGTGGGCATGATCACCATCGCCAACACCTTTGCGATCACGGTGGCGCAGCGTCGCCGCCAGGTCGGTCTGCTGCGGGCAGTGGGAGCCTCCGGCCAGCAGGTACGGCGACGCTTCTTCGCCGAGGCGTTGATCTTGGGCGTGGTGGGATCCCTGCTGGGTCTGGCCATGGGGATCGGAATTGCTGCCGGCATCACAGCGTGGAGCACAGCCCTGTTCTGGGGCTTGGCTTTGCCCTGGCCGCAACTGGCAGCAGCCTTCGGACTAGGACTGTTGGCCACCGTGGTAGCCGCCTTCGTCCCGATCGTTCGCGGAACCCGGGTCATGCCGCTGGAGGCGCTGCGTCCTTCGGCTGCCGAAACCGATCAGCGCCGCATTCCGATTGTGCGCACAGTCATCTGCGTGCTGCTGCTCCTTGGCGGTACCGCACTAGCGGTTGTGGCCGTGGTGTGGAAGGACTCCTACGCCTTGGGAGTCGCCATCGGTGCCGGTGCGCTGATTTCGCTGGGTGTGCTGCTGGGCGGGCCGCTGTTCGTGCCCAGCCTGCTGCGCGTGGTTGGTGCCGGCGTGCGCCAACTGGGCACCGTGCCCCGCCTGGCTGCCGACAATGCCGAGCGCAATCCGAAGCGGGCCACGGCTACTGCCACCGCCTTGATGCTCGCACTGGGTTTGATGATCACCCTGCAGGTTGCCACGGCGAGCCTGCAGGCAACGGTGAATCAGGAGTTGGCGGTGCAATACCCGGTCGATCTCCAGGTGTCCGGTGCCCCGCAGGGGTCGCCACCTCAGTCGGTGACTTCCGAGGCCATCGCGAAACTCAGGAACATTCCTGGCGTGGACGATGCGGTCGCTTTGCCGGCCACCACAGCGACGGTCAACAAGGAGCAGACCCTGCTGGTGTTGGGCTATCGGGACGGCATTCCCGGTGCGACCGGAATCACCCAGACTGTCACCGACGACGAGGTGCTGATCAACAAGTACGCGGCGCAAGAGCTCCCGAAGCGCGTCACCCTCACCGCTCACGGCCGAAAGGTCACCGTGACGGTACACACCTCTCGGCTGGTCGACTACGACCAGGCTCTGGTCTCAGCAGCCACCTTGGCCAAGCTTGGCTCGGTGACTCCTGATGCCGTGGTGTGGCTGTCGGTGCCTGATCGCACCCAGGCGGTTTCGGTGATGGTTGCCGCGGCAGATATCGCCGGTTCCCAGGAGCTGATCTCGGGGTCAGTCCCGCAGGCGGCGATGATGGAGCAGGTCTTCACCGTCCTGCTGGCGATCACCACCGGCCTGTTGGGTGTCGCGGTGTTGATTGCCCTGGTCGGGGTGGGGAACACCTTGAGTCTGTCGGTCATCGAACGCTCGCGGGAGTCGGCACTGCTGCGAGCCTTGGGGCTGCAGGCGGGTTCGTTGCGCTCGATGCTGACCATCGAGGCGCTCCAGGTGACAGCGGTGGGGCTCCTTGTAGGCCTGGTGGCCGGAGGCTTCTTCGGCTGGTTGGCCGTGACCGCCACGGCCAACTCGATGGGCTTGGACTCGGTGACCTTCGCCGTCAACGGAACCCAGACCGTCATCATGATCGCGGTTGCGGTGGGCGCGGCAGCGCTGGCCTCGATTCTGCCCGGACGCCGGGCCGCGAAAGCCGCACCGACCGAGGCGCTTGCGGAGGTCTGAACCTCAGCGCTGCTGGCGGGGCTCGCCCAGACTATTGAGCACTGCCAGCAGCGCGGCCAGGCCCCGGAAGCCGAGCTTGCCGCCGGATCGGGCCACCAGGGTGCGCAGGGGCATTTCGTCGAAAGCTCCATAGATCAAGGCGGCGTCGGGATGGTCCTCGGTCAGGCCCAGAGTGCGATTGGCTACGGTCAACAACACCGCGCGCAGGCGGCGTCCCAACCAGGTCCCGGTGAGGTCGGCGATGGTGGAGTCCTCGTGCAGTGGCCACAGCGGACGCGGCGTCGGCACGGGGCCACCCAGTAGCTGGGCGAACTCCGCCTCGGAGGCGATTGCGGAGGCCAGGCCCGCCACTTCGTGCACAACGTCGTCGGACTTGATAGTCAGCTTCACGCTGCCACGAATGTCTCGGGAAGACGCCCCGATGCGAATCTCGTAACTCCCGCCTTCGACACGCCAGGCGGAATCGGCGACGTCGTAGACGGCGAAGCTGCGGGAGTCCAGCTCAAGGCTCACCCGCCGACTCTCACCGGCCTGCAGGTGGACGCTGGCGAAGGCTTTCAGCTCCTGATCGGGACGATGCACCACCGAGTGAACCGGGTGTGTGTAAAGCTGCACCACCTCAGTGCCGGCCCTGGCACCGGTGTTGGTGATCGGCACGGTGATCGTGCGATCGGTGCCGCGTCCGCTGACCTTCACCGGACCGTATTCGAAGCTGGTGTAGCTCAGCCCGTGTCCGAAGCAGAAGCGCGGCGCGACGGCGAAGCTGTCGTGGAAGCGATAACCCACATGGCAGGTCTCCAGATAGCGCACCTGGGTGGGCGTGGTGGCGAAAGTCGCCGACGCAGGCAATTCGGCTGCACAGATCGGGAAGCTCTCAGCCAGCCGGCCCGCCGGCTCGGCGTCACCCAGCAGGATGTCGGCCAGCGCCGCGCCGCCGGCCTGCCCACCCAGGTAGGCCTCCAGGAGGGCGGCGGGTTGATCGGCCCAGGGCAGCTCCAGCGGTGCACCGTTCACCAGGACCACCACGGTGCGTCGATTGACGGAGGTCACGATCTGCACCAGGGTGTCGGCAGCCTCCGGCAGTCGCAGATCGGTGCGGTCGAAGGCCTCGGATTCTTCACCGTCGGTCAACCCGACGACCAGGACGGCGACGTCGGCCTCGGCTGCGACGGCACGGACCTCTGCCAGCAGCTCAGCAGTAGTCTCGCCGGTCTGCGGGTCATAACCGGGCGCATAGGAGAGCTGATCTCCCAGCCGCTGGCGCAGTTCATCGAGCAGAGTGTCGACGCGCGTGGGGTTGACCAGGGAGCTTCCGGCTCCCTGTATGCGCGGTGTGTGAGCGAAGGCGCCGATCAACGCGATCTTCTCCGACCCTGCCAGCGGCAGCACCCCATCGTTGGTGAGCAGCACCGTGCCGGCGGCGGCCGCGCGCAGGGCCAGTCTGTGATGGGCGTCGAAGTCCACCGCGCCGTTGTGGACGCGGCGACTGCTGACCGCGCGCAGGGCCAGTTCCACCACGCGAATGCAGGCCTGGTCGAGATCGGCCTCGGCGAGCGTGCCGTCGGCGACGGCGGCGCGCACTCGGGCGTCCCAGGCATGGTCGCTGGCAGGCATCTCCAGATCCATGCCGGCTGCGATTCCGGCCGGACGGTCGGCCACCGCGAACCAGTCACTCATGACCAGTCCGTCGAAGCCCCACTCGGTGCGCAGGATGTCGGTGAGCAGTCGGCGTGATTCGCCGGTGTGCTCGCCGTTGATCAGGTTGTAGGAGGACATCACCGCCCAGGGACGGCCATCGCGGATCGCGATCTCGAATCCGGCCAGGTACAGCTCTCGCAGGGTGCGCTCGTCGATGATCGAATCCGAACGCATTCGACCGGTCTCCTGGTTGTTGGCCGCGAAGTGTTTGACGCAGGCTCCCACACCCTCGGACTGAATGCCGCGAACCATGGCCGCCGCCAGGGCGCCGCTGAGTAGTGGATCTTCGGAGAAGTACTCGAAGTTGCGCCCTGCGGCGGGGTGGCGCTTGAGGTTCAGCCCCGGTCCCAACAGGACGCCGACCCGGGCGGCACGCGCTTCGCGTCCGAGCGCCGCTCCCACTTGCTCGACCAGGTCCACATCCCAGGTGGAACCCAAGGTGACTGCTGGCGGGAAGCAGGTGGCCGGCTCGGAATCACCCAGGCCCACCTCGTCGGTCAGGTCGCGTTGTTTGCGCAGGCCGTGGGGTCCGTCGATCATCAACACTGCAGGGATGTCGTGCTCGGGGATCGCGGTGGTGTGCCAGGAGCCGCTGCCGGAGAGCAGGTCGATCTTTTGGTCCCGGTTCAGTGCATTCACTACTCGGGCTGCCGCCTTGCGTAGCGCACTTCCTGACCCGGACGCTTCCTGCCCGGCGGCCATGTCGTGATCCTCTCACCCAGCGAACGATCCTGACTCACCCGATGGTAGACATCCACGCCCGATAGCACTGGGTGCGACCTGCCGTAAGGCTCAGTCTCGGGCCAGCCGACGGCACACCTCGACCAGGGCGGCGGTGGCCTCGGGATCGGCGTTGTTGATCAGATGCTGGGTGACGGCGATCAGGGCTGAGGCCTGGGTCGGCAGGTTGAGCGCCGGCCACGGGTCACCGCTGGCCGGAATCGCCGGCCCACCGGCGTCGCGGTAGGAGTCCAGGAGGACGTTCCAGGCCTCGTCGGCCAACAAGCCGGCCGCCCAGAAGGTTGCCGGCGTCCCCAAGTCCCAGGCCGGATTTCCGATGCCGAAGTTGTCGATGTCCATCAGCTTCCAGCTACGGCGCAGCGGCGTGTGGCCCAGTTGTCCCAGATGGAAGTCGCCGTGGGCGAAGGTCACTCGGCTGGGCTCGGCCAGCTGCTCGATCAGGGTTCGACCGATGGCCGCCAGCCACGCCAGGTCAGGCTGCTCGTCGTGGAGGTATTTCACGGCGCGCTCCAGGCGGGTGTGCCCGCCCAGGCGTGGCGGGTTGTCCCGGATCGGGAGCCGATGCAGTTTGGCCAGCAGCACCCCGACTTCGGGCCAGGGCGGTGTATCGATGGTGCCCAGCACGCTCACGCGTGGCCAAATCGTGGCCAGGCGATGGTCGGGCGCCTCGAACGGTCCGAAGATCAACGGCTGGATCCACAACCGGTCGATGTCCGGGCCGGCCAGGCAGTGAACGCGGCGCGTCAGATGGTCGCGGACGGTGCGGGCACCGTGGATCTTCACGATCACGCCGGCACAGATGTAGACCTGGGAGTGGATGGGGGCAATCGGACGGGTGGGCAGCCCGTAGGTCAACAACGGAACCACCGGGGTGGAGTCGGTGACTCGGGGATCCTGGTCGGCCGCGACGCTGCGCACCCATTGCGCCAGTTCCGGGGACGGCAGCGGGACCGTCGTCGGACCGGGCATCCACTTCTCCTCATGTTGCACAACTGCGGCCTCACACTAGCGCTGATGACACGGCAAAGGTGGAGTTGGCGCTACTGAATTCCATGGGATCAGCGACCAGTATTGATCAGGTGATGAGCTCTGTGGACGATCCGTACGCCGATCTGAAAGCCACGTTGACGATTCCGCGGAATCCGCTGACGGTGATCGCCAGCCCATTGGCGTGGCGGTCGGTGTTGTACTGCGCCACGTCGGTGGTCTTCGGCTGGTTCGGCCTGCTGGTCGGCGTCTTGGGATTCGTGGCCTTTCCGTGGGTGAGTGAAGCCACCCAGCAGATCGAGCGACGCCGGGTGATGATGCTCGGCCTCGAGGAGCTGGTCGATCTGGATAGAACCCCACCGAGTTGGCAGGGCATGCTGCGGGGCCGCAACCACCGCTCGCTGGGGGCTTGGGCTTCCGCCGTCGCTTTCGCGGTTCTCGACACGGTGCCGGGCATCGGGCTGAGTGTGGCGATCATCGCCGGAGCGACGGGAATCCGTGCCGCGTTCACCTCCGGTGGGTTGAGCATCGAGCTGGGCTTCAGTCTGCTGTGGACCTACCTGTGGCTCACCATCGGTCTCTATGTGGCCTGGGCTCTCGCGGCGGTGCAGGCGTACACGATCAGCGCAGTGCTGCGTCCGGATCCGACGCTGGATCGTCAGGTGGCGCAGTTGACCAGTTCGCGCAGTGAGTTGGTCGATCTGTTCGAGGCCGAGCGACGCCGCATCGAGCGCGATCTGCACGACGGGGCGCAGCAGCATCTGGTGGTTTCCACGATGCGACTGGGGGAGGCGGTGTACTGGCTGGACAAGGCCGACCCGCAGGGGGCGCGCGAGGCGGTGGTGCAGGCACAGTCGTCGGTGGAAGATGCGCTGGCGGCGCTGCGGGACACGATTCACGGGATTCACCCGCAGGTGTTGTCCGACCGTGGGCTGCTAGCTGCGGTCGAGGAACTGGCGGCGCGCCAACCGGTTCCCACCACCTTCCTGTTGGTCGGCACCGCGGTGCCATTGCCTCCGCAGTTGGAGAGCGCTGCCTACTACGTGGCCACTGAGGGGCTGACCAATGTGAGCCGCCATTCCCGCGCGACGAAGGCAACGGTTCGACTCGAGTACGGTCAGCAGCGCCTGCTGGTGCAGATCATTGATAACGGCGCTGGCGGTGCCCAGTTGGTGGCTGGCCATGGCGTCAGTGGGCTCGCTGAACGCACCCATACTGCGGGTGGCACTTTCGAACTGTCGAGCCCGATCGGCGGTCCGACGGTGGTGAGCGTGGCGTTCCCCTACGATCAACCACTATGAGGTTGGTGCTGGCCGATGACGCCGCTCTGTTGCGGGCAGGACTGGTCGGTCTGCTCGAACGAGCTGGTCATGAGGTGTCTGCCGAGCTGGAGGACGGCCCCTCCCTGGTGGATGCCGTCATGGAGTTGGGCGCCGCCGGCGCGCTACCCGACCTGGTGATCACCGATGTGCGGATGCCGCCCACCATGACCGACGACGGTCTGCGCGCCGCAGTGCAGATTCGCGCCCGCTACCCGAAGCTGCCGATTCTGGTGCTCAGCCAGTATGTCGCCCCGGCCTATGCCCAGGTGCTGTTGGATGCGGCGTCCGAACCGAACGCGCCCGGTACCGGTTATCTGTTGAAAGAGCGGGTGGGACGGGTGGCCGATTTTTTGAAGTCAGTCGATCTGGTCGCCGCTGGCGGCATGGTGATCGACCCCGAGGTGGTGCGCTCGCTGCTGCGTTCTCGACGCGGCGATTCCAAGCTGGAGCGTCTGACTCCTCGAGAGCTCGAGGTGCTGGAGCTGATGGCCGATGGCTCGTCGAACTCCCAGATCGCCGAAGCGCTCGTGGTCTCCTCGGCTGCGGTCGCCAAGCACGTGGCAAACGTCTTCGCCAAGCTCGACCTCGGCCCCGACGAGGAGAATCGCCGCGTCCGCGCCGTGCTCACCTACCTCAACGTCCGCTAGCCACCGCCCGGCCGGTTGAGGAGCGCCCACCCGCCCGGCTGGTTGTCTGCGGGCTGCGGCCCGGCTCGCTGCACGTGGCGCCCTCCGTCCGGCTGGTTGAGGAGCGAACGAAGAGAGCGTCTCGAAACCCCCAACACAGTCCACAAACCAACTCGGTAGGTTTCGAGACGGACGCTACGCATCCTCCTCAACCAACCGCGGGAAACACGAACCGACTTCGACAAGAACACCTCCCCACTCCGGCTGGTTGAGGAGCGAACGAAGAGAGCGTCTCGAAACCCCCAACACAGTCCACAAACCAACTTGCGAGGTTTCGAGACGGCCCTCCGGGCCTCCTCAACCAGCCGACGAAAAGGGCACGAAGTTTCGAGACATACGCCTCGCATGCGCCTCAACCAACCGAATAAGGAAGCCGTCCAACCGAACAGCAACCTCCCTCACTCCGGCTGGTTGAGGAGCGAACGAAGAGAGCGTCTCGAAACCCCCGACACAGTGCACAAACCAGCTCGCCAGGTTTCGAGACGGACGCTGCGCGTCCTCCTCAACCAACCGGGGGAAAGCGGCGCGAGGTTTCGAGACGGACGCTGAAGCGTCCTCCTCAGCCAGCCGAAGCATGTCGGGGCATTGGGGCGGGCAACCCGCGCATCCTTGTTACATCACGGGGGATGCAGAAGCGACGTCGGTGACGGCCTCATCCATGCCGAGCGGCTCGCGCCGGCGGGAGCGAAGCTGACGCACCTCCGGGGAGAGCAGTGCCATTGCGGTGACCGCGGTGGCGAATAGCCCGGTTCCGATGAGCGAGGCGTGAACCCCAAAAGCCAGGATCGCAGGGCCGGCGAGCATCAGGCCCACCGGACCCAGCATGAGCGAACCGAGTGCATCGTAGGAAGCCACCCGCGACAGCGACTCTGGCGGCACCTCATCCTGCATGGTGGTCATCCACAGCACGCCGAAGAGATCGAACGCCACACCCAGCATGAACATGGAACCGACCAACGCCCACATCGGAGCACTCAGACCCAGCAGGATCGCCGGCAGTCCGGAGGTCAGCGAGAACAAAGTGGCGGTGAGGATCGGGCGCCGAGGCTGCCAGAACATCGACATCACGACTCCGACGATGGCCCCTACCGCCTGACCCGCCAGAATGATGGTCCACGCCCCGGCACCGCCGAGTTCTTCATTGGCCACGACCGGCCCCAGCACGCCTTCGGCGGCTTGCAGCACCATGATCATGAAGGCCCACTGCAGTACGACCACCCACAGCCACTGGCGTGAGGAGAACTCACCCCACCCTTCAATGAGCTGTCGAACCGGATGCTGGCCCTCGCCGGCGATCGCGCCGCGCTGGTTGGGAAGCAGCACCAGCAGTCCTGCTGCCAATGCGAAGAAGCCGCCGGCGACGACCAGCGCCCAGCCGGCACCGAGAAGGACCACGACCGCGCCACCGCTCACCACACCCAACAGTCGGGATGCGGAGGCACCCATGGCGAGCCACGCGTTCGCTTTCTGTCGAAGGAACACCGGCACGAGGTCAGGAATGATGCCGTTCAGGGCTGGGTAGATGATTCCCGAAGCAAGACCGGCCGTCGCCGCAGCAACGCAGAGCAGCCACAACGGTGTGTGCCCGACCAGCATCATCACACCGATGGCAAGCCATCCCGATGCGGCCAGCACTTCACCAATCATCAGCACCAACTTGCGCGGGTAACGATCTGCGATGACGCCACCTACCAGGGTGAAGATCACCAGCGGTGCCATATTGGCCGCCAGCACGATCGACAAAGTGCCGGCGTCTGCCCCAGGCAGAGCGAGAATGCCGAAGGCCAAGGCCACCGGTGAGAACGCCATGCCGAGCATCGACAGGGTGCGTGCGATCAGCAGCACCACAAAGGGGCGGTTGGCCAAAAGGGCACGCGTTTGACCGGAGGTGGGCATGACTATCGTTCTTTCTCAATCGTTCTGTGACTAGGCAGCCTTCCAGTATGTCATCACCTTTGACGCTTCAACAAATCGCCATCGCGCACACCTAACGGCGCCTCTGGTTGGCTCAACAGCCTGGCGCTAGCTTGAGGACGACTGCCCGAAAGGGCTGGTCATCGATCACACGCATTCCTGGAGCGGACGGGTTTTCATCGGATCCGGCCTGGACGGACTCATCGCTCGCCTTGATGGCGACATCGCCTGGCTCACCGACCCACCACCGGGGCCTCACCACACGCTGACGATCACCGCTGCTGACCAGGTCGCGCCCTTGGGATCAGGGACAGCCCGGCCAGAAGGGGAAGTAGTCGCAGAAGTCCGGGGAGGTGCTCGAGTCGGCCACCGTAACCGTCGATTGCGCTGGGAGTGCCAAGGCCAGCACAGCAATCGCTGCGCAGATCACTGCGAGACGCTTGCTGAATCGGTTCACAAATACACTGTCACCCCGACGACTGCCAGAGCTCACGGCGTTGCCGGCATTTCTGACCATCTGGCCACCGGACACTGACCACATGGTCAACCGCGAGGCTCAACCACTGCCCAGGTGGACTATCGTGACAGTCACCATCGAGGCGCACCCTCGACAGAACCAAAGGGGTGGCAATGGCCCACGGGCGGCGTCCCACGCAGATGAATCACCTGGTCACGCGACTTGTTGAGCGAGGCCAGGTAGAACCGATTCTGGCAGCGTTACTCGCCGGGTTGACCGTCACCTTGAATCTTGCTCTCGGGAAACCCTGGCAAGGCGCTGCAATTGATGTCCTCGCCTGCGCCGCTGCCGCGCTTACGCCACGCTGGCCGCGGATCGCGGGAACCGTTCTCGGCGCGATCGTCGCCAGCTATGTGTTCATCCCCGAGTCGTGGGCAACCCTGGGCGAATACGCGCTCATCATCCCCATCATCGGCACCGGAATGAGCGGCCGGAGCCGCACCCGGGCCGTCATGAGCGTCGCGTACTTCCTGGTACTCGCTGCCAACATCTGGCGTGACACCCCAGCTGATGTATCTCCGATCCCCGGCGTCATTGCCTGGGCGGTCCTCATTGCCGCGTTCTGGTTCATCGGTAGCGCCTTTGCCGCCATGATCGAGGCGTCCCACGCCGCGCAGCGCGCCGAGCTTCTGCGGCAGCGTCAAGCATTGGCTCGCGGCATTCACGACACGGTTGCCCGCTCGCTGACTCGGGTCACCATGGCCGCGGAGCGATCGCGGCTTCGCGGCGTCGCTACCGAGACCGATTTGGCGACGATCTCGGAGGCCGCTGCGCGTAGTGCCGACGAGCTTCGCTGGCTGATGGCCTTGCTGGAAGAAGATACCGAGACGCTGACCGTCACCACCAACGATCCGCTCGACCGCACTCTCAATGAGGCCCGGCAGGATCTGGAGCGTCACGGCTTTGGTGTGACGCTGAGTGTGACCGGCTCACTGAGTGCGCTGACGTCCGGTCAGTCAGAGTTGCTGGGTTCGGTGACCGGCGAGGCGGTGGCGAACATCATCAAACACGGCCAGCCGGACACCGCCTGCGCGCTGCTTGTCGAAATCGGCGACGAGTTGGCCGAGTTGGTGTTCGTGAACCAGATTCGCACCGGAGAATCCCCGCATCAGGAAATCTCACTGGGTCTGGAAAGCGTGCATCAGCGTCTGGGCGAGCAGGGCGGCGAGCTGTATCAAGAAGGCTCACCACCGCAGTGGATCACGCGGGTTCGATTGCCCATCGGCACTCCCGTTCAAGCTCCCGGGCAGGTCGCCTGAGATGGCGCCTGCAGATTCCTCGGTGATCACCATCGCCATCGCTGATGATGATCTGTTCGTCCGTGACCATCTCAGCGATTACTTCGCCACTACTGATGACATCGAGCTCATCGCCGCGTGCAGCGACGGTGCGCAACTGGTGGCGCAGGTGCAGCAGCGCCGGCCCGACGTGGTGCTGATGGACATTCAGATGCCCGCTATGGATGGCATCACGGCCACCCGGCTGGTGTGCGAGGCAGCACCGTCGGTTCGAGTGATCGCGCTGACGTCGTTTGGCGATGACGCTGCGGTCGCGTCCATGTTGGAGGCCGGCGCCGTCGGGTTCCTCCTGAAGACCACCAAGGCGGAGGGCTTGTTCGAGGCCGTTCGTGCCGCGCACCGGGGTTTGGCTGTGTTTCCGCCGGACATTGCGCGCCGCTGGAGCGGGACGCGTCCCCAGCCTGAGGCACCCCGACTCACTCCCCGCGAGCAGCAGCTGTTGAAGCTGCTTGCGCAGGGAATGACGAACAAGGAGATCGGGCAGGCGCTGTTCTTTTCTGCCTCGACAGCCAAACAAGGCATCCACGAGCTCATGGAGAAGTTGGGCGTGACCTCGCGGACGGCCGTGGTGGCGCGCGCGCACCAGTTGGGATTACTCAGCGACGCGGACGAAGTCTGAGGCGCTACGCAGTACGGCCTGGGAGTTGCTCGGGTGGCGAGGATGCCGGCAGCGCAGGCCCCGTCTTCCCAGCCAGAAAATCCAGGGCCTGCGCCTGCGCTCACTCGCTTCGATGAGTCATCTGCCGACGCGCAGACTTCCCACTGAGCTCACCCTTCGGCAAACCAGTCGGACTGTCGAGCAAGTGACGCCGTCAAGGCCCAGTGCTGACTGAGATCAGATCTGCCTGATTGCCTCTCACGAAGCAGTCCGTGAGGCCCATGATCATCCACTTTCACAGCAGATTCACTGATCTCGACGAACTCTGCCCAGGTGGTCAGGACAGTCTGCCCACTTGGGCAATTGCCGCCGCCTGTTCCTAGAGCAGTACCAGCGCCATGACCGCCACGATGAGCGCCAGCACCGCAGTGAGCAGCGGCAGGCGTCCGTCCAGGCGTAGCCCAGCGGGGCGTCCCTTCAACAAGTGGCTGGCCGTGCGGTAGCGCCGATGTGACCGGGCCAGAATTGCCACCGAACCGACCACAACGACGAGTGCCGGCAGCAGTGACCAGGCACCCCAGGAACCCCAGGTCAGCCGGGGAGACGCCAAGCCCAGCCCGAGCAGGGCCAGCGCGGTGCGCTGCCACGCCAAAGCGGTACGTTCAGGCTGCAGCCCGGCCGGGGTGGTGGCGGATTCGCTCACCGGATCACCAAACCGAGCAAGGCCAGCACGCCGGCGACCACCAGAACCGCAGGCAGCACCACGACAAGCGGGCTGAATGGCAACGGACGCTCTTCGCGGAGGGCGGTTTCGACCTTGGCCCAGCCGAACCAGGCTTGAACCGGGCAGGCGATACCGCCGAGGATCAGCACCACCGAAGCAGCCAGGCGAAACCCGGGATTCAGGTTCAGCGCCAGGGATTCCAGCCCGACCCCGACCGAGATCAGCGCCAGCGCTACCCCGATCCAGGCCAGA